>OHKF01000459.1_pt1 | contig 23210 bp, 18 predicted proteins | sample 1568781 | NCBI WGS metagenome assembly OHKF01 (sample SAMEA3879580, study PRJEB24766) | human gut metagenome | biome: human-associated habitat; feature: feces | place: USA | collected 1985/1987
TAGGCCGGCCAGGTGGTCAGGGCTAACGCCAGCGCGCCGTTGACCAGCCCCGGGCCGAGCATCGCCACGAACGCGAAGGCGAGGATCAGGCGTGGCATCGACATCACCACGTCGGTAAAGCGCATCAGTATCCGCTCCAGCCACCCGCCATAGTAGCCGGAGAGGATACCTACCAGCAGCCCGACGGGCAGGGTAATGGCGGTCACCAGCGCCACCAGACCCAGCGCCGGGCGGGCGCCGTAGAGCAAGCGCGACAGCAGGTCGCGGCCGTAGCTGTCGGTGCCGAGCCAGTGTCCCGCCCCGGGCCCCTGCAGACGAGCGGCGGCATCCTGCCAGTTGGGATCGTGCGGCGCCAGCCACGGGGCGAACAGCGCGGTCAGCACCAGCAGGATCACCAGGGTCAGGCCGCTGAAGGCGGCGGGTGAGCGGCGCAGACGGCGTAAAAACAGATAAGTCGGCATCAGCGCACCCTCGGATCGGTTAACCGTACCAGCAGGTCGGTCAGGTTATTGATCAGCACAAAACTCACGCCGATCAGCAGCGTACCGCCCATGATCGCCGTGGTATCCCCAGTGAACAGCGCCGTGGTGAGGTAGCGGCCGATCCCCGGCCACGAGAAGACGGTTTCGGTGAGCACCGCCCCTTCGAGCATGGAGGTCCAGGCGAGAGCGGTCACCGTCAGCAGAGTGCCGCGGATATTGGGCAGGACGTGGCGCAGCAGAATCGTCATCTCTCCGGCCCCTTTGGCCCGCGCCAGCAGAATGTACTCTTTGTTCATCTCGCTCAGACAGGCGGAGCGGGTCAGGCGGGTGATGCTCGCCAGCGAGTAATAGGCCAGCACCAGCACCGGCAGCGCCAGATGGCCGATCGCATTTTTAAACGCCGCGGTATCGCCGGAGAGCCAGGTGTCGATCAGCGCAAAACCGCTGCGTGGCTCGACGGTGTACTGATAAATATCGTCGAGGCGACCCGGGCCCGGCGCCCACTGCAGCCGGGCGTAGAACAGGGCCAGCATCAGCAGGCCGAGCCAGAATATCGGCACCGAGTTGCCCAACAGGGTAAAGGTGCGAACCGCCAGATCCCACGGCGAACCGGCGTAACGCGCGCACAGCACCCCGGCGACGATGCCCAGTACCGCGCCGACGATCAGCGCCAGGGTCGCCAGCTCAAGGGTCGCCGGGAAGACCGCCAGCAGATCGTGGAGCACCGGCTGGCCGGTGGCGCTGGCGATGCCAAGATCGCCATGGGCCAGGTTGACCAGGTAGTGCCAGAACTGCACCGGCAGCGGCTGGTCGAGACCCAGCTGATGGCTAACCTGGTCATAGGTCGACTGGCTGGCATGGTCGCCGACGATCTGCAGTACGCGGTCGACGGGCGACAGCGCGGAGAGCGAGAAGGTGACCAGCAACAGCCCGAACAGCGTGAGCAGCAGCGTAAACAGCCCCTGCAGCAGGCGGGTAAGGTGAGTGGAGAACGATGGCATGGAAAATGGAAATTCCTGGTATATCAGCATTGTACCCGGCGGCGCGATGCCGACCGGGCCCGGGTGAGGAGTCGGTCATCCGGGCAGACAAGGCCGCCGTACCCGGTGACAAAACCCGCTTACTTGGTCACGTTATCGTACCAGACCATGTCGGCGTTCAGTCCCTGCTGATAGCCCTTCACGTTGTCACGCACCACGATCTGGGTTTTCCCCTGGTCAATAAAGACGTATGGCGAATGCTGGAGCAGGGATTCCTGCATCGTTTTGTACAGGTCGAGGCGTTTCGCCGGGTCCGGCTCCGCCACCGCGGCGAGGGTGGCTTTATTCAGCTCAGGGATCTGCCAGCCGTTGAGCCCGGCCACGGTGCTGGATTTACCATCGTTCCAGGCAAAGGCGCTGGCATTGGAGTGGGCATCAAAGTAGTCCGGGATCCACAGGCGGATCGCCGCCTGATGCTGCTTCGCGCGCACCCGGGCATAGACCTGGCTGCCGGCGGCGGGTAGCAGATCCACCTTCACCCCGCCCTGGGCAAAGCTGGCCTGCAGCGATTGGGCGATGGTGATAAACGGCGGTTTGTTCTCCACATCGAGGGTGAAGTGGGCATCCTTAATGCCCGCTTTATCGAGGATAGCCTTAGCTTTTTGCGGGTCGAAGGTGAACGGATTAGTCTCCAGCGCCCCCGGCAGGCCGGCCGGCAGGAAGCTTTGGTGAATAAAGTACTGGCCTTTCAGCAGATTTTTGGTGATGCCCTCATAATCAACCAGCCAGCGCGCCGCCTCCCAGAAGGCCGGGTTATTGAGCAGCGGGTTGGCGCTGTTGGCGGTATTAAACACCAGGTAGTTCTGCTCGGCGGACGGGATGCTCAGCACCTTCACGCCGGGTTTATCCTGCAGGGCGGCAATCTGGTCAGCGCCGAGATCGCGCGCCACGTCGGCATCCCCCTGCTGGATCAGCAGGCGGCGGGAAGCCGGGTCGGGGACGTTTTTAATAATGATGCTCTTGATCTTCGGCGCGCCGGTGGGGGAGCTGGCGTTGGCTTCCAGCACGATGGCCTGATGCGGCTGGTAGACGCGCATTTTATAGGCCCCGCTGCCCGCCGAGTGCATTTTCAGCCAGTCGTTGCCGAAGTCGTTATTTTTCGCGTTCGGCGCCACCTGTTTTTCATCAACGATGGAGGCGATAGGGGTGGAGAGAATATTCAGCGCCACCGCCGGGCTGACGTCGGCGGTCCAGTGCAGCGTCAGGGTATGGTCATCAATCTTTTTCAGCTGGCTGGCGATGTTGTCCGGCTGCCAGCCGAGCACGTTGAGAATAAACGCCGGCGATTTATTCAGCGTCACCGCACGGGTGTAAGAGAAAATCACATCTTCCGGGCGCAGCGGATTACCGGAGGCGAATTTGGCATCCGGCTTCAGTTTAATGGTCAGGGTTTTCGCCGCCGGATCGGCCTGCCAGCTTTCGGCGAGGATCGATACGATTTTTTCAGGGTTGTTGCGGTCCGGCTGCACCAGACGCTGATAGAGGCTGGGGACCGTCTGAATGCTGGAGAGTTCGTTCGCTTCCGCCGGGTCGAGGCTGACGATATCGTCGAGACCCTGGGCGACCACCAGCGTGTTGGGCGGCGTGGCGGCATGCGCGGCGGCGGAGAGCGCCGACAATAGCAGTAAAGGCAACAGTTTTTTGGTCATGTGCAATCCCTGAAAAATGGTTGTTTTAATTTTTTATGCCTCGCTACGTTAGGCCGCTTGCCATAAGGCGTAAAGTCAAAATAAGGATATCCTTATGCTAAAAACGCATATTCAAGAACGACAGGTTATTGCCGGTCGCGCAGAAGCGCCTTTCTCCGCTGCGGGGTTCTTGCTATAACGCATTGTCTATTGCGAGGAGGTGGGTGTGCCGGAAATCAATGAGTATGGCCAGCAGGTGAACGACCTGGTCCCTGGCTGGCAGGGGGCGCAAGTCCTGCGGCGGACGGCGTTAAATGGCCGTTTTTGCCGCCTGGAGCCGCTGGACGTTGACCGTCATGCGGCGGATCTGTTTGCCGCCTATGCGCTCGGCGACAACAGCGACTGGACGTGGCTGGCGTCTACGCGGCCGGAGAGCGTGGCGGCGACCGCCCACTGGATCGCGGGCAAGGTGAATGATGATGCCCTGGTGCCGTATGCGGTGGTTGACCTGCGTAGCGAGCAGGCGGTGGGCATCGTTAGCTATATGGCGATCGAGCGGGAAATGGGCACGGTTGAGATCGGCCATGTCACCTGGTCGCGACGGATGAAAAACACCCCGCTGGGTACCGAAGCGGTCTGGCTGCTGCTCAAAAACGGCTTTGACCATGGCTATCGTCGGCTGGAGTGGAAATGCGATTCGATGAATGTCGCCTCGCGCCGCGCCGCCGAGCGGCTGGGCTTTAGCTGGGAAGGACGTCTGCGGCAGAGGCTGGTGCGTAAAGGGCGGACGCGCGACAGCGATATGCTGTCCATCATCGACGGCGAGTGGCCTGCGCGCGATGCGGCGCTGCGGGCGTGGCTGGCGGCGGAGAACTTTACTGCCGACGGTCAGCAGATTAAGCGCCTGGAGGCGTTTCGCTAACATCAACCTATGGGGTCAAAACCCGGAACGGCACCCCGGTCGCGCTGCGCTTACGGGGGCTACGTTACATCGCCTCAGGGTAGGCCGGGCAAGGCGTAGTCGCCGCCCGGCATTGACCTGTTAGCGGCGAACCGGCGCGTCGCCAGCGACATAATACGTCGCGGTGCTGCGCGGCAGCGGCTGGCGGCCGCGAATGGCGTCGGCCATCTTCTCGCCGATCATAATGGTGGTGGCGTTGAGGTTGCCGGTGATGATCTGCGGCATGATCGAGGCGTCGACCACCCGCAATCCTTCCAGACCGTGGACGCGGCCCTCGCCATCGACCACCGCCATCTCGTCGTAACCCATCTTACAGGTCCCGCACGGGTGGAACGCGGTCTCGGCGTGGTTGCGCACAAACTCATCCAGTTCGGCATCGCTCTGGCATTCTATTCCCGGACTGATTTCGCGGCCGCGATACTTATCCAGCGCCGGCTGGTTCATGATCTCCCGGGTAATGCGGATGGCGTCGCGGAACTCCTGCCAGTCCTGCTCATGGGACATATAGTTAAACAGGATCGCCGGATGGGCGTGCGGGTCGCGCGACTTCAGGCGCACGTGGCCGCGGCTGGGCGAACGCATCGAGCCGACGTGGCACTGGAAGCCGTGCTCTTTCACCGCGTTGGAGCCATTGTAGTTAATCGCCACCGGCAGGAAGTGGTACTGAATGTTCGGCCAGGCGAACTCTGCGCGGCTGCGGATAAAACCGCCCGCTTCGAACTGGTTGCTGGCGCCGATGCCGGTGCCGCCGAACAGCCACTCGGCGCCGATCTTCGGCTGGTTCCACCACTGTAGCGCCGGGTAGAGCGATACCGGCTCTTTGCACTCGTACTGCAGATACATCTCCAGATGGTCCTGCAGGTTCTCACCCACGCCGGGGAGATCGTGCACCACCGGGATATCGAACTGCCTGAGCAGCTCCGGGTTACCCACGCCGGAGCGCTGCAGGAGCTGCGGCGAGGCAATCGCCCCGGCGCACAGCAGCACCTCTTTGTTGGCCGTCGCTTTTGACGGGATCGTGCTCTCTCCCTCCAGCCACTCGACGCCCACCGCGCGCTTGCCGGCAAAAATAATGTGATCGGTCAGCGCATGGGTGCGGATGGTCAGGTTCGGGCGACCGCGCGCCTGGTCGAGATAGCCGCGGGCGGTGCTGGCGCGACGGCCCTGCGGCGTCACGGTGCGGTCCATCGGGCCAAAGCCTTCCTGCTGGTAGCCGTTGAGATCGTCGGTACGCGGATAGCCCGCCTGCACCCCGGCTTCAACCATCGCCTCGAAGAGCGGATTATTGCCCGGCTTCGGCGTCGTCACGCTCACCGGGCCATCGCCGCCGTGGTAGTCGTTAGGCCCGATATCGCGGGTTTCCGCTTTCCGGTAGTAGGGCAGGCAGTCGAGATAGCTCCAGTGTTCCAGACCCGGCTCTTTGGCCCAGTTATCCAGATCCATCGCGTTACCGCGAATGTAGCACATGCCGTTGATCAGCGAGGATCCGCCGAGCCCTTTGCCGCGTCCGCACTCCATGCGGCGATTGTTCATGTACGGCTCCGGTTCGGTTTCGTAGGCCCAGTTGTAGCGCTTGCCCTGCAGCGGATAAGCCAGCGCGGCGGGCATCTGGGTGCGGAAATCGAACCGGTAGTCAGGGCCGCCGGCTTCCAGCAGCAGGACGGTGGTGTTTGGATCTTCAGTCAGTCGTGTTGCCAGAACGTTGCCGGCGGAGCCGGCACCAATAATGATGTAGTCAAATTGCAAAAAAACCTCCCGGTTAAAATATGGACTGGAATTTACCCATCTCAACCTGGATGGACTTCACCTGGGTGTAACTCTGCAGCGTCATCACGCCGTTCTCGCGGCCAATGCCGGAGTGTTTGTAGCCGCCAACCGGCATTTCCGCCGGGGATTCCCCCCAGCTGTTGATCCAGCAGATGCCGGCTTCCAGCTGGTGGATAATTCGGTGAGCGCGGTTGAGGTTGGGCGTCACCACGCCGGCGGCGAGGCCGTATTCGGTGGCGTTGGCGCGGCGAATGACCTCCGCTTCGTCGGCATAGCTGAGGATCGACATCACCGGGCCGAAGATCTCTTCGCGCACGATGGTCATCTCGTCGCTGCAATCGGTAAACACCGTCGGGGCGACCCACGCGCCGTTATCGAAACCGTCGCCTTTCAGCGCCTCGCCGCCGCACAGCAGGCGCGCGCCTTCGCGTTTGCCGCTCTCGATATAGCGCAGAACGTTGTCGCGATGGGGGAAGCTGACCAGCGGGCCGAAGTTGGTGTCATCGGCAAACAGATCGCCGGGGCGGATGCGGGCCACCCGCTCGAGGATCTTGTGCTCGAATTCCGCCTTCCGTTTCGCCGGGACAAACACCCGGGTGCCGTTGGTGCACACCTGGCCGGAGCTGTAAAAGTTGGCCATCATGGCAATATCGGCGTCGAGGTCGGCATCGTCGGCGATAATCAGCGGCGATTTGCCGCCCAGCTCCATGGTGACCTCTTTCAGTGATGACGCGGCCGAGTTGGCCATTACTTTTTTGCCGCTGGCGACGCCGCCGGTGAAGGAGATTTTGGCGATGTCCGGATGCTCGGTCAGATACTGGCCGGTTTCCGCGCCGATCCCTGGCAGGACGTTAAACACCCCGTCCGGCAGGCCCGCTTCGCTGTAAATTTCCGCCAGCTTGAGGGCGGTCAGCGGGGTGACTTCGCTCGGTTTGAAAATCATCGCATTGCCAGCGGCCAGCGCTGGCGCCGATTTCCACAGGGCGATCTGGATCGGGTAGTTCCACGCGCCGATCCCGGCTACCACCCCCAGCGGTTCGCGACGGGTATAGACGAAGGAACTGTCGCGCAGCGGGATCTGGCTGCCTTCCAGCGCCGGGATCAAGCCAGCGTAATACTCCAGCACGTCGGCGCCGGTGACGATATCGACGGCGGCGGTTTCGCTGAGGGGTTTCCCGGTATCCAGCGTCTCCAGCCGCGCCAGCTCATCGTTGCGCTGGCGCAGAAGGTCGACGGCGCGACGCAGGATACGCGAGCGTTCCATGGCGGTCATCGCCGCCCAGATTTTTTGCCCACGCTGCGCGCTCTCGACGGCGCGGTCGACATCCTCGCGTCCGGCAGCCTGAACGGTCGCCAGCACCTCGCCAGTGGCAGGGTTGATGGTCTCGAAGGTGCGACCGCTGGTGGCCGATGTATAACCACCATTAATATAAAGCTGCTGTTCTGCCATTCGGGACATAACGCCTCCTCGGTTATGGGTTCGGTAAATGCTGACGAATAAAGTGGCTGGTCAGCGACTGCGCCAGCGTTTTATCCAGCGGTTTGCCGCTGAGCGCCGCCCGCAGCCACAGGCCGTCTATCAGCGCCGCCAGCCCGTAGCCGGCCTCCTGCGCCTGCTCGCGCGGCAGCTCGCGGCGGAATTCGTACACCAGGTTCGACAGCAGGCGACGGCTGCTGACCTGCTGTAACCGATAAAGCATCGGCTGGTGCATGCTGCTGGCCCAAAAGGCCAGCCAGGCCTTCATCGCCGCGCTGCTGATCTGCGTCTCATCAAAGTTGCCCCCGACAATCGCCTGCAGGCGCTGGCTGGCGCTGCCGTCCGGCAGAGCGTGCAGACGGTTGAGCACCGCGTCGCGCAGCTGGCTGGTGATGTCGCGCATGGTCGCCTCCAGCAGACCATTTTTGTCTTTGAAATAGTGACTGATGATCCCCGTCGATACGCCCGCCCGCCGGGCAATCTGCGCGATGGTCGCGTCGTGCATACCGACTTCATTTATTGCGTCCAGCGTGGCGTCGATCAGCTGCCTGCGCCGGATCGGCTGCATCCCCAGTTTGGGCATTTTTGCCACTCCATTCATCAGCGTTGGTTAACTATTAAAGCGGTTTTTGATTGGACGTTCAATATAAAATGTGTCTTAATTGTTGCGGATTTGGATTTTAATAGTTACAAAAACAGTGGGGATACTGGATGACAGATCTTTCGCAAAGCAGAGAAAAGGACAAAATCAATCCGGTGGTTTTTTATACCTCGGCCGGACTGATTTTGTTGTTTTCCCTGATGACGATCTTTTTTCGCGATTTTTCTGCCGAGTGGATTGGGCGCACCCTGGACTGGGTGTCGAAAACCTTCGGCTGGTACTATCTGCTGGCGGCGACGCTGTATATCGTCTTCGTCGTCTGCATTGCCTGCTCGCGCTTCGGCTCGGTGAAGCTCGGGCCGGAGCAGTCAAAGCCCGAGTTCAGCCTGCTGAGCTGGGCGGCGATGCTGTTCGCCGCCGGCATCGGCATCGACCTGATGTTCTTCTCAGTCGCCGAGCCGGTGACGCAATATATGCAGCCGCCGGAAGGGGCGGGGCAGACCATCGAGGCGGCGCGCCAGGCGATGGTCTGGACCCTGTTTCACTATGGCTTAACCGGTTGGTCAATGTATGCCCTGATGGGCATGGCGCTGGGATACTTTAGCTATCGTTATAATTTGCCGCTCACCATCCGCTCGGCGCTGTACCCGATTTTTGGCAAACGGATCAATGGGCCCATCGGCCACAGCGTCGATATTGCGGCGGTGATCGGCACCATCTTCGGCATCGCCACCACCCTCGGTATCGGCGTCGTGCAGCTCAACTACGGTCTGAGCGTGCTGTTCGATATTCCGGACTCGCTGGCGGCGAAAGCGGCCCTGATTGCGCTGTCGGTGATCATCGCCACCATCTCGGTCACCTCCGGGGTGGACAAGGGCATCCGCGTGCTCTCCGAGCTGAACGTCGCCCTCGCGCTGGGGCTGATCCTGTTCGTGCTGTTCATGGGCGATACCTCCTTCCTGCTCAATGCGTTAGTGCTCAACGTCGGCGACTACGTCAATCGCTTTATGGGAATGACGCTGAACAGCTTCGCCTTCGACCGGCCGGTGGAATGGATGAACAACTGGACGCTCTTTTTCTGGGCGTGGTGGGTGGCCTGGTCGCCGTTTGTGGGCCTGTTCCTGGCGCGCATTTCGCGCGGGCGCACCATCCGCCAGTTTGTGATGGGCACCCTGATTATTCCCTTCACCTTTACCCTGCTGTGGCTGTCGGTGTTCGGCAACAGCGCGCTGTATGAGATCATCCACGGCGACGCGGCCTTTGCCCAGGAGGCGATGGCCCACCCGGAGCGCGGCTTCTACAGCCTGCTGGCGCAGTATCCGGCGTTTACCTTTAGCGCGTCGGTGGCGACCATCACCGGTCTGCTGTTTTACGTTACCTCCGCCGACTCCGGCGCGCTGGTGCTGGGGAATTTCACCTCGAAGCTGAAGGACATCAACAGCGACGCCCCGAACTGGCTGCGCATCTTCTGGTCGGTGGCCATCGGTCTGTTGACCCTCGGGATGCTGATGACCAACGGCATCTCGGCGCTGCAGAACACCACGGTGATCATGGGGCTGCCGTTCAGCTTTGTGATTTTCTTCGTGATGGCCGGACTGTATAAATCTCTGAAAGTGGAAGATTACCGCCGGGTCAGCGCCAGCCGCGACACCGCCCCGCGCCCGATGGGCCTCCAGGATCGTCTGAGCTGGAAGAAGCGCCTGTCGCGGCTGATGAATTACCCCGGCACGCGCTATACCAAACTGATGATGGAGACGGTGTGCTACCCGGCGATGGAGGAGGTGGCCCAGGAGCTGCGGCTGCGCGGCGCGGCGGTGGAATTGAAGAGCCTGCCGCCGGAAGAGGGTGAGAACCTTGGCCACCTCGATCTGCTGGTGCACATGGGCGACGAGCAGAACTTTATCTACAAGATCTGGCCGCAGCAGTACTCGGTGCCGGGCTTTACCTATCGGGCGCGCAGCGGGAAATCCACCTATTACCGGCTGGAGACCTTCCTGCTGGAGGGCAGTCAGGGTAACGACCTGATGGACTACAGCAAAGAGCAGGTGATCACCGATATTCTCGACCAGTACGAGCGGCACCTGAACTTTATCCATCTGCATCGGGAAGCGCCGGGGAACAGCGTGATGTTCCCGGATGGCTAATCAGGGAAGCCCCCGTCGGGGAAAGGCTGACGGGGGCGATGGTCGTTACTGGTAGTTAAAGGCGTCCGGATGGTTGTCGAGGCTGCCGCTGAGGGCGGCAAACAGCACGGTTTTGCCATCGATGGACAGGGCATCGCTGACGTTAAGCCAGGTCAGCTTCTCCTGGTCGGTTTTTTCATCGACCACCGAGTAAACGCCGGACATCTGTTTGCTTTTTTCCGACCAGATCACCGCGATACGTTCATGGCCGCAGTCGTGGGGTTTGCAGGCGCTTAACACCTGCCAGGATTCGCTACCCAGTTTCACCGTCTGCGCGGGCGAACCGGTGCCGCCGGTGGTCACCCAGGCGGGCAGCTGATGGCCTTTGACCATCTGGTTAAACGACGCCCGGGTGGCGGCATCGTGAGCCAGACTGTTCAGCGTGACATCGCCTTGCGCCATAACGCTGGCGGAGGCGGCTAAGGCGACGATAGCGGTAAGAGCTTTAAACATGTTTCCTCCTGGACTTATTCCGTCCTCATAACAAGCCTCTTTATAGTGAGCGTAGAGAATGATTAATGCAAACTCTGACATATTTTCTGTGAATGATTAGAAGCGGTGCGCGCATGGACGTTACGCTAAGCGATATGCCATGATGCGGATTGATTTATTTTCCAAATATATGCCCTTGGGATAAAGCAGTTAGCGAAGTGGCATAGTTATTCAGGCGATAAAGCATGGCGTATGTGAATCATCTACTGACGTTTATTGAGAGTAATCCGGCGCTGGCGGTGGGGTTTAATCTTATTCTGCTGCTGCTCTCCGGCATATTTGCCCATCTTTTATGCAAGTTCTTGCTGATTAAAGTGGTGCGTAAGGTCTTCTTTAGTAGCCACAAACAGGATGTGCCGCTGGAGAAGGATCGACGCATCGCCGAAAAGCTGTCCAATTTCATTCCGGTTATTATCATCTATTACGTTCTGCAGTTTATGCCGGCGATGCCGGCATCGCTGGTGACGGCGATTAATACTATCTGCGGGATCTTGTTTTTTATTTTTATGTCGGTGTTTTTCAACGAGATGCTGGATATTGTCAACAGCTCCTATCTGCGAAAGACCAAACGTAAAAATCATTCCATTAAGGGCTATATCCAGATAGGCAAAATCTTAGTCCACATCCTGGCGGCGATCATGATCCTCGCCGTGATGTCGAACAAATCGCCGATCATTATTATCTCCAGTCTGGGGGCCGTGGCGGCGGTACTGATGATCGTGTTCCAGCATACTCTGCTGTCGCTGGTGGCGAACGTTCAGCTGTCGTCCAACGACGTGCTCCAGCTGGGGGACTGGATTGAAATGCCTGACAAGAACCTCAGCGGTGAGGTGACGGATATCGCGCTGCACACCATTACCATCCGCAACTGGGACAATACCATCTCCCGTATCCCGACCAAGAATTTCCTCACCGAGACCTATACCAACTGGCAGGCGATGTTCTCCTCCGGGGCGCGGCGGATCATGCGCAGTATCGCCATCGATCAACACTCGGTGCGTTTTCTCGACCAGGAGATGCTCTCCTCGATGCTGACCATCCGCGGGGTGAGTGAGCCTTTGGGCACGCTGCTTGACGGCCGGGATCCCGGCGGCGTGGCCGACCGCTGGTTTATCGATAACGGGCTGACCAACCTGACCCTGTTTCGCCACTATCTGATGCACTATCTCGCCGAGCGGCCGGATATTATTAAGGAGATGTACATTGTGGCGAGAACGCTGAAACCTTCGCCGTCGGGCATCCCGCTGGAGATTTACTGCTTCACCACCTCAACGCTATGGAAAGACTACGAAAACACCCAGTCGGCGATATTTGAGTACATTACCGCGGTGGCCGGACAGTTTTCTCTGCGCCTCTATCAGTATCCCGCCGGGCACGATTTCTGGCGTCTCTCCCAGGAGCACGCCGCCCGGACGGGCCTGCCGCCGTCGGCCGAAGGCTAAGCGCTGATCTGCTGGCGCCAGAGGGCGATCTCCTCCTCCAGCCAGGCGATGAACCGGGCGACTTCCGGCCGGTTCTCCGCCTGCGGGGAGACGGTTAGCCAGTAGTGCCAGGGGTAGGGGACGGTGACGGCGGTGAGCTGCACCAGCTCGCCGCGGGCTATCGCCCCCGCCACCAGGGAGCGCCGCTCCAGCGCCACGCCGGCCCCCAGGCGGACCGCCTCCAGCACCAGATTGGAGTCGTTCAGGCGCAGGCCCGCGGGGACGATCGGCTTTTCCAGCCCCGCCTGGCTGCACCAGGCGTTCCAGGACTCCATGGAAAAAATAATATCGCTGGCGGCGATCGCCTGCGGGGTGGTCGGCAGGTTACCGCCGCGATAGCCGGGGGCGGCGACCACCAGCTGTTCATCGGCAAACAGATGCCGGCTTTCCATTCCCTCCCAATCGCCTTGCCCCATGCGAATGGCCAGATCGATACCCTCCTGTTGCAGGTTAACCACCGCCAGGCTGGTCAGCAGGCGCACCGCGATCTGCGGATGCCGCGCCTGAAAGCGCGCCAGCCGCGGCAGCAGCCAGTGGCAGCCAAAGGAGGGGAGCGTCGCCAGGGACACTTCCAGGGTGCGGGGTTTGATCTGCACCATGCGCGTGGCGTCGGCGATGTGCTGTAACGCCTCGCGGATTTGCAGGGCATAGAGCCGTCCTTCTTCCGTGAGGCGCACTCCGCGGCCGTGGCGGATAAAGAGCGTGACGCCGACCAGGGCTTCCAGCTGTTTGATGTGCTGGCTGACCGCCGAATGGGTCACGCTCATCTCGTGGGCGGCCTGCGTCACGCTGCCGAGGCGCGCCACCGCCTCAAAGCTGCGCAGGCTGGCGACAGGGGGAAAATCTGCCATGGTGGTGTCTCTGTCAGTGAGTCGATACGTTAACGTTACTACCGGGTTAGCGGGTTTTATAGCCGCCGCGAACAGGCTGAAAAAGGGGCTAAATGCTGCCTCAGTCGGTATAGCACAAGGGGGACTGGAGGGCTACAGCGAGTCGCCAATCTGTTAGTTTTACTAACCGTTGCGGTAAGTATCCCGTGATATTCGCGGCATCGGTTTTCCAGTAAGGTAAAGCCGCAACCTCTTTATCGCAGGCAGGAGTGACGATGAAACTCATTGGTATGATGGATTCACCTTATGTAAGACGCGTGGCGGTTTCTCTGGCGCTCTATGGCGTGGAATTCGAGAGCCTGCCGCTATCGGTCTTTAGCGGCTTTGACGAATTTTCCCGTATTAATCCGGTGGTCAAGGCGCCGACGGTGGTGCTCGATAACGGGACGCAGCTGATGGACTCCACGCTGATCCTCCACTATTTCGAAACGACCAATCCGGCCGGGCGCCGGCTGCTTCCCGCGCATCCCGAGGCGCTGGCCCGCGATCTGCACCTGCTGGGGGTGATCCTCGCCGCCTGTGAAAAAGCGGTCCAGCATGTTTATGAGCACCGTCTGCGGCCGGAAGAGAAGCAGCATCAGCCGTGGATAGCCCGGGTGACCGGCCAGCTGCTGGCCGCCTGTCGGGAGTGGGACGCCCGGCTGGCAGACCGCGCCGCCGCCGCGCAGCCGGATCAGGTGCTGGTCACCAGCACGGTGGTCTGGTCCTTTATCCAGTTGATGATCCCGGCGGTGGTGTCGGCCGCGGCGTTTCCGCATATTCGCGCGCTGGCGGAGAAGGGGGAGGCGCTGCCGGCGTTTCAACAGTATCCGCTGGGTTAACGGCAGGGGGCGTTGGATTGCAGCCGGACGAAGACGTTATCGCCCGGCTGGGTTGCGCTCAGCGTCTTGCCAGCGTCACCGCGTGTTGCCAGGACTGCCATCGTTGCACAAGCCGATGATGCCGGATCAGGTCTGGTGCATAAGTGATGTGTTCTGGTAAAAAGGGCTGAAGCTCTGCCACCGTCAGCTTGTGCAACGCTTTACGCGCCAGCAGTGCCGCGCCGGTCGCCGACAGCTCGGCCACATCGCTGCGCATCACCGGACAACCTAGCAGGTCGGCCTGGTACTGCATTAACCAGTCGTTTTTGGTGGGTCCCCCATCCACCAGCAGCGTGTTGAGCGTAAAGCCATGATGGGCACGCATCGCAGTGATTACATCGGCAATCTGGTAGGTAATTGACTCTAGCGCGGCACGAATGAGATGGGCCCGCTTCACGCCCCGGCTTAATCCATGGATCAAACCGCGGGCCTTATCGTCCCACCAGGGTGCGCCCATGCCGGTGAGCGCCGGCACAAAAAAGACGCCTAAGGTGGAATCTACCGAACGAGGCAGAGCATTCAGCGCCTGGGCCAGTTCGGCGGGAGAGCGTTCGCTCAATCCGGTACTGTCGGCCATCCACGCCACCGCATCGCCGGTATGGGGAATGTTCCCCTCGAGTGCGTAGACCAGCTTTTCTCCGTCGTGCCAGGCCACCGTGGTGGCGAGATTGCTGACGTGAAACGCCACCGAATCGACGGGCGCCATCACCGAGGTCCCTGTACCGTAAGTGGCTTTAACACAACCGGTGGCGCCCAGACCGTGGGCGAAAAGGGCGGCATGCGAATCGCCAATCATCGCCATTACCGGGATCCCATCAGGGAGGGTGGCTAAACCAGCGGTGTAACCAAACAGTCCACTTGAAGGTTTTATCACCGGGAGTGCTGCACGCGGAATGCCAAACAGGGCGAGCATATCGGTATCCCAGTCCGCTGTTTGCAAATTCATGAGCTGTGTACGAGACGCGTTGGCGTAATCACAACAAAAATGCTGGCCTTGCGTCAGGTGCCAGAGTAGCCAGCTATCCACCGTACCGAGGCAAATCTCGCCATCTTTCGCTCGGTTCAGACCATCCGGAGTGTGGTCCAGCAGCCAGAGCATTTTCGAGGCGGAAAAGAGCGGGGCGACTGGCAGGCCGGTTACCGCCTTGATCTGCGGCTCATGACCTTGTTCACGCAGCATGTGGCAAAATGCGGCAGTACGTGAACATTGCCAGCTCAGGGCAGGCGCTATGGCCTCGCCCGTTTCCCGATACCAGCCCACGACGGTTTCGCGCTGGTTGCTGATCGCCAGGGCCGCCACACGCTCCGCGCCAACGGCGGCCACTGTGCGAGAAATCACCTCCAGCGACGCGGCAAGCAGAAGCTCCGCTGACTGTTCAACCCATCCTTCCTGCGGCGTAGCGATCTCAAGCGCGCGGGAAAATTGCGCGATTACCCGCCCGTAGCTGTCGAAGGCAACGGCTTTGGCATTGGTTGTGCCCTCATCGAGGGCAATAATAATATCCTTGTTTACCGACATAGCGGCCTCCGGCCTTACTGGTGGAGATAGGTCGACACGCCCAGGTAGCGCGTAAATGCCTCGTGCAAAATTGCGGCACTGGCAGAATGGTTCATCGCGACATGGTGCTCAAAGCCGTTGCGGCAGATCCACGACAGCAGATTTTCCAGGTGGGGAACCTGAATGACCGCCCGACAGCCTACCGTATCGAGGGGATCGTCAACTGACTGACCTTCTCCGACGTAGGCCTTGATTTCGCCAGTCAGGTCGTCGGTGCTGAGGCGAAAATAGGTCAGCGCGCCGCTTTTCATGCGACCGTGCACGGCACCGCAGGTGTTTTCTTTGCCGACGGTGGTGCCGATAATATCGGCCGTTCCCATGTGCGGCGACTCAAGGCTGGCCGAGGCAAAATTCCCGCAATGAAACAGCACACATTTATCGCGATCGTCGCCGAAGTTATTGTTCCAGTCCGCGATCGAGGCGGGGCTCAGGTTGCTGCTGGCGAGCGCATACATGGAGAGCGCGCCCATGACATCGACCTCACAGGCGCTTGGCATCAGTTGTCCGGACATCACGCTCATGATGGAGCAGACGTTAATCCCCAGATTTTCCTGCAGCGAGGTCCAGCACTGAATTGCGGTGGTGTCGATGTCGTTGGCAACAATCCACTCGCTCAGGACCACAAACAGTTTCGCCATGGTGATCAGTTTATCTGCCGGAATACCGCTGGCGTCGGCATTATCGATCAGCAGGCGGCGCTTCTCATCCACACGAATATCGTCATCACGCAGGGCTTTAATCCGGGTAAATACCTCTGATAGATCTAACGTTTCCACTGCGATGCCTAAACGTTCGAGCAGTTTTTCACTGTAGCGAACGGTGTTAAAGCCCGCTGGACGGGCGCCAATCGCGCCAACGCGCACGCCGCGAATACTGTTCACCACGCGACATATCTGCGTGAAGCGCCGGAGATCCTGCTCAAACACCTCGCCGCTAAGCGCGCAAACGTGCTGGGTGGTCAGCGTAAACGGGATACCGTACTGGCGCAGGTTGTTGCAAAGGGAAATTTTGCCGCAAAAGCTATCGCGGCGAGTCGACAACCCCATTTTATCCAGATTATCCTCTTCGGCCTGAATAAGCACCGGGACGTTGAGACCGGAGAGGCGCAACGTTTCGGCGATGGCTTTTTCATCACCAAAGTTGGGTAACAGCACCACGACACCGTGAATGTTGTCGCGGTGGGTGCGGAACAGCTCGGCGCAAATTTTGGCATCCTGCCGGGTTTCCACGCCACCCAGTTCCGTCTGGGATGGATCAAGCATAATAGTGTTAATCCCAAGGCGGCTAAACAGCGCTACCGCCTGTTCGCGCGCTTCGGCGACCAGGTAGCTGGGGAATAATCCCCGGTTGCCAATAATGACGCCCATGGTGAGTTGTTGAGGAATACGGGACATTGCGTTCTCTCCAGTAAGATGTTCTTGTTATTTTTCAGCATGCTTTTTTTGTGAGCAGCTTGCGGGCGTGCTTCACCACCCCGGCGGCATCAATTTCATGGCGCGCGCGCGTGGCGGCGCGATCGGCGGCAATGGCGTATTGCCCGTCAGGGATACCTAAGCGCCGCAACGGGATAGCGCACCCGGCCTCGGCCAGCACTTCCGCCACCAGGCTCCCGACGCCGCCGTTGACGTTGTGTTCTTCCACCGTGATTGCGGCCGGACAGGACTGGATTGCCGCCAGTAGCGCCTGGGTATCACAAGGACGAATAGATGGGACACTGATAACGGTGGCGTCAATACCTTCTGCAGCGAGTTGTGCGGCGGCTTCCACAATTTCATGTACCGTTGAGCCCATGGCAATCAGCGCAATATCGCGCCCCAGACGCAGCACATCAATGTTGCCCGGAATAAACCGGTAATGTTCATCATGCAGTTCCGGCAGCGCTTTACCGTCGAGGCGGATATACACTGGCCCGACGTGGGCAAGGGCATAATCAATAATCTGCCGGCACTCGCCGGGACTGGACGGTGCGTAAATTTCAATATTGCCAAAACCGCGCAGAATGGCGATATCGTCAATACTGTGGTGGGTGCTGGCCAGTGGACCGTAGCTGGCGCCCGCGTTCAGCCCGAACAGTTTGACGTTGGTGTTGTTGTAGCAAACGTCGACCTTAATCTGTTCATTAGCACGTGAGATAAGGAATGGCGCCGCGTTGCAGGTCACGGCCACTTTACCCCCCAGCGCCAGGCCGGCGGCAGCGCCAACCAGCGTCTGCTCGGCGATGCCGACGTTGACCAGCCGGCCAGGGAATCTTTTCATAAACGGGGCAATTTTCGCCGTTGAGGTGGAGTCGGCCACCACCGGCACCAGATCCACGCCGCGGTCTACAGCATCAATAAAGGCATTCACCATCACCGTGGCGAGATGTTCGCTATTACTCATCTTTCAGTTCCTCCAGCGCCAGTTCAATTTCTTCTCCTTTCGGTACCCGGTGATGCCATTCGGGGCGTCCCTGAATAAAGGAAATACCTGCGCCTTTGGTGGTATTGGCAATCACGACGTGTGGTTTCCCGTTCGGCTGCAAGCGCTCAAGCGTGGCGACCACCTCCGCCATATCGTTGCCGTTGCACTGTGTGACCTCCATGCCGAAAGCGCGCCATTTTTCATCCAGCGGATCGGTATTCATGATCTCTTTGGTCGCACCGGCCAGCTGCAGATTATTTTTGTCGTTGATAATAATAAGGTTATCCAGTTGGTAGTGGGCGGCGACCAGCGCGGCCTCCCAGTTGCTGCCCTCCGCCAGTTCGCCATCGCCGGTGACGACAAATACGCGACGCGGGTTGTTATCGCGTTTCGCTGCCAGCGCAATGCCTACCGCCACGGGCAGACCATGGCCCAGCGCACCGGTATTGAGCTCAATACCTGGCGTTTTGTGCTTTACCGGGTGTCCTGGCAGAGCCGAGTCGGCGTGTTGATAGGTTGCCAGCCAGTCAACGGGAATAAAGCCTGCTTCGGCCAGCACGCAGTAGTAACCACCGACAGCGTGCCCCTTCGACTGAATATAGATATCGCGGTCGTCACTCTCTTTTCGCGCAGGGGAGCAGTTAAGGATACGAAAATAGAGGGCGGTCAGAAGTTCGACTTGTGACAGATCGGCACCGGTGTGGCCGCCTGCCGGGCTTTCCGCATTTAAGACGATGATGCGGCGGCGGATGGCGCGTGCTTTTTGTTCTAACTCCTTAACGGAGAGTGAAAACGGATTCATAAAACACCTCTTGAAAGTAAATTCTTGCGTGAATAAATATTCCAGCGGGGTAAAGAAACACTTCCCATCCTGACTACCTTTTATCGTCGACAAAACAAGGTATTAATAAGTGATTGAATATATATTCACTACTGATTTATTATTCACATTGGTAAGATATGCCCTGTGAGGGGGTTTGTCCACGATTTGTACGGCCTATTTTCTAAAAAAGGAGAAAACGATCACATTTGGATCGTCGGGAAAAGGGCGCTGCGCTTGTTATCTATTCAATGATGCATAAAAATAACGAGCAGAAAACAGAGGGGAATGCCATGTCGAAGCAGGATGAACAGCGGTTGCTGGTGAAGATCGCCACGCTTTACTACAGCGAGAATAAAAAGCAGTCCGAGATCGCCTCGCTGCTGCATCTGTCCCAGTCTTTTGTTTCACGGGCGCTTACCCGCTGTCAGAAAGAGGGGCTGGTGAAAATTACCGTGGTCCAGCCGACAAACATTTTTGTCGATCTGGAAAAGGCGATTGAGGAGCGTTTTGGCATTCGACAGGCGATAGTCGTGGATGTGGGCGAAAACGCCAGTTACAGTCAGGTAAAGCATGCCATCGGCAGCGCAGCGGCGCACTATGTCGAAACGCGGCTGCGGCCGGAAGACCTCGTGGGGATCTCGTCCTGGAGCAGTACGATCCGCTGCATGGTGGATGAGATGCATCCGCAGAACATTCGCGCCGCCGGGGTGATTCAGCTGTTGGGCGGCGTCGGTCCCAACGGCAACGTGCAGGCTACCATTTTAACCCAGCAGCTGGCGGCGCATTTAGGCTGCCCGGCTTGGCTGTTGCCGTCGCAGAGTATTGAGCACTCCGTGGAGGAGCGCAGCCGTCTGGTAAACAGTCCGGACGTCGCGGCGGTGGTGGCGAAATTTGCCGAAGTGGATGTGGCCATCGTCGGTATTGGTGAACTGGAGCCTTCGCAGCTGCTGAAAAATTCCGGTAACTATTATAATGAAACCATGCTCCAGCTGCTGGCGGCGCGCGGCGCGGTGGGGGATATCTGCCTGCATTACTATAATGCGGCGGGCAAACCGGTACTGAGCCAGGATGAGGATCCGGTGATCGGTATGGAGCTTGATCAAATTCGTCGTTGTCCGCAGGTGATTGCGCTGGCTGGCGGCGTGGACAAAGAGAACGCCATCCGCGGCGCGTTGCAGGGCGACTATATTGATGTCCTGATCACCGACTTCCCGACCGCGCGCGCGTTAATTAAGGGTTAAGCGGGGGTGAAGACTGGCGTGCCTGGCGCGCCAGCGTCGCCAGTTCGTCCGCGCTGAGGCGAGTCATCCGCAACACGGTTTCAGTGTCCATACCGTTCTCTAACATCATCAGCGCGATGCGGCAGGCTTCGCGATGCTCACCCGCTTGTAAACCTTCGTTCAAGCCTTCCTGTAACCAGCGTTGTTTTCCCTCTTCGCGACCTTTTTGCTTCAGGTACTCGGCAATCGTCATCAGGGTATCCTCATATTGCGGCAGACGTTCGACCAGCTGGTCGATAAAGTTTTCCGGGTCGGCGCTATTGCCATGCAGCGACATATAGGTAAATAACGTTTTGAACTGCTGGTGGTCAGTGTATCCCATCAGCACCACCTCCACCAACTGCTGGAGGATATGGCTGAGATCGCGTTGACGGATGTGTTTCTGGACCAGTTCCAGAAGCGCGATCCGCCGATGCTGTAATATGGCGTCGTCGGGAATATCGGTCACATCGACGAGCGGAAAGGCCCCGAGATAAAGCTGTTTTGCCGGTGAGTCAGGTGGGAACTCGTCCAGCCAGCACAGTGAAAAGGGATAGGGAGAAATGCTGCCATGATAAAACAGCATGGGAATTACCAGCGGCAGCGCTTTATGGCCGCGATCAAGATGCTGTTGCATGGCCGCGAGGGCATAGCGCAGGAGTCTGAACGCCATATGGCTGTCCGGGGTGCTCTGATGCTCAATGACCACATAGATATAGCCCTCTCCCTTGCTGGTATGCAGAGAGTAGAGAATATCGGAATAGCTGGCGCGCAGGTTGTCCTCAACAAAGCTCCCGGATTCCAGGTGCAGAGTGCTTAAGTCGCACAGTTGCCGCAGCGCGGGCGGCAGATGAATATCCAGAAAATCGCGTGCGGTTTCGCTGTCGCGCAGAAAGCGCTTAAACAGACTGTCGTGCGGGGTCGAGTGAGGACGTTTTTTCATGGCTTCCTTGCCTGGCAGAGCAGAATGGCGGGATGCTACCACTGCTTGCCGTCGGGCAGGATTTTTCGATGAGATTTTGCGAAGCGCCTCGGAGAAAGGCGCATCGTGAGTCAGGCCCGCTCCCCCTGTGGCCTGAGCCACAGGAGGTCTTGCGGTTACTTATTCTCCATGACCGCTTTCTGGGCGACCACCGCCGCCTTCTGCTGCATCCGGTTTTGCATCTGATCGATAATGACCGCCACAATAATCACGATCCCTTTGATGACCATCTGCCAGAACTCGCTTACCCCCATCATCACCAGCCCGTCGGCGAGAAAACCGATGACAAACGCACCAATCAGCGTACCCAGAATGGTTCCCCGGCCGCCGGCCAGCGATGTTCCGCCCAGTACGACGGCGGCGATAGCATTCATCTCAAAAGCGGTACCGTTAGCCGGATGGCTGGCCAGCAGCTGTGCGGAGACCACGATCCCGGCTATGGCGGCGCAAAAGCCGGATAGCGTGTAGACCAGCACTTTAATTTGCTTCACTTTCACGCCGGATAGCTCGGCGGCACGCTCATTGTCACCGATCGCATAAACATGGCGGCCAAAAGGCAAACGCCGGGCGATATAGGCGATGATCAGCGCCAGGAGGATCATCAGCCAGATGGCCCACGGGATGCCAAAGAGCGCACCTGCGCCAATTTCATCGAAACCCGTGTTGCCCAGCTGCGGATTGCCCGCGAGCCCGGGGAAGGTTTGGCCATCAGAGGTCAGCATCGCGGCTCCGCGGAGCACATACATAGTACCGAGGGTGCAGATAAACGGCGCCACATTGTAGCGGGTAATGATCCAGCCATTAACGGCGCCAATCAGGGCGCCTATCAGCAGCACCAGGGGCACAATGACCCACACGCTTGGAAAAATGGCGATACCGAACATCGGCAAGACGATCCCTTTGGTGATAAGCCAGCCGGCTATCATTCCGCAGAGACCGAGCGTAGCGCCAATCGAAAGGTCGATACCGGCAGTGATAATGACAAAGGTGATCCCCAACGCCAGAAAGGCGTTAATCGCAATGTGTTTAATCATAATCACCATGCTGCCAGCGGATAAAAAACCGGGCACGGTCATCGTGAAGAAGCCGACAATCAGGAACAGCGCGATAAAGGTGCGCAGTTTTAATAACAACAGCAGGATATTTTCACGGGAGAGAGAGGCTCCGCCGCGCGGCGCCAGTGCGACCGATTGTGTCATTTTCATCTTAGAACCCCTGAGCGCTTGCTGAAACCAGCGCCGACTCTTCGGCCTGGTCACGAACGATATCGGCGGTCAGTTTGCCGCCTGACATCACCAGGATACGGTCAGAGACCGCCATGATTTCTTTTAAATCGGAGGTGGAGAACACCACCGCCATTCCCTGCTGCGACAATTGCACCATCATGCGAAACACATCCCCCTTGGCGCCGATGTCGATTCCGCGCGTAGGCTCGTCAAGAAACAGCACCTTCGGATTGGTTAACAGCGAACGGCCAATAACCACCTTTTGCTGATTGCCGCCGCTGAGCGCCTGGATCTCGACTTCTGGTGATGAGACCTTGATGGATAGATTGCCAATTGTGCTGGCGACGACGGCCTCTTCCTCTTTATTGGCAATGGTTACCCCGCGCTGAAGACGACGCCACAGGCTGGCAATGGTCAGATTGCTGGCGACTGACGAGATGGGAAAAATCCCGGTCCGCTTACGATCTTCCGGCACCAGACTCATGCCCATGCGGATGCGTTCGGCCGTGGTTAACCGCTGGGGAACCGGTTTGCTGTCCAGCCAGATCTTGCCAAAGTAGTGGCGCGCTGTCCCCAGCAGACATTCAAACAGCTCGGTTCGTCCGGCGCCCATCAGGCCGTAGATCCCAATAATTTCACCGGCATGTGCTTTAAAACTGACGTTATCCACCACCGTATTGCCTGCGGCATTCACGCAGGTCAGGTTCTCCACTTCCAGCAGTGGGGCACCGAAGCGGCGATTCGGGGGAAGAAAATGACTTACCGGATCGCTTCCCAGCATTTCACGGACGATCCATGGCACATCAATTTCACTCACCCTGGCCTCCGCCTGGAATTTGCCGTCACGCAGAATTGTAATGACGTCGCCGATGGCCATCAGCTCCTCCAGACGGTGTGAGATGTAGATGATGGACACCCCCTGACGCGTCAGTTCGCGGATGACCCGAAACAGGATATCCACCTCGGTTTTGCTTAAGGCGGAGGTGGGCTCATCAAGGATCAGAATGTCCGCATTTTCCGCCAGCGCTTTGGCTATCTCGACCAACTGCTGCTGACCGACCTTCAGGTTACCCACCAGCTCCCGCGGCGAGATCGGCTGG
>OHKF01000483.1_pt1 | contig 22385 bp, 32 predicted proteins | sample 1568781 | NCBI WGS metagenome assembly OHKF01 (sample SAMEA3879580, study PRJEB24766) | human gut metagenome | biome: human-associated habitat; feature: feces | place: USA | collected 1985/1987
AGCCTACTGCCCCTCATAATTATTTATCTAATAACTTATCATTCACACCTGGTATATACATTGTTGTACTTTCAGTTGGATCATTAAGCAATCCTAATAAAATTAAAATTGAACATATAGTTTGTACAATTCCTAAAATCCTATCTGAATCAATGTTTAATCCAAATTGACATAAAAGTGAAACTATTAATGCTGCTAATGAAATAATTGTCCCTTTGTTATTTAATCTTGTTAAAATTGATTTTAATACTTTTGCCATAATTAACACACTCCTCTTTCCATCTCATCAATTCTTTTATGAGCACTTTTAGTACTTTCTTCATTTCTTATAACTCTCTCTTTAAGTTCTGTTACTTCTCTATCCCTAGCCTTGTTATCTAGTCTTATCTCGTCAACTGCTGTAGCTATATAATCTAGCTTGGCTCTAGTTTCAGCTTCCTCCCTTGTGTCTGCTCTAATATCATGCCCTCTATTTCTTTGAAAAGTAGCATAACTTATAACAGCTCCTATGACTGTACATGCTAATGCAATGCTTATTGTTTCCATCTTTACACCTTCCTTTTATTTTGTTGTATAAAAAAAGAACCTACATATGTAAGCTCTTTTAATTTAACTATTTAGTTTATTTAATATATTATCTAATCTTTGTCTTAATTTAGTTTCTTCTTCCTCTAATAAATCATAATCATCCAATGTTCCTCTGTCGTTAATAACAGTTTCTTCAGCTATTTTCCAAAGTTTTATCACATCTTCAAATAAATTTGATAATTCTTTCTCCATTTTACTCACTCTCCAATAAATGGTATAATACTTTCTTGAAAGGAGGTGACAGTATGCATAGGATAGATGATGCTAAAATTGTTCTTAAATCTGCAACTGACAAATTTTCTAATATAAAAACTCTTTATGGGAAATGTGAATATGACGATTCTCTTTCTGCAGAGTTAAAATTAGAAATAAAATATTTTCTTGAAAGTATTCGTTCTTGTTTAGATTATACCACAAATTATATTTTTGATACTCGTTGCAAACAAAATTTTTCTGAAAAAGAACTTTTAAAAGTTAAAAATAAAATATATTTCCCAAATAGAAAAGATAAAAAATTCTTTGATAACTACATAAAACATAGTTTTATAGGTTTAAATCCAACTGATCCAGTAGTTCTACTATGGGAAAAAAATCAATTATTTTGCAATTCAAGTTGGGTATCAAAACTTTGTGATTTAACTAATCCAACAAAACATATAGAATTAGTTAAAAATACAAGAACAGAATCAGGAACCATTAATTATATGAAAATTGGTGGAATAACTTTTAAAAATTGTACATTTGCAAACTGTGGACATACTATGTCTCTAGATAATAGACCTGTAAGTATTAAAGAATTTAACACTCATCCTTCTATAAAAAATTTCAATGGCCATATTAAGGCTAATTATACTTTTAGCCAAACTAATACTCCTATAATTGAAACTTTAGAAGAAATTCTTGAGGGTGCTACAAATTACTTTAGTGAATTTTGTAGCATTCTATAATAAAAAGGAAGCTTATGCTTCCTTTTTATATTAACTAATTTTACGAACAATATAGTTCTATTGCGAGTTAATTAACTTGTTATATTATTTACTTCTATTATATTGTTGGTACTTGCTTCATCTATCTCTATTACATTTGAATTTCCAGTTAAAATATTTCCAGTTACAATTGAATTATCTTGATGTGCTATTCTAAATTTTGCAGTTTTTCCACTTGCAGTTGCAATAGATATATTGTTTGCAATAATATTATTAGCTCCTCTTTCAGTTGGTTTGGATGGTTGATAATTACTATCTATAGCAACCTTGTTATCTTTAAAGTAATTTCCTGTTATAGTATTTCTAAATGCTTTTTGTAACATTACCCCTACACCATTATTATAAAAACTACATCCAGTTATTGCTACATCTCCACCAACATAAGACATTATAGCTGTATTACACTCACTAAAGCTACAACCAGTTATAGATGCTCCATAAGTAGAAGCATAAGGTTTTATACCTTGTTTACATCTTTTAATTACACAGTTATTTATTACTGTTCCTTTTGAAGATTCTTCTAAGCCACCTATACCTATTTCACTATCTACTATATAACAATTTTCAATCATCAATCCACCTACTGAATAACAATCAAATATAGCTTCACCTTTTTTTACATTATAGATATAGCAACCAATTATAGATACCCCCTCTGTTGTAAATCCAGGGTGAATACCTTTATTTACGGCATCTTCTATAGTGCAATTTATTATACTTGTCCTTCCCATATTTTGCATTGAAATACCATCAGCATTACTATTTCTAACAATAACATCTATAATTGTTAAACCTAAACCATTCTTATTTACTCCTGCTACTAATGGGTCTATGTGAATCGGTGAAAGTTGATAAGATTCTGGCTCACCAGTTATTTTATTACCATCACATATAAGTCTTTCTATAAAAATATTTTCTCCACAGTCATCATATCTAAGAGTTGAAAATATAGGGAAAGTTTGACTAATAACGCCATTTATAGGCACTGCCCTAGCTAAACCCTTATTAGTTGCACTATGTCTTTTATATGCTTCTATTGTTATTGTATTTAACGTAGTGTCTACTGCCTTTATTACTCCAACTGTATCTGAATAGCTTCCCCAATCACTTAGTCCTACATATACATCAAACCCTACTGTAAATTTAGAAGCATCAGTCACATGAATAGTTGTATCTCCTTTATTAGCTTGTTGCGTCAAGTTTTGAGTTACTGCTTGAATCTTTTTTATTACAGTATTTGCACCATCTCCACAAACAATCATATTTGAAAAAATTTGTATTGTTCCATGTACTAAGTATGTTCCAGATGGGAAATATAAAGGTAATCCAGTATTTCTTGATTCGTCCCTTGCATTTCTTATTGCAATTGTATCATCTGTTACTCCATCCCCTTTAGCACCAAAAAAACATACATTTATAACTTTACCAATTCCACTTTCTCCACTATTGGGGAACGTAAATAATCTACCTTCAGCATCTATCCCTACACTTTGTGTCATAGTTCCAGTTTTTTCAACTGGTCTTACGCCACCAATTTTTTCACTTGTAGCTATTTCTAAAGTAGAATTATTAATTTTTTTTACCAAATCCTCTGTTAATTCATTTTCGGTAACACTATTAGGTTTTATTTTTATAGAATATTCGATGCTCTCCTCTAAACTAAGGTTGACTTTATTAATAGCAGTTTCTAAATCTAAAGATACTCCTTTTGTTCCTATGTGGACCATATGATATTTACCTTCTTCTTTTTTTATATCACCACAAGTATAAGCATTATTAACTACTATTTTTACAAAGGAATCGTCTAATATATTATATTGAGCAACCAAAATTGTATATTTTGAAAATTCACTTTCAATAATGTTGACATAAAAATCTGTATAAATTTTAGATGAAACTATACCAGCGTAAGTGCCACTCCCATATTGAACAGTTCCATTTGAAGTTATTCTCCCTAGTTTCCATTCAAATCCATTATCTTTAACCTTCTCAAAAGGAATTTGCATATCACAAAAACTATCAGTAAAGTTATTCACCTTTTTAAACTGTCCTCTTATTGCACTACCAATATTATCATAAGTAATTCCATCTTCTCCAATTCTACCATCTATTAATTCAGCATCACCAGTTGTACTTCCTTCTTCTAATTTAGTAAAGCTATTTATTCTCTCGTTTAAATTGTGAACATTATGTTCCAATTGCGAACCTAATTCTTTAGTCTTTACTTCTAGATCTGCAGCTTTCTTTTCTACATCTTTAGTAATATCTTTTACTTTTAACTTTTTTGTTCCTCCACTACTAACAACAACATAATCTTCATCTGTTATGGAAGTTTGCTTTATAGGTAAATCTTTTAATAATGTTGTACTTAATTTTGTCATAAACTCCCTCCTTATCTTATCAAAGCAGTCGCCTCATCTGCTAATATTACACTACCATCATCTGCTAAAAGGATAGTTGGATAAATAACATCTTCTCCGTCCCACTTTTCATTTATTGATTTCTTTATTTCAAATGAAAATTCAGGCAACGTAATTTTATAATTTTCTTCATCCAATAATACTATTTGCATTTTAGATTTTCCTATATTTTGTGTGTAAATCTCATCCAACTTGAACATTACTTCATTTTCTACTATGCTTGCGCTTTCAACGCTATCTACTCCAAATGGTGTTTCAATTAAAAGTTTAGCCTTTAGTGGATTAATTGGCATTGTCCTAGCTTTTGAAACTCCATTTGGTTTAACTTCTATTCCAAATTCATAAATTGAAAATACTAAATCTACTGCATCATTTTTAAAAAATTGTATTTCTGAGCTTAACCGAGATGAATAATTAGCAACAGTTAATGATACTTTTTTATATATGCTCATAACTTATACCTCTTCAAATATTTCTTCAAATGTTTTTCCTTGTTTATTTGCAACCTTAAACTGTCTTCCTTTTCCTTGCTCTTCAAAAAATTTATTATAAACTTCATCTGAAATTAATACATCATCTTCATTTATTTTATTAATTTTAGGATGTTTAAATCCAAAATCTAATTCACTACCACTTAAATACATTTCTATTCCTCCTTTACTTACATATTGCAAACCAACATATTCTCAAAGTACCAATTCCTAATCCTGTTCCATTTGCTGGTACTACAGATTTAGCTTTTACTTTAAAGTTCTTGTTAGAAGATTCATGAGCTGAAACTACAACTTGATTTTGCATATCATAGCAAGATAAAATAGGCATTATCATTGAATTCACCTCAATAGGTAACGTTATAGTTGATTCAAAATTATAGCCACTTGTAGTTGCTACAATAGAACCCCATTGTAAAATAAGTCCTCCTGGCAAAATTCTATAACCACTATTATTTAACGCTTGAATTTGTCCAATTACCAAATCTTCACTTGTTTCTTTATAAATAGTATCCCAGTCAGCTTCTGTTCCTGTTGTACCACCATTATGAACTCTTTCTCTTACTTTTTTCACAGCCATTTATTATGCCTCCTCTCCTATTAACTCTAACCATTTAACTCCTGTTGAATTAGGAATAGTAGTAGATACAATATCTTTACTAGTTTCATATATTGGATTATCTATAGCTTGTTTAAATTTATCTCCAAATTGACTAATCGACTCACCAAATACAGGCTCTACACTTAATATTCCATCTTCATATATTTCTACAACCTCTACTATCTGTGTATCACTAATAACCCCTATTTCATCATCTAGAATAGTTACAAAGTCTCCTAAATCCCATTCAACTCTATAGCTTTCCGTATCTATAGTAGCTTCAAAACTTTCTATAATAGTGTTTTCAGCTAATTTACTTTTACCTCTATCAGCTAAGTTAGTACCATCTTCAATATCTCTAGCATCTACAAATAACTCTTTTCTATCCTGTCCACTAAGATTATCATTTACTATTACTATTTCTCTATTTGAGCCTTCTCCTTGTCCTGCAACAATAGCGCAATTCTTATATTCAGATACATCTTTTGTATATTCTAATTCGAGAATATTATCGTATCTTCTTGAAAATATCATAGGTGGAACATCAGCTTGATTTACTGTTCTATCTATTCCTACTAGACTTTCAAATATAAATCTTTTATTTTTATAATCAAATTTTATATTCCAGCCTAACCTACTAGTTTTAGATATTGTTTCTAATTCATCACTTAAAACCTTATACCTAGTTTCAAATGCTATTTTTTCTCCTCTACCTTGAGTAGAATTTACAATTAAGTTTTGAAAGTTTCTATTAGTTATATTAGAATCAATAGCATTAAATTTTATTAACTCATACATTATATTTTCAGCATAATCACTCATAGAGAATGTATTTTTATTTATTGTTGGATAAGTTATTCTATCTGTAAACCAAAAACCTATTCCAAAGCCTTTTATAGTTACTGTATCATCTGTTATATTAACTTTAGTTATTTGACCACTTCTATAAGGATCATTATTAACTACAATATAATTTCCTTCTTGAAATAAATCTTTATCAAAATTTTCAACAACCAATTGAAAATTAGAATAAGTGAACCATTTACGCTCATAAATAAAAGAAGTGAAATCATCCACTTCTCCTATAAAATCTAAATCTTTATTAAAAAATCTTATGATAATACTTGCTTCCATATAGCACCTTCTATCGCATCACTTGGAACTGTAGATTGAATATATATATTTCTCCATCCTTCCCCTTGTTGCTGCTCAAACCATGTATCAAATCTATTATTAAATCCTATCATCATGGAATTAAATTCGCTAAGATTTTTAGGCCTTATAGCTCCACATAGGTTAATATCATATCTTTCATCAGTAACAGATGTAATTCCATTACTAGAATCAATGTAAATTTGAGCTAATGATAATTCATATATACCACTAGTTCTAGTTAAGATTGGAGCAGCAGGTTTACTTGATGCAGTACCTTGTTTTAATTCTATACTTACTGTCATATTTGACACATCTAATCTAACTACCACTCTATCTATTCTATTATAAGTAGTATCTTTATCCACTGTTATTGTTTTAATAACATCTTGATATAAATAATACCCATTCACTATAGAAAATCCTATTGCTACTTTTAAATCTGTACCTGAATATCTTGTAACTTTCATTCCCATATCTGAATCAGTAACATTAACACCATTTTCATATATATTTGAAAAATATCTTGCTAGTTCTTCTTGTCCATAATTATTACTTCCATTAAAAAAGCCATATCCCACTATAACACCTCCTATACTCCTAAATACTTGTTGCTATATTTTATACTTACACCTTGCGGTTCTAAGCTTTCAGTACTATATTCCATAAGATTATCACCAACTTTTAAACTAAAAAAAGTAGAATCTAGATCTATGTAGTTAAATGCATTAGTTATAACTCCATTTTTTTCTATTTCTACTTTCTTATTTCTATATTTAGTTGTTATATATAAAATATCTTCACTAGTAAGTTCTCTATTAACCTGTATAAACTCTCCTGTAGTTTGATTAATAACCTTAGGATTAATAGCTGGACCTCTAAATATAATTTCTATTGCAGTATCAACATGACCATCATTATAAATATTTTTTATATTTTCCCCTTTTTGCTTTAGCGTAAAAGGTAAATTAAGTGGAAAGTTTAATCCACCGGTCCATGTAGTCAATTCTTCTAATTTTTCAAGTTCATAAAAATAAGGGTCTGGACAAATAATATATACAGTAAAATTTAGTCGCTCATAAAGGTTAATTCTATTATCCTTAAAGCTTTCAACTTCATATTTTATATATCTTTCTATTCCACAATAGTTAACTTTAACAGTTCCACTATTTAAAGGATTAAAGAATTTAATTAATCTTTGTCTTTGCTCCTCACAATTCCAATCCATGCAATCAGCAGTAAAGTATATTTCTCTTGGTTTTATCTTCTTTTTTTTAACATATCCACCAATTCCACTATAATGTTCAGTTATGTTAATGTCATAATCACTAGCTTCTAATCCATGTACTTCTAGAAGCTTGTATTCATTGTTTCCAAGTTCTAAAACTTCACCATTAGACTCTAATGTTAATGTTAAAAATTTAGTATTTATCATCCGAATGCAAGCTCCCTTCCTACCTTTCTTATTTGTCTAGCAACCTCACTAGGAGTTTTTACTAGATTATTAAACGTAATGTTTTGTGTTACACCATTATCATTATTTGTAATATTGCTATGAGAAGTATTATTAATGCTAGTTACTCCAGTTGGTACTGCTCTTAATCGTTCCATACTTACTGTAGCCTGCATTTTAGCAACTAAATCCGCCATATTTGAATCAATATCTTTTTCAAGATTTGGAGTTTCTACATCTATTCCGACTCCAATACCTTTAACTATGTTAGTACCTATAAGATCACGCATGATTCTTGAAGGACTATGTATGCCGAAAAATCCTTTAATTCCACTAATAATACTACCAGCAAAACCACCGATTTTATCTAGTATCCATTGTTTCATATTTGATATACCATTCCAAATACCTTGTATAAGATTCTTACCTATATCAAATCCGCTTGAAAATACATTTTTGATTGAATTTAATGCGTTTGTTGCAATTGAACTAGCAGAACTACTCAAGAAACTTACCATAGAAGAAAACCCTTGACCAATACTTGAAATTAAGTTTTTCCCCCAACTTAGTCCCCCTTTAAATATGTTGGTTATAGAGGTACCAACCCATTCAGCAATACTTTTAGCTATATTGCCAATATTACCTTTCATAGCAGAAAGCCCATTCCCAATCCACTGAATCAAGTTTTTTCCTAATCCAGCCCAATTGTATAACGTTACAGCATTTACTATAGCAAGAATTATTTGAGGAATATTAGCTATTAAAGTAGGAATTGAATCTATTAAGCCTTTAATAAGCATCATTAATATTTGAACTCCAGCCTCAAGAATTTGAGGCAAAGCACTATAAATTGCATCAGCGAAACTATTTATTATTCTAGGAACTTCTGCAATTAACGTAGGTAAAGCATTTATTAAACCTTGCACTAAAGCTAATATTATATCTATTGCAACATCTAATATTAAAGGTAAATTTTCAATTATCATATCACATATAGAAACTATTAAATTTACTATAGTAGGAATTAATGTAGGTAAATTCTCTGCTATTCCTTGACCTAGTGCTATTAGTAATTGTATTCCAGCATCTAATAACATTGGCAGCACTTGAACTATTCCATCTACTAAAGATGATACTATTTGCATAGCTCCACTAACTATTTGAGGTAAATTATTAGTTATACCATTTAAAATAGTTTGTATTGCTTGTACTGAACAATCAATTAAAGATGGCAACGCTTGAATAATACCATTACCCAAAGAACCTACCATCTGAACACCAGCATTCAATAACGAAGGTAATATATCAGTTATTAATTCTGGCAATCTAGCCACAATTGGAGGAAGTAATTTTTCAACTAATTGTCCTATACCTTTTATTGCTATTTCAATTCTTGGAAGTATATTATCACCAAATGCACTTGCAGAATTAACTAAATTATCAATTAAAGCATCGAAGTTAGCATTGTCGTCAGCCATACCAGTTAAAAGGTTAGTCCATGCAGATTTAGTCATATTTAAACTACCCTCAATAGTACTTGCAGCTTCCAATGAAGTTGTTCCTGTTATTCCCATTTGTTCTTGAATTACATGAATAGCTTCTATTACATCATTAAAATTACTTATATCATATTTAACACCACTAATTTTTTGAGCATCAGCTAAGAGCCTTTCCATTTCGGCTTTAGGTTATCTAACATAGTATAATTTTGTTTCGCAAACCCTTGGTAAGCATCTTGTATACGTTCAATTGCAGTACCCATTTTATTGGCATTATCAGACATATCAGTAACAGCCATATTACCTATTTGAGCGGCTTTTTCTGTATCTCCACCAAGTCCTTGTAATAGTGAAGCTGCGAAACCAGTAATAGTACTCATATACTCATTAGCAGACATTCCTGCGGATTCATATGCATTATTTGCATATTCCATTACTTTATCGCTGCTATTTTTAAATAAGGTTTCAACTCCACCAGTTAATTGTTCATACTCTGCATACTGCTCAACAGATAATTTTGTTAATACTCCTATTGCTCCAGCTGTTGCAGTTACCATTACTGCAGATACTTTCGCCAATGTTTTTGCTGCAGTACCTGCTATACCACCTAGTTTACTAGTAAGACTTTTTATATCTTTTTCAGCACCACTACTATCTATACTTGTATCAATTATTATTTTTCCATCCGACATTTACCCACCTACTTTCTTCATCAAAATAAAAAAAAGCAGGCATTGGCTCACTACTCTATTGTGTGGCTCTAAGCTCTGTCTTTTGGTTCTAATATTTTATTTATTTTTTTACAACGAGGACATTTAATTTCCCCCTTAATTATCTCAGCCTTTAAAAGTAGCTGATTACAATTTGCGCATCTTATATCTTTTATTTCAATCACCTACTTAAAACAAAAAACACCTACAGTAGTAGGTGTTTTTATTATCTTTTACTTTCTATATAAAACATTAATTCACTTATTAATTTCTTTTGATCATCATTATTTAAACATCTAACAACTCTTTTCTTTCCATTAGCTAGTTCCACTGCTACCCCTGAAAAACTTCCCATTTTACTTTCAAAACCGCTTATATTAGTAACTGATATTATTTTATCATACATAATTGTTTCAGTTCCTGTTTCACTACCATCTTGAAAATAATATAGCAATCTTTTATCTGTAGCTCCTAAAATACCTACTGAAAAAATTAAATTTTTAGCTGCACCTTTTCCTTGAATAGCAAAATTTATATTTTCACCTTCTAACAGTATACTTTTAAATACATTATTAGCCATTGTAATAGCTATATCCTTTGGAGATCTATTTTCTTTTATTTCTTTTTTCCTTCTACTAAATAATCCCATATTATCCACTCCTCATCTACTTCTATAAATTATTATATCGTAAATAAGGAATATATTACAATAGTTTGCTTATATCACCACCATTAAGAAGAGTTTTTTCTATTTCATTTAACTTTTCTTTTTCACTTTGAGAAACAGGAATTTTATGAAGTTCTTTCATTTTTCTATAATAGGCTTTCTCTTCTTTATCCTTAATTTTAGATAAATCAATGCTCCTATATCCCATTATTTTAACTATTTCATTATCTTCTCTTAAAGATTTGAACATAGCTTTAAACTTCCACCAATGCAAATACTCTATATCCTGTAAATCAATTCCGTATTGATCCATAAATGCAGCATAAATATAATCATCATCATGCTCAAAACTGTAAATTTGGATGTCACTCTTGCCTTTACCTTTTCCTTTAGACAATTCTATATCTTTACCACCTCTATAAAACCATAACATTTGATTAATAGCTTCATTAATATTTTTAGGACATACTGAATAGTATAAACTTAATGCATTAACTGTTTTTTCTTTATCACTCAATGTTTTATCTTGCATTAAAAGTTCAAATAGTATAGAGTACCTAAAATCACTATTAATTTTATATTCCTCACCATCAATGTTAACTGTGTTTGGAACTAAATCAATTAGCAGATTCATTATTTCTTAGCTCGCCTTTGAGCCCTATTAGGAGAATATTTAGAAACTATATTATCCAGCTCTTCCTTTTGTGAATTAATCTGATCAACTAAAGAAGCAAATGCTTCTAAACAAATTTTAAGGTTAACTCTATCCCCGAACACCTTTTTATCAGTTCCTTCACCAAATAGTTCATTAAAAACATTAAAAATTGCTTCACATTGTTTTCTTATAACAGCAGATGTCTTCAATCCTTCAACTTTTTGAGGTTTATTTATATTCTCAAGAACCTTTTCATATTTTTCAGCAACCTCAACATCATAAATATCTAAATCTTCTAATTCAACTCCGTTAATTATCATTTAAATTCCCCCTACTCTGTTTTAGCCGTAAAGCCTTCTGCAAATTCCTTAGTTGCAATCGTAAATGTGCCCTCTACTGGATCACTTTGACCTAAGAAACTTCCGCTAATTCCAAGTTCACCATCATTGTCATCGAAACTATCTACCGCTATAGCTATTTTGAATTTTCTTGCCCTAAAGCTTCCCTCTGCAGTTCCTGGTTTATCCAAATCAACTATAATATATTCAGTTTCAGCATCAGCACCTGTAAGCTGCATTTCACCTATATTTCTTATATATTCAATAGCCTTTTCACTATTAATTTGATCCGTATTAAAACTAGAGCTCCATTCATATCCAGTAACTGATTGACTAGAACTAGATTGATTTATATATCTTTTTGAAGTTGTTTGAGCTGAAGGACTTTCATTTAACTCTGTAAACCCTGTCCCTAATAGTTCAAAAGCTTCCTTAACCTTCATATAGTTAGCTTGTACTTTTCTTTTTCTAATAGCCATTTAAAATCCTCCTTTTTGAAAATAAATTAATTTTAATTGTATTTGGTATCTTGCACTGTTATCATCAGTTTGAAATGCATATCCTGTTGTAGATACCTTTATTTCTAGTGATTCTCTATTACCTTCTAAACTTGGTAAATTACCTTTTACACTTTGCTCCTCTATCCAGTTTGAAAAGTCCTCATAAAAACCACTGTTCTCAATATTTTGAAATACATCTGCACCATAACTTTCTCTACTAGCAAATATAAAATCATATTGTCTTTTTGTATCACCATTAATGTATTGCTTTATAATTGGCTCACATGGTACCTCTTCAATAGAATAAGTAGTAGAATCATTATCAAGATAATCTATGTTTATTCCTTTATTGAACTCATAAAGATATGGACATTGTGATATGTAATCTCTTAATGCTTTTATTATCATTCTGCCCTACCTCCTACGAATTGAGCCACACTTCTACATATATCTTTTCCTTTATCTGCCCAACATCTTTTTACCCAAAGCTTGCCTCTTAAACCACCTTTACCAGTTCCCTCTTTACCTGCTCCAGCATTAGTAAAATACTGTTTTCTAGCATATGGCATAATGTAGGTTATTTTATTGCTACTTACAGCTTTCTTATCCTTTAAGTCTCCACCTTGAAATGGTACATAAGGTTCACTTAATCTTGCAATTTCATTTGTTAACAATAATTGAGCCTGTCCATTATTGTTAAGTTTCCTTTTTAATAATATTTTTTCAGCTGGATCTATATTAATAGTTACTTTAGTAGCCATTAATTACACACCACCTTCCAGTGTTTCATATTATAACTTCCACACTCATATGTTTTTATATTGTTTACTGTAGCTACATCATCATAAAACTCATTAAGAGATTTTAAGTTATTACCTTTTTCATTAGTTAACTCAAAATCTATAATTCCTTTTACAACTATATCTCCAGAATTTAATGTAAAATAATGTTCTTTTTCAGATTTTGATAATTTTTCATATGCCTTAGGTTTTATATATTCCTTATCTTCAGAACAAACGCTAAAAGGTATATAAATTATATTTTCATCATTATTATTAATAGATTTACTTGATAAAGTAGTTCCATAACTACTTCTATAATTTACACCCCTAAGATAACTTCTTTTGTATTTATTACATTTATCCTCTTCATCATAATATTTGTTATAAAGTGTTATATCTGCATTTATAATCATATCTACACTCCTCTATACAAAAGCCCTGTATCTGCTAAATAAACTTTAACCTCTTTGTATATTTCCTTTTCTTTTGATGTATCAGGTGTGACATATGTAATGGAATTATCTCCTGTTTTTTCAGATATTATTATCTTTCCATCATGCTTAATAAGAACATCTATAACAGCACAAATAGCTAACTTTATGTTCTCGCTTATTTCTTGTAAATAATCAATTCTATTGCAAGTTATACCATCTATATATTTTCTAGCTCTTAACTCTAAAGCATAAAATTTTAAAGGAGGCATTTCAGAGCCTCCATAAGTAACTGAATAATATTCATAATCTACTACTGCAGCCATTGAATACCTCCTGATAATTAAGCCTTACTTTTAGACTTTTTTTCTTGATCCTTATCTTCTCCCGAATTATTCTCTTTAAGTTTAGCATTTTCAGCTTTAAGATTTTCTATTTCTTTCTTTAACTCAACATTTTCAGCTTTAAGAGAATTATTTTCAGCTTTATATCCAGCTAAAGTAGTTGCTTTTCCAGCTATAATAACTTCACCATTCTCATCAATTCTGCTATATCCCATTTCTAAAAACTCTTCCAACTTTTCATCGGGAATCTTCAATTGCTTGTTCTTTTTCATTACTATTTTCATTTTTATTCTCCTTGAACTACAAATTGAATTGCATCAGCTTTCTTATTTAAGATAAATACATCTTCAAATGATTCTTCATAGTAATAATACTTACCTTCTGTTTTTGCAGATGGTTCATCTAATTGAGCAAATTGATAAGATATAGGTGTAATTACTGCTGCTGGGTGTACTAAGAACATATGTATTTGTTTAGCACCTCCACCCGCAGTCCAACCAGTAGTAAAGTCAAATGTAGTTTTCATTAAAGATGATGGTACTGCTATTATTTCAACTTCATCAATTCTTGATACTTTTCTGCTTATTGTAGATCCAGTACTTTCAACATTGATAGTTCTAGTTATTTGCTTAGCATTTTTGATTAATGTATTTATAGCTGGAGTAACATAAAGTATTCTTCCTGTTACTGGTACTCTAGCTTCATCCATCTTTTCCATTAAAGCATCAAATTCAGCTAATACATTATCTTCTGTTAATGCAGTAGTAGATGCTGTTTTACTTTGTCCTGTCCAATCTGCATATATCTTTGATACTGTATATGCATCCATTTCAGGGAACTTTTGCTCTTCATTATAAACTTGAGTAATATTAGCTATTGAAGTTACATAGTTAGTTTGGTCAATATCAGCTGGATGAATTAATGTACTCCATTTTCTTTGATTTTCTAATACCTTAGTTTCCCAAGCATTATTGTAGTTTCTTGCTGCATTCCCAATAGTATCTCTATCTGCATCAACTCTCCCTGTAGTTGAGATAGTTGGAATTTCTATTGTCTTTGCTCCAGTCCATTTATATCTACCATTGTTAGGAGTATTGTATAATGCTCCAAAATAAAGTGCATAAGGGAATGCTTGTGCTAATGCTTGTGAATATTCTTTTGCATAATTTAATGCTGTCATAATTTAATACCTTCTTTCTTTTTATTATTCTTTATTTACAGGCCTTACACCCATAAAATTAAATTTAAACGGATTTGTATCTCCTGATGGATTACTTCCACCAGTAGGTTTAACTATTTCAGGAATTGGATCTTGTGGTTCATCTGAAATAAATAAAGATTTATGATTTTCTTTATATTCCTTCATAAAGTCCTCGCCGCCTAAGAATTTTCCTTCTTCTAGTTTAAATTCCTTAGCTTTAAACTTATTGATTACTGTTTCTTTAACATCATCATCAATAAATTTATAGTTACTCATGAAGTCCTTAATAGCATAGTCATAATCTTTAGCTGCAATCTTTTCATTAAGAGCTTTAGTATCTGTTTCATACTTTGTTTTCCACTCTTCAGCACTAGCCTTAATACCATCAATGTCCATTTCCTTAAATGATTGAATTTGAGTGTTTGCATCATTTAATTGAGTTTTTAAACCCTCATTTTCAGCTTTGTACTTTTCTAGGTCTTGAGTAGCTTTTTCTGTAGCTTTCTTTTGCTTTTCAATATCAGCTCCATTTTCAGCCATTATCTTATCAATAACTTCTTTCTCTAAACCTAATTCTTCTAAAAATTTTCTTTGCATATTTTCTCTCCTCCAATTACGCTTTTTACGAGGTTGCTTCTCATATTGCCTTATACAGTTTAACGACTTGTAAGGTAGGTCAGTTTTTAGGCATAATAAAAAGCCTTAGTTTCCTAAGACTTAATTATTCTTTCAACCTTATAATTTTCCCATTTCTTATAGGCATCTATATACATTTCTTTTTTATCTCCATTGTATGTACACTCGTAATACATTCCATCAAATAGGGTTGTACTAAGTAATGCTTTATTATTTTGCAATGTTTTACAACTCCATACCATAAACACATCATCTGTTGTGATTTCCTTCTTATCTGTCTTATCTAAATGTTTATTAGTATAATCACATACCTCTTGTTTACACCATTCTAAAAACTCTTTTTCATTCATTACTTATTTACCTCCAATTCCATATTTTCAATACCTCCTTAATTTTAAGCATAATAAAAGACTTTATTTACATTGTGATTTAGGTTTATCACACCACTTGCATCTGTAACCAAAGCCTTTTTCATATATAATTTCATGTTTATGGTTTTTAATATTGAATATCTGTTTTAACTTTTCTATAAGTTTCATTAATTCACCTAAATTACAATTTCTTTTTCATTGACATTATATCTTTTATTAAACTTGTCTTAGTACTACCTTTTAACAAGTCATTAATAATATTTTCATAGTTAGGATTAGCCCCAAAATTTAATCCAGATTTAGGATAATACTGTAATGCAACTTCTTTTGCTACTTTCTTTAATTGAGTTGTACTCATATTAGTTAAATCTGATTTAGTATAGCTTTTTAATGAACTTGAATTACTCTTTTTAGTTGTACTAGATTTATTAGTAGTATTAGTTGTTGTTTTATATTCACTTGTAGTTTTCTCTTTAATACTACTTGTATTAATATTTTTCTTAACTCTAGCACTCTTTTGAGCTATACCTTGTCCATATTTATGAACTTGCATTAAATCATTTCTTATAGCTAAATCTCCTACATTGCTGAAAGATTTATATTCATTCTTCAGTCTATTTAATGCAATACTACTATTATTAAAATCATCTTTTAATTCTGCTGCATTATATCCTATAAGTTCTCTTTTCTTTTGCCTTATATTAGTTTCTAACTTCCTTTGATGTTGAAGTGCTTCATAGTAAGTATAAGTTTTACCATCATACTCAAAATCCTTTGGATCTATATTATTAAGATGTTCTTCACTGTAAGCTCTTTTACTTATTCCAGGAAAGAATGGATAAAAACTATGTCTACAGTTATATCCTCCAAGTCCATCTCCATGACCATATCTAGTTTTCTCTACAAAATTAGGATATTTGTCACTCTTACCTTTATAACAGAAAACTTGTCCTTGCCATTCTTGATGGTCCGGTCTTGCTCCTGCATGAGCTGTAGTTTCTACAAACTCACACTCTAATTCTTTCATGGTTAACTCAGTCATTTTATGACACATCTGATTGCTTCCAGTTACTACTGCTCTTCTTACAGCAACATCAATTCGATTGCTCCAACCATTCTCATAATCAACAGTCCTTAAGCCACTATCTGCTAATTTCTTAATAGCTTGTCTAATAGCTGAATTAGAATCTAAGATACCACTATTAACTTGAACCAGTGCTAAATCTACAGTATCTTGATAAAACTTTGCTATATCTTTATAAACTATCTTTCCATTTATAATTTGAGCAAATCCTAAAGATTGACTTATATTCTTAAGTTCTCCCTTGGTTTGCTTTATTGTTGCTTCTAATACTTTTTCTAGTATAGTATTACCTTTTATCTTAATCTCTTTATTAATAGCTTCCTTATAGATTTTGTTTTCAGCTTCTAGAGAAGTTAAAGCACTTTGCTTAAGAGTATTTTCTACCTCTTCATTAGCTAATCCTAAAACTCTTTCTATTTCCTTCTCTATATTATCCATAGATAAATCTTTAGCTCTTTCTAATTGCCATTTAGCTGTTTCAGTTAGTTCTCCTGTTTTAGCAATTCTTCTAGCGATATCATCAATAATAAACTCTTCTAAATTTCTATAAAGCTGAATTATATTTTCAGGAATATTTTGCAGTTGTTGTGGAGTTAAAGCCATAATCTAACACCTCTATTCCTCATCAAAAGGTGATTTAGTTAATGTATTATCTACCTTAGGCATCATCTTTATTGCCTCTTTCTCTGTTACACCATATTTTTTCATGATATAAAGCTCTGGTCTAATAATTCCTGCTGCAACATCAGCTTGCATACTCGCTAATTCAGTATCCTTATCAACTACAATACTATCATCCCAGTTATATGAAACCTCATATTTATCCATTGACAACCTTGCTAATTTTGCCCAAACACTCATAGCATAAATTAAATCATCTAATGCACTTTCTAATGCTCCTTGAATATCATTTACTGTAGAATACATTCTTTGCTTAGAACTAACTATTTCAGTAGCAGTTTTATCTACTTCCTGTGGATCGCTAATTGTTCCATAAGATAAACCACAATTAAACTCTATTCTCTTAAGAATATTATTAAGGCCATTAAAGTAAGCTGAATCTCTTATAGCTGGTGAAAATACATTCCATTTAGTATTATCATCAAGATCTATTTGCCTATATAATCTATCTTTTCCATGAGGAACATTTAAGTTACCATGTTCATCTTTTCTAAATGCAGTTACATCAACATCTATCGCTAATTCACTACCCTCATACTCCCAAAGTATTCTTCCCCACTGTTCATCTGCTTGCTTTATTAAATCAATAGCTCTAGAATAAATTGAAGTTCCTAAAGGAGATGTAAAATCAATAGTATTTGCAAAAGGTATTTTAAAATAAGAAAATAGTGGTTTATTAACATTTTTAATGGTTGTTATTGGCTGTAAACTCGACCATTCGTCAACCTCTGTTAATGTTATTGGCTTTCCAAGATTACTATTGTTATTATTTCCTATTAATGCAGTTTCATTTACATATGCAGTATTAGTAATTTTATATACCTTGTTAGTTAACTCATGGTATTCAAGTCTAGTATAAGTTTTCTTACCTTCTATCTTTTGCTCTAAGAATACGGCTGCAGTAACCTCACCTTTAGAGTTATATTGAGTTGGAAAGAATCTATCAGCTTGTACATAATCAACTGCTATTTCATTTCCATCTATATATGGTTTAAATGCTAATCCACCTTTAGCGCATCCATATTCTACATATCTCCTTAAGTCCTTTAATACCCTTTGATATTGCTCATTTAAATAATCATTCTTGGTTATTTCAGATTGAAACTCTACTGTTACCATTCTAGCTACTTCACTTGCAATGGTGGCTCCTAAGTTTAATGATTTAACATTTTTATTTAACCAAGGTGCTTTATTTTCATATATCATATTCCATAAATCTATAGCATTAGCCATTTCATTACTTACAGCTACATTTACTTTTAAAGCTTCTTGTATAGTTCCTTTATTAAACATCTTACTCACCACCTTTTGTATAAAACCTTTAAATTTTTCAAACATTATTTATTGCCCTCTCTTCTTCCAAATGTTATTTAAGGCATAACGTACACTATCAATACAATGGTTATTCTTATCAGGATAGCCACTAATAACATCACCATTTTTATCTCTATCATATTCATATTCCATAAATTCTGTAGCACAGTTTGGAGCTCTTCTATTGTCAATTATAATTTCATTTAATGACTGCAACCATTTCATAGAATAATTAACACTATCAGGACCTTTCTCTGCTCCTCTAGCAAATAATCCATATGATTTATAATCCCCTACTGATTTTGGTTCTGCTGAATCACAAATAATTAGATCATTAACTGTGACTCCATGATTTTCTACTAACTCAGTATAAGTTTCTTTATTTGATTTCTTATTACAGCAATACTCATCGAATATATAAAGTTTTCTTCTACCGGCATCATAATAGCTTTTAGTGTAAGCATATTTATCAGGATAATATCCCCAGTCAACACCATGATAAATTCTATCAAATTCCTTAATTTCATCATCAGTAATTTCTCTGATTGTGACATTATCAAATACACTTCCCCCACTACCATTAGCAACTCCCATATATTCATTTTCATATGCATCTGGATTAACTTCTTTTAAAAACTCTGCTTCATCTAAGAATGGTTTACCTAGCCACTCCTTAGGAACATCTAAATAAGTACTATGTGTTACTAATCTATTAGCTTTAGGAATTTTTATATATTTATTGGCCCAGTTATTTGCAGATTTAGGAGGATTAAATGATTTAAATATATAAGCTACATCTCCACCTCTGATAACTGATTGTTCAATTTTTCTTACTGCTTCTGGCCCTACGAATTGGTCTAACTCTTCAAACCATGCAATACCTATATATCCAAATGGTACTTTAATTGATTTTATTTTATCTGGATCATCAGCTCCTCTAAAATAAATCTTTTGTCCAGTACTTTTTCTTGTAATCTCTAAAGGGCTTACTGTATCATGGAATTCATCTTCTAATCCCAAAGCTGATATTGCCCACATTACTTGTTGATATACAGAACTTCTTAATGTATCTCCTACTTGTCTTAATACACAAGCATGCATATTTTCATTTTTCATCAATAAATCAATTATATCTAAACCAATGAAAGATGATTTTGTAGAACCTCTTCCTCCAGGGAATACATATTCTAAATGTTCTTTAGCTTGAATATCAAAAATAACTTTAGCAAATGCAGGAGCAACCATAGTTGCTGGTATTCCAGTATACTTAACACCTTCCTTAGTATTTCCGCTATCTTTATCATCTTTCACATCTAAAATACCAATTGTTTGCCTTTGCATTTTTTGTAATTTATCAAGAGCATTGACTATATTGACTACCTTAGAATCATTTATAACGTCAAGTACTTCTGTTTCTATCTTTTCAGAAAATTCACCTGATCCATAACCTTGTCTTAACTTTTCAACTACTGTATATAGTTCATTAGGATTATCTAAAGCTTTATTTAACTCATTTAAAACTTTATCTGATATATTTAAATGCATCATTCTATACTTCATAATCATTTCTGCATCTATAGTAGCTGATTTTTCTATTACTTTTCTCTTTGTCTTTTCTTTGTAGTCCCTTCTTTTTTTACTCCATTCATTACTTGCAGAATAATCATAAATAGTCTGAATTGCAATATTGTATTTTTTGCTCAAATCCTCCAAACTACAAGGTTTCTTCCGTATATCAGTTACATACTCACTTTCTATTTCTATCCAAGATATATCATTTGCAACGTTGCATCTATTTTGTTTCTCTTTTTGCAACGTTGCACTCTCGTCGTTTCCTTCATCGCAACTCCATTTATATCTATTCTTCCAACTTCTAATAGTACCTACTGGAATATCTAACTCTTTAGCTATATCAACTAACTTATAACCTTTTTGGTATAACGAAAGAGCCTTATTAAGTTTTTCATTTGGAGCTCTAGCCATTCCATTACACCACCTAGCCTTTATACATTCATAAGATAATATCCATTATGAGTAGTTTTAACTACCTTACCTTGTTTTCTTAATCTCTTAGCTTCATTCTTAGTTATCTTTTTCATATTACACCTCTATAATAAACTTAATTGTTCAAACTTCTTTATATTTAACATTCTTGACACAGTATTTATTATCTCTAATATTTTTCTATTTTGCTCTATAGAAGTATCTTCCCATTTCTCTATTTCTAATGTAGCAAATATCCACTCTTTAACTATGTCATATTCTTCTTTATCACTTGTTACCGATTTTATTAATCTATCATATTGAAGCTTTCTTTTATGACTAGGTTTGTACATTTCTTTTGCTTCTTCTGTTAATCTTCTAAAATCTGATAATGTATTTTTAAATTCTCTTATCTCTTTATGAGCTGATATTAATTCTTGACCTTCCTTTAATTTTCTATTTTCTTCTTCAAGGTCATTTATATACTCAATAGTTTTATATCTTACTAATGTTGATTCACTATTTAGCATTTGTAACATACCATCTCTATTAAGAGAATAACAAGGATAAATCTTACCTCTAGAATTTTTATATTCTGACTCCAAAAAATTTTGGAGTGAACTTTCTCCTAGAAGCTTTAGAGTTTCTAACTCACTCTTAATTTTAGCAATAAAACTATCATGTCTTAACTCTTTATACTCTTTGCCAATTTTATCACTTTCTAACTTTCTAAAATCATTTATTATATCGACAAGCTCTACACTTGTAATTCTTAATTCCTTATCATTTGTTAATGTTAATAGTTTATTTTCCATACTCAACACCTCACTCTTGTAAAATTGAAATGTTGACGGTTAGGTGGTATCTCGTCCTGCCTAACCAACATTTATATATAAATATAAAATAAGCACTTACTACATCTTGTAGATACTTATTTATCTTATTTGCTTCATAGCACCTTTTTCTCGTTTATATACTGCATGTCCCATGCATTCCCTTGCATCATCTGTACTCCCTACTACCTTTACACTTTTACTGCTACAGTGAGAACACACTAAGAATCCATTAAAATCTACTTCTCTATATAATACAAATGTTGTCTTTCTGCACTTCTTACACTTTAATATTAAATACTCTTTTTCCATGTTCTCACCTTCTTTTTTACATAATAAAAAAAGCACCTACCGTCTAAGGGTAAATGCTTTTTATTAACCATTATATATAGGGGTAAATGGGAAGTTTGAAATAAAATCATACCAGAAATATGCTTTTATTATATTCTATATTTATATAACAATCTATAGCGTTTTACTGTCATTTTTGTGCCAATAATATTAAATTATGCGCTAAAAAATACCGCATATTCTTTTGAATAATACGGTATTTTCATTAATTTAATATTATCTACTTAAAAGTCCAATTTTCTTTTATTAATAGTATAGCAAAATATATAGTTAGTATCACTCCTATAGCTGAAATAAAATAAAGCAACTGACTT
>OHKF01000510.1_pt1 | contig 21538 bp, 20 predicted proteins | sample 1568781 | NCBI WGS metagenome assembly OHKF01 (sample SAMEA3879580, study PRJEB24766) | human gut metagenome | biome: human-associated habitat; feature: feces | place: USA | collected 1985/1987
TGCATGTGTTAAGCACGCCGCCAGCGTTCATCCTGAGCCAGGATCAAACTCTCATAAAAATGTGTTTCTTTCAGAAACCCATGCAAGGTTGCTTACACAACTTGCCAAGTCCCTAAAAACACGAGTTTTAAATCCGGTTAGTTTTGAACTAACTAGCTTTAATAGTTTCCTTATACTGTGTTTAAGGATTCATTCAATTGCTTGAATGATGTTCACAAAAGATGTAGATGTTTATATCATAAACATCTTGTCATCTCGAAATTCTAAAAAGAATTTTCAAGGTTGTCTTTCTGTTCAGTTATCAAAGAGCTTTGTTGTTAGCAATCAGCGTTGCTCGCTGACAGCTATGATAGAATAACATTGATTCAGAAGTTTGTCAAGCAGTTTTTTAAAAAACTTTTTAACTTTATTTTCATAAATAATACATTGTGTCAACGTCATCTTTACGTACCAATTGTATATTATAGAAAATCTTCTTCTGTGTTACTCCGTACCGCAGAATTTTTATATCCTTTGGCATAAAAAAACCATCTAAGAAGTTATAGATGGTTTTCAGCGGAGAGGATGGGATTCGAACCCATGCGCCCGTGAAGACAAACGGTTTTCAAGACCGCCCCGTTATGACCACTTCGGTACCTCTCCATATTCCACATATTCTGTGTTTTCTTTGTCGTTGTTTGCTGTACCGCACCGACGACTTTGTTATAATATCATCCTGTATATAGTTTGTCAACACATTTTTTAAAATTTTTTGTTATTTTTTTGCTTTTTGTTCGTAATCCCGCTTATTTACTGGGTTTGCTGGCATTTTATTTTTTTATATTTTTATAACAATTCACTTCATTTTCTCTCTTCAGGATAATATTCATCTAATCTTTGCTTCATAACATTTTTTTGCCAGTCAGAAACACCTCTGTTACAAGTATATCTTCTGGTGTTGTTGCTTTAATATTAGTATACTCGGATAATGTCATTTTCACCTTAGTATTCATATATTTTTCAACAACCATCGCATCATCTGTTATTCCTTTTTTATCAATATCGCAATACAGCTTATCATATGCTTCTAAAATAAGTTCACTTTCAAAAACCTGTGGTGTCTGTATCTGCCATAAAGTACTTCTATCTGGTGTATTAACTGCAATTCCTTCAGCATCAACAACCTTAATTGTATCTTTTACCGGAACTGCAGCAACGCATGCATTATATATTTTAACATCATGCATGCATGCATTTATTATACTATCTGTTACACATGGTCTTGCTCCATCATGTATAAACACATAATTTTTATCTTTTTGCCTGCCCTGCTGCGCTTCGTTCACCTTTTCTCTTATACAATTCAATCCTGAATATACAGAATCGTATCTCTCTCTGCCACCTTCAACTACAGCAATAATCTTTTTATAGCCTTGTGAGCGTATTATTTTTTCCATATACCCAATATAGTCTGCTGATGTAACAACTACTATTCTGTCTATATTATCATTTGCCTCAAATGTTTCTATTGAATAACATATCATCGGAATATCATTCAGCTTAAGAAATTGCTTTGGAATATCACTTTTCATCCTTGAACCTTTTCCACCAGCCAGTATTATTGCATAATTCATTATACATACCTCACTTCATCGTTCTTTAACAGATCTAAATATAGCAGACACAAAACTGTTTCAACAAAAGGAATCACACTCTTTCTCCAAGCTTAAGATTAGGTATTGCATTAAGATCATATCCATGTCTTGTACCTGATATATATTCATAATATGCTGCAACCCCAATCATCGCTGCATTATCAGTGCAGAATATAGGTGATGGTGAATAAAAATTAATTGCATTCTTATCGCATTCTTCTTTCAATGTCTTTCTAAGTGCCGAATTAGATGCTACTCCACCTGCCAGTGCAAGCTTATCCATTCCACTTTCTTTCGTGAGACGGATAGCACGTGATACAAGAGCATCAACTACAGCTTTCTGGAACGAAGCTGCAAGATCTGCTTTGTTTACAGTTTCACCCTTCATTTCTGCCGAATTAATATAGTTAAGCACTGCTGATTTTATTCCACTAAACGAAAAGTCGTAAGGTGCATCATCTACATGTGCTCTTGGAAAAACTATAGCTTCAGGATTACCCTCTTTAGCTATCTTATCTATTTTAGGTCCACCAGGATATCCAAGTCCTATAGCTCTTGCCACCTTATCAAAAGCTTCTCCTGCTGCATCATCTCTTGTTCTTCCTATTATTTCAAACTTACCATAATCATTAACTTTAACAAGATGGGTATGTCCACCTGATACAACAAGTGATACAAAAGGCGGCTCAAGTTCTTTGTTTTCTATATAGTTTGCCGCAATATGTCCCTCTATATGGTGCACTCCAACAAGAGGCTTGCCTGTTGCAAATGCAATAGCTTTAGCCTCTGCCACACCTACAAGCAATGCACCTACAAGACCTGGACCATAAGTTACACCTATTGCATCTATATCATCAAGTGTAACTCCCGCCTCATCCAAAGCCATTCTTATAACAGGATTTATATTTTCTATATGCTTCCTTGAAGCTATCTCCGGAACAACTCCACCATATTCTGTATGAATAGCAATCTGTGAATTAATAATATTAGATAATATTGTTCTTCCATTCTTTACAACCGCTGCCGCTGTCTCATCACATGAGCTCTCAATAGCCAGTATCAGCACATCTTTTTGTTCTTCCATTTATTCTCCATTCTGCAGACATTAATTATAATATCAATAGATATATACTTACTGCTTTATCATGCCTGCTCTACATATAAAGCCAATCAACTTGTTATTCAGCTTAAATCTACCGAATTAACTAATTCCCAGTATAATATCTTCCATTTGCCTGAATTATCTTTTCTTAAAGTAAACTTAGTACCTGATGTTCTAAGGTTGCTTCCTTCTCGTATATAATACACAAGCTGCAATGATGCATATTCTCTATTATTAAATGTTGTATACTTTGTATCATTAGCACTCTGAAGGCTGAAGCTGCTGATTCGGGCATCGTTATTTCTATATATGCTTATATCTTCTTTTAATGCCCTCATGAACTCTTCATCAGTCTGCGTATTTTTAAGTTCATCATCAAACAACAATCTTGCCTGATGTCCAAGCTTTTCAATATCCTCTTCTGATATATCACTCTCATAGTACTCTTTAGTTATTCTTGCATAAAGCTTAACAACATCCCTTACAGATTCCGGATAGTTATCACTTATATTTCTTGCTACAAGATATGCAAGCTCGTCATTCTGGACCACCTTGTCTGTAGCATCCTTTTTTGATGGTTTGTTTGCAAGATAATAATAATATCCAATACATAATACCGCACATAATATTACGGCTAATACCATTCTCCAATGTTTTTTCATAGGCTGCTCCTTTTTTCTCACGCTCAATACAACTTATGTAACCTTATTCTACTCTTCATCTTCAAAATTAAGTGTAACACTCTGCCCATCTTTCGCTGCACGTACATTTTTAAATATATTTTTTATATTCCCTACATAGTCAGCTGGTCTTATAAGTGATGGACTATAATGTGTGAGCCACATTTCCTTAACATCAGCATTTTTAGCAAGCTCTGCTGCCTCATAGAATGTCATATGCTTATATTCTTTCGCCTTTGACTCTTTATCCTTTTCCCCATACATGCCTTCGCATATAAAAAGATCTGAATTCTTCGCATTATCAACTATAGCCTGTACTGGTCTTGTATCCGTACAATAAGTAAGCTTTATACCTTTTCTAGGTGCTCCCATAACCATATCCGGCGTGTATGTAACACCTTCATGCTCAATTTCCTGTCCATGCTGCAGCTTATTCCATATACGACATGGTATGCCAAGCTCTTTTGCCTTATCGGCATTAAACTTTCCTATTCTTGGTATACTTATAGTATACCCATAGCATGTAACTGCATGATTTACACGGAACGCATCTATTTCATATCCTTTTATCGACAAATGTTCCTGCTGCCCATTAAGTTCTATCATATTTATTTCAAAAGGAAGCTCCGGTGCTATCACCCTTAAAGCATTCACCACTCTTGAAAGACCCTTAGGTCCGATAAGTGTAAGCGGCTCTTTTCTGTCTGAATTGCCCATCGTAAGCAGTAATCCCGGCAGCCCGCTTATATGATCTGCATGATAATGCGTAAAGCACACTACATCTATAGGATTATAGCTCCATCCTTTTTCTTTTATCGCTATCTGTGTCCCTTCACCACAATCTATAAGAAGACTACTTCCATTATATCTTGTCATAAGTGAAGTGAGCCATCTGCCTGGTAATGGAAGCATCCCACTTGTTCCTAATAAACATACGTCTAACATATCGGCTCCTTTCTTTTTTTCGTTATTTTACATGTAGTTCATTATATAATTCACATACATCCTGCCTATAAGCAGTCTTGTATCATAATATCTTTGACATAACAATAGCATCTTCTACAGGTCTTTCATAAAATCTTTTCCTTGTACCTATAGGACTATACCCAAGTTTTTCATAAAGTTTTTTTGCTGCTTCATTGCTTTGTCTGACTTCAAGAAAAAAGATTGTTACTGATTTTTCTTTCGCCCTTCTTTCCATTTCTTTAAGAAGTGCTTCAGCCACACCTTGTCTTCTATATGATGGATGCACAGCAACATTAGTTACATTGCCCTCACCCATAACAGTCCACATACCACAGTATCCTGCTATTTCTCCTGTATGCTCGCATACAAGATATATGTTATCCGGATTACATGCAGCATCTATGAAAGATTTTTCAGACCATGGCAGTGAAAATATTTCATTCTCTATCTTTGACACATAAGGAACATCTCTTTCTTCCATTGTTCTGACATGGTATTCCATAATCCTTTACTCCTATTCTAAGCATTAAGCTTTCATTAGTATATTCATGTCTTCATATGCTCATAACTATCTGCTGATTTATTTATTATGTTCTCTTTCAGCCTGTGATGGGCGTAAATAATCCGGCTTCATAAGATCCGAATTAATAGTCTTTCCTTCCTGTGCCATGTATATAGCCGCAAGTGCAACACTTGATGCTCTCTGTGTCTTTATATGAGGTTTACTAAAACTATATCTGCACTTAAGATTATCTTTTATATAATCTCCTGCAACATCTATGCCATCTCCGACAAATACCACTTCTTCATCCTGTGCATTAAGTATATCTACCAGTTCCTGATACGATATAAGACATTGTTCATGTATAATTTCAAGCTTTTCTGCATCAAATCTGTATAAACCACTGTAAAGATGCTGTCTTCTTGCATCCATGACAGGGCATATAAGTCTTTTGTCTCCCATAAGATTATAAGCCATAGCCTCAAGCGTAGGTACAGCCACCATAGGTTTATCCTTAGCAAGTGCTATCCCTTTTCCTGTAGCCGCTCCAATCCTTAATCCCGTAAATGAACCCGGACCATCAGACACTGCAACTATATCAATATCTGACACATCTGTTTCTGTCATACGACATATTTCATCTATCATCGGAAGCAATGTCTGCGAGTGTGTTTTCTTGTAATTAATCGTATATTCAGCAATAAGCGTATCCTCTGTCATAATCGCAACAGAAGCTGTAACTGCTGAACTCTCAATAGCTAATACTTTCATTTTGTTACCTCGATTTTCCTGTAGTCAAATCCCTTGGATAAATCCTTACTAATCTTAATGTATGTCGCATTTTCAGGCATAATTTCACTTATAAGATTGCCCCATTCAATAAGACACACACCTTCTGAATAGAAGTATTCTTCATATCCTATCTCGTCCATTTCAGTTATATCACCTATTCTGTATACATCAAAATGGTATAATGGAAGCCGTCCATCATGATATTCCTGAACAATAGTAAAAGTAGGGCTGTTAATAGGCTCATTTATACCAAGCCCCTTCGCAAACCCCTGGGTAAATACAGTTTTCCCAACACCAAGATCACCATCAAGACAATAAACATCTCCTGCCCTGGCATTTTTACCCATGTTATATCCTAGTTCATATGTTTCTTTAGAACTACGTGTTTCTGTAATCATATTATCACCCATTTCTGCGGATTACCGTATTGTTTAAGATATTAAGAAAGTCTGTCAGTATTCACCTTTACCTGGAATGGCTTTAAATGCTTCTTTGCAAGTGCTATAAAATCAGCCGCTTTCCCGTTAAAATCCCTTACAGGTATTATATTGGCATTTACTGTTGTCATATAAACGTCAATGTTTCTGCCGTCGAACTTTATCTTGTATATCTTGTCCCATAAAAGAGTCTCTGTTATATCTCCAAGACTTACTGTTATACCAGAATCATCTATCCTGTAATGGACTTTTTCCTTAAATGTAACAACACTCTTCATCTGTCTTTTGGCTCTAAGCTTCATATCAACTGATGGAAATATAAGAAAAAATATTCCAAACACACCAACCATGAGTGTATAAGAGGCATTAACCTTTCCTGCTGATATAACTGCAAGCACTATAAGTATAAGTGCAAGCAGAATCTCTGCCATACCCGATATCGTATGATACTTATGATAGAACTTAAATCTGAGCAGATCTTTCTCTGTAACCTTACTGTCAAACTCGATAACACTATCCATTACCATTATTCCGCCTTTCTGTTTTTCCTAATCTTAGTGCATAAACTTCTCTAAGCCTCTTAAGTTAAGCCCCTGTGGCTTTTTCTTTTTTCTGTTCTGATTTCTGTCATGGCTGTTGTTATCTTTTGTATGCTGCTTATTGCCGCCTTTGTTATTACTTTCTTCCTGGCTGTTTCTTCTTCCTCTGTTAGCTGCTGCCTTTTCGTCAAGAATCATTGATAGTGATATTCTTCCCTTGTTAACATCAACATCTATAACCCTTACATCCACAATATCACCAACACTGACAATATCAAGAGGATGCTCAACTCTTCTTTCTGCACTCATCTGTGATATATGCACAAGTCCATCCTGATGCACCCCTATATCTACAAATGCGCCAAAATCTATTACATTTCTTACTGTACCTTTAAGTATCATACCAGAAGCAAGATCCTTCATATCAAGTACATCTTTTCTTAATATCGGCTTAGGCATCTCATCTCTTGGATCTCTGCCTGGCTTTTCAAGTTCTTTTACTATATCTTCAAGTGTTATTGTACCTATACCAAGTTCATCAGCAAGTCTGCTCATATCTTCTATCTTAGACTTTAGTCCTATAAGCTCACCAGAGCTTATGGAATCTATATCATACCCCATAACTTCAAGAAGCTTCTTTGCTGCTTCATAGCTTTCAGGATGCACACTTGTTGCATCAAGCGGATTATCTCCTCCTGATATTCTCATAAATCCTGCACACTGTTCAAAAGCTTTTGGTCCTAGCTTAGCTACCTTAAGCAGCTGTTTTCTGTTAGTAAATCTGCCATTAGTTTCTCTGTAATCTATAATATTTTTCGCAACTGCCTTTGATATTCCAGATATATATTCAAGAAGTGAAGCTGAGGCTGTGTTAAGATCTACACCTACTTTGTTAACACTATCTTCTACAACACCACCAAGTGTCTCACTTAACTTCTTCTGGTTCATATCATGCTGATACTGGCCTACACCTATAGACTTTGGATCTATCTTTACAAGCTCAGCTAACGGATCCTGTACACGTCTTGCTATAGATACTGCACTTCTCTGATTAACATCAAAATCAGGAAACTCCTCTGTTGCAAGCTTACTGGCTGAATATACAGAAGCACCCGCTTCATTGGTTATAACATAATCCACATTCTTAAGCTCATATTCCTTTATCATATCTGAGATAATCTGTTCTGATTCTCTTGATGCTGTTCCGTTACCACATGATATAAGATTAACATTGTACTTCTTAATAAGGTCTGCAACTATTTTCTTAGTTTCCTCGACCTTGTTAAATGGTTCTGTTGGATATACAACCTTTGTAGCAAGAACCTTTCCTGTAGCATCTACTATTGCAAGCTTACACCCATTTCTAAATCCTGGATCCCATCCAAGTACAACTTTTCCTGCTATAGGTGGCTGTAAAAGGAGCTGCTCAAGATTCTTGCCAAACACCTTAATAGCCCCATCCTCAGCTGTTTCTGTAAGAGTATTCCTTATCTCTCTTTCAATGGCTGGTGCAATAAGTCTGTCGTATGCATCTGCTATACACTCTTTAAGATATGGTGTTGTATACTCATTGTCGTTTGTTATTATCTGCTTTTCAAGATATCTGAGTATTCTTTCTTCTGGTGCTTCAACTTTAATCGTAAGGAACTTTTCATTCTCACCTCTGTTTATTGCAAGAATTCTATGTCCTGGAATAGATGCTATTGCTTCATTGTAATCATAATAATTCTCATATACTGATTCAGCTTCTGCATCCTTTGCTGCTGCTACAAGCTTTCCCTCTTTAAATGTTATATCTCTTATATATGTTCTGTAGTCTGCTACATCTGATATCTGCTCAGCTATAATATCAAGTGCTCCTGCAATAGCTTCCTGTGCACTCTTTACTTCCTTGCCTTCCTCATCTGATACATACTTTTCTGCTTCAACAAGGACATCTTCCTTTGCATCCTGTCCTTTGATATATTCTGCAAGCTGCTCAAGACCTTTTTCCCTGGCTATTGTTGCCCTTGTTCTTCTCTTCTGCTTATATGGTCTGTAAAGATCTTCTACAAGCACCATGGTTTCTGCTTTAAGTATCTGTTCCTTAAGCTCATCTGTAAGCTTACCCTGTTCCTCAATACTTGCAATAACCTGTGTCTTTCTATCTTCAAGATTACGTAAATACTTAAGTCTGTCATCAAGTTCACGAAGCTGTTCATCGTTTAACGCCCCTGTAACCTCTTTTCTATATCTGGCGATGAATGGTATGGTACAGCCTTCATCTATAAGCTTTACAGCCGCATCCACCTGTGATGTTTTTACACTTAATTCTTCTGCAATCTTCTTAATAATATCCATTGTGAAACTCCATTTCTATTATTTTATCAATGTTTAATTATACCAATTGTAAGCTTTATTATCAAGTTGCTGTTTTATATGCAATATACAACAAACAATCGCAGCACATACATAAAAAAGCCAGGTAGTATAATCAATCAATACTACCTGGTCATTCATTATTGTTACTTGATATTCTTTTTCATCTTTTCAATCTCATCATCTATGCTTTTTCCATTGGAAAATGTATCTTTATAGCCTTTGTTTTTATCTTTTCCAGATGCCTTTTTCTCTCTGTAAGATGTTCCGCTGCCTGAAAGCAGCACCTTTCCAACAAGTCCGGCACCTCCAAATATAAGCACCAATAATAATATCCATTCGTATAATGTCATCACACTAAGATGAATATGTGTTGACATTATAACTGATACTATTATCAAAAGCACGGATAATGCTGTAAATACTTTTGATGCAAAGCAAGCCCCTGTCATAAACATCCATACAATCCCTATAATAAGCGGAATAATAATAAGCCCTGATGAAAATCTTCCTCCACCAAGGAAGAAAAATCCATATCCTGAAAATACTATAACCTTCTGTGAAAATATATACAATCCAACTGCAAGCATAACTACACCTGCTACAAACTGCATAAGCTCATTTTTTGCATCTTTCATAAACTTCCCCCATCTTTCTATCCTGCCTGTTATACAGAATATTTCATGTCTTACCAAAACAAAACGCTGCATTAATCCATCGCATTAATCCACTACTTTGATTCTGGCACAAACACTCCATAGATTGTTCTGATTGCATCCTCAAAATATCTGTTTCTTACACCTATGATGATATTAAGCTCACTTGAACCCTGATCTATCATCTTAATATTAATCTTAGATTTAGCAAGTGCTGAGAAGATATTGCCCGCAAGACCTGAGTTATTTCTCATGCTTCTTCCTACAACCGCTATAAGTGCAAGGTCTGATTCAAGCTCAATAGAATCCGGATTAACTGCTCTATGAAGCTCTGCAAGAACTTTCTGTTCCTTTTCTACGAACTCATCCTGATGAACAAAAACTGTCATAGTATCTATGCCTGAAGGCATGTGCTCAAAGGAGATTCCATTATCTTCAAATACCTGAAGAACTTTTCTTCCAAATCCTATCTCTGAATTCATCATATCCTTATCGATTGTTATTGATACGAAGCCCTTCTTACCCGCAATACCTGTTATAATGCAGTCAGGTCTGTTACATGTTGTCTCAACAATCATAGTACCTTTATCCTGTGGTGCATTAGTATTACGTATATTTATTGGAATTCCTTCCTTTCTTACTGGGAATATAGCTGATTCGTGAAGAACTGTTGCACCCATATATGAAAGCTCTCTTAATTCCTTGTATGTTATGATATCTATTGGTCTTGGATTGTCTACTATTCTTGGGTCTGCCGCAAGGAAACCAGATACATCTGTCCAGTTCTCATATACATCAGCCTTAATAGCTCTTGCAACAATAGAGCCAGTTACGTCTGAGCCACCTCTTGAAAATGTCTTTACAGCTCCATTAGGCATAGCTCCATAGAAGCCAGGAATAACTGCTGACTCAACATTCGCTAATCTGTCTCCCATAACCTTATTAGTCTTTTCACCATCGAATTCACCGTTAGCATCAAAACATATAACACTGGCTGCATCTATAAACTCATAACCGAGATAGTTAGCCATAATTATACCATTAAGGTACTCTCCTCTTGAAGCTGCATAATCTGTACCAGCCTTTGCTTCAAAGTTCTTTCTGATTGTCTCAAACTGTTCCTTTAATGAAAGCTTTAAACCAAGACCTTTTATAATCTCGTTATATCTTTCTTCTATAGCCTTAAGCTGCTTATCGAAGTTTTTACCTGCTTCCGCCTCAGCATAGCACTTATAAAGCATATCAGTAACCTTCGTATCATCTAAAAATCTCTTTCCTGGAGCTGAAGGAACTACGAATCTTCTGCTTTCTTCTGCTCTTATTATATTTCCAACCTTCTTGAACTGCTCTGCACTCGCAAGTGAACTTCCACCAAACTTAACTACTTTTACCATTACTGTTTTTACCTTTCATCGTATTTATTATATTTTACTTAATTCAATGACACTATTACTTTTCTATTAATTAAGCTTTGTATCATCTATTCTGATTCTTGATATAACATTTATCTTAGCTGCTGCCAAAGCAAACTTTTCTTCTGTCATAACGCCTGTTATAAAGCCGTACTCAGCATCAAGACCTTCAGCGTTAACTATCCTAACATCACCAAAAAGCTCTTCAAGCTGTGATTCTTTCACATCCTTTGATACCCTTACAAAGAATCTTCTTTCTTCTTCTGCTGTATCTGCAAGTGTAAGCTTCTCATCGTCCCAGATAACCATAACATTAGTTCCCTTATGCTTAACACAGTCGATTATATCTCCAACTACTGCACTTGCTGTAGGAAGCTTACCTGCACCAGCACCAAAGAACATAACATCTCCAACCATATTTCCGTTAACATATATTCCATTAAGTACTCCGTTAACATTATATAATGGATGTGTCTTATCTATAAGGAATGGTGATGTTATAGCATATACTTTACCATTTTTTCTATAACTTGTTGCTAAAAGCTTGATTACACATCCAAGCTTATCTGCATACTTAAAATCCTCGTTTGATATCTTTGTAATGCCTTCTGTTGTTATCTCTTCAAAGTTAACTGTCTTACCGCCTGCAAGTGATGTAAGAATAGCTATCTTTCTGCATGCATCATATCCTTCTACATCTGCTTCTGGATTACGCTCTGCATATCCAAGCTCCTGTGCTTCCTTTAACACTTCCTGGTATGAACTTCCCTCCCTGCCCATCTTTGTGAGAATATAGTTAGTTGTTCCATTCATAATACCTGTAATCTTAGTTATCTCGTCTGCTGTAAGCGCCTGGTTAAGAGGTCTGATAATAGGAATACCACCACCTACAGATGCTTCAAACATAAAGTTAAGATTTCGTTCCTTTGCCATGGCAAGAAGCTCTGCTCCATGAGCTGCAACAAGTGCCTTGTTAGATGTGCACACACTCTTTCCAGCCTCCAAAGCTCTCTTAACAAATGTAAATGCTGGTTCTACACCTCCCATGACTTCCACTATAACATCTATCTCATCATCATTTATAATAAGGTCTATATCATGTACTATCTTTTCCTGGATAGGATCTCCAGGAAAATCTCTTAAGTCTAAAACGCTTTTAACCTCTATAGACTGTCCCGCCTTTTTTAATATTGAATCAGCATTCGTGTTAAGTATCTCAACAACTCCTGATCCAACTGTTCCATAACCTAATACCGCTACTTTTGCCATATCATCCTCCATGTAATTTTCACTTTATTTTATAAAATCAAAGTGATGCATCGCTGCTTAAGATTTTAAGGTATCTTACCCCACCAAGCTGTTCTATTTCCTCAATCATCATAGATGCATCTCCGGTCGTTGGAAGAATCTCAACACTCAATGTTAATGATGCAATACCATTAACCGGTATAGTCTGGTGAATCGTAAGTATGTTAGCCTTAAACTCAGCTACCTTGTTAAGCACAACTGATAGAAGTCCTGGTTCATCCTCCATAGACAGAACAAATGTTATTGTCTTACCTTTAGAATTATCTCTGAATGGAAATATATCATCTTTATACTTATAGTAGGAGCTTCTGCTTATCCCTACTTTTTCGGTAGCATCTGCTATAGAAATATTCTTATTCTCTATAAGTCTGTTTGCTTCCGCTACCTTTAAAAGCACTTCAGGCAGAGCTTTCTGCTTAACAACATAATATTTAATATTATCTTTCATTTTAATAATCTCATGCCTTTCCGCATATTTAAAGTATATAAGTATGTCAACGCCTTTTGTGTATTCCACAGAAAGACAGTTGTACTCAGTACAAAGAATAGTAGCACATGTTCTGTATAAAAGCAAGTGTTTTATGTCTGTTTAAACAATAAAAAACCCTCGCACAACGGGAGAGGAATGCGAGGGTTATATATAAAAACAATGTCATAAATACATTGTCTTTATCAATATTAAACTTGTTAGTACTATATAACATTTATGCATGTTGCAAAATAGTACTTTGGTACTATTTTGCAACATTATTTTCTTTCACGGTCGAAAACACTGGCCAGATATCTCATCGCATTAAGGTGTTCCCAATTCAGCTGGTTTTTCTTCATACGCCATTTCCAGTTATTTCCAAGACTTGAAGGGAAATTCATACGGGCTGAATTATCAAGCTTTAATATATCCTGAACAGAAAATATAGTGAGTACTGCAATGCTGGAATATGCTGCACGGAAAACCATATCAACCATACGGCACTTATCTCTTGTGTCCAGATAATCATATGCATATCCCAGTTCACCATCATTTCTTTCATTAAAGTATCCAAGAAGTGTTTCATTATCATGAGTTCCACCATAGCATACACAATTATGTGTGTAGTTATATGGAAGATGTGGATTCTTTCTGTCTCCACCAAAAGCGAATTCTAACACTTTCATGCCTGGATAATTATTATATTCAAGCACTTTTTCAACCTCTGGAATACTTACTCCAAGATCTTCAGCTATTATCTTTTTATTACCGATGGATTCATTAACTGCATCCAGAAGCTTCTGTCCTGGTCCCTGTTCATAAGAACCCTGTCTTGCATCAGGCATATCATATGGAATCGTATAGTACTTAATAATCCCAAGAAAGTGGTCTATTCTTATAACATCATACAGTCTTGCTGAATTCTTCATGCGCTTTCTCCACCACAAAAATCCATCAGCTTCCATCTTATCCCAGTCATATAAAGGATTGCCCCATTTCTGTCCTTTATCAGAAAATGCATCAGGTGGTACTCCTGCAACCTTAACAGGTGTAAGATTCTCATCAAGCTGGAACTCCTTCTGTCCGGCCCATACGTCAACACTGTCATATCCCATGTATATAGGAATATCACCTATTATTTCTATTCCCTGTAAGTTGGCATATTTTTTCAGGCTGTCCCACTGTTTATAAAACTCATACTGTATAAAACACCAATATCCTATGTCATCTTCAAGTTCTTTTTCATACTTTTCCATAGCCTGCGGACGTCTGAACTTTATGTCTTCGTCCCATTCGCCCCATGATTTCTGGTCAAAATGTTCTTTAAGTGACATAAACAAAGCATAATCCTTAAGCCAGTCTTTGTTATCATTTATGAAATTTTCAAACTTTTTATAAACAGGAAGTCCTTTATCAAGCGTTGACTTTGCTTTAAGGCACTGCTCTTTAAAACGCTCATATGCTTTTCTTAGTATGGTAAATCTTTCCCTATACATTTTTTCGTAACTTACATATCTGTCATCACCAAGATACCCATCATAGTTAACAGGATACCTGTTACTAAGAGCCTCCTCCTCAGATACATTGACCGGAACAAAGCCATCTCCCCAGTCAACTGCAATAACCTCTGACTTAAGAAGCAGTCCATCCTCTATAAGCGTATCAAGGTCTACAAAATATGGATTACCCGCAAATGCTGAATATGGCTGATATGGACTATCTCCATATGTTGTTGGCCCAACTGGAAGAACCTGCCAATACTTATGATTAGTATCTCTTACAAAATCAATGAATTCATAGGCTTCTTTTCCAAGTGTTCCTATTCCATATGGTGATGGAAGAGAACTTATAGCCATAAGTATTCCTGCATTTCTTTTAAAAACATTGCCCCTTCTCATACAATCTCCATTCCGGGTGCATATAACTGCACTCACTGTGTTATTAGTTATTCTTCATCTGCTCAGTGAATTCCTTAATACCCTGTGCTTCTTCTTCTGATAATATTTTGTTAATATCAAGCAGAATAACAAGTTTATTATCTATACTTGCAACTCTGTCAAGATATTCTGTATTCTCTGTTTTTGCCAGCTTTGGCATAAGTGATATCTTATCTGGCTGAAGTTCACCTATCTCTATGACCTCATCAACCTCAAGTGCGATCTTCATATCTGGAAGATTCACTATTACTGTATTGTCACCTTTAGACTGATCCTCCATGTTGAACTTTTCCTTAAGACTCATAACTGGAATAACTTCACCCCTTAAATTCACTATACCACTTATATACTTCATTGAATTAGGAACCGGTACAACATCAACCTGCTTTTCTATTGACTGTACAAGATTGATATCTACTCCAAACTCCTGATCTCCAAGTCTAAATACAACTGGTCTGATATAATCTGCCATAATTGCTCCTTTCTGCTTATATATGTAAGTTATGCTTCTTCTCCTTCTTTCTTACCTGTTGATATCCAGTTAAGATATGCATTAATAAATGGATCTATATTGCCATCAAGAACGCTTGCAGCATTGCCAACATCCTTGTTAGTTCTATGATCTTTAACCATAGTATACGGCTGAAGTACATAACTTCGTATCTGATTACCAAAATTAATATCTTTAACATCACCTCTGATATCTGATGATTTCTGTGCATTTTCTTCCTGCTTCATCATGTAAAGCTTTGCCTTTAACATCTGCATGGCTTTGTCTTTGTTCTGATGCTGCGACCTTTCGTTCTGGCACTGGACAACAATACCTGTAGGAAGATGTGTGATTCTGATAGCAGAAGATGTCTTGTTGATATGCTGTCCACCAGCACCACTTGATCTGTATGTATCTATTCTTAAATCATCATCATTGATCTGGACATCTACGTCTTCATCTATATCTGGCATAACATCACACGAAACAAACGAGGTCTGTCTCTTACCAGCTGCGTTAAATGGCGAAATACGTACAAGTCTGTGAACACCATGCTCTGATTTTAAATGTCCATATGCATTTTCTCCTGATATCTCAACTGTTACAGACTTAACACCAGCTTCATCTCCTTCAAGATAATCTATTATCTGTGTTGTATATCCATGCTTTTCTGCCCATCTTGTATACATACGAAGAAGCATCTGACACCAGTCACAGCTTTCTGTTCCACCTGCTCCTGCATGTAATGTAAGTATTGCATCACAACTGTCATATTCACCAGAAAGCAATGTTTCTATCCTGATTTCTTCCATCTTTTCCTCAAACGAAGTAACCTCTTGTTCTATCTCTGGAACTAGGGATGCATCGTCAGATTCATCAGCCATCTCTATAAGAATATTAATATCCTCAAGGCCTGACTTTAAAGAATCATAGCCTTCAAACGAATCCTTAAGTCCCTTAAGTTCCTTCATAGCCTTCTGCGACTTATCTGGATCATCCCAGAATCCGGGTGCCTCCATATCGGCTTCAAGCTCTTCTATACGCTTCTGCTTATTATCAAGGTCAAGCGACTTTTTTATACCTTCCAGCTGCTTATCATAACCTGATATTCTATATCTGAACTGATCTAACTCTACCACAATACACTCCAATCTGTATATATCAACTCTACATTATCTATACTTAATATTAGTTCTATATAATCTGCACTTTATCAGCCCGGAAGACACATAAAAAGAGGATATCCCCTCTATGTATTCTTCCAATCAATGATACTATCATATCATATAATCGCAGAATTTCATAGTATGATATCCTCTGTCTTTTTAAATCTTTTAAATATATATTCTATGCCTTTCTTCCGCAGCAGTTCTTATACTTCTTGCCACTTCCACATGGGCAGAGATCGTTTGGATATATCTTCTTGTCTGTACGTTTAACAGGTCCCTTTACCGATGGTCCTTCATCCTTGTTTGTACCTGTAACCTTAGCTACCTGTTCTCTTTCTACCTTTTCTTCAACCTGGATATGCATAAGGAGTCTTACTGTATCCTCTGTGATAGCCTGTGTCATCTCATCGAACATATCATAGCCCATCATCTTGTACTGAACAACAGGATCCTTCTGTCCATATGCCTGAAGTCCGATACCCTGCTTAAGCTGATCCATATCATCGATATGATCCATCCACTTTCTATCTATAACCTTAAGAAGTACTACTCGCTCTATCTCTCTGATAGTTTCTGGCTCTGGGAACATAGCTTCCTTATCTTCGTATAACTTAACTGCCTTTTCCTTAAGCACATGAGTAAGTTCATTCTTATTCTTAACATTCTCATCATATACTACTGGTTCAACAGGGATAGTTGGAAGAAGAAGTTCGTTAATCTCATCATAGTTCCACTCATCAGCATTCTTATCATCACTTACGCAGCGATTAACAACACCTTCTACGAAATCTGTAATCATCTTCATGATAGAAGAACGCATGCTCTCTCCGTTAAGAACTCTTCTTCTCTCACCATACATGATCTCTCTCTGCTCATTCATAACCTGATCATACTCAAGAAGATGGCATCTGATACCATAGTTGTTAGTTTCTATCTTCTTCTGTGCTGTCTCTATAGCATTGCTTAACAGCTTGTGTTCTATCTGGTCATTCTCGCCTACACCAAGCTTGTTAAATGTATTCATAAGAGTTTCCTGTGCGAACAATCTCATAAGATTATCTTCGAGTGAGATATAGAATCTTGATTCACCTGGATCACCCTGACGTCCTGCACGGCCTCGTAACTGGTTATCTATACGTCTTGACTCATGTCTTTCTGTACCGATAATCTTAAGTCCGCCTGCCGCTCTTGCTTCATCATCAAGCTTAATATCTGTACCACGGCCTGCCATGTTAGTAGCTATAGTAACTGCTCCATGCTTACCTGCCTCAGCAACTATCTGTGCTTCAAGCTCATGATACTTGGCATTAAGTACATTATGAGGTATCCCTCTCTTCTTAAGCATATCACTTAAAAGCTCAGATGTATCAATGTTTATAGTACCAACAAGTACTGGCTGTCCCTTCTCGTGGGATCTTACAACATCCTCAATAACCGCATTGAACTTACCCTTCATGGTCTTAAATACTGCATCATTGTGATCTATTCTGGCAACTGGCTTGTTAGTAGGAACTTCTACAACATCCATGTTATAAATCCCTCTGAATTCTTTCTCTTCTGTAAGGGCTGTACCAGTCATACCTGCCTTCTTATCAAACTTGTTAAAGAAGTTCTGGAATGTGATAGTAGCAAGAGTCTTGCTTTCTCTCTTAACCTTAACATGCTCCTTAGCCTCTATGGCCTGGTGAAGACCATCTGAATAACGGCGTCCTGGCATGATACGTCCTGTAAACTCATCTACGATAAGTACTTCATCATCTTTAACAACATAATCCTTATCCCTGAACATAAGATAATGTGCTCTTAAAGCTAAAGTAACATTATGCTGTATCTCAAGGTTCTCTATATCAGCATAGTTATCTATGTGGAAGAACTGTTCAACCTTGTGGACACCTTCTTCAGTAAGGTTAACAACCTTATCCTTCTCATTAACGATAAAGTCTCCATCTTCCTCTATCTCTTCCTGCATCATAACCTGCATCTTAGTTCTTTCACCATGATATGTACCTTTAACAAGCTGTCTTGCAAGCACATCACACAGTTCATATAACTTAGTAGACTTTCCACTCTGTCCTGAAATAATAAGAGGTGTTCTTGCCTCATCAATAAGCACTGAATCGACCTCATCAATAATACAGTAATGAAGATCTCTAAGTACAAGCTGCTCCTTGTATATAGCCATATTATCACGAAGATAATCAAAACCAAGTTCATTATTAGTAACATATGTAATATCACATGCATATGCTGCTCTTCTTTCATCATCCTTCATATCGTGAAGAACAATACCTACTGAAAGACCAAGGAAGTTATGGATCTGTCCCATCCATTCAGCATCACGCTTTGCAAGATAATCATTAACTGTTACTACAAGTACACCTTTTTCTTCAAGTGCATTAAGATATGCTGGAAGTGTACATACCAAAGTCTTACCTTCACCTGTACGCATCTCTGCGATACGTCCCTGATGAAGAATAATACCACCAATAATCTGCACTCTGTAATGCTCCATACCAAGCACTCTCTTGCCAGCCTCTCTTACTGTTGCATATGCTTCAGGAAGTATATCATCAAGAGTCTCGCCCTTAGCTAATCTTTCCTTGAATTCCTTAGTCTTAGCTTTAAGCTGCTCATCTGTTAATTTACCATATTCTTCTCTATAACTTTCTACTTTGTCAGCAATAGGAGCTATCCTTTTTAACTCATGCTGGCTGTGTGTTCCGAATATTTTATGAACTAAACCCATATTACTCTCCATTCCTGCCAGATTCTGGCATTTTCAATTTCTTTGTGCAAATCACAAAATAAGCTGAAATCTTTTAAATTGTATCACTATTTGTATATTTAGGCAATAACAGTTATGTAAGCAATGCCTAAATTTTATTAAAAACATATAAAAAAGATTGTCGCTTTAGCTATATTGTTAAACATAGTCAAAACGACAACCTTAATTAAATCACTTTATAAAATCTTTTATGTACTAGTCAAGCTCTGGTTCAATAAGTCCGTATGTATTGCCTTTTCTCTTGTAGACAACATTAACTTCCTCTGTTTCTGAGTTAAAGAATACATAGAAGTTATGTCCTAAAAGCTCCATCTGGACACATGCTTCCTCAGGGTCCATAGGCTTAATGCCAAATCTCTTTGTTCTGATAATCTTCACATCATCTGTTGGTTCATAATCATTATCTATAAACTCCTTTGCAAATGCTGCTTCATTCTGATGTTTATCGATTATCTTGTTCTTATACTTCTTAAGCTGTCTTTCGATAACTTCCTCAACAAGGTCGATAGATACATACGTATCACTGCTGACCTGTTCGCTTCTTAAATGTTACCCTTTACAGGGATTGTAACCTCTATCTTCTGTCTCTCCTTCTCGACACTTAATGTTACATTCACTTCTGTTTCTGGAGCAAAGAATCTATCCAGCTTTCCTAACTTTTCCTCCACTGCTGATCTTAAACCTTCTGTTACATCAATATTTCTTCCTGTAATAATAAAACGCATGATGTCCAACTCCTTCTATCACTTTATTATCGTGTTGCTAACCTTTAAGGATTATATAAGGAATATAGCCAACTAAATGTGCCTCACGATTTTTGATACTGTTATTATAACACAATTTTACATTTAGACAAGTATGTTCACACAATTTACTCTTATTTTATAAAGTTTTTTTACACTTCACAGTGATTTGATTTTGTCAAGTAAGATTATACATTTTTTTAATATTCCTTTTATTTTCAGTGCTTTTAACAAAACATGTATTCTATTTAAGCTTGTAAATCCACAGACTGTTTTATACACTTTTTTGTGGATATTGTGGATAACTTAGTGTATAAGTCAAAATGTGGTTAAAATTAAGGTGTTTTGATGTGGATAACTTCTTGATTTCTTGTCAATTTGTGTCGAACAACTTTTTAAGATTGCTTCTTTCATGTTTCCATTTGTAAATGATGCACAATATTTAAAAAGTCAAGGTTGTTTTATATATTTTTTTGATATAGAATCTAGGCAGGTGTTAACTATATATTTTTTTGTTTTAAACATCTCATAATCAATACTTTAACAAAATATGGTTTGCAGATGATATATTTTATGTATATTATTTTCTCCTGCAGTCCACATTTTATATACTAAAAAAACACGGAGGCAGCATGAATTCAAGCTTTTATAACAACAATAATACTATTAACAGATTAAACCCGATTAATTCTGACAATTTTAATTCTGACAAACCCAATTCTGAACGTACAACCATAATCGTTACAGGTGCATCCCGCGGAATAGGAAAGGCTATAGCTACAGCTCTTGCTTCACCTTCTGCTAATATAGTCATAAGCTGTTCTAAAAGCTCAGATGAGTTAAAAGAAACGTATGATGCCATAACAGCCAGGGGAGCTTTATGTACAGCCTATGTCGGCGATATGGGAAGCTTTTCAGATGTCCAGGAAATGTTTGACTTAACTCTTAGCCTCTATGGAAAAACTGATGTACTTATAAACAATGCCGGAATTGCATCTATAGGGCTTTTTCAGGATACGACACCAGATATGTGGAATAACATCATATCCGTAAACCTCAATTCGGTATATAACTGCTGCCACTTTGCAGTTAATGATATGCTTCGCCGTCACTGTGGCAGAATCATCAACATATCATCTGTCTGGGGACTGTATGGTGCAAGCTGTGAGGTTGCATACTCTGCTTCCAAGGGAGCTGTCAATTCATTTACAAAGGCTCTTGCCAAAGAACTGGCACCAAGCCATATACAGGTAAATGCCATAGCCTGTGGTGCCATTGACACGTCTATGAACGGACACTTAAGTAAAGAAGAACTAGATGAACTTGCCTGTGAAATTCCTGCCGGAACACTTGGAAAACCAGAAGGGGTTGCAAGACTTGTCAAACTGATACTTGAGTCTGATGACTACCTCACAGGACAAGTTATACAATATGATGGTGGATGGATATAAAATAAAGGTATGTATAAAACAATATAACTTTGTTTTATACATACCTTCATTTTATGATACCAGGGGCAAAAGGTCTAAACCCACATGAGCTTGCTCATAGGTGGGTGA
>OHKF01000522.1_pt1 | contig 21143 bp, 28 predicted proteins | sample 1568781 | NCBI WGS metagenome assembly OHKF01 (sample SAMEA3879580, study PRJEB24766) | human gut metagenome | biome: human-associated habitat; feature: feces | place: USA | collected 1985/1987
GATGTCTGTGGAAGTGAGATATGGGACATGGATGTCCCGTATCGAACGGTAGCGGAAACTACCATTACGTATATGAAAAGTCTTAGAAATATCCAATTGAAACTTCTGGCATCGATGATGTATGTGCAGCACCGATTTTCACTTATATTATGTCGTCAGTTCGCCAACCGAATGTTTGCTAAACAAACATTCCCTTAAAAATTAAGATCAATCTCAATCCCCTTAATATCTTCATTAATCATATTATTCTTCTTCATAATCTGATTAACCTTACTCTGGGCTTCTTCCATGTTATTAGTTTTCTCGTCTGTAACTGATATACTCTGCTCCAGCTTCTCAGCCTCTGTTTCACCCTCAATAATAGCCTGCTCTTCCTTACGTTTTTCTTTAACCTTATCGGTCTGTTCTTCTCGTTCTTCCTTCTTCTCTTGTGCTTCCTCTGCCTTTTCTTTATCCTCTTGCTGCTTATCATCTATATTGTTTTTACCTTCGTTAATAAGACTGCCATATATATCTTTTTCGGCAGCTTCCAATATGCTGTCAGCAGCATCCTGCGCCTTGAGCATATCCTGTGACTTAAGCTGCTCTGTTTTAGCATCATTAATAGACATTGTAAGGCTCATTGCTTTTGTTTCATTTCTGTCAAGCTCATTATATACGGAATCCTTACCTGCATTAATCATAAGAGATTTCTTCTGATATTCTGTAAGTGGCTGGCTCTGGAGCTCTTTTAATCTTTCTATTTCTTCTTTAGAGAACTTATCACTGAATATTCCAGTTTTATTATCCTGATACTTTATTAAAAGCTCAAGGTCATTTTGTTCCTCTGAATCTTTATCAACACCATACTGCTCTCTTAATGCTTCCTGGCTGTCTTTTATATCCTTAAGCTTTGACATCAACTCATTATTTCTTATTGCGATTGTCTCTTTAGCTTTATCCATGACATTAATATTATCTGTAGCTTTATTATCACTCTTCCACGCATCAGATATAAGCTTTATAGCTTGTTTTCTGGCACTTGTTCTCTTCTCATCCATCATCTGCTGTCTGTCAGTCATATGGTTCAGATTCCTGACATTTATAGCTTTAACATACTTCTTTGTACCAATTCTCTCATTTTTTATACTCATGTCCGAATTATTCACATTAATATTAATACAAAGCGGCATACAATCACCTCATTATTTCATATATTTTATATCAGATATCTCATTTTACATATTTTATTCCAGATATGTTATTTCAGATATCTCATTTTACACATCTCATTTCAGATATCTTAATTTTCACTATCCATAGCACCATTGTATCCTGTGCTGCTCATTATCTCACCTGCACTCTTTATTTGTGGTGCCGTTCCTTGTGCTGTTGCATTAGCTCCAACCTCGTCGGGATCTTCGTACTGCTTTTCTTCCTCATCGTCCCACAGTGACTTATGCTTCTTTCTTTTTTCCACTTTAGCCATCTCACCCATATTCTTAGCCATCTGATACAGCTTGTCGTTATATTCCATAAGCTTTTTTTCGTCTGTTGATGGAACTATATCACCTTTCATAAGACGTCTTGCAACTTCCATGACTTTAGCCATATCCCTATAATAGTCTTTCATGGCCTCACCCTGCTGCTTGGCTGATTCGGCATTAGCCCACATACACCACTGTTCTGTCAGATCATTCACATAATCATAATATTCATTCTGTTTATCCTGCAGTGCCTTATATGTAAGCTCTATAGTCGCTGCTTCTTTATCAAGTGTATCTTTATCTGCTCCACTTGCATTCTTAAGCGCATTTTGTATCTCTTTTCTTCTCTTTGAAACAGCAGACATTTCACTATTATAATCCCTTATCTGAGCACGATACATTTCCTGTGCATCTCTTATTTTCATATATGTGCACCCTCTTATCTAATCACCTGTAAATCATTTTATGAATCTATTAACTATCTTATAAATAATATTGAATATATTTGTTCAAAAGATATTCTGCCCTTGACTTATGTACAAGGATTGCTATGTTGTGCTACGCAATTCATGCAAACCACTAATGTGAACTACCCATCACCTAAAGGTAATGGGCTTCTAAGGGGCTTTGCCCCTATTTAAGAAGTTTGATATTTAAGTTTTCACCTGACAACTCAGGCAATCCTTATTCTTACAGGCGTGTCCACTTCGCCTCTACTGTATAGGATATTCATATCCACAACGCTACTTTTTCTCATTATGTTTAAAGCTCCATTGATATCAGCATTGAACACTTTTCCATTTGCAGCTTTGTAAAGACCACGATGTACTCTTTTACCACTGAACGGATACTCTGTTGGGTTATCAGCATTGTAAACAGGCAAATCATCTTTGTCCCAAAATGATGCTTTTGATGTATAGGATTCTTCCTGCTTTACAAAGATTATGTCATTTAACTCACAAAGATATTCAAGCTTACTGCGTAACAGACCGTAAGGAATGTTCACAAAGTTCTGATTATTCTGCCTACCGATATTGCTGCCACGTTGAAATGTTTCATTGTAGCCAACAACAAGCGTACCGATGTCATTCGTAATGCAATAATCTACTACCTTGCGAGCTGCCTTATTCAGATAGTCGTTTACCTTATTGTTACGGTTACGAGCAATCGTTTTTTGTCTGTTCGTAATCTTCTTCCTAAGATGCTGTTTGTCTTTTATAGACTGTAAACGGGCATTTTCTTTATTAAACCTCTGATTAATGGATTTTAACCTTCTTCCGTCAACGATGAATGACTTGCCATTACTTGACACCGCAGTTACAAAATTGTTGATTCCTAAATCTAAAGCAAGTGCGTTATTTTTATTGAGATTTCTTTGAACGCATTCAGCTTCGTATATGTACTGAATTTCAAAGAACCTTGCGTTAGCCTTAGGTATAATACGGATTTCCTTAACTTTTTTATCAAGCAGCACAGGTGGTATCGTTATCTCAACAGGCTTATGAGTTCTCTTGAAGCTGTTTGAAAACGGAAGTACTAACTTATTACCATTAAGCCTGACAAAACCTATCACTAGTGTCGTATATCCATCTTTAGGAAGATACCATGGCAGCTTGCAATCTTTAAAAGCATATTTGCCCTGTTTTGCAAGTTTCATAAGTCCAAAGAATGACTTAAAAGAGCCGTCAACTTCTTTAAGAATCTGCTGCGCCATATTAGAATTTAATGCTTTATAATTTAAGCTATTCTTTAAAAGTGTATAGTTCTTTTCATATTTTAAGAATTCTCCTTCAGTGAAGTAGTATTGACGCACATTATAGATTGCTTCGTTTGTCAGATTTTTTGCCACATGACAAAGTTCTTTTATAGTAAGATATTCTTCTTTAGACAAATGTTTAACTTGCTGTTTTACAGTAAGATACATGTCGTTTTCTCCTTTCTATAGACTTGGAAATGGATTTTCCTGTATGTATATTATAGTGTGTATTTTACTGAAATACAATATTTTTAGCAAGAATATATGCACTTGACTCATGACGCCATTCATCCCACGGTCTAAAGACCATGGGTTTTCTGGCTGATTTTCTATAAAACAATCTCAATATGCTTTTTATTATCCTTACTTTGTATTCGTTAAACAAGGCCTTTATTTTCAAGGTTCTTTATCAACTCACAAAATCTTTTTCCTATCCAACTCACAAAATATTTGCTCTATTTTGTGTAATGATTTTTATGTAAGCTTATTGATAAAATAAGAGCAAGTACTGAAAGGTTTTCGTTGCCTTAGCACTTGCTCTGCTTCTTTATATCAAAGTTATTATATATAGTTGTATATTGGTGGTTTACTTGTCTTTAATTTTTTTATCAATCTTATTGCACTATTTTCGCAAGCCTGCAATCTTACTTACGCCAGATTCTTCTCACCTTCATTTTGTTTCTTTTCCACCATTCTCATAACTTCCTTCCATGCCGGTGAGAACAGATAATAACCTATTAATTCTTTCTGGCTTATTTTCGTGATGTCCATATTCATCAAATATACTTACAGCATTCATAACCGACATAAGATGCTCATGAACCATATGTGCCTTTACGGGTGCCTGTTCAAGCAGATTCCCGTGATTTACCCCCTCCTGTTCACCATTGAGAAGATAAACAGCTGCATTTCTGTTTTTTACATTATTATTAACTACATAGTCTGCAAACCCCGGATACCAGAACGAACCGCAGACTGAAAATATAGTAGAAAATGTTTCATCAAAATACAGGCTATATATAGCAGCAAGACCCCCCAGTGAATACCCTCCATATGCCATTGATTCTGCATACACATTATAATGCTTGCGGATGTATGGAACTATTTCCCCAACAAGCTGGTTATGATATTCCCTGCACTCACCACCAAAGTCTTCAGCCCCCTCTCTTATCGCTTTATATGGCCATGGTGTATATGCGGCCAGCCTGTTTTTTGGAATAAGTCCAACGTATATCTGATTATCAGGCTGTTCAATATTATTTACTATTTCTCCATCATTTATAAATATCACTTTATATTTTCTGCCGCATAAATAATTATCCGGGAGCCGCACAATCGTTTTAATACCTGATATTTCAATATGTTCTATCATATTTAATTCACTTCTCTTATTCACATATTATTTAACACTATCTGCAATCTTTGATAATGCATCGAATACAGCTGGTCCATAATCCATAAATTCATCATATCCTATTGTAACTATTTTCTTATTCTTTATAGCTGCAACATCAGATACTGCATCAGATGAAAGCAATTTATTAACTGCATCTGCATCATTCTTTGCATTGCGGTCACTTGTTACATATACTATAAGCTCAGGATTCATTGTTACAAGTGTCTCTAATGAGAGACCTGATGTACCTGTTGATACATTTGTATATCCTAACTTATTCAACATATTCTCCTGTAAAGATGATTTATATGTGCCAAATGTATTTCCATCAAATGCGCACATTACAAGTGCATTTTTCTTGTCTGTTCCTGTATTTCCTACTGATGTCAGGACTGAATCATATTTCTTCTGAAGTTCATCTGCATATGAGTCTGCCTTGTCCTGAACATTAAATATAACACCAAGATTCCTAACATCCTGTATAACGCTTTCAATCTTAGTCTCTCCTTTGGTTACACTTGCAGCCTGTGCATAAACTTCAACACCATTCGCATTCCATTGCGTATATTCACCCAGAGATTTATCAGAAAACATAGCCGCTCTTCCCACAATTATATCCGGCAGCGCAGATAAGACTATTTCTTTAGATATAGTTTTCTTATCACCCAGCTTATTTATATTTGCAACACTGTCCTTATATATTGAGGTAACTTCATTATCTGGATTCATCATTCCGACTATTTTATCACCCAGCCCCAGTTCAATAAGTGTTTCTGTTGCTGACAAATTATTCGTTACAATTCTTTCTGGTGCTTTCTCAAATGTCTGCTTAACTTCATTACCAGATGCATCATATGTTGTTATTGTTACAGGATACTGCGTCTGCTTCGATTCATCCTGTAACTGCGAACTGCTGTTACTATCATTGGAACCTGTATTCCCACAACCGGTAAATAATGCTGCTGATGTAACTGTTATTGCTAAAACTGTTATTAGTGATTTGAATTTTCTCATTGCTTCAAGTCTCCTTTATTATACATTTATATTTTTTGATATGAGTGTAAAAAGTAATTTCGCCACTCACGATGTATCAAAATCTGAATCATGCTGTTCTTCTTTATCTGCTTGACATAAATCATGTGTATTGAATTAATATCTGATTACTGCCACGATTGATAACTTCACATTCTACATCATATATTTCTCTCATATTATCTTTTGTAATAACCTCTTCCGGTTTTCCTTTATATCTTATTCTCCCATCCTTTATAAGATATATATAATCCGAAAATCTACATGCCAGCTGTATATCATGCAAAACTGCAAGAACATTTACATTTAATTTTTTTACAATTTTTAATATTTCAAGCTGGTATTTAATATCCAGATGATTAGTCGGTTCATCAAGCAGCAAAAGCGTAGGCTGCTGTGTAATCGCCCTTGCCAGCACCACTCTTTGTTTTTCACCGCCTGACAATGACAAATATGAACGATTTCTTTTTTCATACATACCAACGCTTTTTAATGCATTATATGCAATCTCATAATCTTCTTTTTTCTCCTGCTCCATCATCTTTAGATGAGGGGTACGGCCAAGCATAACTACATCAAGCACAGAACAGTCAAAATTAAGATTATTGAACTGTGCAACAACTGCCATATTCTGTGCACTTTTTCTTATGCTTATATTATCCAGAGGTTTTCCATCCAGATATATCGTTCCAAGATCCGGCTTTGTTATTCTGTAAACTGTCTTTAAAAATGTGGTTTTACCACAACCATTTGGTCCTAGTATTGTATGGAACTCATTATTACTAACACCAAGCGATATGCCATTTAATATTCTGCTGCCCTCTATACTGTACTGTATATTATCACATCTAAGTTCCATAACTACTCCCTGCCATAATTCTTCTTAGTTACAATGTAAATAAAAAATGGAGCACCAACCAGAGCTGTAAATATTCCTATAGGAAGCTCTGCATTCTTAACCAGTACTCTTGCAAGAACATCAGCCCATATAAGAAATATCGCTCCAAGAAGTATCACCACTGGCACTAATCTCTTATGATTCGTTCCTGCAAATGCCCTTGATATATGTGGTATTATAAGTCCTACAAAACCAATTATTCCACAGCTTGAAACAAGCACACCTGTTACTACTGCTATTAATGTCATATAAACTTTCCTGTACAGGCTTAAATTTATTCCAAGTGTAACTGCCGTTTCATCACCTAACATCATCGTATTAAGTACACGGTACTGCGTACAGAAAAATAATGTAACAGCTATTACAACAACTGCAGGAAGTATAATGCTTTTCCAGCCTGCATTAGCAAGTGAACCCATTGTCCAGAACTTGATTGTCATTATGCTGTCAGCATTGGCTCCAACTGAGATAATAAAGTTAGAAAATGCTGTAAACAATGCATTAACAACAGTTCCTGCAAGAATAAGTCTTGTCGTAGTCATTTTTCCATGTCCGGAAGCAATTCCAAGAACCATAACTGTTGCTATAACTGCTCCCACAAATGCACCACCGGAAACAAACGCTCCCAGTCCCATAACTATAAGCAGAGTTGCACCAAATGTAGCACCTGATGACACACCAAGAATATATGGCTCAGATATTGGATTATTGACTGTTGCCTGCATCACACATCCACATAATGCAAGTCCGGCACCGGCCAACAAGCCAAGAAGAACTCTTGGCAATCTCATATTCCAGACTATTGCAATCATTGCTTTGCTGAACGAATTGTATATTTCATCATTGTGTATAAGCTTTCCAAAAATAATTTTATATGTGTCTGATACTTTTATATTCACCTGTCCAAGTGATACCGCCGTAACAACTGTAATCACAAGTGCTGCCATCAGGAAAATTATTACAACCACATATAATGTTTTAGATTTGGAGATATCATTTACTTTTTCCAACCTTTTGTCCTCCAAGACTAATTATGGTTACCTTTAACTAACTTTAATAGATTAAAACATACCTTTCTAATTTTGTCAATGAAAAATTTTTCTAATAATTCTAATCTAATAATTCCAATATAAAATTTTTTCTAATAATTCCAATAAATAAAATAAGAGCAGGTACCAGAAAGTTTTTGTTTCCTTAGTACTTGCTCTGTTTCTTTGTATCAAAATTATTATATATAGTTGTATGTTGATGATTTACAGGTATTTTGTAAAATGTTCCTTGTCCAATTCATGTCCTTGAGCCATCCATTTTTTTACTATATCAATGGCTTCTCCTGATTCGCCACATAATCCCATTACACTATTTATTAATACATCTCTTTTGCTTAGTTCAGGATTTAAAGTCGTCATTGCCAATTCCTGATATTCATTAATCTTCATTCTAATCTTCATTTCTGAGCAACTTTTGTTGCGAAGAGGCGAAGAAAAATTTGCGCAGACAATTTTCCTCTGCCATCAATGGCTATTTGTTCTGCTCAGAAACAAATAGCCGTGTGATAAAATAAGCTATCGAGCTTATTTTTCACACCAATATTCTCCATAATGTACAGACTGGAAGTTATCAAACAGCGTTCATTGTTTCGCTTTGTGGCATTTTTACACACTGCTGAATCACACCTGTAACATACGTAATGGAATCGGTGCAGTCGTTCTTGAGCCATTCTGAGATAATTGCCATCAGACCCCGAATATAAAAGGCCATTATATAAGATCGATCTTGCTGTAGTACACCGTAGCGGTCGAGAATCGGCGTAAACACATGACGGAACATCCTATCATAGCTTTTATCCATCCCCAACACCGCCGCATTTTCTGTTGCTGTGCGGAACAGTCTCTTATTGTTTTTAATGTAGCTGAGGTAAGGTGTTAAATAATCCGGCGTAATTAGATATAATTCATTCCTCGGGCAATTCTGCAACTTTGCAGAAAAGGCATCTGAATCTTTCTCCATGCAAGCAAGAAATTGCTCGTTCATACGACTGACACTCTCCGAGAGCAGGTCTGACATCGTTTCATAGTGCAGGTAGAAGGTGGAACGATTGACCCCTGCTACTTCACAGATTTCTTTGACTGTAATATACTCAAAATCCTTTTTTGCCAGAAGTGTCAGAAAGGCTTCGTCCATTCTGGCTGCAGTAGCAAAATATCTGCTTTCTGATCTATTCAATCGTTCTCACCTCCTTTCGTGTTGTTGTTTACTTTTCGCTGATTTCTTTTGCCAATTCCATGATTTCAAAAGCGTATTTCTGCTTGCCCTGAGCCAGCAATTTTTTGTAGATGGGGTAATTAACGCCCATACCCATCAGCCCGATAATGCCGACAATTACGCCGAGAACAAACATAGCAGCACTACCACTGCCGATAACCTTCATGGAAAGGCACATCCCAACACCAGCTACCATCGCAGTGATAATACCGAAGGTGTAGGTAAAAACGGTTGCGGGTAGCTTGGCTTTTGTATCCAGCTTGCGGAGTGCGACCACCTTGGAGGTGTCCTTGGGTGCATATTCGTTTGCGAGTTGTTCTGCATAGATTTTATCTGTATTCATGGCTTGTTGCCTCCTTCCTTTGATGGTTCTATAATACCAGCAAAGAACGGGCAACGGAACAACACTGATGGCAGTTTGTGTTGAGTTCAAGAATTGTGCAAATTGCGATTTGTTTTACCCATTTTAACATAAAACTCAACCAAGTTAAAACTATAATTATCAATATATAAGTCGGTAGCCTGTGTAATATTTAAAATATCATTTTTTGTATTCCACAACTTATCATTGTTTATTATTGCAGGTTTTGTAGAAATTTCGGAATTTCCGGATTTCTCCTTGTATCCTCTCTTTTTAATTCTCCCTATTTATATATATTGCTAATATGTTCACTTATTGTTGATTTAGATTTCTGAACTGTTATTCAAACCATCACTCCCCTTATATATTCACATTCCATATTCACTATCCACTATGGCAAAAAAAGAAAACGGTTTTTCAACATCAAGACCTCCATAAAGTCCCATATAACCTGCATTTTGAAAAATATCAAGCATATCTTAATAATTCATAATCATTTGTAGATTTATGTGTTGCACTAGCTTCTACGGTTTTGCTGACCTCAGCAAAATCGTCCAAAACATTATGTCCACTATTTTCACATGCTTTTGAATATGATAATATGAAAAATCATCTATCATTCATTATGATTGTGCATTAAATGCACTTGCCATTGATGAACAACTTGAATATGTAAGATTGTATCTTGATGGAACGATGCAAATATGGGTGGATGCAGATGACACTCTTTATTTATAATGTTAAATAATCCCCAAAAATTCTAAAATTTTTCGGGGATTATTTTGGGCTTATATTTATTATTCATTTTAACTGATAATGATTCTCATATGAGGTTTATCTTTAGAAATCATATCATCAATCACGCCAGTCTGCATCTGATTCCCATTTACATTCCGTAATCTGCATATTTGAAAATGTTGCCTTATATGAGCCTTCTGTCGGGCTGCATGCATATATTCCATAAGTAATTTTTTCTGCACCTTCCCACATATGGAAAATACGCATTTGTCTGAAATTTATGCCATCCTCACTGCATTCAATACAGTAGTCACTGTCCCTTCGTGAAAAACGATACCACATACTTTTAATATCAGAGGATATGTCTGTTGTTGCCCAGTCAGAATATCCATGATTGGTTACAACGCTTCCCAATCGCTGTATTTTTTTATTCTCATATTCTATAGATGCCTTAAACCAATTATCACTATTTAAATACATAGCCACACCACACTGGTCAAAACGACAGGTACTCTCGAATTCTGTTTTAACAATAAAAGAAAAGTACTTGTCCGTTGTTTCAACTTGAAATACTGGAGCATTATCATTTTGAAAACCATAATAAGTGCGTGCCCATAAGTCGGTACCCCTTTCTGTAAGAATTACAACTTTATCCTCACTAATTTGTACCTGCTTTGGTTGACGTATCCATTTAGGATTGTTTTTCAAAAATTCCATCTTTTTTCTCACTTTCTTTTTTATTTTAATAAGCAGCTATATTTAGTGCCTACTTTTCACTGTATTATAATTAGTAATTTTCTTTTGTCTTCTGCAAAGAATGACTCCTATAAGTAGCAACACTGGAAAAATAATTCCTGCCAAAATTCCCATCTTTAGGTTATCCCCAAAAGCTCCTGATACCATTCCAACCAATGTAGGACCTCCTGAACAACCTATATCTCCACCTAATGCCAGCAATGCAAACATGGCTGTTCCCCCTTTGGGCAAAGCTGCTGATGCCTTGCTGAAAGTTCCAGGCCACATGATTCCCACTGAAAGCCCACAGACAGCGCAGGCAATCAGATTTAATAGCGGAATCGGGAATAATGAAATCCCTAAATAGGATAAAATACATAAAAAACTACTATAAATCATAAAGTGTTCCAAATTGATACGGTCACCATACTTACCATAAAACAATCTTGATATTCCCATTAGAACCGCAAATGCCATCGGCCCTGCTAAGTCGCCGGCTGCCTTTGAAATTCCAAGACCTTTTTCTGCAAAAGCAGAGGCCCATTGACTTACTGCTTGCTCACTTGCTCCTGCACATATCATCATAATCAACAAAATCCAAAAAATTTTCATCCGAAACAATTCCTTTAATCCAAGTCCGGTATCTCCATCCTCAAGCAATGGTGCAATGGGAACCTTTGAAAAAACAAAAGCATTTCCAATTGGAATAACCGCCCAAATAATGGCTAATATTTTCCAGTTATCTATACCGACTACATAAAAGAACACTGTTGATATGAGTACAACTCCGGCGTGTCCCCAGCAATAAAAAGAATGCAACAGGCTCATTGCTTTTTCCTTATTGTCGGATGGGCAAGCCTCAACAACTGGACTGACTAGGACTTCCAAAAGTCCACCACCTACCGCATAGATCATTACAGCAATCAAAATTCCAATAAAGGAAACTGGTAAAATCTCTGGTAAAACTGTAAGAAGGAATAATCCTGCCGCTGCTAGAACATGAGCTATAATCATTGATATCCGATATCCTATTTTATCAACAAATCTGACAGAAAGAAAATCAACCAGTAGTTGTATCCCAAAATTAAAAGTCACTAACAATGTAATTTGGGAAATTGGAATATGATAGCATTTCTGAAAAAACAAAAAAAGCAGTGGTGTAAAATTATTAACGATAGCTTGTACAATATAACCTACAAAACAGGCTGTAATTGTCTTATTATATTGGCTTTTCATTTTGTCCTCCTCTAATAAATGTGATTATATCGTAAACTTTATATCTAGTCATTGTATAAAATCATATATTTATGGTACAATATAACAAATTTTATTATTTATGAGGAAATATAGCATGGAGACTTTTAAGATAACTACAGATGAAACACTACGAGAAACCATCCAGCATGGCAACAATCGTTATCCATTTGCATACTATCCTGATAATATTTGGAAATTTGACTTCCATCGCATTGACTGGCATTGGCATCATGAATTAGAATTTCTTTATACTGCTGAAGGTACTGCGCTCTGCCTTATAGGTACAAGTAAAATAGAACTACATAAAGGTTGCGGCATATTTATCAATAGCGGTGTCCTGCATCGTTTTGAAGCACAAAGCAGTACATTTGCACCTAATATTGTTTTTTCGCCAACCCTATTAGCACCCGAAAACAGCCTCATTTACGAAAAATATATTCTTCCTGTGATAAGCTCGTCTGTTCCATATCAAGTTTTCAGTCCATCCAACACATTTGGAAAACAGGTGCTACAACTTTTGTCGCAAATTTGTACTATTCAGGAAACTAAGCCGGATAATGAATTATGTACTATACAACTTTTATTTCAGCTTTGGAACATATTGCAAAAAAATATGGACTGGACTTCTGATTCTAACAGTATTCATCGATTAAATCACAAACAAGCAAGATTACAAGCTATGATGCAGTATATTCATGATCACTACATGGAAGAGATTACATTGGAGACGATTGCGGCATCGGCATCTATCAGCAAAAGTGGAGCTTTACACATTTTTCAAACTGGCATCCACTGTTCTCCGGTAGCATATCTAATTCAATACAGACTAGCACAGGCTGCTGAACAACTTTATATCACTCAAAAATCGGTTTCTTCCATTGCAGAAGAAACCGGATTTACAAGTTCCGGCTATTTCTGCCGGAAGTTTAGACAATATTATCATATGAGTCCAAATGAATACAGAAAGAAGAAAACAGAGGAAATTTCTTAATTTCTACTTTCTGTAATCATACAATATTTGGAGATGATGTTGTTTTTCGTTATATTATCAATCATCTTTTCCACACAGAACTTCTTTATGACTTCTGGATATAGCATACATATTGCTCCAAACTGCCTCGTTTCATTTGACAATATAAAAAGAGTCTCAGGAATATCTTCTACAATATCCTGAGACTCTTTCATCATATCATTAAGTGTTTCTGTCATAGATTTTAGCCGTTCCTTATTCGCTTCAGCATTGATTAGAATAGCAACTATGTTGTCCTTCTGTTTCTTAAGGCTCATTTCAAAGTCTATATCAGGAAGAGGACTGCTTTCTACATCATCCAAAAATGCTTCTAATGCTTCTCCATTCCAGTAATATATTCTTCCGATTTTTTCTCCATTCTTCCTAACAGAAATACCTTCCTTCACAGTATCATTGTTCTTTGTTACATCAACAATTCTCACCTCGTAATCATCTCCAAGTCTTTGCTGTAGCTTACCAACAACAGCACCTATCTTGTCATCCATAGCAAACCTCCTGTAAATAAAATAAGAGCAAGTACTGAAAGGTTTTCGCTACCTTAGTACTTGCTCTGTTTCTTGTATCAAATTTATTATATATATTTACAGGTTGGTGATTTACAAAATGCAGTAATCTTTGTATTATCTTACGTCACCGAGTACCCAAAAAGTGCCCAACTTCACCACCAACGATTCTCCAAGTATTTATGCGGCTTTGGAGACTTTTTATACCTTTTGTATTAAAATCACACTTTTCCCATTCTTAGACTACGACACCTGTTTGACACCTAGTCCACTATGGCAAAAAAAGAAGGGAACGGTATTTCAACCATTCCCTTTGCAATGAGCCCACCGCGGTTCGAAGCCGTGAGACCGCTTAAACACTAGCTTTCTTAGGTCTCCTTTATGGCACTAGTCCAGTAGGAGCCGATAGCCTGTGTAATGATTTTTATGTAATGATTAGTGATGAAATAAGTGCCGGAAAAGTGCCCGAAATATTTTCAATTATTCTTACGTGATTTCAAGCATCATATGATTAGCTTATATGTAATGGCTAAATCCGTACCTTCCAACATCCTGTAAGGTATAGTCTTTAGTCTGCTCTTATTAGAATTAGCATTCACCAGAGTATAGACAATCCTTTCCTTTAGCTTCTCCAAATTGATTTCACAATCAAACTTAGGAAACAGGCTTCTATTAATCACATCTACAATCTCATCAACTGATTCACCAGTCCAGTAACATATCTTTGCAACATTCATGTCTTTTCTCCTGACCTGAATTCCTTTCAATTTTGTGTCATTGTTCTTCATAACTCCAACCCTTTTGACCTCATATTCTTCTCCAAGTCTTTTCTGCACTTCATCAATCACATCATTCATTTTGTCATCCATAACAACCTCCTATAAATAAAATAAGAGCAAGCACTTAAGTTTCTATACTCAAGTACTTGCTCTGTTTCTTTGTATCAAAGTTATTATATATGGTTGTAGGTTGGTGATTTGCAGGTGATTTATAAGATGTAATCTATAAACTGGGATTTGTCAATTTGAAGCCTGCTCAATAAAATCGTAAACAGCCTCAATCTGATCTTTAACATTTGTTTTATCTTTTATAATATCTTGTATTATTTCCATCCACTCTCTTGTATCCATAATTAAAACTCCTCCACTATAATTTCATCATCTATAAAAATTTTATTTTTCATAATTTTAAACCACACAGCAGAACCATGTATGTATTCCGAAAGCATATTACATATATCATTTTTATATTCACAATCTCTTAAAAAGCTTAAGTCTATAGTATTGTATTGTTTCATTTTTTCCGTATTTTTGTCAAATCCCGAATTATTATCAGGATATTCATATTCTGTTCCAAAATTCTCATTAGGTATCTCGATATCCATATATTTATCACCATATATGAGCATATATCTTTTTTTTCCAATACTAGACGAGCCTGTTTCTTCTATCTGCTGCCTGAGACAAAGTGTATCCGGTGAATTATACCAAAATAAAAAATATTCATCTTTGCTTTTGACAACCTTATCCCCTGGAATGTCTAAATATCCCGTACGATTATATGTATCAACAATATTCATATCTGCTATTTTTTTTTTATTTCTTCTGAAATATAATCATATATATAATCCATAATTCTACCTCGTTTTTTATTTCTATTAAAACAAATCAACAATTAATGTAATTATTATTACACCTGCTGTAAACATGATACCGTCTACCCTTGATTGTTCCCAGTCCATCTTTTTATTACATTTAAATCTATTAAACTTTGCCAGCCATATGATTGCCATAAAACCCAATAGAGCTATAATTATTATTCTTATAATAAGGTTCATTGGCGTCATTATAAATAGCACTATTGCTACAACATCTAATAAACCACTTATAATATACCTTATTATCTTTGGAATATAATTCCCTATAAACAACCACGCTGCAACTAATGCAACTAATATAATTGCTGCCATGTATTTTCCCTCTCCGCACTCATAATATTAATTATATACTTCTATCAATAATCCATCCATTTTAGGTGTGAGTGAATTTCGTATACGAGTATATGGAACTGGTGTCTCACATTTAAGTGCTCCTACAGGAAAACGAACAGCAAACGATATTACAGATTTACAACTTGGCAATACATCTAATGGATGAAATCCCTTTGGTGCATTGTTAAATCTCTCCATGCCGGCAACACCACATAAATCACCACCTAAAGAATGTACGATTTCTTTTATTTCATGATTACTAATATTTATCATTTATCATCTGTTCCTTTCTCTGCACCAAATTCAAATTTGTTTAATTCCGAAAATTTGAATTTTTATCATCCCTACAAACTGGAATTTTCGAGTGTGTCGCTAAATTAGATTTTTTCATCAATTATCATTACTAAAATACTCATTTCTAAGTATGGAATAATAAACTTCATCCACAATACCTTGATTACAGGTTCCCGACTGCCTAATTATTCCTTCTTTTTTCATTCCCATTTTCTGCATTACACTTCCTGAGTTTGGATTACCTGCAGCATGCTTTGCATATACACGTTTGACTTTTACTTCTTCAAAAAAGAATTTTATCAATGCCCTTCCTGCTTCTGCAGTTATACCTTTTCCCCACCATCTGCTTCCAATACCATACCCGAGCTCCACACTTTCTGTTGCCTCATCGAGACTTACTACTGATATATCTCCAACCAGTTCATGCGAATCTTTTAACTCAATTGTCCAAAAATAGAAATCCTGCTTATCATACGATTCTATCCAATCAATTAGTAATTGCTTTGTCTCGTCGACATTTTTATGCGGTTGCCAACTTAAAAACTTTGTTACATCTTTTTCTGTTACCCAGTTTTTAAACATGATTTCTGCATCATCTAATACATGTCGTTTAAGAACTAATCTATCTGTTTCTATTCTAATTGTGCCCTTATGTTCCATACGCATCCTCCATCATCAAGAAAATTCAAATTTTACGGTCTATTAGACTTTTTATTTACAGTTGTACTTTCGTTTCATTTCTCATCTTGCCTTAATCTTTCCTAAAATCCCAGAAAGATACATTGCAAGGACTATTAACATACCACAATCTAACCCAAGACCTGCACTTGCTACTCTTTCATAGACACTTCCAGGTGTATCTAGTCCTGTAAATTCAATAATCACAAACGCAATCATTCCTATTATTGCAATAACCGTAAGTACAAATAACCTTCCTTTAATTTTTTGATTAATTGTCTCAGTATAATCAGATAATTTCAATACTGTTTCTTTTACTTCTTCTTTCATATTATCGCTTTTCCTTTCTCCATCAATGATTTCAGGTATACTAACACCATAAAAATCAGCCAAATCAGCCAACAAACTAATATCAGGCATATTAGAACCTGTTTCCCATCTAGAAACCGTTCGGCCTGAAACTTTTATCTTTTCGGCAAGCTGTTCCTGTGTAATAACCTTTTCTTTCCTAAGTTCTTTTAAGAAACGTCCAATCTTTTTCTGATCCATACTGTTTCCCCCTTTCATTGACAGAGTAATATTATTCTACTAAACATAACACGACACAAAGCGAGAAAATGCCGTATTTACGCTATTGGACAAACCTGTCTAGTATTATTTATATTGGCTTTAGCCCTAAAAACTTCGATTGATCTAAGTATTCTCAGTTACACCTTCTTGCCCTTCGGACAAGAAGTATCCCTCGCTCAAAGAGCTCGGTCAATACCGATTTTCCCATACATACACTGCCTTTATAGTATAAGAACTGTTATCATGTCTTTTTAAGCACTAAATTTTTAATCCTTCTCTTAAAGTAACCCCATACTTATCCAAAAGAAGTAGATCACTGCAGCCCTCTATCTTTTCAATAAATTCCCTCTCATGTGCTTTTCCGTTACGATACTCTGCCACTTCCATTAACTTACGCTGTTCCCAAACAATAGTGTATATATTATTGCACAAGCTGGTACATTCCTCTAATTTCTTCCAATATCTGTTCTTTATTTCTTTCAACTAAGCCTAATTGTTTAACATCAACATTTTCTGTAAGCATACATTTGACAAATTCTTGAATATCATCATAAACACCTTTAGATACATTGATTTTATCGGAAGGATCAATTAATTCAGTTAAACGAAACACATCATTCTTGTGCTTTTTAATATTTTTGCTATCAACCTGTTCACCAAGAGATTTTCTATAAGTTAAATCAATCCACGCTTTAGCTTTAAATGGTATTAGATAAGATGCCTTTAACACAAATACTCCATCAACAACAATTCTTCCTTGTTTTAAAAATTCATAATATTCATCATTCAATAAGATTGCTGATAAACTGGAAATATCATCATCTATCGACAAAGGTGTTAATACAGCATTTTCTGGAAGATTATCCCAAAATTTTTATCTACTGCCTCCACAATTAAAACCAAATCAATATCCTTTGTTGCACGAAAGTCTAATCCATCCTCTGTCATAAGTATGTCACATGCTGTACCTCCAATAATTGTATATTGCTCTTCATTTCCTTTAAACCACTCTTTAAAGCTTTTAATTCCTGTAACCATTTATATTTTTCCCCATAATTTTTCCAGCATCTCATCTACTGCTGCTTCAACTCGCTCATCTGCATCATCTCTCAATGACAATGCTAGAGAAAGTTCATCTACCTTATCTTCTTTTGATAATAAATGTGGATTATATCTCCACATTTCAACTGCCATTTGATTTTCTGAATCAAATAAATTATTTGTCATAACATCCTTCCAACGCGAAATACTATCTATTGCAAAACATTTGATTTGTGGAACATTTAGCATTGTATAATGAGCTAATGCGAAATATCCGCTTTCTAACAATTCAGAAGTCACACAAGTTTTAGGTATATATACAGTTTTTTTTACTGGATTAAGTAATTTCTGCTGAGTTCTCTCAAATAACTCTTTGGGTGAGCTATCAGAATGTATAATTTTCTGCTTACCTGTTTTCATAGTCTGTATTAATCCTAATTTTTCAAGCTGACGAGAAGCCCTTGAAATAGATGTAGGTGTGAATCCAAGTTCTTTTGCTACCTGACTCGTTGTTATTTCAACAGTCCCATTATATATAAAGTACAACAACAGAACCTGAGCTGAAGGAAGTATTTCCTCATTAGGAAATGTTTCTGCATTGCAACGTTCCTGTAAATATAACGCCATAAAAGGCAGATATATCTGTTTATTATTTACAACAAATGGAATCTTCTCCCGAAGCAAATATTCCTTCTGACGATATGTGATTTCGTCCAGAATCATAACAACAGGTAAATTCACTATGCTTTTTATCTTTGAAATATGTTTTTTTAATGTTTCAATCTGCTCTAGTTCCGTTTTAGGATATATAAAAACAGCTTTTTGTCTATCTAATAGTACATTACGCAGAACATATCTTGTTCCAATAAAATTGGGTATATGTTTAATGTCATCATTTATATAGGTCAGTTTCAATCCTAGAACTTTTTGGAGATATTCCATATATATGCCTCCATTCATAACTTATTTTATGTATTATAACTCAAATAAAGTTATAATACAATATTTGAGTTATAATTTTAAATGTTTAAAAAAATTATTACTGATATTGGGGATTTTACAATATAGATGTGAACAGCGTAAGGTTTTAGATTTCCTTATTGAACCAGTAACAGATGATAAACCACAGAAAGATTCAATATATGGTCGCCATTAGCTGCAATGAGATGTTCTTCTTTATCGTCAAAGCAAACACCATCCATGTACATTCCGGATACATAGATTCTCTCAAAACATATATTTCGATGATTTTTCTTCTCTATGCGGCCTTTAAATTCAAGTCCACAGTTTCTATATACCATTTCAAAATAATGCCTGCTCTCTTTTCCGGAATTCTTCATAATCTCAAGATACTCATCATAGGTAAGTTTATCACCACCTACAACCTCATCTTTTACAAGCAGTATTTAAGCATACGCAATCAAGACCATAAGTTATTAAGTTATGTAAATTCTTATCATTTGATATAATTTTTACTTTTTGTTTAATCTATCACAAAACATTTTCATTTCATTTTCACTTGTCTGAATAACGGCATCTGCTTATGCTACTGGCTGTTGGTTAAACCTTACCAGACAGGTATTCCACCTGTTAGACTACTCGCCCTTTGTCTGGGCACACAACTCCAATGTTTCTATTTTTACAAACTAGAGTATAACATACTCACATCATTTACTCATTTATTAATATTTTTGTCATATCCTGTAATCTTTTTGATTATTGGCGCAATGACACATAGAATACACATATCCCCCATATTCTTCTTTATTATTTTGCATTATCAATTTCAATTTATCTGAAATAAGCTATTTGTCGATTTATGCCTGTATCTCACCATCAAATATCATATTCCAGCTCATACGGATATCATACATCAGCCTTGTAAGTGCAATACTATCTTCCGGTGTATAAATAGCACTGGCGCTGTTTCCTGATGCTATGCATCTGCCTGCTTCACGAATCTCATATTCAAATCCATTTATATCAACCGGGTACTCGATTGTTTCAGGTTCTTTACCATCCACCTCAAGTATCAAGGTCTTTGCGTGTTGGAAATCCGGTAAAAATATACTTCCCTTTGTTCCCTCAATTCTGGCATTACGTTTTAATTCCTCTCCTATTGTCTGGACTGATTCTGCAATACATCCATCAGTATATGTCAGTTTGAGACAACTGTAATCATCTGTTCCATTCTCATTAATATGTACTTTTGTAGTTTCTACATTCTGCGGATCACACCCTGTAACAATACGCAAAAATCCCAGATTGTAAATTCCTATATCCAACAGAGCACCTCCACCAAGTGCAGAGTTAAATTTACGCTCTTTTCTGGCACCCGTTGCAACAAATCCATACTGACAGGAAATATGTTTAATTTCTCCTATTGTTCCCTTAAGCAGGATATTACGCAGACGATTATACAATGGCAGAAACCATATCCATAATCCCTCCATGATAAAAAGATGCTTATCCTTTGCCAGCCTGTACAGTTCCTGTGCCTGTTTCTCATTTATTGTAAATGGTTTTTCACAAAGTACATGCTTACCATGCTCAAGACAAAGTCTGCAATTCTCATAATGCAAACTATTCGGTGTTGCTACATAAACAGCCTCAACATCCGGATCATTTACTAATGCTTCATAAGAATCATAATATCGTGGAATGTCATACTCCCTGGCAAAAGCTTTTGCACTATCCATGTGCCGTGAGCCTACTGCTGCAAGCTGTTCATTTTCCTTACTCATCTGATTTATAGTTGATGCAAATTTTCTTGCAATATTACCTGTAGCCAGAATTCCCCACTTCATATCATTTTCCTCCTAATAACATAATTGCATTTCACATTCGTATCTTGTTAATAATTATACACTATTTTACTACATACACCAACACAAAATAGCAAGTCAAATTTCATATTATTTACTGTCACAACTATCGTACGCTTCATTATTGTTATATAAAATTCTTATATTAATCAAAATTTTTCAACACAATCTAAAAAAAGCTGCCACACATCATTCTTAGTGCGGCAGCCCCTTTGTGGTAATAGGGTAATTAATAATTTATATTTCACATGCTACATCATATGCTGATTTAATAGCATGATCAATATTACTTGGACGTTCTCCAGCAC
>OHKF01000529.1_pt1 | contig 20841 bp, 19 predicted proteins | sample 1568781 | NCBI WGS metagenome assembly OHKF01 (sample SAMEA3879580, study PRJEB24766) | human gut metagenome | biome: human-associated habitat; feature: feces | place: USA | collected 1985/1987
ATTGAATTTATAATTACATTAAGATAAATAGTAACTGCTGCTACACTTCCATATATTGAAGCTATATATTTCCTATTAATTATAACCAATATAACTGCCCATATAAAGCATGTTATTAGATTATCATATATTATGATACAATATATTGTATAACTGCTATAAGATATTAATATTAGTCCTGTTATTATATGTTTTATATCTGATGATATAATCCCTTTTAATTTTAAACTATACATTTTATCCTTAATATATGCATCATCGTCAACTTGTTTTGTAATTGAACTAATAAAGCTGATATATATTATATATTCAGTTATCCCAAAAAGTATGAGCCAATATATATACATTCCCATATATTTTTCCTTCTGTCTGCCTTTTAACTTTTTAACTATTATTGCATAAATCATTAAATAATCTCAATTATACAAAAAAACATATTATATTTCTGAATAACAATCAAAATACCGCCCACCTATCAATTGTGAGCGGTAACATAGTCATTAAATTTTTTTATAAATTCTTTACTATAACGTCTTGCTATAGCCATCGGAACATTTTCACTTTCATTTGATATCTTATACCATACAACATCTGACTGTAATCTTGATATATATCTATAATTAATAATACAGCCACTACTTGCCATCCCAAACCGACTTTGTGGAAACTTATCTTTAATATCCTTTATCTTTCCATATGTACGATATTGTCCATCAACTGTTACTACATTGATATGTCTCATATCTGAATATATACATACTATATCATCATAATCTACTCTATATATACTTTTTCCAATATTAAACAAAAACATATCACTATCTTTTCTGCATATCTTGTGTATGTCATTAAGAATCATACAAAGACGTTCCTCATTTGCCGGCTTAACAATATAGTTAAATGCATGTACATCAAATGCATTCTGCATATAATCCGTATGGCTTGTTATAAATACTATTATTGCATTCTTATACTCTGACTTTATCCATCTGGCAAGACTAATTCCATTATCATTTCCCAACTCTATATCAAGAAAATATGCATCATATTGCCTGCTGAATTCTTTTAAATCACAGCATCCTTCTAGTTCATCCTTAATATCTGCAACACTATTGAATGCATCCGTTTTAACCTTTATCCCAAGTTTGTCTGCTGTCTTATCAAGAAGCCTGACAAACATATCTGCCTGTGCACTATCGTCTTCGCACAATGCTATTTTCATACTTTTATACTCCTAATAACCCCTGTCTGATTATCATTACCGTATTCTATTCTGCTCTCACTTAGCTATCGTGCAAGCCAGCCTCCATCAACTGCAAGTGTGAAACCATTAACATAGTCTGATGCCTTAGAAGCAAGGTATACTACAGCACCTTCCATATCCTCTGGTGTTCCCCATCTTCCAGCAGGTATCCTGTCAAGAATAGCTTCACTTCTGTCTGCATCATCCCTTAACTGGGCTGTATTGTTAGTTGCCATATATCCCGGTGCAATTCCATTTACATTGATGTTATACTTTGCCCATTCATTAGCCATGGCTCTTGTAAGACCTATAACAGCACTCTTACTTGCTGTATATGAAGGTACTCTTATTCCGCCCTGATATGAAAGCATAGAGCATACATTGATAATCTTGCCGCCTTCGCCCTGCTTTATAAGCTGCTTTGCAAATGCCTGACTTAAGAAAAATACCATCTTTTCATTTACCTGTATGACTGAATCCCAATTTTCCTCTGTGAAATCTATAGCATCCTGTCTTTTGATAAGACCTGCATTATTAACAAGTATATCAACTCTTCCGTATACATCCATAGCAGCTGTCATAATCTTAGATATAGAATTCATGTCTGAAAGATCAGCTAATACTTCGGTAAATATACCACCATCTGCCTCTATTTTAGCCTTAGTTTCTTCACATGAACGTCTTGCAACTCCAAGCACCTTAGCTCCTGCCTGTGCAAGCGCAATACTCATTCCCTGTCCAAGTCCTGTATTGGCACCCGTAACAACTGCCACCTTATTATCTAACTTAAATAAATCTAATATCATATACTCTCTCTTTCCTTATATTTCCTGTTATCTGCTGCATTAATTCTGAAATAAATCTTCAATAAATAACAACTAAACAATGCTCATTGCAGTTAGTTAAATCCTATAAGCTTATTCATAACCTTATATCCTGTCTTGGATATTCCTCTTCCTATACGTCCGGGAATATTAACTGTACTTCCTAAAAGACTATATCTTAATTCCTTATAGAGCTGCTTATCTGTGTCTTTAACATACCTCCAGAGTTCCTTCTTTTTGTTAAGATTCTCCTCTGTTCCGGATATTATTAAGAATATTGATGAAACCTCCATCATAATTCTTAAATATGTTCTCATATATCTTCTACATTTCTCATTCTCTGGTTTCTCAGAAAGATATGAATCTATAAGCCTTCTTGTAACTCTTAACTGCTGGTCTATTCTTGATATCATAACCTTTTCGTTAACTGACTGGTCATCACGTCCTATGAAATATCTGTAGAAATTAGTATTAATGTAATACATTTTCTTAACATAAGGTAGTGGTTCAAACACAAACACATTATCCACGTAAAATGTATGCTTTGGAAGTTCCAATCCACAATCTTTAATAAGCTGTGTCCTATATATAACTGAATGCATAAGTATGTACTGGTCAACTTTAAAATGCCCCATATCATCCCATCCAAACATCTTATCAACTGGGAGTGCATTCTCATAATGAATAACTTTTTTTCTTTTAGCGCCTACTTTTTCATATACATAGTTAGCTATAACCATATCAGGAATGTCATCTTTTTCTACGAATTCCTTAAGCTTTGTAAGTATTTTTCTATAACTTTTTATATCTACCCAGTCATCACTATCAACTACCTTAAAGAACACTCCTGTAGCATTGGCAAGTCCTGTGTTAACCGCCTGTCCATGTCCACCATTCTCCTGGTGAACTGCTTTAACGATGCCTGGATACTGTTCTTCATACTTTTTAGCTATTTCTAAAGTGTTATCCTTCATAGAACCATCATCCACTATGATAACCTCAATATCATCCCCTCCTGCAAGGCATGATTTAATACATTTTTCCATATATTCTGCTGAGTTATAACATGGAATTGCAAATGATAATAACTTCATATGTATAATCTCCTATTTAATTTTCTTCAAAAAAATCGTTTCGCTTCTTCCTCATGTTTGTGCGGGTCGAAAATGTTACCGCCTTTTCGTGCAAGCACGAACAGCGGTCACACTTTCGACCCTTGGGTATCACATGCGGTCTGGGCACTTGATGCCAAGAAGGTCTGTGCATGTTTCAAGAATATTTTTTGTAAGTGTAATAAGTGCTATATAACCCTTTTTCTGTTCTTCGTTCTCTTCTGCAAGTATCTTCGTATTATGATAGAAGCCATTGAATTCATTAGACACTTCATATATGTACTGACATATTCTATGTGGTGCATTATCTTTGTATGCACTTTCTATCACATCTGAAAACTTAATAAGTGACAATGCAAGCGTTTTTTCTGAAGCTTCTTTTGCAGGTAGTATATTAATATTTTCAGAACTTCCACCATTTTCCTTGTATTTTGCAAGTATAGACTTTATTCTTACGATTGTATACAGAATATAAGGACCTGTATTTCCCTCAAAAGAAGCAAATCTGTCTATATCAAAAACATAATCCTTTGATGCCTGGTTAGAAAGATCTCCATACTTAAGTGCAGCAAGCCCTACTATCTTTGATGTTTCTTCTGCTTCTTCATCAGATACTGATCGATTCTCATTTATCTTGTTAAGTACTGCATTATCAATATCAGCAATAAGATGCTCTAATCTCATAACACCGCCTGAACGTGTCTTAAATGGCTTGCCATCCTTTCCATTCATAGTTCCAAATCCGACAAATGTCATATTAACATCAGGTCTTACGATGCCTGCTTTCTTTGCGGTTCTGAATACCTGTGTAAAGTGAAGCTCCTGTCTTTTATCTGCAAGATATATATATGTGTCAGGCTTATAAAGTTTTTCTCTTTCTACTATAGTTGCAAGGTCCGATGTAGCATAAAGTGCCGCACCATCTGACTTTCTTACGATACATGGAGGCAGTTCTTTAGTATCTGTATCTTCTGCTATATCTACAACAGTAGCCCCCTGGCTTTCATATGCTATACCATCATCAACCATCTTATCTACCATTTCATCTATATATGGCTGTGCATCACTTTCGCCTTTCCAAAGATCAAAGGATACATTAAGATTATCATAATTCTTCTTCAGATCTTTCTTTGAAACCGTCATAATATGATTCCAGATAGCTCTGCATGCCTTATCACCATTTTGAAGCTTAAGTGTTGCCTCATGCGCCCTTTTAGCAAACGCTTCATCCTCCTTGGACTTAGCACTTGCTGCTGGATATATCTCCTCCAGCTCTGCTATTGTAAATGGTGCTTCTTTAGGATATTCACCTGTAAATGAAGCATCAAAATATGGCAGTTCCGGCTTTCTATCTCTTAATTCTTCTATAATAAGTCCCATCTGAAGTCCCCAGTCACCAAGATGCACATCACCTATTGTCCTGTTGCCAACAAATCTGTTAATTCTTTTAACGCTTTCACCGATGACAGCTGATCTTAAATGACCCACATGAAGTGGCTTAGCCGCATTAGCACCACCAAAATCTACAATAACAGTCTTAACTTGTTCTTTGTTCTGATAACCATACTTATCAGAAGCTGCCATATCATTCATATAACCAGCAAGATATTCAGGACTAATCTTTATATTGATAAAGCCTGGTTTAACACTTTCAACAGATGAGAAAAGTCTGTTATCTGCAAGCTTGGAAACAACTTCATCTGATATCATAAAAGGTGCCTTTTTATATGTCTTTGCTGCTGCCATAGCACCATTACACTGATACTCACATAAGTCTGGCCTGTTAGATACTGTTATCCTTGCATAATCTTTAGAATATCCACATTCCTCAAACGCTTTCTGGAATTGTTCTGTCATAAGTTCTATTATAGTCTTCATATAATCTCCACTCCTGATTTTATTTGCTTTTCAGTTGTTATATCACCTGATGCATATATAATAAATATAAAAAAGAAGCTGTTGCACTAAGTTGATTATATATTGATATATAAACTACTTACGTTGCGACAGCTTCCATATAAAACACTACTACATCACTGCTCAGTTTTAGGTTTTCAACTATTCTGAACAATAATATATAAAGCTGTATTTAGTTTAGTATAAGACACTTTCAAGAAAAAGTCCATAGCTCTCAGCTGGAAGTGACATAACAACATCCCTTCCATCAAGTGCAGCTTCTATATCTGAGGTCTTCTTTAATCCGTTACCAACATCAAGAAGCATTCCTATCATATATCTTGCCATATTATGATGAAAATCATCAGCTGTTATTGTAATATTACATTTATCACCTTCTACATCTATATCTATTGACTTGACATTTTTTACTGTTGACTTACTCTTTTTAGCAGTTGTAAATGCTTTAAAGTCATGACTTCCGATAAAATACTGTGCCGCTGTTCTCATGGCTGATATATCTGGCACATCGAATGTATGATATGCATATTTTCTTGTAAACACATCTGCTACATTAGCCATATCAAGCTTGTATACATACGTTTTGCTCTTTGCATTCAACTGGCTATGAAATCTTTCATCAACTTCTTCAACATGATTGATTGCAATATCTCTTGGAAGGTATCTGTTAAGATAATTCTTAATCTCAATAGCCTGATACCTGTCATTTAACTTAAAGTTAGCTGTTTGCGCAAGTGCATGAACACCCTTTTCTGTCCTGCAGCCAACATATATATCTATATCCTCACCAGTCATTTTTTTAATTATTTCTTTAATCTTAACTTCTATCGTATTGGATGATGAATCTTTACCCAGACGCTGCCATCCATCATATCTGCCACCATCATATTGAATCTGTAACTTATAATTATACATTATTCTTCCATAACCTTTTCAACTGTATTAACGATAACATCCATCTCAAAAGGCTTCTGTATAAAATCAGCTGCACCCATCTTAAGCGCCTCTATCATATTAGCCTTTTGTCCCGCCGCTGTAACCATGATAACCTTAGCATCCGGATCGTCATCTATTATTTCTTTAACTGCAGCAATTCCACCAAGCTTTGGCATTGTAATATCCATTGTTGTAATATCAGGTCTGTATATTTTAAATTTTTCAACACCCTCTGCACCATCTACTGCTTCTGCAACTATCTCATGTCCTGCCTGTTCAAGCATATTTCTTAAGAATTTCCTTGATGTCTTAGAATCATCTACTATCAATATTCTAGCCATAATCGTCCTCCGTTCCCACTTTATAATCTGGTATATGCTTACACCTTAAACTTCCAGCTTAATCTTATCATCTGCCACCATAATCAGATTAAATCTATGTCCCTTCATTGAAAATGTAACTACATACATTCCATTATCTGCCTTAATCTGTGTATCCTTATAAAATACTGGTGGATGCAATGCAACTTCTATGTCTTCATAGCTGAGCTTTGTTGCATACGCACCATTAATCACGTTAATAAGCTCACATATTGAATCATAAGCATCTGAATCAAACTCACTCAGCTCTTCCTGTGAAAATACTGATGCAACACATAAAAGGTCGTCATCATCTCCCGCTATGCCAAGAAATACATCTATATCTCCGTCCATAAGCTGGCAGCCTACAAACTTTCCCTCATACTCCTTTTGATATATAATTCTTTCCAGTTCCATATCATTACCTATAAACTGAGTAAATATCTTAAGTACACTCTGCATCTGCTTGTTGTAGTATTCTGTGTTCATATCAAGAAATGTTGTAACCATATCATCTATATTACCTTCCTTGATAACCTTCAGTTCACTATCAGTAAAAACAGTTCCAGCGTGATTTTTGGCAATATATTTGTTAATCATCTTGTCCCGCATATCATCGCTCTCCTCATACCTGATTATCTGTCAATTATAATTTTTCGATTCATTTAACTTTTAAATTCATTATACATCATTAAGATACAAGTTAGCAATCACTTATTTTATTTAATTGATTGAAAATTGACATATTACTTGCTGCTCACTGATATTTTAGAAAATACTTCGCGTTCTTAACTATTTCACATAATAAAACCGGCACAGCTAATCACACTTTTGCCATGCCGGAAACTTATTTTTACACTTTAAATATGATAAAAGGTTACTTTTAACCCCGATATCAATTATATTATTTAAGCATTCTCAACAGAATAGTTAGGAGCTTCTTTAGTAATATGGATATCATGCGGATGACTTTCTCTTAAAGCTGCAGATGACATCTTTATAAACTTAGCTGTCTCCTGAAGTACTGGAATAGTCTGTGCTCCACAGTAACCCATACCTGAACGGAGTCCTCCCATAAGCTGGAATATAGTATCTTCAACAAGTCCTTTATATGCAACTCGTCCTTCAACACCTTCTGGAACAAGCTTCTTTGCATCTGTCTGGAAGTATCTGTCTTTACTACCATTCTCCATAGCTGCAATAGAACCCATGCCTCTATAAACCTTATACTTTCTGCCCTGGAATAACTCAAATGAACCAGGAGCTTCGTCACAGCCTGCTAAAAGACTTCCAAGCATACATACATTACCGCCTGCTGCTATCGCCTTAACTATATCTCCTGAGAACTTTATACCACCATCAGCGATAACTGGAATACCATACTTTTTAGCTTCAGCATATGCATCCATAACTGCTGTTACCTGAGGTACACCAATACCGGCAACAACTCTTGTTGTACATATAGAACCAGGTCCGATACCAACCTTAACAGCATCTACGCCTGCTTCACATAAAGCTTTGGCAGCAGCTCCTGTAGCTATATTACCCGCAATAACCTGAAGTTCTGGATATGCAGCCTTGATTTCCTTTAAAGTTGTAATAATATTCTTTGAATGACCATGAGCTGAATCTATAACAATACAGTCAACACTTGCATTAACAAGTGCTTCTACTCTGTCCATAACATTAGAAGTTATACCAACAGCAGCACCTGCAAGAAGTCTTCCCTGCGAATCATGTGCAGATGCAGGATACTTGATAGACTTCTCAATATCCTTGATTGTGATAAGACCTGTCAGCTTGAAATCCTTATCAACAATAGGAAGCTTTTCCTTTCTTGCCTTACCAAGAATCTTCTTAGCTTCTTCAAGTGTGATGCCTTCCTCTGCTGTTACAAGATTCTCACTTGTCATACATTCCTTGATAGGTCTTGAGAAATCCTCTTCGAACTTAAGATCTCTGTTAGTGATTATACCAACAAGCTTCTTGTTCTCATCTACGATAGGTACACCTGATATTCTGAACTTTCCCATAAGCTCGTTAGCTTCTTTTAATGTATTATCTGGATGTAAGTAAAATGGATCTGTGATAACTCCATTCTCTGATCTCTTTACCTTATCTACCTCTTCTGCCTGCTGCTCAATAGACATATTCTTGTGGATAATACCTATACCACCCTGTCTTGCCATAGCGATTGCCATTCTATGTTCAGTAACTGTGTCCATACCTGCACTCATCAAAGGAATATTAAGCTTAATATTCTTTGTAAGATTAGTTGTTAAATCGATCATATTAGGTGTTACTTCTGAATACTGTGGAACTAATAACACATCGTCAAATGTAATGCCCTCACCAATAATTGTACCCATTTTCCTTTGTCCTCGCTTTCCTGTGAATAAAATAATTAAGTTATATGCGCATAATAACGCAATTCTTGGTACAAAAAAATCCGAATACTTAATTCGGACATTTCTGTGTGGAAAAATCTGATAAACGTTCTATCATATTCCTTTTGTTTATAATATTAAAATTGTATCAGAGCATTTTTTAAAAGTCAATAACTTTAAACACATCTTTTTCAACAACATTTTGTATGCTGTGAAGAACACGTTCATCAGGATATATAAATACCCTGACTAATTCGTTATGTTCATTATACGCATATATGACAACTGAATCATGATTGCTTGCACCAACTGAATAATCATAAGTCTTAACGTCCATATGATTCATACGGAGTGCATCCTGCGAATCAGCTCTTGCCACAAGCTTTGCTCTTGAAAGTGTATACACACCACATCTTTTTCTTGCTGATTTTGCCATAATCCTGTCAATCGTAAGCGTATCATCCACCATCGAATACTCAAGCTCTGCATTATAATACTGGAATACTAAAAATGTCATCACCGCAAATAATGCAAGCACAATTATTCCAAATGTTCTTGTCTGTGGTATGGTTGTAGCCGCCACAATACAGCCTATTATAAGCAATGCCTTATAAATAACTGCTGTCTTAGGTGGTTTTACCTTCACTATCTGTTCTACTGCTATATCAAACATAAAGCTTCTCCTATCTTGTAATAATTCCAATTAATCAAAGTAATTAATTTTCTTCTTAGTGCCTGCAGCCGCCTTAACCTTTACATCTGGTATCTCATAGTCTTCTATATCAATTATATCCTTGCTTTCGTCACACATTATAAGTAATCTGGCAATCATTTTAAGCTTTTCTTTCATTCCGAAGCTTCCACCAACACTATAAGCTGTGCCATTCACTTCATATCTGTTCATTGATGAGAAATATACCGGTCTGTCTTCTTTGGCAACATCTGTATAATCTTTAACATCAATACATAATAAAGCATCTGCTGCTTCCTCTAACTTGTCTGGGTGCTTAGCTATAACAGAACTGCATATTGTTCCAAGCATATCTGTCTGGTTCTGCTCGTATTTATTGCCATATACGCTGAATTTCACAAGTGATCCACTTCCTTTGCCGCTAACAGAGGAACCTCCTCTTACCTTTACCGCTGGAAGTTCAACCTGTTCTGAACTGAATATCTCTGGGCTTTCACCACATATATTAAGCAGAAGTGCCATTTTCTTTAACTTGTCTACTACTGAATATGATGTTCCAACACATATATGGCTTCCATTAGCGAATTCAAAAAATTCACAGCTTCTGAAATATGTAGGCATATCTGCCTTACGATTCTCTGGAAGACTATAATCAACATCAGACACACAGGTCATCCCATTATATGAAGGAAGTTCGTCCACAATATCCTGATGTTTATTAAGAACGTGTGCAAAAAATGTAAGCATCATATCTGACTGATTAAGCTCATACTCCTTGCCATAAAGCGTAAATCTGATATCACCTGTACTTGTAGCCTGTCTTGTTCTGGTGTTATCAGTTATATGAGTGTTATCTGTTATACTGGTATTATCTGTTATACTAGTATTATCAGTTATATTGGTGTTATCTGTTATACTGGTATTATCTGTTATATTGGTGTTATCTACTGCTGTTACAGAATCATCTGCAGCAACGCTGTCTATTGCTATGTTATTTTTATCGGCAACACTATCATTGTTGTACTTTTCTTTAAGTTCCTCCAATACATCAATATTAATTTTGTCATTCTTGTCATTAGTAAAATTGTTATACATTAACTGTGCGCAATCACCAGCTGTTCCATATTTCTGAATACTATAGCTTGACTCTTTAAAAATATAACTAAGCATACTTATCGCAACTCTATGTGCTGTATTCAAACCATCTATAGTTGACCTGACATCTTTCTTTAACTTGCTCTTTACTGCAATATTATCTTCCATGACATCTTTAAGGACATTTACTTCCTCTGGAACCATCTTTATTGCCATACTCTGACTTTCTTTTGCAACTGTATTATCATACACTGCATCTTCCATTCTTTGTATTGTAGACATATTATCATCCAATGCAATATAAAAATTCTCAAGATACTTGCCTTTTTCCATCTTTAAATCCTCTGAACGTGTTACAAGCTGTTCTATAAGGCAGGCATAACTACGGAAATAGTTAAGACTAAGAAATGAAATCATAGCAACACAATCAACATCATATAAACGCTCCTTAATATTCTGTAACCAGTTCTTAGAAATATTCTCCTGAAGCTCTATATCTATATATACATTAATTCCGCGTTTTCTAAGTTCATATACAAATTCATAAACCTTCTCTTTATCCTTACTTGCATAACTTACAAATACATAAGGTTCACCCTTTATCCATCCATCTTCAAGTTTCTTTTTAAGCTCATCAATATCAGCCATTACCATTCCTCCTGCGTGACAACTAAAATCCAATATGGAAGTATTATAACATACCCCTTAACTTTTTTAAATAGAAACAACTATCCCTGGTATTTTTCACTAGTGTTTTATCTTGTAATATTTCTTACCCAGATATACTTCTTATAATGTATATATACTGCCGGGAGCTTTACCAGCTCATCCAGGCTTATTATGATATATACAAGCCAGACTGGTGCATTGAATACAAATGCTGCTATAAAGCCAAGTGGAACCGCAAAGCACCACATAGCACCAATATTTCCCTTCATATCAAACTTTGCATCACCACCGGCACAGAATATTCCATCCAGAACAGTTGTATTCACCGACTGTCCCATCAGATTAATGCCGAGAACCATCAGCATAAAGCCAAGATACCCCTTCGCTGTATCTGACATAGGGGCTGCACGCGATACAACCGGAGCTACAGCGATAAGAAGCAGACCTGTTATTATCCCAATGGCTATTGACAGTCTTGTAATTCTTCCACCATATTCCCTGGCTTTATCAAGCTTACCTGCTCCTAGAAGATTACCTATAATAATTCCTGCCCCGGCACTAACACCCCTTATAACGCACTGCACCATGCTCTTTACTATACTGGCTATGGAATTTGCTGCAACAGCATCACTTCCCATATGTCCAAGTATAACTGAGTATAATACAAATGCAATGCCCCACACTAAGGAGGCACATAGCACAGGTGTTGTGTAATACCAGAAATCTCTTGTCAGTGCTTTATCTGTATGAATAATTCCTTTCCATTCCAAAGCGGCAATCCTGTCTTTGTTAACTACAATATATGCCCATACAAGCTCTATCACTCTCGATATTACAGTTGCATAAGCCGCTCCACGTATGCCAAGACGTGGCATGCCAAACAAACCAAATATAAGGACAGCATTGCAGACTATATTAACAGCAACTGCTGATGAGCTGATAACAGAGCTTTGAGCCGCCCTTCCTGTATTCTTAAGAAGAATCAGATATACCTGCGATACTGCACACAGCACATAAGATAAGGCTACAGCCCTGATATATAGTGTACCGCTTGCAATAAGCTCCGGTTCGTTAGTGAATATCCTTATAAGTCCCTCAGGTATGAGAAGCGCAAGAATAGTGAATATGCCGCCTGACAGCAGATTAGCATATAAAGCCACCGGCATGACCTTTTCAATAGCTTTTATGTCCTTCTTTCCCCAGTACTGTGAAATCATTATTCCTGAGCCTGCTGTTATCCCTGCTATAAACAGATTAAGCACAAACTGTATCTGTCCGGCAAGTGAAGCTGCAGACAACGAGGTCTGGTCTACAAAGCCCAGCATAACCGCATCTGTGGCACTCACAAGTGCCAACATAAACTGCTGTATAGCTATCGGAACCACCAGTTTAACCAGCTTTTCTGACAAATCATCATTCTTTCTTCTACTAAAAAACATAAACCAAGCTCTCCTGACATATATGAATCAGCTCAATCTGCTGCAATTCACTTAATAACCTTGATAGCATAACACATTCCTTTTATATTGCACAACAAAAAGCCCCCTTGTTTATGAATATAAAACATAAACAAAGGGACTTTTTTAATATGATGTAAGTGTTAAATTTATTTTATCAACTTGCTGATGTATAGCAAATTATTACTTATTACATCATTCCGCCCATACCGGCAGCTCCTGCTGGCATAGCTGGTGCATCTTCCTTAATAGTTGTAACAACTGCTTCTGTTGTAAGAAGTGTAGATGCAACACTTGTAGCATTCTGTAATGCGCTTCTTGTAACCTTAGCTGGATCAAGGATACCTGCATCAACCATATTAACGTACTTATCGTTAAGTGCATCATAACCTGTTCCGACTTCTGATTCTCTTACCTTGTTGATGATAACTGCACCCTCAAGACCAGCATTGTTAGCAATGTGGAATAATGGAGCTTCAAGAGCCTTAAGGATAATCTCTGCACCTGTCTTTTCATCTCCGCTAAGTGTAGCAGCAAGCTCTGCAACCTTCTTAGATGCGTGGATATAAGCTGAACCACCACCTGAGATAACACCTTCTTCTACTGCTGCTCTTGTTGCATTAAGAGCATCTTCCATACGAAGCTTAGCTTCCTTCATTTCAGTTTCTGTTGCTGCACCAACTCTGATAACAGCTACGCCACCTGCAAGCTTAGCAAGTCTTTCCTGTAACTTTTCCTTATCGAAATCAGATGTTGTTTCTTCAAGCTGTGCACGAATCTGTGCAACTCTTGCTTCGATATCTTCCTTAGCACCTTCGCCATCAACGATAACTGTATTTTCCTTCTGAACCTTAACTGACTTAGCTCTACCAAGCATATCAAGTGTTGTATCCTTAAGCTCAAGACCAAGTTCTTCTGAGATAACCTGACCACCTGTAAGAATAGCGATATCCTTAAGCATTTCCTTACGTCTGTCACCATATCCAGGAGCCTTGACAGCTACTACATTGAATGTACCTCTTAACTTGTTAACGATAAGTGTTGTAAGTGCCTCACCTTCAACATCCTCAGCGATAATAAGAAGCTTAGCACCATTCTGTACAATCTGCTCAAGAACTGGTAAGATTTCCTGAATATTAGATATCTTCTTATCTGTGATAAGGATGTATGGGTTATCAAGGTTAGCTTCCATCTTATCCATATCTGTTGCCATATATGCTGATATATAACCTCTGTCAAACTGCATACCTTCTACAAGGTCAAGTTCTGTCTTCATTGTCTTAGATTCTTCGATTGTTATTACGCCATCATTAGAAACTTTTTCCATAGCATCTGCTACCATCTGGCCTACTTCTTCGTCACCTGCTGAGATAGATGCAACCTTTGCAATCTGATCCTTGCCTGTAACCTTTTCGCTCATCTGTGCTATAGCTTCTACTGCACAATCAGTTGCCTTCTTCATACCTTTTCTTAAGATAATTGGATTAGCACCTGCTGCTAAGTTCTTCATACCTGCATTTACCATAGCCTGTGCAAGAACAGTAGCTGTTGTTGTACCATCACCTGCTACATCGTTAGTCTTAGTAGCAACTTCCTTTACAAGCTGTGCACCCTGATTCTCAAATGCATCTTCAAGCTCGATATCCTTAGCTATTGTAACACCATCATTAGTGATAAGTGGTGCGCCATATGATTTATCAAGAACTACGTTACGTCCCTTAGGTCCGATTGTAACTCTTACTGTATTAGCTAACTTATTAACGCCCTCTTCAAGAGCTTTTCTTGCTTCGATTCCGTACTTAATTTCCTTTGCCATTGTTATTACCTCCAAATAAAATCAATAATATAATCAACAATATAATGAATATTTATAATTAATCCTCAATTACTGCAAGGATATCATTCTGCTTAACTACGATATATTCTTCTTCATCAAGCTTAACTTCTGTTCCTGCATACTTAGAATATATTACCTTATCTCCAGGCTTAACCTGCATTGTAACTTCCTTGCCATCAACAACTCCACCAGGTCCTACTGCAACTACTTCCGACTGTGATGGCTTTTCCTTTGCCTGTCCTGGTAATACAATGCCTGACTTTGTAGTTTCTTCTGCAACTAATGCTTTAATTACAACTCTGTCTCCTAATGGTACTAACTTCATAATATAATCCACCTTTCCGCTGTCTGACATGTATGTGGCAGCTATCTTTTATCATTACTTTAATTTTGTCTGTTAGCACTCATTTCTTTCGAGTGCTAATCCCGATAACGATAAGATATCACCCAGCTAATAATTTGTCAACAACTAATTCAAATATATTAATGTTTTTACATTTTGATTATACTTTTTTTATTTTTTATGTTTTTTTGACTCTGCAACTCCCATTTTTATAGTTTTTCCATAATAGAAAAGATACTGCTGTGCGTATCCCCCAAGTTCTCCAAACCTGTTTTTTGCAAAATCCGCTATAACCTCCTTAGATGTATCCTTCTTATCAAAATAAAGATATTCCATTATCCTTTTTATCCATACATCTATAGGAAAACTATCTCTTTTTCCAAGTGCAAAAAGACTTACGCAGCTTGCAACTTTATTGCCTACGCCCTTTATTTTGCACATTTTTTCTATTCCTGCTGCCGAATCTGACTTTATAAGTTCATTATAATTAACACTTCCATCATAAACATGGCTGACTGCATCATATATATATGGAGCACGAAAGCCTGTTTTTAACTCCTTCAGGTCTTCAATAGTTGCTTCTCTTAGCTGATTAACATCTGGAAATGTATACATTGGAATTCCTTTTACCTTGCCTTTATAAGTACCATACTTTTCTGATATATCAGCTACTATCTTTTTAATATGTGGTATCTGCTTATTCTGTGAGATTATAAATGATATAAGTGTTTCAAAAAATTCCTGGTTAAGTATTCTTACTCCTGACATTGCACATATTGCTTCTTTTAACTTATCATCCTTTGCAAGCAGTTCTTCTTTTATTTTCCCATAATCCCTGTCTATATCAAAATATTTTCTCCATAATGTATCATATATCTTCTCATCTGTATCGTAAAACACCAGATTACTATCATCCTGTCTTATATGTAAAAGCTGTCCATATGCTGTCAACACATATTCATTCTCATCAAGCATGTTAAAATGAAAGCATTGCCCACATTCCAGCGTTTCTTTAAGATTAAAATCTGACGGTGTATTTATCACATAATCGTTCATATTATTCCTCTTTTCTTGACTATCCTTAACTGGATATATATCAATTTTCCAATATTTTTTTAATATTTTCTCAATATTTCTCCCATATTCTATTATAAATACTTTTATTTTTGCATATTACGTATTAAAATTGATACGTATATGTTCTTTTATATACATTTATAATATGGTGTTGCCCACATGATATGAGATATGAGCATAAAAGTTTGATGATAATCCCACGATATACGGATATTGGCAGGTATTATGTGCCAGTGGTACATATTTAACACGGGCAGAAGCGGCACGTAGACGTGGACATCATGATTTTTATCATAACAGATTATAACCAAACAACACACAATATTCAATTTATAACATAATTATTTATAGAAAGATTAATGACAATGCATTTTAAAAAAAGCAATTTTAGAAATATAAATTTTAAAAAAAAGACTTTTGCTATTATTTCAATTATTATAAGTCTTTTATTTACTGGATGTAATATCCCCTTTTTATCAGAATGGCAAGATGGGTCATGTACCTCCATATCCGATACTGCATATGATAAATCCGCCTCATCAACTAATGAAATAATTGATTATATCAATCAATGCTTAATAAATAATCAGACCGTATGCGAATTATTCATTGAAGACGAATCTCTTATAGATGCTAATTCATGGCTTGCTGCCATAGATGGCATAGAACAGTTGAAATGTGAATATAAACGTGTTAAAAACGGTTTTAATGTACGCATTACATATGAATGCTGGGATAGTTTTTCTATAATCAATGCATATAAAACCGGTTCAACAGATGGACTAAATGAACGCCAGCTTACATTATATACTAAATACATACAGATATTAAACGAGATTACATCTCCTGCTAATTCGGATATAGAAAACGAACTTGCAGTACATGATTATCTTGTCGAACACATTTCTTATGTTGATACTGGTGATTCCTCTTACAATGCATACAGTGCACTTATTAACGGAATCGCTGTATGCAGCGGCTATACCGAATGTTTTAAAACATTTATGGATATGCTTGGAATAGAAAATGGAACAGTATCCGGTGAAGCTGGTGACGAGCAGCATATATGGAATACTGTTAAACTGGATGACCAATGGTATCATGTAGACGTAACATGGGATGATCCTATAGGTTCTTCTTTTGAATACACCGATCATTCTTACTTTAATATTACAGCCAAAGACATGTCCATTGATCATACATGGAGCCATGACAAATACAGTGAATATGAGAATTGTGGAACAAAATATTCTTATATAAGATATGCTGGAGTAACCATGATAAGTAACACTTCACAGTTAAACCGTCTTATCCGTAATGCGGTTAAAAACAAACAGACTCATCTTGAATTCGCCTGCACATTCACAACTGATTTAAAAACAGCTGTGTCAAAAACCGGTGAAGCTTTATCATATACTTATAAAAATGTACCTAGAAATAATTACACTTTATATACCGTAACATTCACTTACTAATATGTGTCTGCAATATGCCTCTATGTTTCTAATATGTATTTTTTTAGGACATTTTTTCTTTCCTTATATTCTGGGCAGTACTTTTTCACCTCTGCCCAGAATTCCTTTGAATGATTCATATATTTTCTGTGTGCAAGCTCATGCACCACAACATAATCCATAAGCTCCTGTGGCATATAATACAGCTGGTAATTAAAGTTCAGATTACCCTTTGAACTGCAGCTGCCCCACCTTGTTTTCTGGTTTTTAATAGTTATATTTTTAACCGTCACTCCCATAATACGGCTGTAATATATAACACGTTTTTCAAATGCTTCTTTAATGCACTTAATCTCATCTTTAGTAAGTTCATCTTTTTTCTTTGCATTGGTTGATATTCCCGCTCTGGCTTTACTTCCAAGATAACGTCGCTTTTCTTCAATCCACAGCTTATGTTTATCCACGAATTCTTCAAGCTGTTTTTCACTTAATGTATACGGAGCTCTTAATATGACTCTTCCATCCATGTGGACTTCAATACCTATTGAACGTCTTTTTGACTTTATCACTGATATATAATCTTTATTCCATATATTATCATATTCACCACTGCACATTTTATTTTACTCTTTTCTGCTTACTGGAGTTTCATATCTCCATCTTTAACCCAGCCTGCTTTTTTTAACAGCCAATTTATAAGTGGACATATAACTGCAGGCAAAATAAAAGATATAAGTATTAATCCTGCCCAGTCCATCATGGTTATTGCACTCTTAGTTCCTGCTGCAACATCATTTACCCAGCCTGAATATACACCTATCTGGCCTACAAAGCCACATGTCCCCATACCTGATGATACTGCTGTTCCATTCATCTGCAGTTTAAAAAGACATGTTGCAACAGGTCCTGTTATTGCTGATGTTACTATCGGTGCAATCCATATCCTTGGATTCTTTATTATGTTTCCCATCTGAAGCATTGATGTACCTATTCCCTGTGAAACAAGTCCACCCCATCCGTTTTCCTTAAAAGACATAACCGCAAAGCCAATCATCTGGGCACAACAACCTGCTACAGCTGCTCCTCCTGCAAGTCCTGTAAGTCCAAATGCTGCACATATAGCTGCCGAAGATATCGGTAATGTAAGTGCTGCTCCGACAAGAACTGATACCACTATTCCCATAAGAAAAGGCTGAAGATTAGTTGCAAGCATTATAACCTCACCTATTTTCATAGCCGCTTTTCCAAGCGGTGGAGCTATCAATGCTGCCACCCCTGTTCCAACGCCTATCGTTATTAATGGTGTTACAAGTATATCTATCTTTGTTTCCTTCGATACTAATTTTCCTGATTCTGCTGCAATAATAGCTACAAAATATACCGCCAATGGACCACCTGCACCACCTAATGCATTTGATGCAAAACCAACTGTTATAAGCGAAAAAAGAACAAGTGGCGGACATTTCAGTGCATACCCTATAGCCACCGCCATAGCCGGTCCGCTCATGGCTGATGCAAGACCTCCAACTGTATAATTAACACCACTTATTGTTGCAACTGTATTAGTAAGAAATCCTATATGAAGCTGTGTACCCAGAGTATTTAGTATAGTTCCTATTAATAACGAACAAAACAATCCCTGAGCCATTGCCCCAAGTGCGTCTATTCCATATCTTTTAACCGATACTTCAACATCTTTTTTCTTTAAAAACGCTTTAATTTTCTCCCACATGATTAATCCTCTCTATAGTAAAATTTCAATTAATCATATCACATAGCTGTCCTGACTGCCAGCTAATTTTCAACTTTATATATAACCGTCTATATAACTCGTAAATATAGCTTTATATATAACTACATATATATCTGATTTTCAACACTGATATATAACATTTATAAATAGCATACACCCTAAACTCATGCAATGTTCAAAAGTATATTTTTATTTTTTCATATATCATTTGACAATATCTATTTGTTTTTATCCATAACCCGATATGATATCTGTGTCATCTAAAAATATATTACATATAATGTAATGAATTCTTTATAACTGGAGTATGTTTATGAAAATGCAGAATACATTTTCTCTTGCCATGTGCTATGTACCATGGCAGAAATGGGGAGAATTGTATGACCCATGCAGAGCTTTAAAATATGGTACTTTATTTCCTGTTCTTAACAAACCTTTTGGAGGTATCAGAACATGAATAATATTAATAGCATGAATAATATGAGTAATATGAACAGTATGAATAATGTGAATAACATGAGTAATATAAATAATATGAACAGCCAGTCAATGAATGTTAATTGTAATACGCCTATGGATATGCAGCGCCGCTCTTCATGTACAAATATTCAACCTATGCCTTTATCGCAAAGAAATAATTCCTGTAATATCGTTGCCGACAAGCATGCACTAATGAAGAATATATATGAGCTTGGTTTTATATTAACTGAAACTAATCTTTACCTTGATACACATCCTAATGATATGGAAGCTATAGAATATTATGCCCAGATCAGGGATAAATATTGCAATTATATGACAAAATATGCAGATTATTATGGACCTCTTGATAAACTTCACATATCTAACGATAACTACTGGATGTGGGTTTCAACACCGATGCCTTGGGAAATGGAGGTATGTTGATATGTGGAATTATGAAAAAAGACTTGAATATCCCATTAAAATAAAGCAAACGAATCCTGCCTTGGCAGCAATGATCATCTCGCAGTATGGTGGACCAGACGGAGAATTAGGAGCATCTATGCGCTATATTTCACAACGATATTCTATGCCTTACCGAGAAGTATCAGGACTACTTACAGATATAGGTACAGAAGAATTAGGACATTTTGAAATGATCAGCACAATGGTTCATCAGCTTACAAGAAATCTTTCAATGGAACAGATTAAGGGAACTCCTTTTGAAGCCTACTATGTAGATCATACAGCAGCCGTATGGCCTCAGGCCGCTGGCGGAATTCCATTCAATGCCTGTGAATTCCAGTCAAAGGGAGATGCTATAACAGACATAACTGAGGATATGGCTGCAGAGCAGAAAGCTAGAACAACATATGATAACCTTATACGTCTTTCAAAAGATGACCCAGATGTACTCGATCCTTTAAGATTTTTAAGAGAGAGGGAAATCGTACATTTCCAGCGTTTTGGCGAAGCACTTTCTATTATACAGAGCAAGCTTGATTCTAATAATTATTATTTTTATAATCCTGAGTTTGATAAAAACTGTAGTTGCAAAAAGTAACGTTATTATGTGGCTGCCGATTTGACAAACACAACTAAAATAGTTTATTTTTAATAATAGGTTTAATTCGGCAGCCATTATAACTATATCAGATAAGAAATGGAGTCTTAGTGTGAAAATAAGATTTTTCACACGCAAGATTTGTGCTTCGCACAAACTTGA
>OHKF01000534.1_pt1 | contig 20663 bp, 20 predicted proteins | sample 1568781 | NCBI WGS metagenome assembly OHKF01 (sample SAMEA3879580, study PRJEB24766) | human gut metagenome | biome: human-associated habitat; feature: feces | place: USA | collected 1985/1987
GGCGGGGGCGGTGCCGGTGACCTGGCAGCAGGTGCTGCTGGAGTACCAGCGCGACTGGTCGCGCAAAGCGACCTACGATGCGGTAATGGACCTGGTGCGCGAACACAGCGGCGCCTACGGGATGGGCGTGGATTACGCTTATACCATGGTGCATGGCGCGCCGGAGCGTAAAGCGTAAATCACTCCATCCTTCAGGCTGCTGCGTTGTTGGCTGCGTTTGTCCGTCCCCAGCTACTGAATTTATTCAAGTTCACGGGGACATGCCCGCCTGCCGCTTCAACGCAGCATGAAGGATGTTGTGTCAGATCATTTATGGAGAGTGGCAGGAGAAAACCGGCCATTTCCCTGAAGCAAGGAACTCGTCATGGCGCAGCAAAAATCGGTGACCCTGGTTATCAGCCATCTGCTCGATCCGCAACACAGCCAGCGCTACGAAGAGTGGCTCGGTAAAATTATGCCCATTGCGGCAGAATTTCCCGGCCATCTTGGGGCGAATGTGATCCGGCCCGCCGCAGGGCAGAATCTGTGGAGCGTCATAATCCGCTTCGATACCCTGGAGCACCTCTACGCCTGGACGCAGTCGGAAACCCGTCGGCAACTGGTGGCTGAGATTGCCCCACTGCTGACGGAAGGCGATCGGACTGAGGTGCGGACTGAACCGGCCTTCTGGTTTACCCCGCCGACGGTGAACGTACGCCAGCCGCGGCGCTGGAAACAGTTTCTGATCACCCTGCTGGTGATTTTCCCCAGCACCAACCTGGTGCCTGCGGTGACCGGCATGCTGCTGCCGTCGCTTAAGGGGAGCCTGCTGCTGCACCTCATCAATGATGCCTGCGTGGTTGCGCTGGTGGTCTGGTTCTGGATGCCCATCGTGACCCGCCTGTTTGCTGGCTGGTTGAAGAAAAACTGAGTCAGCCTCCTCAAGGAGTGCGTTATGTCGCAAACTGCCACACTGATTCTGACCCACGGTCAGATTCATACCCTCGATCGTGCGAATCCCCTGGCGGAAGCTGTAGCCATCGCCGACGGAAAAATTGTTGCCACCGGAAGTCACGATCGGATCATGAGCTTTGCCGCCGAGGGGACGCAAATCGTCGATCTCAAAGGGCATACGGTGATCCCGGGTCTCAACGATTCTCACCTGCACCTGATCCGCGGTGGGTTGAACTACAACCTTGAGCTCCGCTGGGAGGGCGTCCCCTCGCTGGCGGATGCCCTGCGAATGCTGAAGGATCAGGCGGATCGCACGCCGTCCCCGCAGTGGGTGCGGGTGGTCGGCGGCTGGAGCGAATTTCAGTTCGCCGAGCGGCGGATGCCGACCCTGGAAGAGCTGAACGAGGCGGCGCCTGATACGCCGGTGTTTGTGCTCCATCTCTACGATCGCGCGCTGTTGAACCGTGCGGCGCTGAAAGCCGTGGGATATACCAAAGAGACGCCGGATCCGGCGGGCGGCGAGATCGTCCGCGATAGCCACGGCAACCCGACCGGGTTGCTGATCGCTAAACCGAACGCCATGATCCTTTACGCTACGCTGGCCAAGGGGCCGAAGCTGCCGCTGGATTTGCAGGTGAACTCCACCCGTCAATTTATGCGCGAGCTGAACCGACTGGGGCTGACCAGCGCCATCGACGCCGGCGGCGGCTTCCAGAACTATCCGGAAGATTACGAAATTATCGAACAGCTGCACGCGAAAGATCAGATGACCGTGCGCATCGCCTACAACCTGTTTACTCAGCGGCCGAAGCAGGAGCTGGAGGATTTCGAACGCTGGACCGACATGCTGAAGCCGGGGCAGGGGACTGACTTCTATCGCGCCAACGGCGCCGGCGAGATGCTGGTATTTTCGGCGGCGGATTTTGAAGATTTCCTGCAGCCGCGGCCGGATCTGCCGCAAGGCATGGAGGATGAGCTGGAGCGGGTGGTACGCCATCTGGTGGAGCATCGCTGGCCGTTCCGCCTGCATGCCACCTACGATGAGTCCATCAGCCGGATGCTGGACGTGTTTGAGAAGGTGAACCGCGATATCCCGTTTAATGGCCTGCACTGGTTCTTCGATCATGCCGAGACCATTACCGAGCGTAACATTGAGCGGGTGAAGGCGCTGGGGGGCGGTATTGCGGTGCAGCATCGGATGGCCTTCCAGGGCGAATATTTTGTCGATCGCTACGGCAAAGAGGCGGTGAAACATACCCCGCCGGTAGCAAAGATGCTGGCGCTGGACGTGCCGGTGGGGCTGGGCACCGATGCGACCCGCGTCGCCAGCTATAACCCATGGACCGCGCTGTACTGGCTGGTCTCCGGGCGCACCGTTGGCGGGATGGCGATGTATGACGACGCCAACCGCCTGCCGCGCGATGTCGCGCTGGAGCTGTGGACGGCGGGCAGCGCCTGGTTCTCCAGCGAGCAGGGCAAGAAAGGCCGTCTGGCCGCCGGTCAGCTTGCCGATCTGGTGGTGCTGTCGAAAGACTACTTCAGCGTCGCGGAAGAGGAGATCAAAGGCATTGAGTCGGTGCTGACGGTGGTTGACGGCAAAGTGGTGTACGCCGCCGGTCACTTCTCGCCGCTGGCGCCGCCGCCTATTCCGGTGCTGCCGGAGTGGTCGCCGGTGGTGAAGGTCCCGGGCCATTACCGTTCCGCTCCGCCGGCGACGGCTAAAATCGGCGCCATGGTGCAGATGCACCAGTGCTGCGGTAGCTGTGGCGTCCACGGCCATCAGCATGATATTGCGCGTAAGTCGTCGATTCTGGTCTCTGACGAGCAGGCCTTCTGGGGCGTGCTGGGCTGTTCCTGCTTTGCCTTTTGATACCTGACGCCACCGCCCCGTCAGCGTCGGGGCGGTGGTTTCAGCCGCTGGCCCGGCGTCAATAGCGCTGCTCTGAGCCAAAGAGCGCCATGCGGCGGGCAATCATCTCGCGTACCGGCTGCAGTCCCTGGGCGATGACTTTCCGCGGATCGTTCACATCGTGCCCGGTGTCGGCGGCGAAAATTGCTTTCACCTGTTGGCACCAGGCGTACATATTTTCGGTATTAACGTTAATCTTGGCGGTGCCGCAGGCAATCGCCCGGCGCATATCCTCATCGGCAATACCGGTGCCGCCATGCAGCACCAGCGGAACCTTCACCTGCTCGGCAATGGCTTTCATCTCGGTAAATCCCAGCCTGGCTTTACCTTTATACAGACCATGGGAGGAGCCCAGCGCGGCGGCGAGGCAATCCACCTGGGTTTCTGTCACCAGGGTGTAGCACTCCTGCGGATCGGCGTAGATGACTTCGGAATTGACAATGCCGTCTTCACTGCCGGCGATGGTCCCCAGTTCGGCCTCCACAGAGATACCTTTGCTGTGGGCCAGCGTCACCAGGTGGCGAGTAATGGCCAGGTTTTCCCTGAACGGCAGATGCGAGCCATCAAACATAATGGAACTGAAGCCGGCGGCGATCGCCGCTTCGCAGGCCTCCCGGGAGGTGCCATGATCCAGATGCAGCGCCACCGGAACATCAATATGCAAATACTCCATGGCGTTAACCACGATGTCATGAATACATTTTAACCCGAGCATATGCTTAACCGTGCCGCCGGACACCCCCAAAATAACCGGTGAGCGGCACTGCTGGGCGGTGCTTAATACGGCGCCGACCCATTCCAGATTATTAATGTTGAACTGACCGACGGCGTAGCCGTCCCGCAGGGCATGCTGAAGCATGTCCTTCATCGACACTAACATATTCACCTCTTGATATTTATTAAATGCAGTTATTCTTCAAAATATTGCGTTAAGTTTCTCTCGTAGCTATTTAACGAGTGGTGGACGACCGCCAGGTCCGGCATCGATTCCCGAACCCCTTTTTTCTCAATAGAAATGGCGGCGGTCAGGCTGGCAAATAAAATAATGTTATCGATATGCCATGAGTAATGGACGCCATAGGTGAAGGCGCCGTGAAATACATCCCCGGCGCCGGTGGTATCAACGGCATTGCACAGCCAGGACGGGACGATCTGCAGCATACCGCTTTTTAAAAAAGCGCAGCCTTTTTCGCCAAGGGTAATAAATGCTTCACCGCGGCAAATTTTATTCAACTCAATCAGGGCCGCTTTAATTTCTGCTTCGGTGCTCAGCGAGCGATAGCTCATATAATCGCGGGCGAAATGTTCGCTCACTACAAAATAGTCAGTCCAGGCCGCCAGTTTAATATTGCTGGCGCGCAGTGACCCGCCGTCCATCACGACCCTGGCGTTGGGCAGTTTCTTAATTAAATATTCACTGATTTCCGCCTCATGGCCGTCAATTAAAATGGTGACCGGCTCCTCGCTGGCAATCAGTCGCTCGGCGAGGTCGTCCAGTTTGAGCTTTTGCTCGTAGGTCAGGGAAGGCGGCGTTTGCATCTTGCGGGTAATAATCGTCCGCGAACCCGTTAAGCGATTGACCAGCACCGAGGCCAGCGGGGTGATCATGTCATCGGAGAAAACCACCTGGCTGGTATCCACCCCCGCCTCGGCAAACTCATCGATAATGCGCTGACCGTAAAGGTCCTGCTGCAGATGACCAATGTAATAAACCTCCTCGCCCCATAATCCCAGCAGCCAGGCCGCATTGGCCGCCGGACCGCCGCCGCTTTCAATAAAATCATGACAAAAGTTTTTGGTATTCTCCTGGGGCCATTCATTGAGAAAGAAAAACTGATCGAAACAAGCAAATCCAATGGACAAAATAGCCATAACCACTCCTGATTATTTGTCAGCGGCGGAAAGCGTGGCCCTCCCGCCGGGAAAAATGACCTCGCTTATTCATTTTTCTGCCTCGCCGTCAGCTCCTCATAGCTGAGCGTGTTGCCCACCACCTGGACGTGACGGAAGCAGAAAGGCGCCAGCAGCGCGACGAGCAGCGCCAGACAAATCAGATAGATAGTGATCTGACCAAACTGGGTGAACGCATTCCCGATAATGATGCCCCATACCGCGAAGTCGAAATCGGCGAAGGTGCTGTTTTCAAACCCGAGGTTGCCGAGCGCCGGCAGCAGCATCGCCGGCAGGAAGGCGAGGAAGATCCCGCCGATAAAGGAGGCGATGATACATCCGCGCTTACCGCCCAGTTTGTCGGCGAAGACGCCGGACGTGCCGCCGCAGAAGAAGTGCGGCACCATGCCGGGAATAATCAGCGCCATGCCCAGCCCGCCGAGCAAGAGCATCCCGACCAGCCCGCCCACAAAGGAGCTGATGAATCCCACTACCACCGCGGTGGGGCTAAAGGTGAAGAACACCGCGCAGTCAACGGCCGGGATGGAGTCCGGGATCAGCTTCTGGCTGATGCCCTGGAACGCCGGCACCAGATCGCCGAGGATCAGCCGCACGCCGTTATAGACAATGGCTACGCCAACGGCGAACTGCAGACCGGTCAGCACCGAGAAGATCAGCATGTTTTGGTCGGTGATGGTGCTCAGGTACGCCGACCCGGCGACAGCGCTGCAGACAAAGTAGATAACAAACATCACGATACCGGTGGTGACCGTGGTATCGCGCAGAAAGCCCCACTTTTCTGAAATTTCGGTATCGGCGAAGGAATTTGCCGGATTGCCGGTCCGGCTGGCGATCCATGCCGAGAGGTAGTAGCCGAGAGAGCCGAAATGGCCCATGGCGATCCCGCCGTCTTCGGTTACCTGCCTGGTGTAACGCTGACCGATGGCCGGGGAGATGGCCGACCATGAGCCCAACAGGAATCCACCGATCAGGATCAACATCCAGCCCTGGAACTCCGCCGCCTGCAGAACGGCGGAGAACAGGCAGGCGAGAAAGAACGAATGATGGCCGGTCAGAAAGATATATTTATACTTGGTACAGCGGGCGATAATCAGATTGAAAATAAAGCCTAACAGTAAAATACTCATGGTTTCCACGCCCAGCATTTTCTGGGCGACGGAGACAATGGCTTCATTGTTCGGAATAACGCCGCGGATATTAAATCCGGCCTCGATAATACCGCCCAGCGGATTGAGATTGGCAACGATAACGCCTGCCCCAGCGCTCAACATCAAATAGCCTAAAATCGGCTTTAATGTGCCGGTAAGCAGTTTGTTACCGGGGGAGCGCAGCGCCACTAAACCAACAAAGGCGATAAGCCCCATTAAAAAGGCGGGTTGACTGAATATTTCCGTTAAGAAACTAAGAATAGCCTGCATGGTCGTTCCCTCTATGCTGATTAAGAGTGAGTCGCAGCAATTTTCATCAGCGCGTCGGTAATATCCTCGGCGATCTTCGCTTTATGGACGTAGCTGCGAATGATGGCGACATGACAGTGGGCCGGAAATTGATTTGCCAGTTCTTTGATCGTGACGTAAAGGTCGGCTTTTTCCCCGACGGCGTTAGCAAAATCGACCGAGGCGACGTCCGCTTTGATGCCTAATTCGTCACAGATCTTTTTCACATTATTCGCAGCCATCAATGAGCTGCCAATACCGTTACCACAAACCGTTCTGATAACTAACATAATGACTACTCCATTTGTTTTTGAATGAAATGTAAGACTGAATTAACGTCATTTTCCTGCTGAAGAAAGGTCACAATATCTGACTCGATCAGCGAGGCTATCAGTTGGATCATTTTGATATGACTGTCAGCATCGGCGCCGGCGATCGCGATGACCACGGAAACCGGATCGAACTCATCGTGGCCGAAGGAGATTGGCGTGGCGGTGGTGACAAGTGAGAACCCGGTCTGTAATGCCCCTTTTTCCGGCCGGGCATGCGGCATGGCAATCCCGTCATCTATCACGATGGCGGCGCCAAAATCTTCATATACCGTCAGCATCTCGTTGACATATTCGGCGCTGCAAATCTGGCGCCTGGCAAGTAATGAACCCGCCAGTTCGATGGCCTCTTCCGCACGGGAAATATTCTGCTTAAGGGCGATTAACGACGGGTCAAAAATAATTTCCATCCTCAGCTCCTGAACGTATTCCTGTTCCTGAGTTAAATCATGACCAAATACATTGATGAAAATGATGGATGAGATCACATCCGCGGTTTTAAATATTGATGGGGATCACATCGACGGCAAAGTACTGGCAGAAAACGATATAAATAATTTATATGTTTTTCAGTCTGTTATGAAGGCTTTTTATTTTGACGCTGAAATTTGGCAGAGAAAAAGTGAGAGGTAGAGCGAATTTTTTCGCCAGAAGTGTATCTCTGGTCACAAATATCGGCGGGTCATTTTCTTAAATTTTGACGCCGCTAACAAAAAAGGCCCGCCTGAGCGAGCCTTTTATTAAAACGCGTGCCGATTACAGGCTGGAAACGTTTTCGGTCAGGTATTTTGCAACGCCTTCCGGAGAGGCGGCCATACCTTCTTTTCCTTTTTCCCACTGCGCCGGGCAGACTTCGCCGTGCTCTTCGTGGAACTGCAGGGCGTCTACCATACGCAGCATTTCGTCGATGTTACGGCCCAGCGGCAGGTCGTTAACCACCTGATGACGAACGATGCCGTTGGCGTCGATCAGGAAGGAGCCGCGCAGCGCTACGCCTTCGTCCGGATGCTCAATACCGTAAGCTTTCTGGATTTCACGTTTGATGTCAGCAACCATCGCGTATTTAACCGGGCCGATACCGCCCTGGTCTACCGGGGTGTTACGCCATGCGTTGTGCACGAACTCGGAGTCGAAGGAAACGCCAACCACTTCCACGCCGCGTTTCTGGAATTCTTCGTAACGTTTGTCGAACGCGATCAGCTCAGACGGGCACACGAAGGTGAAGTCCATCGGCCAGAAGAACAGAACGGTAGGTTTACCGTTGGTGTGCTGTTTGAAATTGAATTTCTCAACGATCTCACCATTACCCAGCACAGCGGCTGCAGTAAAATCCGGCGCTTGACGAGTGACCAGAACCATTTGATTCTCCTGTAATTACTAAGGTTATTTGGAACGCAACGCGGGCAAGTATAGAGCCTGCCCGGCAATAACACAAAGAGGCGCTAACAATCGTTCAGCCAGCTTTTACCTATCAATGACGTGGCTATTACAGCTGTTTGTTTTCTGCCAGGCGCATCATCTGCGGATAAAAGCGCCAGAACTGCGTCTCCAGACGGTCGTAATGGGTATCCAGATCCTGCCAGGAGTCGCGTAGCGCCTCGAGACGTGGACGGCGGCTGGCCATGCCGTTCAGCACGCGCTGAATAAAATCCATTTCCTGATAGCGCTCCAGCCAGCGCTCCGACCACAGATATTGATTGAGATTGACGAAGCGGGGCGGCGAGTCGGGCAGGATGGGGACGATCTGCCGCTCGGCGTAGCGTACGAACTCGTCCAGCGGCAGGTCAGGGGAGAGCTGCGTCCAGTGCTGGGACAGAAAATGATCCCACATAACGTCGAGGGTGATGGGGGCGACGCGGCGGGTCTGCGGGCGAAACCACTCCCGCGCCTCTTTGACTTCCGCCAGGTTGTCAGTCATCACGTCAATCCGCCGATGCATAAAGATGCCGTCGATGATCTCCGCCGGATAGTCGCCCTGCGGGTTGCCGCGCACGAAGTCGGCCATCAGGTTGCCGGGCAACGAACTGTCGGCGAGATGGGCCAGGTGCAGGTGGGCGAGAAAATTCATAAAACGACATCCTTTAAATACGAGCGGGCAGGTGGAAACACCGATGTTGCGCTGAACGCCGCCTCGGTGGCCGAATGGCATGCTGTCTGGCCGCGCGCGGCACCTTTGCCACCGGTAAGGCATTCGGTTGCCGCATGGCGGCATTCGGAATGATTTGGAATATAGATTATGTCATTCATCCGGAGGGGTAAAGGTTGCAGCCAGACCGCCCCGGCACTAGACTACCCGCCTCTTTATTCAGTCTGAGTTACCGTCATGCGCGTTACCGATTTTGCTTTTGAACTACCCGAATCTCTGATCGCCCACTATCCGATGCCTGAGCGCAGTAGCTGTCGCTTGCTCTCCCTGGACGGGCCGACGGGCGCGCTGACGCATGGCACCTTCACCGACATTCTCGATAAGCTTAATCCAGGCGATCTGCTGGTGTTTAACAACACCCGGGTGATCCCGGCGCGTCTGTTCGGCCGCAAGGCCAGCGGCGGCAAGATTGAAGTGCTGGTGGAGAGGATGCTGGATGATAAGCGCATTCTGGCCCATATTCGCGCCTCGAAAGCGCCGAAACCGGGCGCCGAACTGCTGCTGGGCGATGACGAAAGTATTAAGGCCACGATGCTGGCGCGCCACGGCGCGCTGTTTGAAGTGGAGTTTAACGACGAGCGCCCGGTGCTGGAGATCCTTAACGGGATCGGCCATATGCCGCTGCCGCCCTATATTGACCGCCCGGACGAAGACGCCGACCGCGAGCTCTATCAAACCGTCTATGGCACCAGGCCGGGCGCGGTAGCCGCCCCGACCGCCGGTTTGCATTTCGACGAACCGCTGCTGGACAAACTGCGCGCCAAAGGCGTTGAGATGGCGTTTGTCACCCTGCATGTGGGCGCGGGCACCTTCCAGCCGGTGCGCGTCGACAGCATTGAAGAGCACACCATGCACTCCGAATATGCCGAAGTGCCGCAGGAGGTGGTCGATGCGGTGCTGGCGGCGAAAGCGCGCGGCAACCGCGTGATCGCGGTGGGCACCACCTCGGTACGTTCGCTGGAGAGCGCGGCGCAGGCGGCGAAAGACGCGCTGATCGCGCCGTTCTTCGACGATACGCAGATTTTCATCTACCCGGGTTATCAGTACCAGGTGATCGATGCGCTGGTGACTAACTTCCATCTCCCTGAATCCACACTGATTATGCTGGTGTCGGCGTTTGCGGGTTATCAGCACACCATGAACGCCTATAAGGTGGCGGTTGAGCAGAAATATCGCTTTTTTAGCTACGGGGATGCGATGTTTATCACGTACAATCCGCAGGCTATTTCTGAGCGTCCCTGAAAAGGCCGGTACGCCGGCTTGTAGACGCCATAACGCATTTTTTAGCTACGGAATCATTCCGTGGCGAGTATGAAAACGTCGGACTGTTTTTCTGACGCAGGAGCAAGCATGAAATTTGAACTGGATACCACCGACGGTCGCGCCCGCCGCGGTCGCCTGGTGTTTGAGCGCGGCGTGGTGGAAACACCGGCCTTTATGCCCGTTGGCACCTACGGCACCGTCAAAGGGATGACGCCGGAAGAGGTGGAAGCCACCGGCGCGCAGATTATTCTCGGCAACACCTTCCACCTGTGGCTGCGCCCGGGTCAGGAGATCATGAAGCTGCACGGCGATCTGCACGATTTTATGCAGTGGAAAGGACCGATCCTGACCGACTCCGGCGGTTTCCAGGTGTTCAGCCTTGGCGATATCCGTAAGATCACCGAGCAGGGCGTCCACTTCCGCAATCCGATCAACGGCGATCCGATTTTCCTCGATCCGGAAAAATCAATGGAGATTCAGTACGATCTCGGCTCTGACATCGTGATGATCTTCGACGAATGTACGCCGTACCCGGCGGACTGGGATTACGCCAAGCGCTCAATGGAGATGTCTCTGCGTTGGGCGAAGCGCAGCCGCGACCGTTTCGATAGCCTTGGCAATAAAAATGCGCTGTTCGGCATTATTCAGGGTAGCGTTTACGAAGATTTACGCGATATCTCGGTGAAAGGTCTGGTAGAGATTGGCTTTGATGGCTACGCTGTCGGCGGTTTGGCGGTTGGTGAGCCAAAGGAAGACATGCACCGTATTCTGGAGCACGTCTGCCCGCAGATCCCGGCCGATAAACCACGATACCTGATGGGCGTCGGGAAGCCGGAAGATCTGGTGGAAGGGGTACGTCGCGGTATCGATATGTTCGACTGCGTCATGCCGACGCGCAACGCGCGTAACGGCCACCTGTTCGTCACCGACGGCGTGGTGAAAATCCGCAATGCGAAGCACAAAAGCGATACCGCGCCGCTGGACGCCGAGTGTGATTGCTATACATGTCGCAATTATTCACGCGCTTACTTGCATCACCTCGACCGTTGCAACGAAATATTGGGCGCGCGTCTCAATACCATTCATAACCTGCGCTACTATCAGCGTTTAATGGCTGGTTTACGCAAGGCTATCGAAGAGGGTAAATTAGAGAGCTTCGTGACCGATTTTTACCAACGTCAGGGGCGCACCGTGCCTCCTTTGAACGTTGATTAATTTTAATAATGAGGGAATTTCAATGAGCTTTTTTATTTCTGATGCGGTAGCGGCAACGGGTGCACCGGCGCAGGGCAGCCCGATGTCTCTGATTCTGATGCTGGTGGTGTTCGGTCTGATTTTTTACTTCATGATCCTGCGTCCACAGCAGAAGCGCACCAAGGAACATAAGAACCTGATGAACTCCATCGCCAAAGGTGATGAAGTGCTGACCAACGGCGGTCTGGTCGGTCGCGTGACCAAAGTGGCGGAAACTGGCTACATTGCTATCGCGCTGAACGATACCACTGAAGTGGTTATCAAACGTGACTTCGTTGCTGCCGTTCTGCCGAAAGGCACCATGAAGGCGCTGTAATCTAACTTTTCCCAAAGGGAACTGCCGTGTTAAACCGTTATCCTTTGTGGAAGTACGTCATGCTGGTCGTCGTCATTGTCGTCGGCCTGATCTATGCGCTTCCCAACCTGTATGGTGAGGATCCGGCTGTTCAAATCACTGGCGCGCGCGGCGTCGCCGCCAGTGAGCAAACGCTGATCCAGGTCCAGAAAACTTTACAAGAAGAAAAAATAACCGCGAAGTCTGTGGCACTGGAAGAGGGCGCTATTCTTGCGCGCTTCGACACCACTGATACCCAGCTGCGCGCGCGCGAAGCGCTGCTTAACGTGCTGGGTGACAAATACGTCGTGGCGCTGAACCTTGCTCCGGCAACCCCACGCTGGCTGGCGGCGCTCTATGCCGAGCCGATGAAGCTGGGTCTTGATCTGCGCGGCGGCGTGCACTTCCTGATGGAAGTCGACATGGACACCGCGTTAGGCAAACTGCAGGAACAGAACATCGATAGCCTGCGCAGCGAGCTGCGCGACAAAGGCATTCCTTACGCGACCGTGCGTAAAGAAGACAACTACGGTCTGAGCATCGTCTTCCGCGACAGCGCGGCGCGCGACCAGGCTATCTCTTATCTCAGCCCTCGCCATCGCGATCTGGTTATTTCCTCTCAGGGTGACAACAGCCTGAAAGCGGTGATGACCGATGAGCGCCTGAAAGAAGCCCGTGAGTACGCGGTTCAGCAGAACATTAATATCCTGCGTAACCGTGTGAACCAGCTGGGCGTCGCCGAGCCGCTGGTTCAGCGTCAGGGCGCTGACCGCATCGTGGTTGAGCTGCCGGGTATCCAGGATACCGCGCGTGCGAAGGAAATCCTTGGCGCGACCGCGACCCTCGAGTTCCGTCTGGTCAATACTAACGTGGACCAGTCCGCCGCCGCCTCTGGCCGCGTGCCGGGCGACTCGGAAGTGAAAGAGACGCGTGAAGGCCAGCCGGTAGTGCTGTACAAGCGGGTGATCCTGACCGGGGACCATATCACCGACTCGACCTCCAGCATGGATGAGTACAACCAGCCGCAGGTCAACATCTCGCTGGACAGCGCGGGCGGTAACATCATGTCTAACTTCACTAAGGACAACATCGGCAAGCCGATGGCGACCCTGTTCGTGGAGTATAAAGACAGCGGTAAGAAAGACGCTAACGGTCGCGCTATCCTGGCGAAAGAGGAAGAGGTGATTAACATCGCCAACATCCAGTCGCGTCTGGGTAACAGCTTCCGTATCACCGGTATCAGCAATCCGAACGAAGCGCGTCAGCTGTCGCTGCTGCTGCGTGCCGGCGCGCTGATTGCGCCGATTCAGATCGTCGAAGAGCGGACTATCGGCCCAACCCTGGGAATGCAGAACATCAAGCAGGGTCTGGAAGCCTGTCTGGCCGGTCTGGTGGTCTCTATCCTGTTCATGATCCTCTTCTATAAGAAGTTCGGCCTGATTGCGACCTCGGCGCTGATTGCCAACCTGATACTGATTGTCGGCATTATGTCCCTGATCCCGGGGGCGACGCTGACCATGCCGGGCATCGCGGGTATCGTGTTAACCCTTGCGGTGGCGGTCGATGCTAACGTTCTGATCAACGAGCGTATCAAAGAAGAGCTGAGCAACGGGCGTACCGTTCAGCAGGCGATTGACGAAGGTTATCGCGGCGCGTTCAGCTCGATCTTCGACGCCAACGTGACGACGCTTATCAAAGTGATCATCCTGTACGCGGTCGGTACCGGTGCCATTAAAGGGTTTGCGATTACCACCGGTATCGGTATCGCGACCTCAATGTTTACCGCTATCGTCGGCACCCGTGCCATCGTGAACCTGCTGTACGGCGGCAAGCGCGTTAAAAAGCTGTCTATCTGAGGAGTGCGTTGTGGCACAGGAATATACTGTTGAACAATTGAACCACGGCCGTAAAGTCTGGGACTTTATGCGCTGGGACTACTGGGCCTTCGGCATTTCAGGTTTTCTGCTGATTGTGTCGATCGCCATCATCGGCGTTCGCGGGTTTAACTGGGGGCTCGATTTCACCGGCGGTACGGTGATTGAAATTACCCTTGAGAAACCGGTCGATCTGGACCAGATGCGCGATTCCCTGCAGAAAGCGGGCTTTGAAGAGCCGCAGGTGCAGAACTTTGGCAGCAGCCGCGACATCATGGTACGTATGCCGCCGGTGCATGACGCCAACGGCAGCCAGGAGCTGGGCAGCAAGGTCGTGACGGTGATTAACGAATCGACCAGCCAGAATGCGGCAGTGAAGCGTATTGAGTTTGTCGGCCCGAGCGTCGGCGCGGACCTCGCGCAAACCGGCGCCCTGGCGCTGATTGCGGCGCTGGTCTGTATCCTGATCTACGTCGGCTTCCGCTTCGAATGGCGTCTGGCCGCCGGGGTGGTTATCGCCCTGGCGCACGACGTGGTGATCACCATGGGCGTGCTGTCGCTGTTCCATATCGAGATCGACCTGACCATCGTGGCCTCGTTGATGTCGGTTATCGGCTACTCGCTGAACGACAGTATCGTGGTATCGGACCGTATCCGTGAAAACTTCCGTAAGATCCGCCGCGGTACGCCGTATGAGATCTTTAACGTGTCGTTGACCCAGACGCTGCACCGTACCTTGATCACCTCTGGTACCACTTTGATGGTGATCCTGATGCTGTTCCTGTTCGGCGGCCCGATTCTGGAAGGCTTCTCGCTGACCATGCTGATCGGTGTTTCCATCGGTACGGCTTCCTCTATCTACGTCGCCTCCGCGCTGGCGCTGAAGCTGGGCATGAAGCGCGAGCATCTGATCCAGCAGAAGGTTGAGAAAGAAGGGGCGGATCAGCCGTCTATTCTGCCGTAATCCGGTTCAGTTGAGATAAAGCTATCCCGGCCCTTGCGGCCGGGATTTTTTTGCCCGCGACAAAACCTGCTGACAGTATGCTGTCAGGAGCCCTCCCATACACTGCCTCTGAACTCACTAACGAGCAGGAGGAAGTATGAACAACGTGATTAACTGGTTTGAAATTCCGGTCGCCGATATGGATCGCGCCGTCGCGTTTTATGAGCCGGTGATGCAAGTGTCGCTGCGTCGCGAAACCATGGACTGCGCCGAGCTGGCGGTGTTCCCGCATCAGGATCCGGCCCCCGGCGGCGCGCTGGCCAAATTTGAAGGTATCGCGCCCTCGGCGCAGGGCGCTATTATTTATCTGCATACTGATCATCTTGCCGCCACGCTGGAGCGCGTTGCCTCGGCGGGTGGGGCCTGTGTCTTCGGCCCGCTGACGCTGCCGAATGATATTGGCACCATCGCCCTGTTTACCGACAGCGAGGGCAACCGCGTCGGCCTGCACCAGCCGGCTTAACCTTAACTTTTGGTGAAGTGAGACATGACCCGACGCGCCGACCGTTTATTTCAGATTGTGCAGATCCTGCGCGGCAGGCGGCTCACTACCGCCGCGCTGCTGGCGGAGCGGCTGGGCGTGTCGGAGCGTACCGTCTATCGCGATATTCGCGATCTCTCCCTCTCCGGCGTACCGGTGGAGGGCGAAGCGGGCAGCGGCTACCGGCTGCTGGCGGGCTACGATCTGCCGCCGCTGATGCTGACCACCAAAGAATCCGAGGCGCTGATCGCTGCGATTCGGCTGCTAAAAACCTGGGGCGGTGAGGCGCTGTCGCAGTCGCTGGAGTCCGCCCAGGAAAAAATGCTGGCGATCCTGCCGGAGGCGCGTCGGCGCCAGGCGGAGCAGACTCGCCTGTTTGCCCCTGACCTTGGCGCGCATCGCTATGCTAAAACCCATTTTGACGTTATCCACCAGGCCGTATCCAATCAGCAGGTATTACAGCTTCACTACCAGGATGAATCCGGTCAGGTGACGTGGCGTGAAGTGCTGCCGCTGGGGCTGTTTTTCTGGGGCGAACGCTGGCTGCTGGTGGCCTGGTGCGAGCTGCGCAATGATTACCGCAATTTTCGCCTCGACCGTTGTCTGGAGGTCAGAAGGACCGAACGTCGATTCAGCGAGTGCGCCGACCGCTCGTTAAGCGATTTTCTGCGCAAGGTCCGGTGCGAGGTGCGGGAGAAATAAAAAAGCCCGGGCAGCAGGAGCTGCGGCCCGGGCGCTGTCTTGCTGTATCAGCAATCAGAAGTTGTAGCCGACCACGAAGTAACCACCCCAGCCGGTCGAGCGAACGCTGAACGGACCATCGCCGAAGTTCAGCTTCGCATCATCAGCCCACTGGCCGCCGTTATGGAAGTAACGGGCGACGATAGAGTAGTGCCAGTGCGCGTAGTTCAGCGCCAGGATGTGGCTGGAGGCGATAGAGTTGCTGGTGCGCGCGTGCTTCCCGTTCAGATCGTAGAAGTTGTCATCGCCGAGGTCAGAACCCCAGTCGAAGTTGGTGAAGCCGATGTAGCTCAGCGAACCGCCCCACAGGTCGGTCAGCGGCACAAAGTATTTCACTTTGAAGCGATAGCCGTCCCATTCGTTTTCGTTGGAGGCGCCGTAGTTCTGCCACTGGTACTTGGCGTAGACGTTCAGCGACAGGCTCATTGGCAGGCCGGTATCGATATCGGTACCCAGACCCATATACCAGGTGCTCTGCTCCTGGGAGTCGTTGCGGCCCATATCGTAGATATAGTTGTTGGCGAAATACCATTCTTTGAACGGCCCGAAGCTCAGGTCGGTATTGGTCAGCTTATCGATAGAGAAACGCGGTTCGATCTCCATAAACAGCGGGGAACCTTTGTTCCAGATACCTTTTGCCGTGCTGTTGCCGCCGAAGAATACCGGGGCATCAATATAGCCGTAGAAATCAAACCAGTCTTTTTTGGCGAACGCTTCGTATTCCAGGTAGGTATCGTTACGGATCTGCGGTCCAAAACGGGTGTGGTAGCTGCCCACCACGTTAACACTCTGGTGCCACCAGTCAGACAGATACTGCGGTTTGTCGTTTTCTGCCGCGCCCGCGGCAAAAGTAGTGGAGAGCGCCACAACCGCACCCGCTGCCAGTAATGTTTTTTTCATAGTAATGCCACTGTTTAAATTGAGCCTGAAGGCGTTAAAAGAAGTGCCGAAGCGTTTCTAAATATTTCGTCTTTCTGTGGGGGTCTATTATAGGAATCATTGCTCACAAAAATACGTGTTGTTTCACATAACCAGAACATGCGTAATCGATTGCGTTCACGATTCTATGCATTTCTTGACAAAATGCTACTGAAAATCGCGCTGCAGAACGATTTCTAATGAACTCTTGGGAAAAGTTGTAAGTGGATAAGAAAGACGGGGCAGGACGTAGCCGGGCGGGGCAGGCCCGGCTGAAGGCTTACTGGGCGGCGGCGGGCTGGATATCGTGTACGCGAATAAAACCGACTTTATCTGGCGTTACATTGAGGCGCAACGGGATATCGACATCGCTGGGGGCGAGGGTGCTGGCCGGCGCGCTAATCAGCTGATCCTGAACATTGACTTCCTGATAGCTGTGGGTGGTGCCGGTGATCTGTCCGGAAGCGACGGTGGCGGTAAAGGCCGGCAGCGGATCGTTGGATTCGCCCTGAATGCGTAAGGTCAGGCGTGACCCATCGCCATCCGGGGTAATACTGCCCACCGACATGCGCAGGGTGCCGATCTGGCTCTCCAGCCGCGCCGGGGTCTTGGCATCCGGCAGCAGATAGACGCCGCGGGTGGATTTGGCGTTCAGCGCGTTTTGCTGGGTGATTTTGATCGTTTGCTGGTTGAGCTGGGTCATCTCCTGGCTCAGCGTACTCACGCTCTGGTGCATCTGGCGGATTTCGCTTTGCTGGGCGCAGGCGGTCAGGGTGAACAGGCAGCCCGCGATGGCGAGCTTCAGGTAACGTCTTGTCATGGTCAGGATTCCGTTTACAGAGGATGCTTAATGGTAGCCAAACCGGCCTCATCTCCCATAGATCCTTTGTCTCAAAAGCTCTTTCTTTGTAGTCCGGTCACTTCGCGGTAAACTACTCTTCAGTTTAACTACCTGTCAGGACGCGCTATGCATTGCCCTTTCTGTTTCGCCGTGGATACCAAAGTGATCGACTCTCGTCTGGTGGGGGAAGGCTCTTCCGTGCGTCGCCGTCGGCAGTGCCTGGTCTGTAACGAACGCTTTACCACCTTCGAAGTGGCGGAGCTGGTGATGCCGCGGGTGGTGAAGAGTAACGATGTGCGCGAACCCTTCAACGAAGACAAGCTGCGCAGCGGGATGCTGAAAGCGCTGGAGAAACGTCCGGTTAGCGCCGACGACGTGGAAATGGCGGTCAACCATATCAAGACTCATCTGCGCGGCACCGGCGAGCGCGAAGTGGCCAGCAAAATGATCGGCAACCTGGTGATGGAGCAGCTGAAAAAGCTGGATAAAGTCGCCTATATTCGCTTCGCGTCGGTCTATCGCAGCTTCGAAGATATTAAAGAATTCGGCGAAGAGATCGCCCGCTTACAGGACTAAGCCATGCAGGACGAAATGTACATGGCGCGTGCGCTGAAGCTTGCCGCGCGCGGTCGCTTTACTACCCATCCTAACCCTAACGTCGGCTGCGTCATTGTGAAAGACGGCGAGATCGTCGGCGAGGGGTTTCACTATCGCGCCGGCGAGCCGCATGCTGAAGTGCACGCCCTGCGCATGGCTGGCGAAAAGGCGCGCGGCGCCACCGCCTACGTCACTCTTGAGCCCTGCAGCCACCATGGCCGTACGCCGCCATGCTGCGATGCGCTGATTGCCGCCGGCGTCAGCCGCGTGGTCGCCGCGATGCAGGATCCGAACCCGCAGGTGGCGGGGCGCGGTTTGTATCGCCTGCAGCAGGCCGGCATTGAGGTCAGCCATGGGCTGATGATGAACGAAGCGGAAGCGCTGAATAAGGGCTTTCTGAAGCGGATGCGCACCGGTTTTCCCTGGGTGCAGCTGAAGCTGGGCGCGACGTGCAGCGTCTGCGCGCCCAGAGCCATGCCATCCTGACCAGCAGCGCCACCGTGCTGGCGGACGATCCGGCGCTGACCGTGCGCTGGCAGGAGCTGAGCGCCGATACCCAGGCGCTTTATCCCGAAGAGAATTTGCGCCAGCCGCTGCGCGTCGTCATCGACAGCCAGAACCGCGTCACGCCTGAGCATCGTATTGTGCAGCAGGCGGGGGAAACGCTGTTTGCCCGCCTGCGCGCCGATGAACGGCAGTGGCCGGAAAGCGCCCGCACGCTGCTGGTTCCGGAGCATAACGGCCATCTCGATCTGGTGCTGCTGATGATGCTGCTTGGCAAACAGCAGATCAACAGCGTCTGGGTTGAGGCAGGGGCTACGCTTGCCGGGGCGCTGCTGCAGGCGGGCCTGGTCGACGAGCTTATCGTCTATATTGCGCCTAAACTGTTAGGCAATGCGGCGCGTGGATTATGCGCGCTGCCGGGGCTTGAAGAGCTGAGCCAGGCCCCCCATTTTAAATTCAATGAGATACGTCAGGTTGGCCCGGATGTCTGCCTGCATTTAACCACTGCGTGAGGCTTTCCTGATTATTAGGAAGCAGCGCTCAGAATAATATGATAAAATCCGCCCCCCTTGCGGGGCACATGAACCCGAAGGAAGAGTATGAACATTATTGAAGCTAACGTTGCTACCCCGGACGCTCGCGTCGCCATCACCATTGCGCGTTTCAACAACTTTATCAATGACAGCCTGCTGGAAGGCGCGATTGACGCCCTGAAACGCATTGGTCAGGTAAAAGATGAAAACATCACCGTCGTTTGGGTTCCAGGCGCGTATGAGCTGCCGCTGGCGGCTGGCGCACTGGCGAAAACCGGTAAATATGACGCGGTGATCGCGCTGGGGACGGTGATTCGCGGCGGTACCGCCCACTTTGAATATGTGGCAGGCGGTGCCAGCAATGGCCTGGCGCATGTCGCTCAGGACAGCGAAATCCCGGTAGCCTTTGGTGTTCTGACCACTGAAAGTATTGAACAAGCCATTGAGCGCGCTGGCACCAAAGCCGGTAACAAAGGTGCAGAAGCTGCGCTGACCGCGCTGGAAATGATTAACGTATTGAAAGCCATCAAGGCCTGATTTTTGTAAGGGGAATTCCGTGAAACCTGCTGCTCGTCGCCGCGCCCGTGAGTGTGCCGTTCAGGCGCTCTACTCCTGGCAGTTGTCCCACAACGACATCGCTGATGTCGAATACCAGTTCCTGGCGGAACAGGACGTAAAAGATGTTGATGTTCTGTATTTCCGCGAACTGCTGTCCGGAGTGGCGACTAACAGCGCGTACCTCGACGGCCTGATGAAGCCCTACCTGTCCCGCCAGCTGGAAGAGCTGGGCCAGGTTGAAAAAGCGGTGCTGCGTATCGCGCTGTTTGAGCTGTCCAAACGTGATGACGTACCGTATAAAGTGGCCATCAATGAAGCTATCGAACTGGCGAAAACCTTCGGCGCTGAAGATAGCCACAAGTTCGTTAACGGCGTGCTGGACAAAGCGGCTCCGGTAATTCGTCCCCACAAGAAGTAAACTGCAGGCCGGGTTTTGCGAGGGTCGCCTCGCAGCCCGGCCTTATTTATTATTTTGCTGAGGCATAACGTATGGCATGCGGCGAATTCTCCCTGATTGCCCGTTATTTTGATCGCGTTAAAAGCGCCCGCCTTGATGTTGAAACCGGCATCGGCGATGACTGCGCGCTCCTGCATATTCCCGAGAAAAAAACGCTGGCAATCAGCACCGACACCCTGGTGGCGGGCAATCACTTCTTACCCGATATCGACCCTGCCGACCTCGCTTATAAAGCGCTGGCGGTGAACCTGAGCGACCTCGCGGCGATGGGCGCGGAGCCGGCGTGGCTCACGCTGGCGCTGACCTTGCCGGAGGTGGATGAAACCTGGCTGGAAGCCTTCAGCGACAGCCTGTTTGTCCAGCTGGACTATTACGATATGCAACTGATTGGCGGCGACACTACCCGTGGCCCGCTCTCCATGACGCTGGGTATCCACGGCTTTGTGCCGCCGGGACGCGCCATGAAACGCGCTGGCGCGAAGCCGGGGGACTGGATCTATGTTACCGGCACTCCGGGAGATAGCGCCGCCGGTCTGGCGGTACTGCAGAATCGTCTAACGGTGGATGAACCGTCTGACGCCGACTACCTGCTGGCCCGTCATCTGCGGCCGATGCCGCGCGTGCTGCAGGGCCAGGCGCTG
>OHKF01000542.1_pt1 | contig 20430 bp, 9 predicted proteins | sample 1568781 | NCBI WGS metagenome assembly OHKF01 (sample SAMEA3879580, study PRJEB24766) | human gut metagenome | biome: human-associated habitat; feature: feces | place: USA | collected 1985/1987
GGCACTGGCAGGAAGAACAAAGATTCCCATTAGCAATGCCGCTAATCCAATTATAATTTTTCGTCGAAAATTAGCGACGTCGCTGACTATTCCTATCTCTATCTTTCTTTTTCTTGTCTTCATCCGGTTTTTGTTTTTTAAGTTCGTCCAGTTTCTGCTTATCTAGCGGAATTGCGTGAATATCCCATGATTGCTTATCTAAGTCCCAGTTTGCCTTCGGCTCCAAGATCATATTGTAATAATACACTTCCTCAGGTTGTTCTCCTTTTTCAAAGTTACCAGTATCCCAGATTCCATTTCCATTCCGGTCGTTCACCAGTCGGGCACAATATTTACCAGGATTCAAAAAATAAAAGTCTGCATACCCTCCGTCCGTTAACCTTCTCTGGCGCACCACTTTATCTTGAGCATCCAACAATTCTACAAAAGCAGTAGAGTCTGCTCCTGTCACCAGAAAGGTGATACTGGCATATTCTTCCAGTTTACGTACTTTGAAGCCCTGCTTTATTTTATCGGTGAACAAGCCATATATACCATGGAATGCAGTCGAGTCTACCGAGAACTCATATTCATTACCCGGTTCCCAGTCATAATACAAGTTGAATCTTTTCAGATTCAAAGAATCTTGTTCAAACTCAAATGGTATATCTTTCCAAAGCGTATCCACCTTTTCTTTCAGATGAATCGCCGCACTATCAAAACGGGCAATCGGTTCATCAAAAGTCAGAGATATAGAACCGTACACATCCATTGATGAAGGTGCACCGACATTCACCGGCAAGAATTTGGTTGGTTCCGGCTCATCTTCTTCATCTTTCTTTTTCTTTTTTTTCTTTTTCTCCGGTTCTTCCTTCTTATATTTTTGCTTCGAAACCAGATTCAAGGTATCCGTACGTGATACCAATTGATTTAATGTATCCGTATAAAGATAAGTTAGGCTGATAGCAAGTGTATCCTGCTTAAAAAGCAAAGAGTCTTTCACCCAATAATGGATCGTATCGTTCCGCGGATTCTGTTCGATAACAAAAGCATCCCTTTCATCGAAATTCAACCCCTTCAATGTAGGTAAAGTATCTGCCTGACCGGCAAAATAGAACGTAAATTTCTGTGGAACAAGCCGTTCTGATTTAATCAAATATTGTGAGTAGTTGAATTCCTTAAAGGCACGGAGTATAAGATCATCCGGCAGATAATGCATATATTTCCTCTCAACAATCGTATCGTAAGTCAGCGAGTCCACCCAAGCCGTGTCCATACGGATTCTTTCCTCCATACGAGGAATGACCAGTGAATCGTTAAAAGCAATGACTTCACTTTTTTGGTTGAAAGTAAATGTCTGGTCTGCATCCATTAACCCATAAATACGATATTTGCCAGGAGCTACGCCACGGATAGAGAAGCGTCCCCGGCTATCGGTACGTGCCACACGGTCAAATGGCAATTTTGTAAAAGCCGAATCGTTCAGGTTGGAATGTAATCCTACCAGGATTCCTTTTATCGGCTCCAGATTGGAAGCGTCAAGCACCGTTCCGGATACCTCCATTGTATCTATTTGCGTACCGGTAGAAAAGGTGAAGGTAAAGTTACCCAACGGGTTACCTTCGTTATTATCGACTATCGCATCCGAAAAGTCAATTGTATAAGTGGTATTCGCTTTCAATGAATCAAGCAGGTTCACCTGTATCCGCTTTCCTGAAGCTTTAATTTCGGGCTGTTGTACCTGCGGTGGAGAAACAACAACTTTTTCTGTTGCTTTTTCCAACTTTATAAATTCGTCGAACAAGAGAGAAACTTTTGTCCTCTGATTATTTAAAGCGCCGGCAGCAGGTGTACTACCGATGAAACGAGGTGGCGTTTCATCATAAGGGCCACCGTCCGGACGTCCGATACTGGCACAAGAATATAGCATGACAACCAGCGTTACTACCGGAAATGCCTTGCGAACGATTTGCTTTATCTTTTGATTCTCAAATTGTAACATGCTGCAAAAATAAGTGTTCTTATCCAATAAACACCACACTTTCTAGCTAATTTATTAAAAAACGAAAGGGTAGCTTAAGGTAATAAACAATTCCAACGCGTTTTTTATTTCTTTTTATCGCTGATATAATTAGTTTTCTTACCTAAAGCGACTAGCTTTGTTAGCTAGTCTTTTTCTCTGATTTTTACGAGATGATATCAAGAAGAAGGAGTAAAGAGCAGGTAAACCGGTAGTTGATATGCAGAAAACAGAAGTTGGATAATAAACTGAATAATTTAACGTGAGATACTGTTTGCAGGAAAAGCAGAAACAGTATCTCACGTATTTTATTTACCAGCCTGTATTTTGGCCTAAATTAGGATTCTTATAATATTCTGTCTGTGGTATAGGATACAGATACATCTTATCATCCCAGTTACGTGTTTCAAGCAACTCTTTCTTATAAACAGGTGAACCATTTTCCAGAGTAATCTTGATGCAATAAATGGCTTTGGTTTTATCACCTATCTTCCAACGACGGATGTCCCAGAACCGATGGTCTTCAAACGCCAGTTCCACGCGTCTTTCGCGACGGATACTTTCAGTAAATGCATCGCCATCCGTTGTAACAGCAGGCATATCAGCTGCACTACGTACTTGATTCAGTGCTGCACGTGCAGACAATGGATGATCATTATCCGTATAATCGGCACCCTTCCAGGCATCCATCGCTTCTGCATAGTTCAGAAGAATCTCTGCATAACGGAATATAATGAAATGATGAGGTTTCTTTTTCTCGTTAGAAGGAGTAAGAGAAACGGTCTCGTTCATATACTTCTTCAAATAATAGCCAGTGGTAGTCGCTCCGGCTGTTCCGGCACCATCTTTACCGCCTTCATAAGACTGAATAGTTGAATTCATCCATGTATCTCCGTTGCAAAGTACTGTTTTGTAAAACCGTGGGTCTCTGCCCTCATACGGGTTCTGCCCCGGCGCAAGCTGTTCCCAGTCAAAGTCTTTTCCATTAGTCAGCTGAAAAGCATCCACCAGATTTTGGGTAGGTACATTGCCGGTTTCTCCCTTTTCATAACTGATAGGCAGATTGTTTGCTTCAAAGTCAAAACTTTCTCCATTTCTACGTTCAAAAATTAATTGCGGAGATTTCAATACATCGTTTCCACCATTCTTGTCATACAGAGGATCTACATTCGTCTTCGGCAAACTGTACCAGTTCTCTTTTATGATAGCATAAGCCGCATCGGCAGCAGCTTTCCACTTATCAGCATCCTGACTGGGATTATGTAACATACTCGCCGCATAAAGAAGGGCACGAGATTTCAATGCCAACGCAGTACCTTTAGTCACACGTCCCGTCTCCGCCCAAAAATCTTGATGACTGACGGGAAGTGTTTTAGCTGCATCATTACATTCATCGCATATATATTTTATCACTTCGCTGAAAGAACTCTTTTCCACGCTATTGATCTCATCCAACGCATACGTACGTGTCAATAATGGAATATCTCCGTATCGTTTGGCCAGTTCGAACAAGTAGAAAGCCCGTAACACCCGCAATTCTTCACGATACATAGTAGCTTTGGCAATATCTTCTTCATACGTATCATTCCAACGGAAACGCTCCAGCCTCTCTTGGGAATAGTTTTCGAGAAATGAATTAACGGAACGGATAGCTCCATAACACTTCGACCACATATTGTCGACTGCATTATTGGGACTCCAGGCATTATTATAAAAGTCGTGAACACTGTTATCACTCCAAATATAAACAGAATTATCCGTTGCAGACTCTCTCAAAGCCCCGTCGAGCACTCCGAGATCTCCGGGCAACTGGCTATAAACATAAGTAGCCAAGCCCTTGACATTGCTAAAGTAGGAATAAGCCTCTTCTCTGTTCAAACCAGTCGATTCGTCCAGTTCGAGCAAGCTACACCCAGAAACGGATAGTAGCAAACCTGTATATAATATGATATATTTTCTCATGGTTATCTCACATTTTAGAAGTTAATATTCAACCCGAAATAAACAGAAGTCATATCCGGATAATTGATTTTCAGATCCTCACAGTTCATATATTTCACATGATCCAGCGAAAAAAGATTATTAGCTCTCGCATATACCTGAATCTTCTCCATTTTCACTTTCTTCGCCCAAGAGGAAGGAAGGTTATAGTAGACATTCAGGTTACGAAGTTTGAAATAGCTCCCGTTTTCCAACCACTGTGTACTGTTTCTGAAGTTATTGGCATTATCCAGCGTGGTCAAACGAGGAACATTTGCAATATCTTTCGTATCTTCCGTCCAACGGATTTTGTCGTTCAGATACCAGTTTGAAATATTTGTGTTGTTTCTCAACGGCCAGTACACGCTTGCAGTATTCAACATCACGCTATAATGCCCTACCCCTTGGAAGAGAGCGTCTACCCCAAAACCTTTATACTCAAATCCTAGGTTGATACCATAGTAAATCTCCGGTATGGCAGTAGAATATCCTATCGCTTTCTGATCATTACTGTCAATTACTTTATCACCATTTAAATCCCTATATTTGACATCCCCCGGACGTACTTCCGAGAATTTCTGTACAGGGCTGTTCTTAATGTCCTCCTCATCTCTAAAATAACCGATCGCTTCCCAACCGAAACATTGTCCGATAGGATAACCTTTCTTAGACAGATAGCCATACGGTTGATACCCCTCACCATTCTCTATGACTTTACTTTTAGCATAAGAAAAATTAGCACCGATGTAGTAGCTGAAGTTTTTATACTCTTTTTTCCACATAGTAGAGAGTTCTGTTCCTTTTGTTTCCACTTTTCCCGCATTCATCTGGGGAATGGTAACTCCGATTGCAGAAGATATCAACCCGCTTCCGTCAATTAAAATATTAGAGCGCTTGTCATAGAAACCATCAATAGAAAAAGTCAACCCTTTGAGCAAACTCATATCCAAACCGATATTATATTTATCTGCCACTTCCAAGTCGAGTTGCTCCATTGCCAGCATTCCCTCCTTCAAACTGCTTCCGGCAGAGGTATTCCCAGCCTGAAAATAATAGGAACCGCTTCCTATCCAATATTGCTTATCCATGTCATAATCATAGATATCATATCCGGAACGCCCGTAAGAAGCGCGGAGTTTCAAATAATCAAAAGCGGAGATTCCTTTCATGAAATTCTCGTTCGAGAGTATCCAGGCTGCGGATATAGCAGGATATGCACGATACTTATCGTTCTTTCCCAATACGCTACTGCCGAAACAGTTAGCAACAACATCCACCATATAACGATTATCAAAATTATAACCTACGGTTCCGATGATGTACTGACGGTAACGGCTATTATTAGCTCCCGTCAGAGTCATTGATTCCTGGCGGAACATGGCACTGGCAGTAAAATCATGTTTATCCCATGTCCGGTGATAATTGACTTTCGCTTCAAAGTTGGCATGTATATATTGATTAGCCAATCCTTTGTTGCTGATTTCCAATTCATCGTTAGGATTTCCGTAATTCGTATAAACCGGTTCTCCGTCGGTACCTTTCTCAATGGTCTGATACATAAAGCTTTTCTTGGCTGTTTCCTGATAAGTTGCATTATTATCATAGGCAATAGCAAGTTCAGCGCTCAGTCCGCGAGTCAATACAGACAGGTCTTGTATCAATCGCAGATCTGCTTGCAGCATTCGCTGATTCAGCTTATAATAGCCTACGTCCGCCAGATTGGCTATCGGGTTTGTTTTCAGCACATTATTACTACCCCAGAGTCCATTCTGAGTCTGTACAGGGAATGCGGCAGATGGAGTATTGAATATCTGTTCAAACAAAGTAGCCTCCGATGTGGTAGGGCGTTTCGTTTCACGCAGCATACCGAGCATATTCAGTTTCAATTTCGTTGCATCTGTGATATCTACATCCAGATTCATGCGAAGATTGAGAAAATACTTTTTCATCTGGGAATTATAACGATCAGTGTAGTCAGTGTACTTGGAATTCAACAGTCCCATATCATTCTTATAGTTCAAGACACTGAAATAGCGCAGCCTCTTACCTCCCCCGCGGAAAGTAATATCCAGTTGATGACTGGTCGTATGATTACGCAACGCTTCCTTCTGCCAATCAACATTCGGATAAAGATCGCTATTACCTCCGGCCAAAAAAGAAGCTTCATCCATATCCGGTTGCAGGCCATCATATCTCAATGCTTCATTCCGGGCTTTTGCATATGTATAAGCATCGGCAAATTCCGGTTGGTTTACGGGCAGACCTAAACCAAACTTATAGTCTACCTTGATCTCTTTTTTACTGTACATACCGCGTTTGGTAGTTATCAATATGACACCATTGGCACCACGAGAACCGTAAATAGCTGTAGAAGAGGCATCCTTTAAGATATCAATGGATTCTATGTCACGCGGATTGATCGTTTCAATTCCTCCAGCACTCAAAGGAACTCCATCTACTACATACAGAGGGTCTGATGATGCGCTGATAGATCGGTTACCACGAATACGGATTGATCCTACAGTACCCGGACGTTCACTTGAGGTGATATCTACACCGGCAGCTTTGCCTTGTAAGGCTTCAAAAGCATTGTTCACAGGTCTTGTATTCAATTCTTCAGAACCAACACGTGCCATAGCACCAGTCACATCACTTTTTTTCTGAACACCATAACCTACTACCACAACCTCATCCAGTGTTTCAGTATCCTCCTCCAAGATTACCTTAACGGTAGATTGTCCTTTCACCTGGATATCTACGGTCTTGTATCCCACGAAACTTACTTGGATAGTTCCATTATCAGGAACATTTTGAAGTGTGAACTTACCATCAAAGTCAGTAATTGTACCATTGGTAGTACCTTTCACCACCACACTGGCACCGATTACAGACTCACCTGTCTTGTCAAGGACAGTACCCGAAACGGTTTTGCTCTGTGCAAAGGCCCCTACAGCCAATACGGATAACAAAGCAACGAAGAACAGCCGCTGGAACTTCTCCAAACGACGTAACAGACTTGAATTCTTTCTGTCTTTCATACTTTAATTATTAAGTTAAACAAAAGTTAACTTGATATATAAAGTTGAAAGTATCAAAAAAAGCCCATTTCATCGAATTTTATAATATAGATGATACAATAATAGAGAATATAAAGTGCTCTTATTGCTGTTGGAAAAAAAACTCTTTTAGTTAGTATTTATGAAATATTTTACTTTGCTCTCAAATTTATATGGAGTAGTTTATATCCTGACTTGAACTTAAAAAATATCTCCAAAAAGTAAGTGTACTTTATCAGCTGTCTAAGTGCATTTGCTTGATTTATGAACCACACTTACTTTTTAAGGTAATACAATAATAACATTTACATGATATGAAAGACATTTATGCATATATAATAACATTGACTATTTAAGCAATTGATCGAAGATTTCTCTAAAAACTTTATCGGCGTGCTCTTGCATTATTCGTATATAATTAAATATAGGACGATTGTTTTTCATACTATGACCAATACAATATTCTATTTTTTCTATTTCGATACCTATATCATAACCATGTTGTGCAAATGTTTTTCTTGCAGAATAATATGAAACCTTTCTATTTATGCCTGCCAGATCAGTCACCTTCCCTATATGTCTAAAGACCAAACTATATACTTTTTCATAAGATTTATACTTGCCAAAAACTAATTTCCCATTTTCAGAAATATATCGTTCAATAATTGTCTGTGCTTCTGGCTGGATAGTGAAAGCTATTTCATTTTCATTTTTTTTGCTATTACGGGTTTTATGTCTTATATATCTCATACAGTTCCCTTTAGTGAAATCATACTCCATTAGGTCTCTTAGATTAATACCACCTAAATAATAAGTTAACATAAATATATCCCGAGCCATGATATGCACAGATTTGAATAATTTTACATCACGTATTCTTTTTAATTCATCAACGGACAGATCTAGTTCTCTGATATTACTAACTGGCATTTTAAATAAAACAAAAGGATGAACTAAATAAGTTACATAATTCATTTTCCTGGCATAGTTCAATATTACTTTTATTAAAGTGAGGTAAATTCTGATAGAAGTTTCTTTTAATCCTTCAGCCTTCATTACATCAGCGAAACTTTGTATATGTGTCGGACTGAGTTGTACCAAAGGAAAATCACCTTTCATATGTTTAAGGAACTTTGCACAAGCTATATTATATAATTTATGTGATTTTTTACGATCGTCTGCTTCCATCATTGAAAGATATTCTTTCACTACCGTATTAAAGGTTATTCCTTTTTTTTGTTGTTCCCGAGTTATAACATGTATCAATTCAGTGCATGAAATATTCGACTGATAATGAATAGACGAAAGAATCTCTTCGTATTCATTAATCAACTTGCGCAAACAAGCATTTATATTAGCTGCATTTTCATGTTTTACTACTCGTCCATTTTTCATTTGATTTGCAGAATCCAAAATGAATTGGGTTGAAATATATCTCGTTTGTGAACGATGAGCCACTGCGATCCTGACTCTATGTCTACCGTTAGATAATTTTTTAGCAGGTACAATTACTATTGAAAGATTAGCCATATTCAAATTTTAGTTTATACGTTTTACAATACAATATTAAAGTAACAATCAGAAATAAAAGCACTCTTGTATAACAAAAATGCTCGTGAGACTATCCATTTTGAGATTGTTCACAGACATTTGTACTATTTTTCAGTTGAAAAGACGTAAATTTCCATGCTTTTGTACAATCCTACATTGGCTTTTTTAATATTCGCGCATATATTTGCAACACTTTTTCACAGGTAGGAGACCTATTTCTCCTGAGAGAATAGAAAACTAACTTTTGTTTAACTTAATAATTAAAGTATGAAAGACAGAAAGAATTCAAGTCTGTTGGGACATCGATTAAAATTTCGGTGGCTTTTTCTCTTTAGTCTGTTTGCAGGTCCTCTGGCTCTTCCCCTAGGAGGACAGTCGGCAATAGCTGCAAACAATATTGCTCAACAACAAAAAGTATCAGTGACCGGTAAGGTTGTAGATAATTTAGGAGAACCTATTATTGGTGCCAATGTTGTTGTGCAAGGTCAGACAGTAGGTACTATAACCGACATTGATGGAGTTTTTAAGCTGGATGTTCCTAAAGGAGCTAAGTTATTGATTTCATTCATTGGATATAGTTCCAAAACTGTAGAAGTAAAACAATCTAACATTGAAATAGTTTTGGATGATGATTCTCAAATGTTAGGAGAAGTAGAGGTTGTAGCTTATGGCGTTCAGAAAAAGGTTTCTGTGACTGGAGCTATTTCCAGCGTAAAAGGTGAAGAATTGACAAAAACTCCAACAGGCTCCATTTCTAATATGTTATCAGGGCAAATGGCAGGTTTGACTACCGTACAGTATTCCGGTGAACCGGGGAGTGATGCAGCGAATATTTTTGTCCGTGGTCAAGCTACATGGAATCAATCTGCTCCTCTTATTCAAGTAGACGGTGTGGAACGTAGTATGAATGATATTGATCCTAATGAAATAGAAAGTATTTCTATATTAAAAGATGCTTCTGCTACGGCTGTTTTTGGTGTACGAGGTGCAAATGGCGTTGTTTTAATTACGACTAAAAGAGGTAAGGAAGGAAAGGCTAAGATTTCATTTACGACTTCCTCAAGTATTATTGCCCCGACCGAAAGTATTAAAATGGCTAATTCTTATCAATATGCCACTTTTTATAACCAAATAAACACTGGTGATGGTTTGAATCCTACGTTTTCGGATGAAATAATCCAGAAATTTAAAGATGGTTCAGATCCCGTTCGTTTTCCAAGTGTGGATTGGGTAGATTATTGCTTAAAAGATATGACCCTTCAAACACAGCATAATGTTAATATATCAGGTGGTACAGACCGTGTACGTTATTTTATTTCAGCAGGAGCTTATACACAAGGCGGTTTATTTAAAGAATTTGACTTGCCCTATAATCTGTCTTATCAATATAATCGTTTCAATTACCGTTCAAATCTAGATATTGACGTAACCAAAACGACAACATTATCAATGAATATTGCTGGTAATGTGAATAATGCTTCTAAACCTTATACTGGACAGGGTAGTGCCGGGATGTTAATAAACATGTATTATTCCACTCCGTTTTCTAGCCCGGGACTTGTCGATGGCAAACTGGTTAATGCAAGTACGGACTATCCGGATTTGAGAATGCCTTTTACTGGTGGTAGCGGCATGGGATACTATGGTGGAGGTTTTATGCGAACCAGTAATAACACCTTAAATGCTGATGTCCAATTAAAACAAAAACTGGATTTTATAACTAAAGGATTGTCATTCCATATTAAAGGATCATACAATAGTGGTTTTACATCTTATACACAGGCTAGTGCTAGTGTTGCAACTTATACTCCTGTATTACAGGAAGATGGTACGATTGCTTACAAGAAATATGGACAAAATTCTCAGTTGAAATATGAAGATAAGGATCCGGCTAAATCACGTGATTGGTATATGGAGGCAGCCTTAAACTATGCCCGGGAATTCGGTAATCATCATGTTTCAGCATTATTGTTATACAATCAGTCTAAGATATATTATCCTAGTGCATATTCTGATATTCCTCGTGGTATGGTTGGTATAGTGGGACGTGCAACTTATGATTGGAAAAACCGCTATATGGCAGAATTCAATATTGGATATAATGGTTCCGAGAATTATGCACCCGGCAAACGCTTTGGTACTTTTCCGGCCGGTTCTTTTGGTTGGATTGTTAGTGAGGAAAAATTCTGGAAACCTATAAAATCAGTAGTAAGTTTCTTGAAATTTCGTTATACAATCGGTCTAGTTGGTAATGATAGTTTTGACGGAAACAAGCAACGTTTCCTCTATATGTCTGATCCTTATGTAGTTAATAATTCTTCTTTAATTAACCGTGATGGTCATGGTTTTTTGTTTGGTATCAATAATTCCACAGTAAGTCCTGCTGCTTATGAAAATGGAAAGAATAACCAAGATATTACATGGGAAAAAGCGTTGAAAACCAATTTGGGTGTAGATGCTAATTTCCTTAATGATCGTTTACGCACTTCATTTGATTATTATCATGAAAAACGTACAGACATTATGTTGAGTGACGGTACGGCTCCTTCTGTATTAGGATTTACTCCTCCATTGGCTAATCTTGGGGAAATGAGAAGCTGGGGTTGGGAAATCACTTTAAAATGGAATGATCAAATAGGTGACAATTTCAGGTATAACGTAGGATTGAATTTGATGTACAATCAAAATCGGGTGGTAGAGAGAAAAGAAGCTCCGCAGAATGAAGAATATATGTATCAAAAAGGACGTCGTCTTGGTTCACGCAGCCAATATAAATTCTTTGAATATTATAATTCGGAAACAACCCCTACTCATTACAAAGAAGTATATGGTACGGATATGCCAGAACAATTAGTCAGTGATTTAAAAAATGGTGATTGTGTATATGTCGATTTAAATAACGATGGTAAAATAGATTCTAACGATATGTCACGTCAATTTGGTTTCACAGATGATCCGGAATACATGGCCGGTCTTAATATGGGATTCAGTTGGAAGGGATTTGATGTTTCAATGCAATGGACTGCCGCATGGAATGTAAGCCGCAGTATATCAAGTGTATTCCGCCAACCTTTTACAGACCGTACAAACTCAGATCAAGGAGGTTTGTTGGAATATATGTTAGACCATACATGGACTCCAGAGAATCCGAATCCAAATGCGGAATATCCGCGTGCGACATTTATCAACGATACCAATAACTATGCGGAATCAACTTTGTGGGAGAAAGATGCTAAGTATCTTCGTTTGAAAAATCTGCAAATTGCTTATAATTTCAATCTTCCGTTTATGAAAAAACTGAAACTGAATACTATGCAGTTAGCGTTAAGTGGATATAATTTATTGACCTTTACTCCATATTTTTGGAGTGATCCGGAATCAAAGGCTAGTAATTCTCCCTCTTATCCGCTGACAAAAACATATTCATTGAGTTTGAAACTTGGTTTTTAATCTTAATAATGCAATCAAATGAAAAAATATAATAAATGGATTTTTAATGTTGCTTCAGGACTGGCTCTAACATCTGTCATCGCTACTTCATGTGTCGATGAAATCAAGTTCGGCAACTCTTTTTTGGAAAAGGCTCCAGGAGGATCGGTTACAAAAGATACCGTATTTAACAATGCTGAATATACCAGACAGTTTCTGACTAATCTTTATGGTATGCAATATTATGGGCTTCCTTATAAAAATGTAGCTAATCAGGAAAGTTCTAATAATTACGTGGGCAAACCGGAGGCATTGACAGATCTTTATATATATACTTATCCATCAGCCGGTATCACCGGACCTTATTATCAAGGTACTCATACAGCTAATTATGGTAAACGTTCTGATAAATTTGATTATTTAAGGAATAATATCTGGGAAGCTGTACGTGGAGTATGGATGTTGATTGAGAATATTGATAATGTACCGGGGCTAGGGGAAGATGAAAAAGCTTCTATGGTGGCACAGGCGAAATGTATTCTTGCTTCCCGTTATTTTGATGTATTTCGTCATTATGGTGGCATTCCTTTAATTAAAGGTACATTCAGTGGAACGGATACAAGCTATGAAATGCCTCGTAACAGTGTGGAAGAAACAGTGAATTATATGGTACAATTGCTGGATGAAGCTGCTGCTGTACTTCCTTGGACTGTAGAAACACCTGCATCTGAATCCGGACGCTGGACTAGAGCGGCAGCTTTAGCTTATAAATGTCGTATTCTTCAATTTGCAGCCTCACCTTTATTTAATTCCGACCAGCCTTATTACCCGGGAGCGACAGGCAATCCTGCTATTTGGTATGGTGGTTATAAACCGGAACTATGGGATCGCTGTCTGGAAGCGTGTGAACAATTCTTTAATGAACTGGCTTCTAAAGGTGGATATAGTTTACAGCAGGCGAAAGGTACTCGTCCAGAAGATTATCGTTTGGCATATCGTGCAGGCTATGCTAATTTGGATAGCCCGGAAGTATTGATAAACACACGTGTAATTGATATTGATGCATTCAAATCAAGTCATTATAATTGGCACCAATGGGGAGATCCTCTTATGAGCATTCATCGTGGTTACAGTCCTACACAAGAATATATGGAAATGTTTCCTTGGAAGGATGGTATGCCGTTTGATTGGGATAAGACTAAAAGTGAAGGAAAACTGGATGAAATGTTTTTGAAAGGAACGGGCACAACCAGTGACGGACTGATAAATATAGAATTGACCCGTGACCCGCGTATGTATGAAGAAATCATTGTAAATGGCCAGCAAGAATCTTTGGATTGGACCACAGGAAATATGTCAGGTTATTGTTTTGAATCGTGGTTGGGGGGAAAGAGTGCCGGCAATGGTCCTACCAGTCAAACAGGTTCATTTGCTACGGGATATGCACCTATCAAATTCTTAATGGGAAACGATATGCTGCGTAGATATGTACATTGGTCTTGTATCCGTATAGCTGAACTGCATTTAATTTATGCGGAAGCATTGTGTCAAAGTTCACGAGGCAGTATGGATAAAGCTATAGCTCAAGTAGATATTGTACGTGCACGTGTAGGAATGAAAGGATTGGCAGAATGTAATCCGGATAAAAATTTACAAAGTAACAAGGATGCTTTTATCGAAGAACTTCTTCGTGAACGTGCTTGTGAGCTAGGTATGGAAGATGCACGCTTCTTTGACTTGATTCGCTATAAACGAGCAGATATATTTGAAAAACAATTGCATGGACTTTTCATTTATCGTTTGGATGACAACGGAGTACGAAGAGATTTGCCTTGGCGTGGAAACGATGAAGGGAAGATGGCTTATCCGACCCATTTTGAATATGAAAAATTTGAATTGAATAACCCAACTCGTTATTGGTGGACAAATGGATTTGACCCTAAATGGTATCTTTCTCCATTTCCGTCAACAGAAGTTAATAAAGGATACGGGCTTGTTCAAAATCCCGGATGGTAATAACTAATGAATACTTCAATTACAATTTGAATTAATTATTATGAGAAAAAATAGATTAATTATTCCGGCACTCCTTGCTTTTTTGAGTATGCAAGGGTATGCACAGGAACTCAATGATAGCATAACTTCCGGTAAGCCGGCAAAATATTCCGATGAAGTTGTAGAAATCGGATATCATAAAGCTCAACGTCTGGAAGAATCTACCTCATCAATTTCTACCGTATATAATGAAGATTTCAATAAGCGTAGTGCTAAAAATATAGCTAATTCGCTTTTTGGATATGGTACAGGGTTGACTACTTTGCAAGGTAGCGGACGATATGCAGATGCCGAACCTACATTTTTTATTCGTGGTCTACAAAGTTTATCCACTAATAATCCGTTAATATTGGTAGACGGTATTGAACGTGATATTACAGATGTCACTCCTGAAGAGGTAGAAACTGTCACTATATTGAAAGATGCTGCTGCAGTAGCAATTTACGGGCATAAAGGTATAAATGGTGTAGTAAATATTACTACCAAACGTGGTATTTATAATACACGTGAAATCAAGTTTACTTATGATCATGGTTTCGGTTGGCAAGCACGCAAGCCCAAGTTTGTAGACAGTTATTCTTATGCAAATGCCATGAATGAAGCATTGGTAAATGACGGGTTAACAACACGTTATACACAAGATGAGCTGAACGCATTTCGTAGTGGTCAATATCCATATCTTTATGCTAATGTGGATTGGCTTGGAGAAACTTATCGTGATATGGATGCCACCAATATATATAATATAAGTTTCCGAGGTGGGGCAAGCAAATTCCGTTATTATGCTATGGCTAACTTGACTACTAATAAAGGGTTTATTGCCAATCCTTATATGAATGATGGATATTCTACACAGGACCAATACTCCAGAGCCAATTTACGTACTAATTTGGATATTGATCTGACAGAAAAAACAAAATTGAAATTAAATGTATTAGGTATCCTGTCAGAAACTAGAACTCCGGGAGCGAATGGTCAGGGAGGTGCTAATTTATGGGATATGATTTATACTTTACCTTCCGCTGCTTTTCCCGCTCGTTTGGAAAATGGTACATGGGGAGGTAGTGCGACTTGGGCTGGAACCAAAAATCCTTTAGCTGTATCACAAGCGGCGGCTTACACAAAGTTCCACGAACGTACATTGTTCGCTGATATGACTCTTACCCAAGATTTATCATCTATAACCCCAGGACTAGGAGCAAGCGGTATGTTATCTTATGATAACTATGCCCAATATTGGGAAAATCATTCTAAAACTTTTGTTTATGGTAGTAATTCGGTAACTGCATGGGAAAATGGCGTACCCTCAAGTACGACTTATTATACTGATGGTAAAGAAAGTGCGATGAGTAGTGATGCTAAATGTATTGCATTTACACGGGTATTCAATTTTGCAGCAACTTTATTTTATGACAAACAAATAAATAAAGACAATAAGATTTATAGTCAATTAAAATGGGACTATGAATACCGTAATACCAAAGGGACTGATCAGACTTGGTATCGTCAGAATGCCTCTTTCTATACTCATTATGGATACAAAGATAAATATTTTGCTGATTTGAGTGTAGTTGCTTCAGCGTCTAATAAATTGGCACCAGGACATCAATGGTCTATATCTCCCACTGTTGGTTTAGCTTGGGTCATGTCAAAAGAAAATTTCATAAAAGATATTTCTTGGATTAATTTTATAAAACTGCGAGCTTCGTTTGGCGTCATTAATACCGACCGTCTTCCGTTGGATGATGACAACGAGGTTACTAACTATTGGGAACAAACATATGGTGGCGGTGGTTATTATCCATTTGACACAAATTATTCTGTAGGAACGCAAAGTTGGTCATTAGGTCGTCTGGCTTCTTTGAATTCTACTCATGAAAAAGCATATAAATATAATTTCGGTTTAGATGCCAGTATGTTCAATGGGTTGGATGTATCTTTTGATGCTTATTATGAAAGACGTTCAGATATTTGGGTGTCTTCAAGCGGCCATTATTCAAGTGTCTTAGGATTTACTGCTCCTTATGAAAATGGTGGCATTGTAGATAGTTGGGGAGTTGAAATTGGTGCTAATTACCACAAAAAAATTGCTGACATTACTTTAAATATAGGAGCTAATTTTGCTTTAGCCAAAAATGAGATTATCGAGCAAATGGAAGAACCGCGTATGTATGACAATCTTATAACTACAGGTAACCCTCTGAAGCAAACTTATGGTATGGAAGTTATCGGATATTTTAAAGATCAAGCTGACATTGAGAATAGTCCTAAGCAGTCATTTGGTGATGTAAAACCTGGTGATATAAAATATAAGGATGTCAATGGTGACAATATCATTGATGCGAATGATAAAGTTGCTATAGGGTATAGTACGACTGCTCCTGAAATTTACTATTCATTCAATTTGGGCGCGGAATGGAAAGGATTAGGCTTTGATGCCATGTTCCAAGGAACAGGAAGATATTCTGCTGTATTAAATACGAAGAGTTTATACTGGCCATTAATAAATAATACAACGATTTCACAGGAATATTATGATAACCGGTGGACTCCGGAAAATCAAGACGCTAAATATCCTCGTTTGAGCTCTCAAAGTAATGAGAACAATTATCAAACTAATACTTTGTGGTTGGCAGACCGCTCATTTTTGAAACTTCGTTCAATAGAGTTGTATTACAAGTTTCCACAAACATGGGTGAAAAAAAGCAAAATATTAAGCAATGCAAAGATTTATGTGAGAGGTATTGACCTTTTGTGTTTTGATAAGATTAATATTGCCGATCCCGAAGTTTATGGAGCGACTTATCCTTTAACTCGTAGTGTAGTGGCTGGATTAACTATCGGCTTTTAATTGTTGAACTTAAATTAAAAACATGATTATGAAAATCAAAAAAATAGTGAGCGGAATAGCATGTATGGTAACTTTGGCTGCATGTAATCTGGATTATCACGAATATGCCAATTACGGAAAAGACTATATAGATGAAAGCTATGAAAATGTAATTGGTATGATTACCAATGTTTATTCCATATTAGACTATGACTTTGGCCAAACATATAAAGGTGGAATGCTGGCATCTGCTTGTGATGAAGCTGAATATGCTTATACAAACAATGATATATGTGATTTTGTAAACGGATCTTGGAGTCCGGCTAATCCAATGTCTAATATCTGGACTAGCAGCTATAAAGCAATTCAGATATGTAATCAGTATCTGGCTGAATTTCAAGGATTGACATTTGATGAATTAAAATTAAATGATGACTATCGTGCACAAATGTTCCGTTATACCAACAGTTTCAAGGAAGCTCGTTTTTTGCGTGCATATTTTTACTTTAATTTAGTACGTGCTTATGGGGATGTTCCATATTTTACAGAAATGGTAACTACGGATCAAGTAAACAGTCTAACACGCACCCCTGCACAGGAAATTTTTAATGCCATTATAGCAGAATGTGACAAATTATCTACTGAATTACCTGCAGACTACACAAAACTCGGACTGGACGGAATTGCCCCAGCAGAGAACGGTCGTGTTACTTGTTATGCGGCTTTGGCATTAAAAGCACGTGCTGCTTTATATGCTGCCAGTCCATTGTTTAATCCGGAAAATAACAAAGATTTGTGGCGCAGAGCAGCTGAAGCTAATAAAGAAGTGATTGAAACTTGTACGGCTAACGGTTTTAAATTAAGTAAGTACTCAGAATTGTGGGGACCTAACAACTGGTCAAATAATGAAATGATTTTTGTTCGTCGATATAATGGTAACATCAGCACATTGGAAGAATATAATTTTCCAATGGGAGTACCAGGTGGAAATTCCGGTAATTGTCCAACACAAAATATGGTTGATGCCTATGAAATGAAAGCTACTGGAAAAATGTGGAATGAAACAGGAAGTGGTTATGACGCTTCTAATCCATATGTCGGACGTGATCCACGCTTCGATATGACTATTGTGAAGAATGGCGATACAAAATGGCCATCAAAAAATACCAATCCTATTGAAACTTTTTATGGAGGTTTGAATGCTGAACCTCTTTCAGGTGCAACTCCTACCGGATATTATTTGAAAAAATATTTGGATTCAGCCATTGATCTGAGTGCCAATAGTACTACAAAAACCAGCCGCCATTCATGGATCACTTATCGTTTAGGAGAATTTTACTTAAACTATGCAGAAGCCATATTCCAATATACGGGTTCTGCTGATAATGCTGGTGAATTCGGGATGACAGCTTGTGAAGCGGTAAATATCATACGTAATCGTACTGATGTCAAAATGCCGGAATTTCCAACAGGTTTGTCGGCAGATGCCTTTTGGAATAAATATCAGAATGAGCGCATGGTAGAATTGGCTTTTGAGGGACATCGTTTTTATGATCTGAGAAGATGGAAAGATGGTGATAAATTAAAGAGCATCATAGAAATGAAACTTACAAAAAATGAGGATGGTACTATCACTTATAAACGAAACGTTGTCAATCGTGTTTGGAATGATAAAATGTATCTCTTCCCAATTCCACAATCGGAACGTATGAAAAATCCTAATTTGTCTCAGAACGCAGGATGGTAATAGAATAAATATACAATAAGAGGATGCATCAATATGTATAAAGCATCCTCTTTTACCTTTAAATTATAATTTATAGAAATGTCATGAAACAATCTAGATTTTATATTCTCTTTTTCTTTGTAGTTTTTGTAGTTTGTATCGGGCTATTTTGCTCATGTCTCAGTAATGACGATGATGCGCAATGGTCTAAATTTAATGGTGTATATGTTACGGTTAGTGGAGACAATATTCGTGGCTACAAGTTATACACGGATTTTGGTGCAATTTTAGTTCCAACAGAAGAAAGTCTTAATCGTATACCTTGGTTAAAAGAAGTACAACGTGCCATAGTTAGTTTTAATCTATTGGAGGAAAATGAAAATATAACTCAATTGGAGGATGGAAAAACTTATGATATTATATTAAACAGTACGAATGGAATGAGCCAACAGATTCCTACTTTTACAGTTCATGTTGACACTTTAAGTGAAGAGTATCAAATATCCGGCCAAGACTCTATCCATCTAAAAAATAAGAATATTTATTCATTAGATAAAACGGCCGGAGCATTCTATATAAAAAATGGTTATATGAATATTGTTCCAACTTTTGAGTATGATTTATATAAGCCAGTTTTCTTTTTATTATACTATGATGGCGAAAAAGATATAGATATTTCTAATAATAAGTTGAATCTAAATTTGTATTTTAATAATAGTATACAAAATAGTAATAACTCAATTTCTTCGTTTATAAGTCTTGAAATGCCTGGAGAAATTTATTATAAATTTCAAGATAAAGGCATGAATGATGACGATCTTATCGATGTATATTTGAATTCTGAAACCGTTTCCGGTCAAGAACAAATACATTGTAAAATGGCTTTAAAAGATTTTATGCTTCCTTAAAACATTGGATTCTTCATTGCATTTGCAGAAGTTTTACCGATAAAAACGATAAAGGCTTAGCCAATCAAGAAAAATATTATACAAAACTAGGGAAATGAAATACTGATATATGGATCTTTCAATTAAAAGCAATTTGAGAAATCCATATATTAGTATTTTTTTTAAAGTCACATCTTTTATAAGGTTAATAGTCTCTGGTCTGAAGTTCTTGGTATAATTATTATTTATGATGTAGGCACCATTCATCTAATAAAGGCCATTATTGGGATAATACAGGAACTTATAGGTTTCATTATTATTAAAAAGTACATATGGGAATATGTCAAGACATTCAGTCAATAACATGGTAATACGGAAAATCTTCTTCTTTTTTATAGATTTATACACTCCTTAAATTCCCAACAAGCATCAAACATCTGTTGACTAAGCATACAAATCTAATAATTGAGTCTTAGTTCTCAATCATGTCAGATCATTGTTTGGACTAAAATTCTCCCTATTTTTATAAAGGGTATTCTACTTTAAAAGAAGAACTATAGTAAAGATCCATCATAAAGTTTTTAGTTTTTTATTTCTGCTTTCATTTTGTATATTCATACTTGAAAAATAAAAATACTTTTAAGAATCGTATCCTATCTTTCCTATGCTTAAAAAGTTATTTAAAAGAATTCGATGTAATGTCAAATTATCGTTAAGGGGAAGGTGTATCAAAAAGTATACCTTCTTTTTTATGGGAGCAGTATATCAGTGAAAAAATCTAGGATATATAGAGAATAGTTGGTTTAAAGTGAACAATTAACCATATAAATGGATAAAATTCTATTTGATATAATTTCTCTCATGCATAAATTTGTCGTATCAGATAAAAAATGACATGCTATGAGAAAGACATTTTT
>OHKF01000548.1_pt1 | contig 20344 bp, 15 predicted proteins | sample 1568781 | NCBI WGS metagenome assembly OHKF01 (sample SAMEA3879580, study PRJEB24766) | human gut metagenome | biome: human-associated habitat; feature: feces | place: USA | collected 1985/1987
GGAGATCAATGCGCTCTGGTATAATGCGCTGAAGGTCATGGAGGAACTTGCCCGGCGGTATGAGGGAGACGATGTTTTGGTTACTGGCGGTTCTGCCACGAGTTCCAGCAGTGAAGTTTCTGTTGCTGGTGCTGCCACGGGGTTGGACAGTCATGTTATGACCTCTCACGACTACGCCGCACTTGCGGAACTTGTAAAAGCATCGTTCTGCAGGAAGTTCTGGTGGGAAGAAAAGGGCTGTCTTTACGATGTCGTGGACGGGGATGAGCCGGATGACCATCTTCGCCCAAACCAGATCTATGCGGTGTCACTGCCTTTTACCATGTTATCGAAGGAGCAGGAAGCAAAAATCGTCGCATTTGTCAAAAAATATCTTTATATAGGCTGCGGACTTCGCTCTCTCACCAGTGACCATGCGGACTATCACGGCATTTACTGTGGTTCCCTGCCAAAACGCGACGCCGCCTACCACCAGGGCACGGCATGGGGATTTCTGCTCGGCGGTTTTCTGTCCGCCTATGCCAAAGTCCACGATCACTCGCTGGAATGTACCAAAGAGCTGCTTTCCCTGCTCGGGCCGGTGCGTCATCATCTGACCGACAATGGCTGTATCGGCTCGATCTCCGAAATTTTCGACGGGGATGCACCTCACAATCCAAGAGGATGCTATGCGCAGGCATGGAGCGTCGGCGAGACACTGCGTGCTTATATGCAGGATGTGCTGCCGTATATGTAACTTCCGTCCTGCTATCCTGCTATACGCATGATATACAAATGTATTGACATGCGTTACCGTATAATATAATCTCTCGACAGCAAGGTCAAAAAACATATTACTTTACAATTTAACTGATGCACACAATGGGTGAAACCTCGGTATTTAAATCTGGTTTCACCCATTTTTTCTAACTATTTAATGACTTTCTATTGATTTTGGGCGAAATCTTCCTTTTTCTACTCATTTCGCCCTGGTTTTTCCGATTCTGTGGGTTATTCTGATTGATTTCACCTCTATTTCACCCATTCTACCCCATATTGAAGTATATTCCCGTAAAAACCGGACGAAATCCCTTTGTAATGTGCAGTTTTCGCCCATTCTGTTTCAAACTAAACGAATTGGGTTTACGTTACTTTTATTTTTGTGCGCTGCGCTGGCAATGTGGCATATGCTTGCTCTAAAATGACCCGTCTATGTTTTCCTAATTATTGCGAAAATTCATATTATTAAAAAAATTTGCATTTTCTGCTTGACAGCAAAGCCATTTTCCTTTAAAATAAGTTTTGTTGTGAGACGCCCAGTTAGCTCAGTTGGTAGAGCAGAGGACTGAAAATCCTCGTGTCTCTGGTTCGATTCCGGAACTAGGCACTTTTAATTGTATAGAGAACATATTGGTATTTATGTGGCCGATCGCATGTATCCTGGAGTATTTTGTAGTGGAGAAACTGGCAACGATGCTGGCGTTTCGTCTGGTAAATCCGAAAGAAGACAAGCCGGTCTTTGTGACACTTGCAATCTGTTCTATGATTGTATGTCTGATGTGTCCGGTAATGAGTCTGATTGCCACAGTTTTGTTTGCACATCCGGGAAATCAGGTGATCGCAGTGTGGCTGCAAAAATTTGCATTAAACTTCCCAATGGCATTATGCTGGCAGATCTTTTTTGGAGGAGTATTTGTAAGAAACTTATTTACATGGGTGAAAAAAGCGATTCATCATAAATAAAATCATCATGAATAAAAAGAGGGTGCGCATAATGCGCACCCTTTTTTGGGGGGTAGGAAAATAATGAAAAATGGTAAAACTGCTTCCGGCACAAAACCGGAAACAAGAATTACTGTGATTAAGTATTAGCCCATAACCACTTCGACAGAGACTTCTGTCTTGCCGGTTGGTAATGGAATCGTATTTCCGTCTACGGCAATGCCATCAACGGTCATGGAAGCAACACCCTTTTCTACATGTTTCGGGTTACGGACGCTGATGTGATAGGTCACACCACGGAAGTCACGTTTAGCTTCGAAGCCATCCAGAGTGGATGGAATACATGGATCGACGGTCAATCCGTCGTAATCCGGACGAATTCCGAGAATATACTGGGAAACGTCCAGGAATGTCCATGCTGCAGTACCGGTCAGCCAGCTGTTCTTGGCTTCTCCAAAATTTGGAGCATCTTTTCCGGCAATCATCTGCGAATATACATAAGGTTCGGTACGGTGAATTTCGCTGATATCTTCAATATATGCAGGACAGGTTCTTGTATACACCTGCCATGCACGGTTTCCACGTCCGACAACGGTTTCTGCAATGGAAATCCAAGGATTGTTGTGGCAGAAGATTCCGGCATTTTCTTTATATCCTGGTGGATAAGAGGAAATTTCACCAAGTTCTACATGGTATCTGTGATAAGGTGGCTGAAGAAGTACAATACCGTATTTAGTATCCAGATATTTTTCTACGGATTCCATGGCTTTCAGACAGTTTCCTTCTTTCAGACCGATCTCTGCCATAACGCAGAAGCCTTGTGGCTCGATAAAAATCTTACCGTCTTCACATTCTTTAGAACCAATCTTGTTTTTGTAATGATCGTATGCACGCAGGAACCATTCTCCGTCCCAGCCGGCATTAAGAACTGTTTTTTCCATTTCCGCAATGGCATTTTCTGCAAGTTTTGCCTCGTCTTCAAGTCCTCTGTGACGGCAGATCTCTACATAATCTTTACCGTAACGGACAAACATACCGGCAATGAAAACAGACTCTGCATTTGGTCCTTCGGATGGGCCGAATGTCTGGAAGGATTCTCCCGGTTCTGTGGAGAAGCAGTTTAAGTTCAGGCAGTCATTCCAGTCTGCACGGCCGATCAGCGGAAGTTTATGCGGTCCGAGATGATCGATGGTGTAGTGGAAGGAACGGCGTAAATGCTCCATAAAATCAGTTGCCTTGGAAGGATCACTGTCATACGGCGTTTTTTCATCCAGGATGGTGTAATCCCCGGTTTCTTTGATATATGCTGCGGTACCTGCAATCAGCCAGAGCGGATCATCGTTGAAACCGCTTCCGATATCAGAATTACCTTTCTTGGTCAGAGGCTGATACTGATGATATGCACTTCCGTCTTCAAACTGTGTTGCTGCAATATCCAGAATACGCTCTCTTGCGCGGTCAGGAATCAGATGTACGAAACCAAGCAGATCCTGACAGGAATCACGGAATCCCATGCCTCGTCCGATACCGGATTCGAAGTAGGAAGCAGAACGGCTCATATTAAATGTGACCATACACTGATACTGATGCCAGATGTTTACCATACGATCCAGTTTTTCCTCGGAAGAGGATACCGTAAAGTGAGAAAGCAGTTCATCCCAGTATTTTTTCAGTTCAGCCAGTGCTGCTTCTGATTTTTCTTTGGTATCAAATTCTTTCATCAGAGCTTCCGCACGTGTGCGGTTAATCTTTCCATCTTCGGCGCGTCCGATCCATTTTTCTTCAACAGGATTCTCTATGTATGCCAGAATAAATACGAAAGTTTTGGATTCGCCGGGAGCAAGAGACACTTTCAGATGATGGGAGCCTACCGGAGCCCATCCGCTGGCAATGGAGTTTTTGGACTGATCGGACACGACAACTTCAGGAGCAGAGTTTTCTCCGTATGCTCCAAGGAAGGAATCGCGGTCAGTATCAAATCCGTCTACCGGGGCATTCACTGCATACAGTGCATAGTGATTACGACGCTCACGGTATTCGGTCTTATGATAAATTGCAGATCCATGAACTTCTACTTCACCGGTAGAGAAATTACGCTGGAAGTTGGTCATGTCGTCCATTGCATTCCATAAACAGAATTCTACATAAGAAAAAACAGAAAAATCTTTCGTCTCTTTACTGTTATTGGTAAGAGTCAGCTGATTGATCTCACAGTTCTTTCCAACCGGAACAAATGCGGTCAGCTCTGCCTGCAGATCATTTTTACGGCTCCGGAAGGTGGAGTAGCCCATACCGTGATGACACTCATAAGCGTCCAGATCGGTCTTGGTTGGCATCCATCCGGGATTCCAGATGGTATCGCCCTCTTTAATATAGTAGTAGTGTCCATTGCTGTCGAAAGGAACATTGTTATAACGGTATCTCGTCAGACGAAGAAGCTTTGCATCTTTATAGAAGCTATAGCCACCGCAGGTATTGGAGATCAGAGAAAAGAAATTCTCAGAACCCAGATAGTTGATCCATGGGAGTGGTGTCTTAGGAGAGGTAATAACATATTCTTTGTTCGCATCATCGAAATATCCAAATTTCATGTGTGTATCCTCCATATAAAATTATTTACTTGTGACATAGTAGATGAAAGTGGAAAGAAGCATTTGGTGGAGTAATCAATCCATCGTGCTTGTTTTAAATGCCACTTATCTATGAGAGCGAAAACGTTTAAGCACTCTCTTTTATAAATAGAGTATAGTCTCTGAAATTTAAAAAATCAACACAAAATGGCTTAAAACAGGCAAATCCAGCAACTTGAACAAAAACGAAAACAAAAAATATAAGAAAGCAACAAATGCGTGCGCAACATTAAAAAACAAACAAATTGCGTAAACGTATAAGAATAAAACAGCGTGCGCATGCACGGACACAAAATACACATACAATATGCACAAAACAGTCAAGAATAAAGTGTTTAAATTGACGAAATGACAAAAAGCTATTGCATTTCTGACCATACGGGGGTATATTAAAGCTACGAAAACGATTAAGAAAGTTTTCCGAAACATTGGAGGAACGATATGGTATCTTTAAAAACAATTGCTGAACGATGTGGTGTCTCTACTGCGACTGTAAGCAAAGCACTGAATGATCATAAAGATATCAGTGAAGAGACAAAAAACCGGGTAAAGCAAACGGCAGAAGCACTTGGATATTTTCCGAATGCAGCGGCCAGAGCACTTAAGACAAACCGCTCATATAATATCGGGGTACTCTTCGAGGAGGAAGCCGGAAGGGGCCTGACTCATGAATATTTCTCCGGTGTGCTGAACGGACTTAAGATTCAGGCAGAAAAGTTAGGATATGATATTACATTTATCAACACCTGCTTTGAAAATCGGAAAATGTCCTATTATGAACATTGCCGGTACCGGAATTTTGAGGGAGTCGTAATTGTATGTGCCAATTTTGACGACCCGGATGTGACCGAGCTGATGAACAGTGAAATACCTGTAGTTACGATTGATTATGTGCATCATAACTGCACCGCAGTTACTTCCAACAACATACAGGGTATGGAAGATTTAGTAAAGTACATATACAGTCAGGGACACAGAAAAATTGCATATATTCATGGACAGGAAGGGTCCAGTGTTACAAGGGACCGGCTGGCAAGCTTTTATCGGACGATTGATGAGCTTGGACTTGAAATTCCCGATACATACGTCCGGACAGCCGATTATCTGGAAACCAAAGGAGCAGCAAAACAGACAAGGGAACTGTTGAACTTAGAGGCTCCACCGACCTGCATCATTTATCCGGATGATACTTCTTTAATAGGAGGAAGAAATGTCATTATTGAAATGGGACTTCGCATCCCGAGAGACATTTCGGTAGCCGGATATGACGGTACGATGATTTCGCAGCTTTTATATCCAAAACTCACAACAATTCGTCAGAATACAGAAATAATTGGAAGTGAAGCAGCAACAAGGCTCATCGGAACCATTGAAAAACCGAGAACAACTCTCGTTGAGAGAGTCGTTATAGAAGGAAGTTTAGTTCCGGGACAATCCGTAGGTGCAATTCAGCCGAAGGAATAAACCGGAAGATTTCTTCAAAACAAACAGACCAGAAGGTCAACAATATTAAGGAGGGTTTTATATGAAAAAGAAAGTCGTAAGTGCACTGCTGTGCGCAACAATGGTAGCAACAATGTTTGCTGGCTGTGGAAGCAAAGAGAGTGATAACAATGCATCAACACCGGACACTTCAAAGGCAGATACCAGTTCTGAAGTATCCGAACCGGCAGAAGACACAGGAAAGGTTTTAAACATTTACTGCTGGAACGAGGAGTTCAAGAGCCGTATTACCGCTCACTATCCGGATTATAAGGAAGTAGACGCAACACATGGTAAAATCGGAGATGTAGATGTTGTCTGGAACATTACACCAAACGATGACAACGCATATCAGAACAATCTGGATGCAACATTGTTAAATCAGGCAGATGCTCCGGCAGATGACAAGATCGATCTGTTCCTTGTAGAAGCTGATTACGCACTGAAGTATGTAGATACGGACTACACAATGCCGATCAAGGATCTGGGAATTACCGATGATGATCTGTCCAAGCAGTATCAGTACACAAAGGATATTGTTACGGATTCTAAGGGAGTGTTAAAAGGCCTTTCATGGCAGGGCTGCCCGGGTGTTCTTTTCTATAACAGAGATGCAGCAAAAGAAGTTCTTGGAACAGATGATCCGGATAAGGTTCAGGAAGCTCTTTCTACATGGGATAAGTTTAATGCAGTAGCAGAAAAGGCAGCAGCAAAGGGCTATAAGATGCTTTCAGGATATGATGATTCCTATAGAGTATTTTCTAACAATGTGTCAGCTCCTTGGGTAGATTCTAATAACAAGATAGTTATTGATCCTAACATTATGAAATGGGTTGACCAGACAAAGACATTTACAGATAAAGGCTACAATAACAAGACATCTCTTTGGGATACAACATGGGCATCAGACCAGGGTCCTAAAGGTAAGGTATTTGGTTTCTTCTATTCAACATGGGGTATTAACTTTACACTTCTTGGTAACTCACTTGAGAAACCAGTAGCAGAAGGTGGTAAAGAAGAAGTTGGAAATGGTATTTATGGTGATTATGCAGTATGTCAGGGACCACAGAGTTACTACTGGGGTGGTACATGGCTCTGTGCAGCAGCTGGAACAGATAATCCAAACCTTATTAAAGAAATAATGAAGACATTAACATGTGATAAGACTACAGAAGTCCAGATAACAAAGGATACACAGGATTATACTAATACAATATCAGGTATGAATGAACTTGCTAACAGTGATTTTAAGTCAGATTTCCTTGGTGGACAGAATCATATTAAGCTTTTTGCACAGGCTGCTCCTAAGATTAATATGAAGAATATTTCAGCTTATGACCAGGGACTTAACGAGGAATTCCAGAAAGCTATGAAGGATTACTTCGATGGACACGTAACTAAAGAACAGGCATTAGATAACTTCTATGATAAGGCTCATGTAAAGTATCCTAACTTATCTAAATAATTGCAATTAGTGTAACATCATAGTGATAGATATATGAATTTGATCTGCCGGCTGCCAGTATGGAACAGGTATAACTGGCACCGGCATTATATGATTATACGTATATTTATTACTAGGAATTGGAGGGTGGCATGAAAAAGAAAAAATCTAAATGTGTCAGTTATGCTAAGTGGGGATATATATTTTTAATACCATTTTTCCTTGTATATATTATATTTCAGCTGATTCCGCTGATTTCCACTTTCTATAACAGCTTTTTTGAAAATTACAGAGTTGGACTTATGCAGGTGGGGCCTAAGTTTGTTGGCTTAGCCAATTATAAAGAAATATTATCGAATACACCACTTCTTATGTATCTTAAGAATACATTTATTATATGGATGATGGGATTTATCCCACAGATGATATTTTCTCTTCTGTTAGCTTCATGGTTTACAGATCTGAGACTTAGATTGAAATGTACTGGCTTTTTTAAGACAGTTATATATATGCCAAATCTGATTATGGCATCAGCATTTTCGATGTTATTTTATACGATATTCTCAGATATTGGTCCTATTAACAATCTCCTTAATGCAATGGGACTTCCTACATATAGATTCTTATCAGAGGTTGCAGGAACAAGAGGACTTATAGCACTTATGAATTTCCTTATGTGGTTTGGTAACACTACTATAGTTCTTATGGCAGGTATTATGGGAATAGATACAGGTATATTCGAGGCAGCAAGAATAGACGGTGCGAATTCATTACAGATTTTCAGAAAGATTACACTTCCTATTATAAAGCCTATTATGGCGTATACACTTGTAACATCACTTATAGGTGGTATCCAGATGTTTGATGTTCCACAGATTCTTACTAATGGTAATGGTAATCCTAACGATACAAGTATGACAGTTATAATGTATCTGAATAAGCATTTGTATAGTAAGAATTATGGAATGGCGGGAGCATTATCAGTGATTCTTTTTATAATAACAGCGGTTCTTAGTGTGTTTGTATTTAAATATGTAACTAAGGGAATGGTTGATTCAGGTGCATCTACATATAAGAAATCAAAAAAAGTAAAAGAAAGTAAAGCAGCAGGTAAGGGGGTATAACTATGAGTACAGTGGTTACTAAGAAAAGGTCTGATAGAAAAGACAAAGTAGTGCTGAATATTCAAAGAACATTATGTTATATAGTGTTAATACTCTTATCTATACTTTGTCTCTTTTCATTTTATGTATTGGTTATAAACACTACAAGGTCACATCCAGATATACAGAAGGGATTCTCTTTGTTGCCAGGAAGGTCGTTTCTTAACAACTTAAAGAATCTTTTAAAAGATGCTAATCTTCCAGTGCTTAGTGGTATGTTTAACAGCCTTGTTGTTGCTGGTGGTTCTGCATTGTTATCTGTGTATTTTTCAGCTTTAACAGCTTATGCTATTCATGCATATAATTTTAGATTCAAGAATCTGGCATTTACAATTATCATGGTTATAATGATGGTTCCTACACAGGTATCTGCACTTGGTTTTGTTGATCAGATGAGCAAGATGAGACTTATGAATTCGTTTATTCCATTGATTGTTCCATCCATTGCATCGCCAGTTGTATTCTTTTTTATAAAGCAGTATATGGACAGTGTTCTTCCGATTGAGCTGGTAGAAGCAGCAAGAATAGATGGCGCACATGAGTTTCGTATATTTAACCAGATAGTTCTTCCTCTTATGAAACCGGCAATAGCTGTACAGGCGATATTTACGTTTGTATCATCATGGAATAATTACTTTATACCATCTCTTATTATTAACAGAGATTCAAAGAAAACATTGCCTATACTTATCGCACAGCTAAGAAGTGCAGATTTCCTGAAGTTTGATATGGGCAAGGTATACATGATGCTAGGGTGTGCTATTCTTCCAGTTATTATAGTTTATCTGTGTTTGTCAAAGTTCATAGTACGAGGTGTTACATTAGGTGGCGTTAAAGGCTGATATCGTATTATTTATTAAAGCTTACAAGGTTACTACCTCCCTCAAAACTATATATAATAAAGCAGAGTCACAAGAATATGTGGCCCTGCTTTATTAGCTTCTTACGAAATATAATCTGCAGCTATATTTTTAAGAATATCAGCAGATTTTCTCAGCTCAGACATTTCATCATCGTTAAGTCCAATAGGAACAACCTTTTCAACACCTGTTTCGCCAACAACTGATGGAATACTTAGTACGACATCATTAAGGCCATATTCTCCAGTCATAAGACTTGATACAGGAAGAATGGATTTTTCGTTTCTGACGATTGCTTCACATATTCTTTTAACAGCCATGGCTATTCCATAGTAAGTTGCATGCTTTCTTTCGATTATTTCATAGGCACTGTTTTTAACATCATCAAATATTCTCTTCATAGATGCTTCGTGGTTGAAGTGTCCTCTGAGTTCACAGAATTCATTGACAGAAAGTCCACCGATTGTTGCGTTACTCCAGGCAGCAAGTTCACTGTCACCGTGTTCACCGATTATAAATGCATGGACACTACGGCTGTCGATAGCAAGATGCTCACCAAGAAGATACTTAAAACGTCCAGTGTCAAGAACTGTACCTGAACCGATTACACGGTTTGCAGGATAGCCAGATTCTTTAAGAGCAATAAGTGTAAGTATATCAACAGGGTTAGATACTATGAGAAGAATTCCACCAAAATCTCTTTTCTTAATCTCGCCAACAATCGATTTCATAATAGCTGCATTTTTCTTTATAAGGTCAAGACGGGTTTCACCAGGCTTCTGGTTTGCACCGGCTGTTATAACGATAATAGCTGCATCTGCTATATCATCGTAGCTTCCAGCGTATATCTGCATAGGACGTGCAAAAGAAATACCATGGCTTATATCCATAGCCTCACCCTCTGCACGGTTAGTATCTGCATCTATTAAAACCATTTCAGAGAATAATCCACTCTGCATAAGTGCAAATGCAGAAGAAGAACCAACAAATCCACAACCAATTACAGCGACTTTTCTACTATTTACTTTCATATTAATCCTCATTTCTGCAGACATTGTAATTATTTATAGCTACAGCCGTTTGCAATGTCTGCAGGACAAACAGGTTGTATATTTAAAATAGAATATGTAATAACACATGTATTATTCATCTGAACAAGTATAAAGAACATATTGTTATTTCTTTAACAAAGGTTAACACATTTAGTACATTGTATGCAAGAATTATATATGAAACATATTTTTGTGCAAAATCACAAAAAATATGATGCTTATTATGTTAAATTAGACTGAATGAAATATATAAATTAACATATATAAAATAATTCTTAAATAATATGGCAATGATTATAATTATTATTGACTAAATGAGATAATACAGTTATTTTAAATAAATTGGGATATATTTTTTTAAAACAGCAGCTTAGGATATACTTTAAAGCAGGTATTATTAATGAAGTTGTAAATAAAACTGTAAATGGAGATATAAATGTAGCTGTAAATGTAGTTATAATTGAGGGAGTTGTATATGGAGATAAGAAAAAGAAATCAGAACAAATTCAGGAAAATGCTGAAAAAATACAGACAATATATTATTGTTGGTGTGGCAGCGGTTGTAATAATAATAATATGTATTGTTGTTCTTATTACATCAGGGGCAAAATATAAGAAAAACAATGGTTTATTAAATAATGCACAGAGTAATAAAGCTACGAATAATGATTACGTGGATATAACCGAAAATGAAAATGCACAAAGTGAAGAGTCATATGAATCAGATACAGATGGTGACCCGGAAAAACAGGATGCTCTTGTTTATGGAGAAGAGGTAAATGTATCGTCACTGCCAGGTGATAGTGCTTCATATTCAAATGGAATAGATGTTTCAAAGTGGCAGGGAACGATAGACTGGAAGAAAGTGGCAGCCAGTGGTATAGATTATGCCATGATAAGAATAGGCTATCGGACAGACATAAACGGAACAATATGTGAAGATGAGTATGCATCATATAATCTTATAAGTGCGCAGGCGGCTGGCATTAAAACAGGTGTATATTTCTTTTCTACAGCGGTTAATGAGGCTGAGGCAATAGAAGAGGCTGAGTGGGTTGTAGATTATATAGCAGGTTATGCCATTACATACCCGGTCGTATATAATTGTGAGGATTTTACAAGCCAGACAAGCAGAATGTATGGTATTACTAATGAAGACAGAACAAATAATGCTATTGCATTTATGAGCACGATTTCTGATGAAGGTTATGATGCTATGTTGTATGCAGGCAAGAATGAACTTGTTGACAACAGGTTATGGAATACAGATGACATAAAAAAACAGTATCCATTATGGATAGCTTCTTATAGCGAAGGTGCATATCCTGATGTTACGTCTCCTTCGTATTCTGGAACAGTTGCTATGTGGCAGTATACGAACAGGGGAAGAGTTGATGGCATAGAAGGCTATGTGGATATGAATGTAGCTTATTTCAGCTATGATTCAGATGCTGATCCTTTTGATCCTGATAAGCCGCATGATGATATAAATGTGGCTGAGCTTGGCATAGTGTTTAAGAATGTTGATGAAACAGTTACAGCAAAGGAAGAAACCAATCTTCGTACTTCTCCGGACATAAGAGGGGCTTTAGCTTCGGTATTGTATAATGGTGATACAGCAAGACGTACAGGAATAGGAGATAATGGATGGTCAAGGCTTGAATATGAGGGAACAACTGTCTATGCAATATCAAGCTATCTGACGACAGATCTTAATAGTAAACCATACGATAACAGCAATGGTAACTTTTCTGTGAACGGCATGGAATTCTCTCCATATAATGATAATGTAACGGCAAAGGAAGAAACAAACTTAAGAACTCTTCCAAGTACTGATACGGGTACTGTGGTTACATCCATAAAGAATGGAGAATATGTAAAACGTACAGCAATGAGCGTACGAGGATGGTCACAGGTTGAGTATAATGGGCAGAAGCTGTATGCTGTATCAAGTTATCTTACCAATTAGGAATAATATGCTGCATCAGAATATTAAACGAAATATTATGTAAAACTTGAAAGAAAAATAAGAGTGAAAGAGTGAAAATATGTTTTTAAACAAAAAAAGAATTGTTAAAGCACTTGTATCGACAGCTGTTTTAACAATAATAGTAACAGGACTGTATGGGTGTGGTGCTGGAAGTGCTAAAACAGCAGTATCTGATAGTAAGGTTAATTCAGGAGAGTATGATATGACGGCAGGCGCATCTGTAAGTAATCCGTATACATTTACAGATGATTATGGCAGAGAGGTAACAGTGACTTCACATAAGAGAGCCGCAGCACTTATAGGAAGCTTTGCTGATATATGGGTGTCTGCAGGAGGAAACCTTGTTGCAGCTGCCAATGATACATGGACGAATTTTGATTTGGAGCTTACAGATTCAGTCATTAATCTTGGAAGCATACTGAATCCTAACGTAGAACTGCTTATAGCTTCACAGCCGGATTTTGTCATAGCAAGCTGTAATACTGAGGCTGATATAGCACTTATGGATACACTTGAAAATGCTGGCATAACAGTAGCATACTTTGATGTTTCTAATTTTACCCAGTATCTTAATATGCTTGATCACTGTACAATGATTACTGGGAGAAGAGATCTGTATAAGACTAATGGTGAGGATGTGAAGCAGCAGATAGATGAAATAAAAAGTACAATGGGTAATAATCATCCAAAGGTGCTTTTTATAAGAACAGCTGCCAGCAGTGTTAAAGCAAAGGGAAGTACAGGCTCTGTGTGTGGTGAGATGCTATCAGATCTTGGCTGTGTCAATATAGCAGATTCGGATAAAAGTATGCTGGACGATTTAAGTCTTGAGGGTATAGTGGCGGCTGATCCAGACTATATATTTGTTACAACGCAGGGTAATGATATCCAGGCAGCTATGAAGAGTATTAATAATCTATTGACAGATAATGCAGCATGGAATTCGCTAAGGGCTGTGAAAGAAGGAAAATATTATGTGCTGGATAAAAAGTTATATAACATTAAACCTAATGCCAGATGGGGAACAGCATACAAGCAGCTTGCAGATATTCTAAAACAATAACATGTTATAAGGTAAAAGTATAATACATAATAAATTCAGAATGTTATAGGAGGATAAATAAATGGGATATTTTCCGTTTTTTATTGACATTAAAGGAAAAAAAGGATTAATCATAGGTGGTGGCAGGATTGCGGAGCATAAGCTAAGAAAGATTCTTGCATATGAGCCTGATATAACTGTGGTTGCAACAAAGATAAGTGACAGTATAAAGAGCATAGAGGGTGTCAAGTTCATCGAAAGAGAATTCGTTAATTCAGATCTTGAAGGATGTTCATTCTGTATAGCGGCAACGGATGATAAAAAATTCAATGCATATGTTGCTGGTGTATGCAGAAAATATCATATTTTTATAAATGTTGTAGATGATAAGGATAACTGTCAGTTTTTATTCCCATCAGTGTATAAAGCTGGAAATCTGTCTATAGGCATATCGACACAGGGAGCCAGCCCATATATAGCTGCTGATATAAAAAATCGTATAGCATCAGAGCTTCCGCCTGATATAGAGCAGATACTTGATTATCTGTGTTCCATAAGGGAAAATATAAAAGCTAAGGTGGAAGATTCATCTAAGAGAGCTGCTATATTTAAAGCATCAGCAAGAAGGTGCATGGTTCTTGGAAGAAAGCTGGATGATGACGAACTTGATGAGATAATAGCCTCTGTTAAAGAAAACGAGGCTGATGAAACAAAGAAGGGCAGAGTTGTGATAGCAGGAGCTGGCTGTGGTGCATATGACCTGATAACCGTAAGAGCACTTAATGCGGTCAAGGCAGCAGAGGTTCTTGTATATGATGACCTGATAGATGAAAGACTGTTAGAATATGCCTTAGAGAGCTGTGAGAAGATATACGTTGGTAAAAGAAATGAAAGACATTCAACACCACAGCAGGATATCAATGAGCTTCTTCTTGCCAAAGCAAATGAAGGAAAATATGTGGTACGCCTTAAAGGCGGTGATCCTTATGTGTTTGGAAGGGGTGCTGAAGAGATACAGTATCTTAAGGAAGCAGGTATAGAAACAGAGGAAATACCAGGCATAAGTTCTGCGATAGCAGTTCCTGCAATGGCAGGAATACCAGTTACACACAGAGATGTAAGCAGAAGCTTTTCGATTATAACAGGACATACATCAGGCGATGTGAAAGATGGTGAAAAAACATTGCATGCGGATATCAGAAATTCTGCTGCCATGGATGGAACATGTGTATATCTGATGGGACTTACACATCTTAAAGAGATAGCAGATACCCTTGTGAAAGAAGGAAAATCAGAAAACACACCGGCTGCTGTTATAAGTGGAGGGTTTGATGGTACATATAAGGCAGTGAGAGGTACACTTAAAGATATAGTAGAAAAAACCGCTAAAGAAGGTATACAGTCACCTGCTGTTATTGTTACAGGAGATACTGTTAACATGAATATATAAGCTTATGATAGAGTTTAGGGTACGCAAAATACCAGAAATTAAATAAAATTAAAATAAACCACATAAACATATTGACTTTGTAGGGAAATGGGTATAATATAACAATACAATTTCCAAAGGTTGCCAGGCAACTCAAAGAAGCCTGGCAATATTTTTTAATCAATAAACATACTAACAGACTATGTATATATGAAAACAGGTTTAAAATTAACATTAAATAACAGCTATACAAAATACGGAAAGGAGATATGAATAATGAAGACAATAAATATCAGTAAGCTTAATAATAAAATAAAAAAAATAAAAGCGGTTGGTATGGCATGTATGACATTATCAGTATTTTTTCTTTCCGGATGCGCAAATAAGAGAGACGGACTTACAATAACTAATGTTTCATATGATCCAACAAGAGAGTTTTATGAGGAGTATAACGACGTATTTGCTGATTATTATATGAATCATTATGGAAAACAGATAAAGGTGATACAGTCGCATGGGGGTTCAGGAAGCCAGGCAAGATCAGTGGTTGAAGGCTGCAATGCTGATGTTGTGACACTGGCACTTGAGCATGATATAACGCTTATAGAAAATACCGGACTGATAGCTGCTGGATGGAAGGATGAGTATGATAAAGATTCAGCACCATATACATCAACGATTGTGTTCTTAGTAAGAAAAGGCAATACATTTGGAATAAAGGACTGGGATGATCTTACTGCCGATGGAGTTGAGATAATAACACCTGATCCTAAGAGCAGTGGTGGTGCATGTTGGAATTTTCTTGCGGCATTAAGCTTTGCAGAAGAAAAATATACGGATGAGAGTTCTAAGAAAGAATTTTTAAGAAAATTATATTCCAATGTTTCAGTGCTTGATTCAGGAGCAAGAGGTTCAACAACAACATTTGTTGAGAATAAAAAAGGTGATGTGCTTATAGCATGGGAAAACGAAGCGATTAACTCGGTGAATTCTTATCCTGATGAATATGAGATAGTAACACCTTCAGTCAGTATACTTGCACAGCCTAGTGTGGCAGTTGTTGATGATAATGTTAAGGTTAACAGGTCAGAAGAGCTTGCAAGTGCATATCTTTCATATCTGTATTCTGAGAGCGCACAAAGACTGGCAGCAAAATATGGCTACAGACCCTCAGATAAGAACATATTATCTGAGTATGGTGATAAATTTGATTTGAATGTACGGCTTACATCAATAGAAGATTATGGTGGATGGGATGAAGCTTACAGGATATATTTTGATGATGGAGGATGGTTCGATGAAATATACGACAACTGATAAAACTAATAAAGAACCTGAATTCAACGGAAAAAAAGTAAAGGACAGGAAGGTAAGGGTTATTCCTGGATTTCATCTTACATTAGGAATAACAGTGGCAATGTTATCGCTTATAGTGCTTATACCGCTGGCATCGGTTATGGTTTATTCGTTAAAGCTTTCACCCGGCGAGTTTATGGCACTTGTGACTAAGAAAAATGTTGTAAATGCATTTATAACAAGTATAAGCTGTTCCTTTATAGCAGCAGTTATTAACTGTATATTCGGGACAATACTTGCATGGACGTTTGTTAAATATGATTTCACATGTAAAAGGATACTTGATGGACTTATTGAGCTTCCTTTTGCACTTCCAACAGCAGTTGCAGGCATAACACTTTCAAAGCTGTATTCAGAGACAGGAATGTTAGGAAAGCCTCTTGCATCGCTTGGAATAAAGGTTTCATATACACATATCGGACTTGTTATTGCCTTAGTGTTCGTTGGTATACCTTTTGTAGTAAGAGCTGTAACACCAGTTCTTGAAAAGATGGATTCACAGTATGAGGAAGCAGCTTATATTTTAGGTGCAGGTCCGGCAAAAACATTTTTTAAGGTAATACTTCCAGAGATAAGTCCGGCACTTCTTACAGGCTTTGGGCTGGCATTTGCAAGAGGTATAGGAGAGTATGGAAGTGTTATATATATATCGGGTAACAGTGCCAAGGAACATACACAGGTTGTTTCTTATGTGATAATGCAGAAGCTCAATTATATTGATTATGCCTCTGCTACAGCTATTGCACTTGTGATGCTTGTCATATCATTTCTTATATTACTTATCATAAATATTATACAGATGAGAGTGGCAGCAAGAACATCTTAAGTAATACATCTGGCTATTAAAGTATTTGTATTATTAACAATAACTAACATAGAAATCAACAGGAAACTGATAAGAGGTTAATAAAAGATTAATTAAAAAGCTTAACAGAATGGAGGTAAGCATGAACGGAAATGATAAGCTTGAAAAAAGAAAAAGAACAACGAGAAATATATGTGTGCTTATTACAGTGGTTTTTATCATCGTGATGCTTATACTTCCCCTGTTCTCTATTATAGTAAGTTCACTTAAAGAGGGAGTAGGCTTTTATATAAAGGCAGTAACGACTTCTTATGTGTTAAGTGCACTTAAGGTTACAGTTATAGCAACATTTGTGGCTGTTGTTATTAATACCTTGTTTGGAATAATAGCAGCCTGGGTACTTACAAGGTTTGATTTTAAAGGAAAACAGGTGCTTGCAACACTTATAGATATACCATTTTCAATATCGCCTGTTATAGTTGGACTTACATTTCTTATGACATTTGGAAGACTTGGTTTCTTTTATCCTGTTATAAGATGGTTTAATGAGATATTTGGAACAAATATAAGGATTGCTTTTGCAGTTCCGGGTGTTGTGCTTGCAACGATATTTGTTACATTTCCTTATGTGTCAAGAGAAATAATACCGGTGCTTAATTCACTTGGAAAGGATGAGGAGGAAGCAGCAGCACTTATGGGTGCAGATGGCTTTACAATATTCTTTAAGATTACACTCCCTAATATAAAGTGGTCACTTATATATGGAATTATATTGTGTACATCAAGGGCACTTGGAGAGTTTGGTGCGGTAAACGCATTGTCAAAGACAAGGGGAGAGACATTTACACTTCCTCTTGAGATAGATGCTCTGTATATGTCGGGGACAGATTCATCTATAACAGCTGCATTTGCTGTGTCATCAATACTTGTAATAATAGCAGTCATAGTACTTGTATTTAAGAATGTGTTTGAATACAGACAGAAGAATGCTAGGAAGGGAGGAGTTAAGTAATGTATGTTGAGATGAGAAATATATTTAAGCAATATGGAAGCTTCAGGGCATCAGATAATGTAAACTTTTCTATCGAAAAAGGAAAGCTGGTTGCACTGCTTGGCCCTTCGGGAAGTGGTAAAACAACTATATTAAGAATGATTGCGGGACTTGAAACTCCAAGCTTTGGAGATATATACATAGATGGAAAGAGGGTTAATGATATACCAGCCAACAAGAGAGGTATAGGCTTTGTATTCCAGAATTATGCATTGTTTCGTCATATGACAGTATATGAAAATATAGCCTTTGGTCTTAAGCTTCAGAAGGTGCCAAGGGATGAGATAAGGAAAAGAGTTACAGAGCTTCTTGAGATAACTGGACTTGCAGGACTTGAGAAAAGATATCCTAACCAGTTATCAGGTGGGCAGCGTCAGAGAGTTGCGTTTGCAAGAGCACTTGCACCTAACCCACAGGTACTTCTTTTAGATGAACCTTTTGCAGCGATAGATGCAAAGGTAAGGACAGAACTTAGAACATGGCTTAGAAGCATGGTTACAAAGCTTGGAATAACAAGTATATTCGTAACACATGACCAGGATGAGGCTGTTGAGGTTGCTGATGAGATTATCATAACTAATCATGGCAGAATAGAACAGATGGGTAGTCCGATAGATATATATAAAAGTCCGGCAACGCCTTTTGTTGTTGAGTTCATAGGAAAGGCATCAGAGGTTAGTGATTATTCAAGACTTAAGGGCTTTGATGAAGTTAATGGGGCTGACAGGGCTTTCATAAGACCAGAGTTTGTAAAAATATCAAAGTATGGAAAGCTTCAGCAGTACAACAGTGCAGCAGAAGAAGGATATGTTGAAGATATATTATTCAGGGGCAATCATCTGGATGTCACAGTTAATATCGGATGTACAAAGATAACAGGTGAGTGGTCGCTGGAAAAGGAACCTCTTGCGGTAGGTGAGAAGGTCCATGTGCTTATATACAGAATATATGCGGTTGACAGTGAGAAAACTTATCTGTGTGAGAATAAGGGTATGAAGTCAGATGACGTATTCTATATCTGATGGTGTATTATTATAGTATTGTGAAATCTCTAAGGTGATAGTAGTAAAATAGAAATTACTTTACTTCAAAAAGGAGTGCTTATGAAGATAAATGGATTAAAGAAGCTTACAACGGATGTTCTTATAATAGGTGGTGGTACAGCGGGCTGTTATGCGGCACTTACTATAAAAGAGCAGTCAGATACAGCAAGTATCATTATAGCGGAGAAAGCTAATATAAAACGAAGTGGATGTCTTGCAGCAGGTGTTAATGCTATCAATGCATATATAGTAGAAGGCAGAAAGCCAGAAGATTATGTTGATTATGCTAAAAATGATGCTGATGATATAGTAAGAGAGGATCTGCTTCTTACTATGTCGGAAAGACTTAATGAAGTTACTGCTAAGATGGAGAAGCTTGGTCTTGTCATACTTAAGGATGAGAATGGAAAGTATGTTGCAAGAGGCAATCGTAATATTAAGATAAATGGTGAGAATATCAAGCCTATACTTGCCTCGGCAGTGGAAGCACTTGATGGAGTGACAGTTATAAACAGACTTAATATAACAGATTATATAGTTAAGGATAATAAAATTCTTGGTGCTGTAGGTTTTAACATTGATGATGGATATGCATATGAGATAAAGGCAAAGAAAGTATTATGTGCAACAGGAGGTGCGGCTGGACTTTATAAGCCTAACAATCCAGGATTTTCAAGGCATAAAATGTGGTATCCACCGTTTAATACCGGAGCTGGATATGCAATGGGGATTAATGCCGGGGCTGAGATGACAACATTTGAGATGAGATTCATAGCATTACGTTGTAAAGATACTATAGCACCAACAGGAACTATAGCTCAGGGAGTCGGGGCTAAGCAGATTAACTCAAAGGGAGAAGTGTATGAAGATAAATATGGTTTTACAACCTCACAGAGAGTATATGGAACTGTAAGAGAGAATATCGAAGGAAGAGGCCCATGTTACTTAAGAACAGAAGGAATAAGCAGCGAACAGGATGAATCTTTAAAGAAGGCTTATCTTAATATGGCACCAAGCCAGACACTTAAGTGGATAGAGTCAGGAAAGAATCCAAGTGAGCAGAATGTCGAGATAGAAGGAACAGAACCTTATATCGTAGGTGGACATACAGCCAGTGGTTACTGGGTAGATACTAACAGAAGAACTACCATAGATGGACTGTATGCAGCAGGTGATGTTGCAGGTGGATGTCCTCAGAAGTATGTAACAGGAGCTATGGCAGAGGGTGAGATAGCTGCAATAGATATTGTTAAGGCACTTAAAGAAGAGGCAGAGCTGGCAGATACATTTAGTTCA
>OHKF01000584.1_pt1 | contig 19392 bp, 21 predicted proteins | sample 1568781 | NCBI WGS metagenome assembly OHKF01 (sample SAMEA3879580, study PRJEB24766) | human gut metagenome | biome: human-associated habitat; feature: feces | place: USA | collected 1985/1987
CTGTCCGACACGCAGTTGGGTCAGCACAAAGCTGGCGCCGCGGATGGCCTCATCGAGCGTAAAGTGGACGCTGACCGCACCTGCTCCAGCCCTTTATGTTTCAGCATCCGCCGGGTCAGCGCGGCGATGATCTCCACCTTTTCCCGGCCGGATTCGACATCTACCAGCGCCAGCTCTGTGACCGGAAGCTGCTCGTAACGAACGATAATCCCTTCAATAAGCTCCGGCGTGTAGCTGCTGCCGCCGCCGATAACGGCAATTTTCAGTGCTTGCATAGTGTCCTCTTTTCGGATTTTCGGCATACAGAGCGCCGCGCGCGATCGCCAGAACCGCACGTGATGATGATGAAAAACGGGATGAGAAAATTAGTGTTCGAGCAGGGCTAGCGCTTTATCCAACACCGCGGCGCCGCGCATCATGCCGTAGTCAGCCATATCGATCACCGCCACCGCCTTGCCCTGCGGCGCGGCCAGCGCGGTTAGCCGTCCGGCTTCATATTTAACCTGCGGCCCGAGCAGGATGACGTCGGCGTTTGGCAATTCGCGTTCAAATTCCGCCACCGCCACCGCATAGATTTCCAGCGCCAGCGCACGCTGCTGGGCTTCTGCTTTCATTTTGTTCACCAGCATGCTGGTCGACATGCCTGCGGCACAACAGAGTACGATTCGTGGCATTGCGCTTCCCCTTTACGTGTTATCGCTTCAGCCCTCAGGGCCTGGACGACTATATTGTTAATATTGTGTGATAGTGAAGGCTATATGAAAATAATTTTCACCGATGTGATCGAGGCTCAATTTTTGCGCATTTTTATCGCCAAGGCGTCACCCTTTACTGCTCTGACCATAGGAAATATGCGTCGTGAGTGCTATAAAGAGAGACAGTCGATAATTGAAAAATATTTTCAAATGCGGGTTTTGCCAAAGGGAACATGAGGATGGATATCGTAGGTCAGCTGCAGGAAGGAATGCGCCGCTTTAGTGCCCAGGAGTCGCGCGTCGCCACCTTTATTCTACAAAATCTAAGCTTTACCGCCAGCGCCTCTATTGACGAGCTGGCAGCCAGCGCGGGGGTCAGCCCTGCCACCATTACCCGCTTCGCCCGCTCGGTGGGCTGCGATGATATTCGTGATCTGCGTAAACAGCTGGCGCAGGCCAGCGAACGGCGCGCCAGCTGGCTTACGCCGGACAGCGCCGCCCTGCCCGTCGCCTGGCGCGACAAACTTAGCAGCCTTGGCGTTACCCTAACTCGTCAGCTCGGCCATACCGCGGAAGCGGCGGTGGAAAAGTGTAAATCGCGCCTGCTGAGCGCCCGTGCGGTACACTGCTTCGCCCTTGGCGCCCAGGACGTGACGCTGGCCGCGCTGCTCCAGCATCAGCTACTGCCCTCCGGCATCGCGATTAATCTCTGTCAGGATGCGGCGCTGATGCGGCTGACCGCCAGCACCCTCAATGACGATCATCTGCTGCTGGTGCTGGCCACTGCCGAGGCCAACCCTGTGTTGCAAAGCGCCACCTTGCAGGCGCGCACGCAGGGAGTGACCATTATTGCTCTGACGCCGGAACAGCACGCCCTTGGCGATATGGCCAGCGCCATCCTGCCGCTGCCCGCTGACCCGCAGCAGGCTCGCTATGCCCTGCTACTGCTGGTCGATCTGCTTAACGATACGTTGATTGCCTGAATATTTGCCCGTTTCATGCCTGAACGGGCTCGATTTTTGCTTATATTTTAAGCGCCTAAATTTACATTTATCGCCAGCGCCCATCATCCGTACTCTCACCTTTTTACCTTGTTCTGGGTCAATAAAATCGCAAACATCTTTGATGCAAATCACTACATATAGAACTTAAAATGCGCCTCGGCCCAACATGTTGTATTAATCGTCTATTATGTCACCATATCTTGTCGATGTCTGGCGGTGATGAGATGTGGATAAAACGGGCCGGATCCGAAGGTAAACAGCACGAGCCGTAGCGTGCAGCGCCTTCGGGATAACCTCCGCCTCTGTGGATAACCTGTTCTATATATGGAGTGATCATGACACCGCATGTGATGAAACGTGATGGCTGTAAAGTGCCGTTCAACTCAGAGCGCATTCAGGAAGCAATTCTGCGTGCAGCTAAAGCAGCGGGAGTCGATGACGCAGACTATTGCGCCACCGTCGCAGAAGTCGTTAGCCAACAAATGCAGGGCCGCGCCCAGGTCGACATCAACGAGATCCAGACCGCGGTGGAAAACCAGCTGATGTCCGGCCCCTATAAGCAGCTGGCGCGCGCCTACATTGAGTATCGCCATGACCGCGATAGCCAGCGTGAGAAGCGCGGCCGCCTCAATCAGGAGATCCGCGGCCTCGTCGAGCAGACCAACTCCGCGCTGCTCAACGAAAACGCCAACAAGGACAGTAAAGTCATCCCGACCCAGCGCGACCTGCTGGCCGGGATCGTCGCCAAGCACTACGCCCGGCAGCACCTGCTGCCCCACGATGTGGTGATGGCTCACGAACGCGGCATGATCCACTATCATGACCTCGATTACTCGCCCTTCTTCCCGATGTTCAACTGCATGCTGATCGACCTGAAAGGCATGCTGACCCAGGGCTTTAAGATGGGCAACGCGGAGATCGAGCCGCCGAAGTCTATCTCTACCGCCACCGCGGTGACGGCGCAGATCATCGCCCAGGTCGCCAGCCATATTTACGGCGGCACCACCATCAACCGCATCGATGAAGTGCTGGCGCCGTTCGTCAGCGAAAGCTTCAAAAAGCATCGCAAAATCGCCGAAGAGTGGCAGATCCCGGATGCCGAAGGCTATGCCCGCGCCCGTACCGAAAAAGAGTGCTACGACGCCTTCCAGTCGCTGGAGTATGAGGTTAACACACTGCATACCGCCAACGGCCAGACGCCGTTCGTCACCTTCGGGTTCGGCCTTGGCACCAGCTGGGAATCGCGGCTGATCCAGCAGTCGATTCTGCGCAACCGCATTGCCGGCCTCGGTAAAAATCGCAAAACTGCGGTGTTCCCGAAACTGGTGTTCGCGATCCGCGACGGCCTGAACCATAAGTTCGGCGACCCGAACTACGACATCAAACAGCTGGCGCTGGAGTGCGCCAGCAAGCGCATGTACCCGGATATCCTCAACTACGATCAGGTGGTGAAAGTCACCGGGTCGTTTAAAACGCCGATGGGCTGCCGCAGCTTCCTCGGGGTATGGGAAAACGAGAACGGCGAGCAGGTGCATGATGGACGCAATAACCTCGGCGTGATCAGTCTCAACCTGCCGCGCATCGCCCTGGAAGCGAAAGGCGATGAAGCCGCCTTCTGGGCGCTGCTGGACGAGCGCCTGCAGCTGGCGCGCAAAGCGCTGATGACCCGTATCGCCCGCCTGGAAGGAGTGAAGGCTCGCGTGGCGCCGATCCTGTATATGGAAGGCGCCTGCGGCGTGCGGCTGAAAGCCGACGACGACGTCTCCGAGATCTTCAAAAACGGCCGCGCGTCCATTTCTCTGGGCTATATCGGTATCCATGAAACCATCAATGCGCTGTACGGCAACCAGCATATGTACGACAGCGAGGCGCTGCGTGAAAAAGGCGTAGCCATCGTCCAGCGCCTGCGCGACGCCGTCGATTTGTGGAAGGAAGAAACCGGCTACGGCTTTAGCCTGTACAGCACGCCGAGCGAAAACCTGTGCGATCGCTTCTGCCGTCTCGACACCGCCGAGTTTGGCGTGGTGGAAGGGGTAACCGACAAAGGTTACTACACCAACAGCTTCCACCTCGACGTGGAGAAGAAGGTCAACCCGTACGACAAGATCGATTTCGAAGCGCCGTACCCGCCGCTGGCCAACGGGGGGTTCATTTGCTACGGCGAGTACCCGAATATCCAGCATAACCTCAAGGCGCTGGAAGACGTGTGGGATTACAGCTATCAGCACGTGCCGTACTACGGGACCAATACGCCGATCGATGAGTGCTACGAGTGCGGTTTTACCGGCGAGTTCGAGTGCACCAGCAAGGGCTTTACCTGCCCGAAATGCGGTAACCACGACGCCGCCCGCGTTTCCGTTACCCGCCGGGTGTGCGGTTATCTCGGCAGCCCGGACGCGCGGCCGTTCAACGCCGGCAAGCAGGAAGAAGTGAAGCGCCGCGTGAAGCACCTGGGTAATGGGCAGATTGGTTAATTCCAGCTGGTTTAGCCCCTCACCCTCTCCCCAACGGGGAGAAGGGACCGGCCCCGTAGCCGTTTGGCCACTAAGGAGCCGTTCCCGGATCGCGGCGCAAAGCGCCTTATCCGGGCTACCACTACCACTGTTGTAGCCCGGCCGAGCGCAGCGACGCCAGGAAATGGCCGCACTCCTTCGTTTTCGCAAAGCAATTAACGTCAGAGCAAGGCGGCAAACGAAGGGATCCCCAGGAGCGTACATTCAGTACGTGACTGGGGTGAGCGAGCGCAGCCAACGCGGCTATGGCGTTAATTGAGAAGCGAAAATGAATTATCACCAGTACTACCCCGTCGACATCGTCAACGGCCCCGGCACCCGCTGCACCCTGTTTGTCTCCGGCTGCGTCCACGAGTGCCCCGGCTGCTACAACAAAAGCACCTGGCGGGTGAACTCCGGTATGCCGTTTACCGCTGAGATGGCCGACCGTATCATCGCCGACCTCAACGACACCCGCATCAAACGCCAGGGGCTTTCGCTCTCCGGCGGCGATCCGCTGCATCCGCAGAACGTCACGGATATTTTAAAGTTGGTTCAGCGCGTGCGCGCCGAATGCCCCGGCAAAGATATCTGGGTCTGGACCGGCTATAAACTTGATGAGCTGAATGAGGCGCAAATGCAGGTGGTGAACCTGATTAACGTGCTGGTTGACGGTAAGTTTGTGCAGGATTTGAAAGATCCGGCGCTTATCTGGCGCGGCAGCAGCAACCAGGTCGTACATCATTTGCGATAGCGTTTAGAGCCGTTTATTCGCCTGATGATAAACGGCCGCTTTCTCTCTTTTGCCAATGGCAATAACGTAAACCACCACCACACTATCTCGTACTTGATACACCAACCGATAACCTGACGCCTTAAGCTTGATTTTGTAGCAATCCGGTAAATCGCTCAGCCTGGTCGACTCAATTCGCGGATTCTGCACAATCTGCTGGAGCTTATTTTTGAACTGTTTTTTGACCGTCTCGCCAGGCTTCTGCCATTCGCGCCAGGCTCGTGGATCAAACGCCAGTTCATAGGTCATCCAGACTCACCTTAACCCCTGGCCGTGGGTTTTCCAGCCGTTCGCGAACGGTGCGTAATAACGCCGCTTCGCCATCACTGATGGTCATACTTTTCACCGGCATGCGGCCATTTTCCGCAATGTATTGAAACAGCAGGCGTACCGCCTCCGTTGGTGTCATATCGAGTTTCTCCAGCACGGCATAAGCCTCTTTTTTGAGTTTATCGTCCAGTCGAACATTGAGCGTGGCCATTATGCCTCCGGAAAGGGGAATTTTGTAATGCAGTATAGCATTACATTTGAATTACACTCGAATCTGGAAAACGCCTCTCAAAACCGGCTGACGCACTCCATCGCCACCGTTTTAAACTCATCGAAGCTGCGGGTCGCGGCGAGGCGACTCATGGCGCGCTCGCGCAGGAAAGTCACGAAAATATCGTAGATCGCCATCGCCTCTTCATACTCGCGCTTGCTGATAGCGAGCAGGAAGATGAGATGGGCGGTTTCGTCGCCCCAGGCGATGCCCTGCGGGGCGATAACGGTATAAACCACCGTCTTTTTCGCCAGCAGCCCCAGGGAGTGCGGCAGCGCAATGCCATCCCCCAACATGGTGCTGACGATCGCTTCACGTTCCACCACCGAAGCATGAAACTCCGCATCGACAAAACCTTCTTGCTCCAGCTGCTGGCACAGCTCGGCGAACAGCGTTTGCTGATCCATCGGCTTATCCACCACCCGGAAGTGGGCGGCATCGAAGTACTTATTCAGCATCCACGGACGGGTACGGTCCACCAGCACCAGCTTGCCGATTTGATCCAGCTGATAGTCGGTGGGGAACGGCGCGATAGTCACCACCGGCTTGTCTTTTTCGCCGATCCGCACCGTTGAGATAACGAAATCCGCCTCGATCGCGTCCCGCTGTTCGTACTCGCGCTGGGAGATGGTAGCGGCGATCTCCAGCTGCGGATATTTGCGCTGCAGGATCGCCTCGATCATCCGTACCATCGCATTGCTGGTATCGCACACCAGCAGCACCTGCGGCTGACGCTGGTAGCCGATGTTGTAGTGGCGCTCCAGCCCAACGCCGATATGCAGTACCAGAAAGCCGATTTCGTTTTCGCTGATGGTGTACGGAGTATATTTCCCCCAGCTGGAGACCGCGGCCAGGGTCATATCCCAGGCCATCGGGTAGTGCTGTTTGATGTTATCCAGCAGCGGATTGGGGATCATGATCTGGTAGCGCACCCGGGTGATCATGGTTTTAATGTGGGTCAGCAGATCGGCATGCAGCTGGGCGTCGTCCAGCAGGTTGTAATTATACTGGCTGTTGATGTAGCGCAGGATGTAATTGACCAGCGCTTCATCATCGTCGGCGCTGATAGTTTCCGGATCGACATCCTGCACCTGACGGGCCGCGATATGCACGCATAGCCACTCTTCTTCGGCGGGCGATAAAGGTTTCCCGGCCAGCCGCTGCAGCTCGCCCGTCAGCTCGCGCGCGGCGTCGCGGACGTTCTGCGCCACATCTTCAGCGCTGAAATCGGCCAGCGGGTAGCCTTCGCTGACGCGGCGCACCACCACCGCGCCATACAGGCAGACAAAGCGCTCGCCGGCGTCGGTGAGGCGAATATGATGCCGCGTGAGCGTCTCCTGCAGCACCGGCTCCAGCAGCGCTGGCACCTCCGCCGCAAAGGCCTCGGCGCCGATCGGCGGCGCGATATCGCCTTGCTGGGTCAGCTCCCACAGCAGGTCGGTCAGGCAGGCGCGAATTGACACCTCGCTGCCGAACAGCTTCATACCGTGGCGCGGGCGGGTTTCAAGAGTCAGCTGATAGCGCTGGAAGCGCTCGCGCACCTCAACCATGTCATTTTGCAACGTGGCGCGGCTGACGAACCACTCATCCGCCAGGTCTTCCAGCTTGATAGAGAACGCCGAGGTCAGGAAACGCACCAGCAGAAACGTGATGCGATCCTGGGCGGTACGCGGCACGTGCTGCGCCTTCGGCGCGGTCTCCTCCAGCGCCTGGAAACTCGTCGGATTATCTATCTTCAGCTGATAACCGCTGCCGCGGTTAAGGATAAACTGCGCGCCATACTGCGCCAGCAGCGTATTCAGGGCGGTAATATCGGCGCGCACGGTACGGGTGGAAACCGACAGGCGTTGCGCCAGCTCATCCTGCGGCAGCGTTTCATTTCGCAGCAGGGTGAAGAGTTGCGCTAAGCGTTGGTTGGGAAATCGCATGTCAGTTCCTTGTAATTACGGCTCATGGTTGGGCGGATATCACCATCTGCGATGGGCTACCGACCGGCGTATAGTCGGAGGCAAAGGTTAATTTGCCATCCTTCGGCGCCACGCTGAAGCGGGTAATATTATCGCTACGCTGGTTCATGACGTACAGCCACTGTCCCTGATTATCCAGCGTCAGAGTGCGGGGATAATCGCCACGCGTCCAGATATCTTCCTGGTGACTCAGCCTGCCGTCGGCCAGCACCGTGAAGTGGGCAATGCTGTTATGCAGGCGGTTGGCGACATATAGCTGTTTGCCATCGTTGCTCAACACAAGTCCGGCGGCAAAGCTGGTGCCTTTATACCCTTCCGGCAGCGCGGAGACAGTTTTGCCTTCACGCAGCAGGCCGCTTTGCTTATCCAGATGATAGAAGGTCAGCGTCGACGCTTCCTCGTTAATCAGCCACAGGCCGTCGCCCTGTGGCGTAAAGACGAAGTGGCGCGGGCCGGCTCCCGGCGACGAGGCGGCGATAAACGGCGGATCGTTCGGCGTTAGCTTGCCGCTGGCGCTATCCAGCCGATACTGATAGATCCGATCCAGCCCCAGATCGGTAGAGTAAACGTATTTCCCGCTGGGATCGGCGGCGATCATATGGGCATGCGGGCCGTTGTGATCGCTGATGGCGAAGCTGCCCTCGACGGCCGCCGCCGGGCGTTCGGCGCCTGCCGGGCCTTCATCCTGATGCCTGTCCACCGCCTCAGCCAGGCTACCATCTTCTTGCACCGGTAGCACGGCGATACTGCCGCTGACATAGTTAGCCACCAGCAGATGCTTACCGTCCGGCGTCAGGGAGAGATACACCGGCCCGGCGCCGCCGGAGGCGACCTGGTTGAGCGCGGTCAGCTCGCCGTTCTTTTCAATGCGCCACGCCTGCACCACGCCTTTTTCGACTTCACTGGCGGCATACAGCGTTTTGCCATCGCGCGACACGGTTAACTGCGCGACGTTCGGCAACGAGCTCACCAGCGTCTTATCGCGCAGGGCGCCGGTTTTGGCATCGACGGTAAAGCGATACAGACCTTCGCCATTGGGGTTATAGGTGCCTACCCAGGCATAGTGGGTTTGCGCGGCGCCCGCGGCGGCGGCAAACAGGGACAGTGAAGCGACAAGCAGATGACGAGCGACAGGCATAGCAACTCCTTGATGGTTCAGTGGGATAAGCTGCTCCTCACCCTTTGAGGGTGAGGGGCAAGGGCACTACTTCACTAACTGTTTGGTCATCTCCAGCAACTGGCGCACATCGGCCGGGCGGGTGTTGCCGCTGGCTTTATCGATAATCGAGCTGTAAATATGCGGGATGATTTTGCTCACCCCGGCATCGAGGGCGATTTTCAGGATCTCGCTGTAGTTTTCCAGATCGATACCGCCGGTCGGCTCGAGCCAGAAATCGTGCGCGGCGCAGGCTTTAGCGACGGCTTCAAACTCGGCGCGGTGCTTCAGGCCGCCCATCGGGAAGTATTTGATGGAGCTGCCGCCCATGTCTTTCAGCAGCGCGATGGCGGTTTCCAGCGGCACAATGCCATCCGCCGCGCCGCTGCTCAGCGGGCCGGTGGAGATCTTAACCATTCCCGGCGTACCGGTGGGAGAGACCAGGCCGTTGACCACCGTCTCGTTCTGCCCGAGCAGCGCGCGGCTGGTAGCCACGCCGGTGAAGACCTGGTTGACGTGCTGCGGCTGCACCTGGCGAGAAATCTCGCTCACCATCGCCGACTGGTTTGGATCGCCTGCCCCCAGCCCGACGGAGAGCGCGTTATCAATCAGCTTCGCGTAGTCGCGCATATCGGCCACCGCGCTGGCGACGTCCGGATAGTTTTTGGAGAGCACGCCGACCAGGACGTGACCTTCCGCCGCGTCGTAAATTTCACGGGCGTTGTCTTTGCTGCCCGCCAGGACGTTCAGGCACACGCGGTCACGGTAAAAGTTTGGGGTCAGTTTCATGCTTGTTTCTCCTTATTCAGAACTTCTGCGATGCGGCGAGCGACCACCGCCAGCTGCTCCGCGTTTACGCTGCGGACATCGGCTTCGATAATGCCTTCATTCGCTTTATAGCCGCGGAAGTAGATGGCGTATTCACCCTGCTTCAGCGCGTTAACCAGATCGCCGGTCTTCACGCCGGTCGTGGCTTCATCAAATTTAATTTCGGCGCGGGCGATATCGCGGCCCGCGTTGTCCCACACCACGCGGGCGGTCACGCCGTTAAGCGCGTTGAGCTGTTTGATAAACGGCGTCATCTTCGCCACCATCTGCTCGCCGCTCTCTTTGCTCGCCGTCAGGTAGTGTTCAATGGCGCAGGTCAGGCCGAGAATGCCCTCTTTACCCACTTTCATCGCCCGGCCAATGCCCATCGACTGGCGCTTAACCCACTCGACGTACTGCGTTTTGCCGATCACCAGCCCGCTGGTCGGCCCTTCAATCGCTTTCGCGCCGCTGTAGATAACCAGGTCGGCGCCCATGCGGTAGTAGCACTGCAGATCTTCTTCCGCCGCCGCATCGACGATCAGCGGTACGTTATGCTGGCGCGCCACTTCCGCGGCCTGCGCCACGTTGAGCATGCTTTTCTGCACGCAGTGGTGGGATTTGATGTACAGAATCGCCGCGGTGCGCGGAGTGATCGCCGCCGCCAGCTGTTGGGCAGAACATTCGTTGGCGTAGCCCGCTTCCACCAGCTTACCGCCGCCCAACGCCACCATGGTGCCAACCGGCGCGCCGAAGTTGACGTTGTGGCCCTTCGGCAACACGATTTCGTTATTCTCAATCGGCGTAACGTGCAGGTTCTCCAGCAGCCAGTCGCTGTCTTTCACCAGCACCGCCGCTACCGACTGGGCAATCCCCGCCGATGCGCAGGAGACAACGGTCGCCCCTTCCACATCCAACAGTTTGGCGATGTACTCGCCGGTTTTATTCACCAGGTCTTTCATTTCAAAGTACTGGTTCATACCGGCCATCGCGGCTTCAACCACTTCCGGGCGCGGCGTGGAAACGCCCAGCGCCGTCATGCGGCCAGAAGTATTAATCACCTGTTTTAAATGGTATTTCTCAAAAATCGAAGGCATGTTCCGCGCTCCCTTGTTCGGTCAGATAGCCTTTGCCCGCGCGGATCGCGGCCAGCGGCACCAGAATGTTGTCAGCCTGCAGGCTCTCTTTTTCAGCATCCACCAGCAGCGTGGGCCGGTGCTCCAGGCGAAATAGCGTTAAATCGGCGTCGAAGCCCACTTCCAGCCGCCCTTTACGCGACAGGCGCAGCCCTTCGGCGGCGCTGACGGTCACGCAGTCAATCACCTGCGGCAGCGTCATGCCGATGGCGAGGAATTTCGACATCACCAGCGCCAGCGAGCGCACCGGGCCGTCGATCCGGTTGCGGCAGTAAATATCGGAGCTAATGGTGTGCGGCAGAATGCCCAGCGCAATCGCCCGCCGCGCCACCTCAAAGCTGAAGCTGGCGGTGCCATGGCCGACATCGAGACGCACGCCGCGCTGCAGAGCGCGAGTAATAGAGCTGCGCAGCTCGCCGGCAGGATTCAGAATGCGGTTCGGCTTGCCGTTATAGCAGTGGGTAATGATGTCGCCGCTGCTCAGCAGATCGGCGATTTCATCGAGGTTCGGCGGGTTATTGCCGATGTGCACCATCAGCGGCAGATCATCGTTTTCCTGCTGAATGGCCTTGGCGCGCGCCAGCGGCGTAATGCCGTTTTCGCCAACGACGCTGCTGCTCATCCGCGCCTTCAGGCCGACGATAAAGTCGGGATGACGCTGCACCGCCTGCTTCACCGCGGCGGCGTCGATATTGGCCATATTGGCCAGCTCATTCTGCGCAATCAGCCCGACGCGGGAGATGTTGAGCAGCGCATAAACTTCCGTCGCCGCTTTACGGGTCAGTTGATAGAAGTCATCGACGTCGTCGGCGCCGGTGCTGCCGGCATCGATCACGGTGGTGACGCCGGTGGCGATGCCGACGCTATCCGGCTCATCGTGATAAATCGGTGAATTCGGGTAGCAGTGAACGTGAGAGTCAATCCAGCCAGCGCTGACGTAAACCTTGCCGTTCAGCTCAATGGTTTTACGGGAGGGCGCACTAATCTCGCCCAGCGCCGCGATTTTCCCGTCCTGAATGGCGATATCAGTCAGGGTATCGTCGACGAGGCGCGCGCGGCGCAGGAGTAAATCAAACATAGCTATCTCCTGATGAAAAGAGTGTACGGATGGCGGCGTACCGCCTTATCCGGCCTACAAACCGCGCTGGCTTGTAGGCCCGATAAGCGCAGCGCCATCGGGCGCTTAGCTAATCGCCACCGGGAAGATGGAACCGAGGATCATCGCCCCGAGGATGGCGCCGCCGGTGATCGGTTTCTGCCAGATGTAGAACAGCAGTGCGCCAACCAGCGAGCCAATCCCGATAGGAATCGAGGCGGTCATTGCGCTGAGGATGATCAAGGGACCGAGGAAGCGGCCGGAGGCGTTACCGGCCCCCATCATCACGTCGGCGCCGTAGGTGGAATCGCTCTGGTTGATGGTGAACTTACGCGCCAGAATGATGATGTAGCCCACCGCCAGGCCGAGGACCAGGCCGGTGACCAGCGACGCGGCGAAGTTCGCCACCGGGAAGACAAAGCCCGCGCCGAGCAGCAGCGCCGGCACGCCAAGACCGATACCGGTCTGTATCGCGCCGCCGATATCGAGGATCCCTACCAGCGACCCTTCGATGATGCGGGCGAACAGGAAGCTGGCGCCAAACGCCGCCACCGCGCCGTAAACGCCGGTATCAATCCCCGACTTCAGCATCGCCACGAAGGCCACTTCGTTAAAGGCGCCGATGCCGTACAGGTAGTACATGTGGGTCCCGGCGAAGACGCCGGAGGAGAGCAGGCCAACAAAGATCGGGAACGACCAGTCGGCATACCAAAAACCTTTATTCTGTTCCATTATCCGGCTCCCGTTACTTGCCGCTGAGTGAGTTGTGGATCATGTCCAGCCAGTTCGGCACGGTCAGATGGAAGGATTCGATCATCTTCATGTCGAAGCCACGGAAGAAGCCGCTGAGGACAAACAGCGCGACGATGGCCACCATCATCACTTTAGTCACCCGGTTCCAGCCGCTCTCTTCGACGCCTTTACCGATCAGGATCCCCAGCACCAGACCCGGTACGGCGTTACCCATAATCAGCTGCGCGGCGCCGCCGAAAATCGTCGCCCAGAAGCCTGATTTTTTACCGGCATCGATCGCCGCCAGCCAGAAGATCACCGGCATCACGGTGTTCACCAGCAGGTTTGCCGCCGGCACCAGTACCTTAACGGCGGTCACCTGCAGCGCTTCCGGTACGGACGAGGCGGTCAGGTTGAGGAAGGCGACGACAATCATGCCGATGATGCCGCAGGAGATGGCCATTTTTTTCGGATCGTGCAGCGTTTCGCCGACGTTACGATTTTTCAGCATCAGCGCCGCCGCGCCCCAGTTGGGTATAATGCGGTGGTCAACATCCTGGGTGAAGGAGCCTGCTGCAACGGAAGAGGCCCAGGCGTTAAAGAAGAAGCCAAGGCCAAAGGAGAAGTGGGAGGCCGGATCGCCCTCACAGGAATTCAGCTCGCCCAGGGTTCGAAACGCCCCCATCCCCTGCGTGGTGGGGGCATGAAACATGCGTGCCGCTCCGGCGCCCACGCCGACGCCGACCAGGCCGCCGATGATAAGCGATTTTATTAAAATTATCAGGAACATAGTCAGACCTTTTGCTAACAATCAGGTTTGCGTGACGAAATCCACTTTATCGAGATCGATGGCGGTCACGTTGACGGTGACGTCCAGCTCCACGCTGTAGGTCCGTCGTTCACGGCGCAAAAAGAAGAACAGAAACGCCTCTTTTCGTACCGCTTCGCGCGCATGAACAACCGTCACGTCCTGTGGCTCAATACGCAGTAGGATGCGCGAGGATGATTTCATCACCGCAGCCTGCACATGGTTCAGGGCATCGGCGAAGGCCCGTGATTTGCTTTCGCCTTTGCCGGCAACCCTCACCGTGGTGGTGAATTGCTCTTTCATACTTATGCGCCGTATTTCTTTTTCCAGGCTTCTACCAGCCGCTCGCCCAGCTCTTCTTTATCCATAAAGCCGAAGCCCAGCACGTTGCAGCCTTCGTTGATAGCGGTGACGCCCTCATCAATAGAGCGCATACCGTATTTTGCTTTGTAGCCGTATTTGGTCTGGGCGGTGATGGCGCCGGCGCCGCCGCTGCCGCAGAAGGAGATGCCGAAGGTGGCGTTTTCCGCTTTCATTATGTCGCCAAGCTTCATGTCGGCCGCAACGCCAGGGACGACCACAGCACGTGCGCCCGCTTTTTCAGCGCCTGCGGCGACTTTTTGGCCTTTACCCAGACGGTCGCCAATGACTACAGTGATTTGTTCCATGTTTTGCTCCTTACAGGTTATCTTTCGCGACTTCGAAGTGGACGGAGAGCAGCCAGGCCTCTTCATCAGGCAGGTTGCCGAACTGTGCGACCACTTCGCGGGCCAGCATCATTGAATCTTCAGAAATTTCTTCGAACAGACTGGCATCCACTTCCGGTAGCGGTTCGCCGCTGATTGACCGGTGGGCCATGGCCCGCACGTGGGAAGTCAGCATTTGCTCCTGAACGTCGTTAGGGACGATGTCGTGACGGCTTAACAGGGCGAATACCTGCTGTAACATCTTGTCAGCCAGGCGTTCGGTCTGCGCCGCCTGCTCCCCTACGTCGTTTATTACCGCTCCGTTATTCACTTGTGTTACCCCGCTGATGTCTCTGGAAATCAAGGTAGCGCCGGGGGACAGGAGTTTGTAGCGAGTTGTTTTCCACTTCGAAGTGGAAAGGGAGGCGGCAGGGGTGATCGACCCCACATATTCACAGGGAAAAGGTAAAAACGACGGCTATGGCGTGAGATGTATCACAACAATGAGCGTGGACAAGGCGCCCGCGGCAGCGGAAAGGCCGGAAAAAGAGAGTGGAAAAATGTGATATCGGTAGGCTTTCAGGTGGGAGGCATCGGCTGATGCCTCCCGAAAAGAACGGTTAGCGGTACTTCTTATGATAGGTATTGCGGGTGGTTTTAAACTCCTCCGCGGCGGCCTGCGCCTCTTTCACCTTGCCTTCGTTCGCCAGCTTCAGCGCACCGTCGATCTGGCCGATCAGAATATCCAGACCGTGACGGTAATCTTTCATCTCAGCACTGTCGGCCGCTTTGCCTTCCAGCTTCGGCGGGGTCTCTTTCTGAGCATCGACCGCGGCGGTACGCATCTTATTCAGCGCCGCTTTCAGCTCGCCGGCGTCGGAGGTCTTCTGTACCACTTGCAGGTTTTCTGCCAGAGTGTCCATGTCTTCGCCCAGGTCGGCGAAGGCCGACGCTGAACCGAGCGCAAAAGCAGAGACAGCCAGCATCGCTAACAGTTTTTTACGCATTGCTCACTTCCTTTTTATTATTTAAGCAAACAGGTGTTATTGCCCGGCGATTTTCATCTCCGGCAGCAGCACAGAACCGCACTGAATGTTGCTGCGCGTTTCAATATCATCGCCAATGGTCACGATATTACGCCACATTTCTTTCAGATTTCCTGCAATGGTGATCTCACTGACAGGATATTGAATTTCGCCGTTTTCTACCCAGAAGCCGGATGCGCCGCGTGAGTAGTCGCCGGTGACGCCACTGACACCCTGCCCCATCAGTTCGGTAACCACAAGGCCGGTGCCCATCTCTTTAAGCATCTTTGCAAAACTCAGGCCGCGGCCGTTAATGCGCCAGTTGTGGATGCCCCCGGCGTGGCCGGTGCTTTTCATCCCCAGCTTGCGCGCTGAGTAATTGGTCAGCAGCCACTGGGTCAGCACGCCGTCTTTGACGATATCGCGACGTTCGGTGCGCACGCCTTCGCTGTCGAACGGCGTGGAGGCCAGCCCTTTCAGCAGGTGCGGATGCTCTTCAATGGTCAGCCACTCCGGCAAAATTTGTTTGCCCAGCGAATCGAGCAGGAAGGTCGATTTACGGTAGACCGCGCCGCCGGCAATCGCTCCGACCAGGTGACCAAACAACCCGGTCGCCACTTCGTTGGCGAAAATGACCGGCGCCTTCATGGTCGACAGCTTACGCGGCGCCAGGCGTGACAGGGTGCGGCGGGCGCACTCTTCCCCGACCCATTCCGGGGACTGCAGATCCTCGATCGCCCGGCCAATGGTGTAGGCGTAGTCGCGCTCCATATCGCCGTCATCTTCCGCAATGACACAGCTGGAGAGGGAGTGGCGAGTCGAGCAGTAGCTCTGCAGCATGCCATGGCTGTTGCCGAACACTTTGATGCCGTAGTGGCTGTTAAAGCTGCCGCCTTCGGTGTTGGTGATGCGTTTATCGGCCTTCAGGGCCGCTTGCTCCGCGCGGGCGGCCAGTTCGATAGCGTCGTCCGGGGAGACCTCCGCCGGGTGGAACAGGTCCAGATCCGGGGCGTCAAAGGCCAGCAGATCTTTATCGGCTACGCCGGCAAACGGGTCCGGGGAGGTATAGCGGGCGATATCCAGCGCCGCCTGCACGGTGCGGGCGATAGCGTCCGGGCTAAGATCGGTGGAGGAGGCGCTGCCCTTGCGGTTCTGATGGTAAACCGTGATGCCTAATGCCCCATCGCTGTTGAATTCTACATTCTCCACTTCGCCATAGCGGGTGCTGACGCCGATGCCCGTGGTTTTGCTGACGGAAACTTCCGCACCATCAGATTTACCTGCCGCCAGTTCCAGTGCCGTGGTAACGGCTTCTTCCAGCGTCTTACGCTGCTGTGCAACTTGAGAGATGACTTTCATTGCTAATGCCATAATGTAAGAAGGAGTTAACTGAAGTCTAACAGAGAACCGTTTTTCAGTGCGCGCCTTAACTGGTAACATTAGCCTCTTTTTTTAAGGAGCCTGAGATGACAAAGCAGCCCGAAGACTGGCTCGACGACGTGCCCGGTGATGACGTTGAAGATGAAGATGATGAAATCATCTGGGTCAGTAAGAGTGAAATTAAGCGCGACGCGGAAGAACTGAAGCGTCTTGGCGCGGAACTCGTTGACCTGGGGAAAAACGCGCTGGATAAAATTCCGCCGGATGCGGATTTACGTGCCGCGATTGAGCTGGCCCAGCGTATTAAGATGGAAGGTCGCCGTCGTCAGCTGCAGCTGATTGGCAAAATGTTGCGCCAGCGCGATGTTGATCCTATCCGTCAGGCGCTGGACAAGCTGAAAAACCGTCACAACCAGCAGGTTGCGCTGTTCCACAAGCTGGAGCAGATCCGCGACCGACTGATTGACGACGGGGATGACGCCGTCGCTGAAGTGCTGAACCTGTGGCCAGATGCTGACCGTCAGCAGCTGCGTTCGCTGATCCGCAATGCGAAGAAAGAGAAAGAAGGCAACAAGCCGCCGAAATCGGCGCGCCTGATCTTCCAGTATCTGCGTGAACTGGCGGAAAACGAAGGCTAAGTCCCCCTGTTTTTGCCCGCAATAGTCTCCCGGATGGCGGCGCGCTGCGCCTTATCCGGGCTACCCCATTGCGCCGATACGTAGCCCGGCTAAGCGTAGCGCAAGCCGGGGAAACAGCGGCTTCTTAGCCCAGCACCGCGGTGCCCAGACGACAGGTGCAACAGCGCCGCCCCTTCTCGTCATACACCACAATCTCCCAGCTCTGGCTCTGGCGACCAAGATGCAGCGGACGGCACTCGCCGCGCACTTTCCCGCTGGAGACGGCCCGGTGATGGCTGGCGTTAAGCTCAGTCCCGACGACGCACTGCCCCTCTTCGGTCATCAGCCAACCGGCCATCGAGCCCAGCGTCTCCGCCAGCGCCACCGGCACCGCCTGGGTATCGAGGATATCCCCGCCCATCAGCACCGCCCGCAGGCCGAGCACGTGATCCGACGTTTTGCCGTACACCAGCGATCCCTGGCCGGACGCGTCGGTGTTAATCATCCCCCCCAGCGTGGCGCGGTTGCTGGTGGATAGCTCAGGCGCAAAAAAGTAACCATAGGGTTTAAGAAACTGGTTCAGCTGATCTTTGATGACCCCGGCTTCAACGCGCACCCAGCCCTCTTCGGGGTTGATTTCGATAATGCGGTTCATATAAGATCAGCGATTTAAAACGCGGTTCGGCGGCGACGCGCGCCAGCAACGCCACGTCCGCCGTGGATCGAGGAAAAATGACCGCATCCGGCAGCAGCTGATAGACGCTGTTGTCGGTGGCCATCGTTAGCCTGTCGGCATAGCTGGTGGCGGTATCGCCGGTAAAACCCTGTTGCTCCAGTACCTGCAAAAAATTCAGCACCAGTTGAACTACCCCTGGCGCCTGAGAAATTTGTGGGATCATCACGCTTGACCCTGCCTGACTATGTTGTGTTTGAAAATATTGTGTTGGTGCTAACTAAACGTTTGCGTAGCGCATTCAACTTTTTATCACATTTTTTTCATATGCGCCCACGTGTTTTCTGTGCAAAATCAGCCCGGCAAAATTATTGATATTATTATCAGTATATGGATTTACGCGGCGCCAGCTGTTTGGCGCGACTGGAAAGGTAAAATTTCTCTATGATTAATCCCCATCAGCCTCGGGACATTCCGCAAATACTGCTGTCGGTGCTGTTCCTGGCCCTGATTATCATATCCTGCCTGTGGGTTGTGCAGCCGTTTATTCTGTCCTTCGCCTGGGCCGGTACGGTGGTGATCGCCACCTGGCCGGTGCTGCTGCGTCTGCAGCGTGTGCTGTTCGGCAAACGACTGCTGGCGGTGCTGGCGATGACCCTGTTGCTGTTTCTGCTATTCGTTATTCCTATCGCTCTGCTGGTCAACAGCCTGGTGGATAACAGCGTTCCGCTGATCAAACTCCTCAGCAGCGGAAATGTGACGCTGCCGGATTTCGCCTGGCTCAACAGCGTACCGCTGGTCGGCGATAAACTGTACTCCGCCTGGCACGGTCTGCTGGATATGGGCGGCTCGGCGATTATGGCCAAGGTTCGTCCCTATATTGGCACCACCACCAGCTGGTTTGTCGGTCAGGCGGCGCACATCGGCAAGCTGCTGGTCTACTGCGGTTTGATGCTGCTGTTCAGCGCGCTGCTCTACTGGCGCGGCGAGCAGGTGGCCTACGGTTTCCGCTACTTCGCCACGCGCCTCGCGGCCAAACGCGGCGACGCCGCGGTGCTGCTGGCCGGCCAGGCCGTGCGCGCCGTGGCGCTGGGCGTGGTGGTCACTGCCCTCACTCAGGCGGTACTGGGCGGGATTGGCCTTGCCGTCTCCGGCGTGCCCTACGCCGCTCTGCTGACCGTGGTGATGATCTTTACCTGTCTGGTCCAGCTCGGCCCTTTACTGGTTTTGGTGCCGTCGATTATCTGGCTTTACTGGAGCGGGGACACCACCTGGGGCACCGTGCTGCTGGTCTGGAGCTGCGTAGTCGGCACCATGGACAACGTTATTCGTCCGGTGCTCATCCGCATGGGCGCCGACCTGCCAATGATCCTTATCCTCACCGGCGTCATTGGCGGCCTGATCGCCTTCGGCATGATCGGCCTGTTTATCGGTCCGGTGCTGCTCGCCGTCTCCTGGCGGCTGTATGACGCCTGGGTGCATGAGGTGCCGCCGCCGCCGAAAGACCCTGACGTCGTCCTTGAAGAGCTCAGTGAGCTGGAGGCCGGTCGCAAGTAATGCCTGGCAGGCGGGGAGACCCGCCTGTTTCTTTGCCCGCATATTGTTAAGAAAAATTTATTGATCGCCGGCAATGCGCTGGCCCCGCGCGCCCTTCACCTCGCTTTCCTCCCCCGGTCCTTCACAACAATTTAACTATTGAGAGGAATCTGATCGACGGCAAAGGCCCCGCTGCCTACTATTAGCTCACGGTTATAAATCAACACCTTGATTTATAAGCATGGAAA
>OHKF01000604.1_pt1 | contig 18980 bp, 19 predicted proteins | sample 1568781 | NCBI WGS metagenome assembly OHKF01 (sample SAMEA3879580, study PRJEB24766) | human gut metagenome | biome: human-associated habitat; feature: feces | place: USA | collected 1985/1987
TTATGCACCGCGCCGACGTTTCCGAAGTGGTAAATGCGTGTGACGCGGGGCGCGAGGGTGAATTGATTTTCCGCTTTGTCTACGAAGTGGCGGGCTGCAAAAAACCGATACGCCGCTTATGGATTTCCTCAATGGAGGACGCGGCGATTAAGGCGGGCTTTGCTTCCCTCAAAGACGGGCAGGAATACGACGCGCTCTTTGCGTCTGCCCTCTGCCGCGTAAAGGCTGACTGGCTTATCGGCATTAACGCCACCCGGCTTTTCTCCATTCTCTATCACAAGACCCTGACCGTGGGCCGGGTGCAGACCCCGACACTGAAAATGCTGGTGGACCGAGATGCAAAAATTCTGCGCTTCCAGAAAGAAAAGTATTACACGGTCGGCATCCAGTCCGGCAGCCTGAAAGCAGACAGTGGGCGCATTGCGGATGCAGAAACCGCAAATTCTCTCAAAGAAAAATGCACAGGCACAACTACCGTTTGTACTTCTGTCAAACGGGAGAAAAAGACAGAACAGCCGCCCAAGCTCTATGACCTGACCACCTTGCAGCGGGAAGGAAACCGCCTGTTCGGCTTCACGGCAAAGCAGACCCTTGATTATGCCCAGCAGCTTTACGAAAAGAAACTGCTGACCTATCCCCGCACCGACAGCAAATATATCACTTCCGATATGCAGGACAGCACAAAGGAACTCATTACCGGGCTTTGTTCGCTGCTTCCCTTTATGCGGGACGTGAAGCTGCAAGCAGACCTTATAAGGGTTTGCGACAACAGCAAAGTAACCGACCACCACGCTATTTTGCCGACAGCCGAGTTTTTGAAAACGGGCTTTTCTTCCCTTACCGACAGCGAAACAAAACTTATGACCCTTGTATGCGCGAAGCTGCTTTGCGCCGCAGCCGCGCCCTATGAATATGAAGCGGTTACGGCGGTTATCTCTTGCGGCGGTTATACCTTTACCGCAAAGGGAAAGACGACGCTTTGCGAGGGGTGGCGTGAGATTGAAAAGCTGTCCCGCGCCGCGTCCGAGGAACAGGACGAGGACGCAGAGCCGGAAACCGTTTTGCCGCCGCTTGCCGAGGGGCAGACCTTTGACAATCCGGCAGCGGAGATCTCCGAGTGTTACACGCAGCCCCCGAAAGCATATACCGAAGATACGCTTCTGTCCGCTATGGAGAACGCGGGCAAGGAAGAAACGCCGGAGGACGCAGAGCGCAAAGGGTTAGGCACTACCGCAACGCGGGCGGGTATCATTGAAAAACTCATTAGTGCGGGCTTTGCCGAGCGCAAGGGCAAAAAGCTAATCCCCACAAAGGACGGGTATAACCTTGCCGCTATCCTGCCCGACAGCCTTACGTCCCCGCAGCTTACGGCAGAATGGGAAACGCGCCTTACCGGGATTGCAAAGGGCAGCGACAGCCCCGCCGACTTCATGCGCGGGATTGAGGAAATGACAGCGGGGCTTGTCAAGACCTATTCCGCGATTTCCGAGGATAAAGCGAAGCTGTTTACCCCGCAGCGGGAAGCAATCGGCACTTGCCCCCGTTGCGGCGCGGCGGTTTACGAGGGCAAGAAAAACTTTTACTGCTCCGACAGGGCTTGCAGCTTTGTGATGTGGAAGAATGACCGCTTTTTTGAGCAGCGCAAAAAGGCTTTCACAAAGGCGATTGCCGCCGCCCTTTTGAAAGACGGAAAGGTAAAAATCAAAGGTATGTACTCGACCAAGACGGGAAAGACCTTTGACGGAGTTGTGCTGCTTGCCGACACAGGCGGCAAGTATGTAAACTTCCGCGTCGAGCAGAACCGAAAATGATAAGGCTTGATGAAAAGCAATACCGCGCCGTAAAGAAAATGACCCGCGCCGCTTGTGCAAACAACGATTGCGGGAATTGTCTGCTGCTGGACGACGGGGAAACTTGCGTGTGTGTGCAGAGTATCAGCTATTCGCTGTTATGCCGCTATTTCCGCGAAGCGGTATTACCCGCCGACAGGCAGCTTTGCGAACAGATCACCCGCAGCGGGGAAACCGATTTGAAGCGTTGCGCGGTATGCGGCAGCACGTTTGCGGCGGGCAGCAACCGGGCGAAATACTGCCCCGATTGTGCGGCAAAGATACGCCGCAGACAGAAAGCGGAAAGCGAGAGAAACAGGCGTTTACGGATAAAAACAACTACATAGCAAGCACAGCAAACGAGTACCCGTTTGCGAGAAATGCCCGCGCTTCCCATAGAGAGCGCGGGCATTTTGCTTGTTGGGATAGTCCCAAACCCTTAAAAATCGAGAAAGGACGTGATGAAACAATATGCCGTATTCTTCATACGACCATGACAAATTGGAAACCGCCGAAACCATGCGGATAGAACGCCGGATATATTTTGAAGCAAAGGACGGGGATATTGCCCCCTATGTTTCCTTGCCGCCGGAGCAGCTACACGCCATGCGCGAGGAAAGCGCGGCAGCGGAACAGGCGATTTTTAACGATCTCTCAAGCCGCGCCGCCGCATGGGAGGAACAGGCGGGCAAAACGCTTTTGCTTGACAAAGCGATTGAATACACAAGGACAACCGTTGTGCAGCACACCGCTAACGAGTGGCAGACCACCGAGCATAACCGCCATATTCGCAGCAACCGGGTATATCAGATGAATTACTACATTTACGAGAATACCCGCTACGACAAAGAAGCGCAGAAATCTATCCCGTATTCATGGACGCTTACATGGAGCGTGCGCACCAACAGCCCAAGCAGAACCCAAGCGAAGATTGCCGGACAAGATAGAAAGGTTTTCACCGACAAGGCAGCTATGGAAAAGTATCTGAATGGGCGTATCAAAGCGTATGACCGCTTGTTTACGGAAATCTCCCCGCCTATCCCGCAGGAGTACGCCGACTATTTCAAAGTAAACGGTATGCTCATGCCGGACTACACCATAGAGGGCGAAGAACCCCCGCAGCAGCAGCAACAGGCGGCAGCTATCCCCGAAACTACCGGGCAGGAAAAGGAGCGTGAACACATGAGCGAACAGTTTTCTATTATGATTGGCAACCGCAGCCGTTTTGAAGCGGGCGACCCAAGCGGCTATTGGCTGGATATGCCCGCCACAAAGGAGCAGCTTCACGAAGCCATGCAGAGCGTCGGCATTACCGCCGACAACCCGCAGGATTTTTCCATTCGCGGCTATTCCGACGACCCGGAGAAACATATTGCCTTGCCTTATGAAATGGTATGCGCCGCCGACGTGGACGAACTCAATTTTCTTGCGGCGCGGCTCGAACAGCTTGACCCCGCCGAGGTTGGCAAGCTGAACGCAGCTTTGCAGCAGAAAAACGGGCTTGCAAATATTGGACAGGTAATTGACTTCACCTACAACGTGGATTTTTACGTCCATATCCCCGAAGTACATAACTACCACGATTTGGGCGACTATTACTTAAATCAATCCGGCATGGTACAAATGCCCGAAGAATGGAAAGGCGGCATTGACCTTTCTACTTTTGGCAGGAACGCTGCCGCGCAGGAAAAAGGCGCGTTTACCGAGTACGGCTATATCGTGGAAAGCGGCGACGAGTGGGAGCGTCAGTTTGAGGGGCGCGAAGTGCCGGAAGAATACCGCATTATGAGTTACCCGCAGCCGGAGCGCGGCGAACAGGACAAAGCCTATATGGACGCAGCCGAAACGCAGCAAGCAGACGCACAGGCCGCAGAGCCGCAGCAGCCCCGCCCCGTCGTCCCCATTATCCTTACTTCCGAAAAGCCCGCCGAAAAGGTAAAGGAGATCACCGCGCGTTTGGAACAGGGCGTACAGGCGATTTTTGACAGCGACCGCTACAAAGAGTTTCTAACCGCTATGTCAAAGTTCCATGATTATAGTTTGAATAACACTATCCTAATTGCTATGCAGGGCGGCAATTTGGTAATGGGCTTCCGTCAATGGGAAAAGGAGTTTGACCGCCATGTAAAGAAAGGCGAGAAAGGCATTAAAATCTTTGCCCCCGCGCCCTACAAGGTGAAAAAGCTGGTTGATAAAATCGACCCCGAAACGAGAAAGCCCATGCTTGACCGCGAGGGAAAAGTGGTAAAGGAAGAAAAGGAAATCACCGTCCCCGCCTTTAAGGTTATAACCGTCTTTGATATTTCGCAGACCGAGGGCAAGGAGTTTCCCGACCTTTCCGTTAAACCGCTGCTTGCCGATGTGGAGCAGTACGAGGATTTTTTCGCCGCCCTTGAAAAAGCGTCCCCCGTCCCGATTGCATTTGAGCAGATCACAAACGGCGCAAATGGGTATTTCAGTTTGACCGACAAGCGTATTGCAATCAAAGAGGGCGTGAGTGAATTACAGGCGGTAAAGACCGCCATTCACGAAATCGCCCATGCGAAGCTGCACGACGTAGACTTAAACGCCCCGCCGGAGCAGCAAAACCGCGTTGACCGCCATACCTGCGAGGTAGAAGCGGAAAGCGTCGCTTATACGGTTTGCCAGCATTTCGGCCTTGATACTTCCGATTACTCTTTCGGCTATGTGGCTGGTTGGAGCAGCGGCAAGGAAATGACCGAGTTAAAAGCGTCCCTTGAAACAATACAGACCACCGCAAAGGAACTCATTACCGAGATTGAGGGGCATTTTACCGAGTTGCAGCAGCAGCGGCAAGCCGAGCAGGAGCAGGGCGATACCTTTTCCATTTATCAGTTAAAGCGCGGGGACGAAACAAGGGACTTGCGCTTTGAGCCTTATGACCGTCTGCAAGCGGCTGGACTTACCATTGACCGGGTAAATTATGAACTCGTCTATACTGCACCGCTTACAAAGGATATGACGCTGGGCGACATTTGGGAAAGGTTTAATATCGACCACCCCGCCGACTTTAAGGGGCATAGCCTTTCCGTTTCCGACATTGTTGTGCTTCATCAGAACGACGAGGACACCGCCCACTATGTAGACAGTATCGGTTTTCAGCAAGTGCCGGAGTTTTTGCAGGAGCAGCAGACCCCCGTATTTGACAAGCTGCCGCCCGAACAGCAGCAAGCCTTGTCCGACACCGTACAAGACACTTTGCAAATGCTGGTTGACGCAGACAAGCGGATTTATGGCGACGTTACGGGCAAGACCCTTGAAGCAATCGCGGCGCAAGGATATTCCTACAAGGACGGGCAGCTTGAAAAGCAGCAGCCGGAAGCGACCCCCGACAGCCTTTTGACGGGTGAAACCGTTAGAACGCCGAGGGGCAATTTTCATATTACCGATATGAGCCGTGAACAGATCGAAGCGGCGGGCTTTGGTTTTCATCATGCGTCGGAGGACGGGAAGTATCTCATTATGGGAAATGGCACACAGGCTTATGCCATAGCCGCCGAGCAGCCGCAGCGGGATAATCCCTTAAAGCACGTCGAGGACACCATAGAGCAGAACGACAACAATTTTGACGGGCTTATCAACAATACGCCGCAAACGCCCACCGTTGCAGATTTTGAGCAGCGGGCAAAGGCGGGGGAAGCGATTTCCGTTACCGACCTTGCAAAAGCGGTAAAAGCCGAGAAACGGGAACAGCCGCAGAAAAAACCGTCCATTTTGAAGAAGCTGGACGAATACAAGAAACAGGCGGCGCAGCAGCCGAAAGATAAACAGAAAGAGCATAAAAAGGATTTGGAGGTTTGATAGCATGAATACCCGCTTTACCATTGAGGAAGAAAACATTGTTGCGATCTACGCCGAGGACAGCCGGGAAACAACGCTTGAAAATATCCTTGCCGCCATGCCCTACATGGACGAGGATATGCGCCAGCTTGCCGCCGCAGCGGTGAACAAGCTGCAAGCCATGACGGACAGCGAGTTTTCCGAAAGGGAGTTTATCTTGACCGACGAGGAATAGCCCATAGAGAACAGGGGCGCGGTTGCCGATTTCCGGCACCGCGCCCCTGTTCTTTTTTTGTCCTTGCGTGGACAATTAGAAAGCCGTTTTTGCGGGTTTGAATATACTTTATCGTCTATGTCGTTTTCATGCGCTGGAAGCCGCAGAAACACAGGCGTTTTCAGCCCTTAACATTCCACTTGCCACCCCATGTTTTGCGCCTTATCGCTCCTGCTCCCGCGCCCTGCTTTGGGACGGGTAAAGAATACTATCGACGTTCTTTTTGACAACGCCGTATTCCTGCATTTGCTTCTTGGCTTGCCGATAATCTTCATACAATTTGGTTTTCCTGTCGTTTAAGCTTCTATACTCCTTGCGCAGCGCGGCGAGATCGGGCAGCTTCTTTATCTGCATTTCCTTTAATGCCCTTGCCGCAGCTTCAAACAGGATAATTTCGCTTTCATGTCCCCGCAGATACTTTTCCTTGTCCGGCGATTTTCGGTATTCATCGTAAATCGGTTTTAACTGTCGGTATGTGGTGGTGTGCTTGATAAGCAGCGACAAATCAGACATACGCTGTTCCACTTCCTTAACCGCCTTTGCCGCCGCGTCATGGGCGGTCATAATATCCGCGATTTTGCTTTCAAGTTCGCTGTAATACTCAATCTTATTTTCGGTTAGGAAGTTCATGCTTTTAGCAGCCTGTTTCAGATTATGGATTTTCGCCCACCGTTCATAGCCCGCCGACTGTTGGGCTTTGATACTGTTTTCAAGATCAACGACAAGCCGGATTTTTTTATCTTCCCGCAGCGTTTTTGTTTTGGCAACATACACGCCCTTGATACGCTCCTTTATCGCTTCTTCCGTATAGGCCGCGCCGAGCGTCTTTGTGCGGGTAAACCGTTCCTGTCCGGCGGCGCGGAAAGAAATGTATTTGCCCTGTTTGATTTCATATCCCATTTCCTGCAAGCGGCGCAGCAGTTCGTCAAAATCTTTCACTCGGGGAATGAGGTTATCTATCGCCGTTTTCAGCTTGGCTTTATAGCTTGTACCTTGCTTTTCGGCGGTATATTCCGCATAGCTTTTCCCTCTGTCCTGTCCCGGCACGACGACGGATAGCCCATGCTCTTTACATATCCTGTCGCTGGTGCGCCGGATAAAGTGATAGCTTTGCTTGTTGGAATGGTACTTTTTGTAGTCAACGAAGCTGACCGAGTTAAAAATCAAGTGATTATGCAGATGGTCTTTATCGACGTGAGTTGTCAAAACAAACTCATACTTGCCGCCTAATACCGCCCCGGCAAGTTCCATGCCGATTTTGTGCGCTTCTTCCGGTGTGGTTTCTCCCACCGCAAAGGATTGTATCAAGTGCCGCCCTAAATGTGTGCCGCGATCTCCGGCAGCTTCCCGCGTCCATGCAAACTCAATATCGGCGGTTTCCAGCCCGCAGCCGAAAGAGGACGCAAGCAGCTTCCCGTCTGTCTTTTCGGGATTTAAGATATAGTCTATCGCAGCCTTTAAGGTTGATTTAATAGGGTGCGTCTTTGTAACCGCCATATCTCGTCCACCGCCTTTTTAATGTCCTCTATATCCTGCCTGTAAACCGTCCCCGTCGCATTGGCGCGTTTTGCAATTTGGTTGATGTTCCGGCTCACCGCTTGCAGTTCCCGGATATATGCTTTTGTGTCGCTTCGGTCAACGACAAGAATATACCCGTCTATCGCCATTTTACGGAAGTATGCCCCATACTGCTTTATGGGAAGCTGCTTCATCTTCTCGTCGATCAGCCGCTTTTCTTCTTCCGTAACGTAAAACTTCATCTGTATATTTCTCTTTCGGTTTTCCATTTCCGCACCGCCTTTCGGTATAAGGGTTTGGGATTATCCCAACAAGCATTTTCCGCAAACGGGTACTCGTTTGCTGTGCTTGCTATCTACTCCATACCCCCACCGAAAGGCGGTATTTGTTGCGCGTTCCTTTGATTTTGGACGCAAAAAAAGATTGCAGCCGCCATGCGCTGCAATCTCCCGATTTCTCATATTGTGAGGTTAATCCTCTGCTTTTTCGACTTCCGTTATCTCCCTTGCTGTTGCGGTTACAATCCGTATGCCTTTATCGCTCATACCGTCCAGCAGCGCGTCAAGCTGCCGCCGCCCGGTGGATTTCTCCGCATTGCTGTTCGGGAAGAAAAATTGATCTACCGAAATATGATACCGGGTTACAAGGTCATAGAATACCTGTAAACTCGGCTGTTGTCCCTTGTTCTCGATATTCGCAAGGTAGCGCGGGGAAATATATAACTCGTCGCTTACCTTTTTGCGGCTCTCGCCGTATTCATTTCTCGCGGCTTTTATAGCTGCCCCGAAAGCCTTAAAGTCGTACAATGGTACGGGTCTTTTTGCCATTTTCATTCACCCTGTTACATTTTACAGTTCACCTTTCTTTTTGGATATGTCCACACAATTCATATCATTAGGTTAAATACTTCCTGTTGTGTATTGACAGTAGACTGATTTTCTGATAAAATAAAATTTATGTAAAAGGAGGCGGCGTTTATGTTGCATAGCATGCGTATTAGATAAGCATTGAAAAAAAGGATTTTCCCATTTTCAACATGGGCTTTTTTGTCATGCTTATTTTGCGGATGCTATACAAAAAACTAACGACGTATAGATATAGTATAGACATAGTGCAAGCTATGCCTTAGTTTTGTTGTACTGCTCTGTGCATTATAAATGCAGGTCAATGCTCATGTTGAGGATTGACCTGCATTTTTTTGTGTAAAAAGGACGAGTGAAATATAATGCTTAAAAAATATTGGATAAAATGTCCGATTTGTAACGGAAAGACGAGAGTTCAAGTATTTCATAATACTGTATTAAAAGATTTTCCTCTTTTCTGCCCTAAATGCAAATTGACGCATATCATTGATGTAGAAAAATTAGAGATTGTAATCAAAAATACAGAAAAACAAACTTTTATTATTTAGAAGAAAGGATATAAAAATGAAACGTTTACCTAAATATACGCCTGCGGAAGTACGGAATGATCCATACGGATTTACTTACAAAGAAATGTCGGAAGTTATTGGCGAGAATGAAGCAAAAGCCTTATATGAAGAATTATATAAGCAATTACCACGCAAAAAAAATCTATCAATGTTGGTAAAAAATATTTGCAAAAGCAGTGATACTGAAAAGTATGTTTACGAACTGAAAGACAACAAATACATTGAAACGGTTTTTATCAAGCGGCGAGATGGTGGAACTGTTTGCGTGAGCACACAAGTCGGTTGTCCTGTTGGTTGTATTTTTTGTGAGTCCGGGCGAAATGGCTTTGTTCGTAATCTAACATCGTCAGAAATCGTACAACAGATTATATTGTTGCGTCGAAAAGTAAACCGTATCGTTTTTATGGGTATGGGAGAGCCTTTATTCAATTATGACAACTTGATAAAAGCAATCCATATTCTCCGAGATAGATATGGGCTCAACTTTCCAACCGACGGCATTACCATATCAACAGTTGGTCCGGTCGATCAATTAAAAAAATTGCGCGAGGAACATCTTAAAATTCAGTTGACAATATCTTTACACGCAGCAACACAATCTGCAAGAAATCGTATTATTCCTCACATGCGCATATATGCTATTGAAGATGTTGTTAAGCAAGCCTTATCCTATTCTGAAAGGCATAATCGCAAAATTGTCTTTGCGTATTTGCTTTTACCGGGTATAAATGACCGGCCCTCAGATGTAAGACAACTTGCAAAATGGTTTCGGGGCAAAAAAGTTATGATTAACGTGTTACAATACAACCCAACAAGCAATTCAAGAATTAAAGCACCACAGAAACGGGAAATAGTTGCATTCAAACATCAATTAGAGCAAGCAGGACTTGAAGTTACTATGAGAGTTTCTCATGGCAGAGAGATTAACGCGGCTTGTGGACAGTTAGCTAACACATATAATAAATTCAAAAAAAAATGATTAAAAGTGCCAGACGCATAGACGCAGAGCCGATAACGCATTAGGTCAAAAAACCTATGTGTTATCGGCTTTTTTATTTAATATTGCGCAAAAGCCGCTGTTCCCTATTATAGAATGGATTGCGGGTAGTGTATTAAAGTCGCCCTTTTTTAAGGATACGGCGGTATCGGGGAGGTATCGCCGTGTCCATTTTTATTTACTGTAACCCGCCTAATGCTTTGCGGTCAAAAAAAGCTATGCTCCGCAAGCGGGATATTCCGGCTATGAATGTGAACTGTCAATACATTTAGCTACTGCTTACATTTCCTTTGCGCCCGTCCGCGTCTTGCGGACGGGCGCATTTTGCTTTTTTCAACTTTTTTCTGAAAAGCGCACTCAAGAGCCATCTCCCGAACGGGTACGGAGCGAAAGGGGCAGAGAGGACAAGCCCTTAACTCCCGTCCTCTACTCCACGCGGGAAGGAGGTGAACTCTATGGAGCTATCTTCTTCCGACAAGGAAAGAATACAACATCAGTACGACGCATTAGCAAAGAAAACTTTGGTCGGCGAAGCGAAAAGCCACCGCCGCACTCTTGCGAAACGCGCAGCACGCGAAGTTACTTTTTCGGATTTGAGCGAAAGCGAACTCGCGCAGCTTTTCACAACGGACGAATACGAAAGCGATTATTTCCGTTTTCAAGTGTCCGGCTTTGATGTACTCGTCAAAAATGAACTGCTTGCCGAAGCCCTTAACGCTTTGCCCGAAAGGAAACGCGACATTATCCTTTTGTCCTACTTCTTGGATATGAGCGACGCGGAAATTGGCGAACTGCTGAATGTTGTACGCACGACGGTTTTCCGGCACAGGAAATCCGCGCTTGCGAAAATCAAACAGTATTTGGAGGGAAAAGCAGATGATGAATACCGTTAGGAAGTCTGAAAATCTGTTGCCGTTCCCTGTCATTTCCGCAGCGGCAAACGGCGACACAACCGCCATGTGCGCGATCTTGAAGCACTACGAGGGTTACATAGCGAAACTTTGTACCCGCACGCTGAAAGACGACGCGGGCAATACCTATTCCTATGTGGACGAGGAAATGCGTAACAGGCTGCAAGTGCGCCTTATTACCCGCACCCTTGCTTTTCATGTAGGATAATCTTTTAGCCCATGCGGGGAGCGTGTCCCCTTTCCACGCTTCCCGTTATGGGCTATTTGTCGTTCCGCAAAAGCATATCCGCTGTTGATGTGCTTTTGCAGGCCGACAAAGCCTATTGTTCTTTGACAAAGAAAGCGGCCTTTGGTGCGCAGCATAACAGGCAAACGGGTACATTCCGTCTGTACCGAGCCAGTCGGCGGGTACGCCATGACAGCTTTTCCCCATAGGGGAAAAGCCGAGCGAGAACTACCGCGCCGTAAAACAGGTTTAGCAGCTTGTGGGCGACGACATACAAGGCGGCACAATGATACTCCCGCGTTGAACACCCTCAAAGTATTGCGCGGCGCACCCATAAGCATGGGCCGGGGTGAAACTCCCGTGAGGTTGCAGCTAACAACCGCCCGTTTTTGCCTTTTGACGAATATAGTTTATCCATACAGGAAAAGGAGGTTTTTCTAATGGATAAAAAACAGACAATTACAACCGAACGCAAAATAGGGAAAATCACCTATCTTGTTCAAGCGTTGCCGAGTGAAAAGGCAACCGATACAATCCATAAAAAGATTGAGAAACTCATTGTAAAGGATTTGCAGAAAAAGCCCGGAAATCCGGGATTTTTAGCGTCCGAGTAGTGCATTAGGCGGCGGGATATGGTATAATGATAGCAACACATTATACCTGTTTATTCGGCTGTCGGAAAGGAGGACTAATGTTACAGTCGAATAAAATCACCGCCCTTTACTGCCGTTTAAGTCAAGAGGATATGCAAGCCGGAGAAAGCGGAAGCATACAGCACCAAAAAATGATACTTCAACGCTATGCGGACGAACACCATTTTTTGAACACAAAGTTTTTTGTGGACGACGGATTTTCCGGCGTGAGTTTTGAGCGCGAGGGGCTGCAAGCGATGTTGCAGGAAGTGGAAGCCGGACGAGTGGCGACGGTCATTACCAAAGACCTTTCCCGTCTTGGCAGAAACTATCTGAAAACGGGCGAACTCATAGAGATTGTATTTCCCGAAAACGGAGTACGCTATATCGCGATCAACGACGGAGTTGACACAGCGCGGGAGGATAACGAGTTTACCCCCTTGCGGAACTGGTTTAACGAGTTTTACGCCCGCGACACAAGCAAGAAAATCCGCGCAGTTAAACAGGCACAGGCGCAAAAAGGCGAGCGCGTCAACGGGGAATATCCATACGGCTATATCCCAGACCCGAACAACCGCCACCACCTTATACCCGACCCGGAAACCGCGCCGATTGTCAAACAGGTTTTCGCTATGTTTGTTAGCGGCGTGCGTATGTGCGAAATCCAAAAATGGCTTGCGGAAAACAAAGTCTTGACGATTGGAGCGTTGCGCTATCAGCGTACAGGACAGGCGCGGTATCAGCGGGCAATGATCGCCCCCTATACTTGGCCGGACAAAACGCTCTATGACATATTAGCAAGGCAGGAATATTTAGGGCATACCATAACCGCGAAAACTCACAAGGTATCCTACAAGTCGAAAAAGACCCGGAAGAACGAAGAAGAACAACGCTATTTCTTCCCAAACACCCATGAGCCGCTTGTTGACGAGGAAACCTTTGAACTTGCGCAAAAGCGGATTGCTACCCGCCACCGCCCGACAAAAGCAGCGGAGATTGATATTTTTTCCGGCTTGCTGTTTTGCGCTGGTTGCAGACATAAGATGTATTACCAACAGGGCGTAAATATCGAGCCGCGCAAGTTTTCCTATTCTTGCGGCGCATGGCGCAACAGGGCAAGGACAGGCAGCGAGTGTACCTCTCATTATATCCGCAAAAACGTACTTCTTGATTTAGTGCTGGAAGATATGCGGCGGGTTTTGCGGTATGTTAAGGAACACGAACAGGACTTTATCTGTAAAGCTACCGAGTACGGCGACATGGAAGCGAGAAAGGCATTAGCGCAGCAGCAAAAGGAACTTTTCAAAGCACAGGCGCGTATGACCGAACTTGACACGCTTTTCCGCAAGCTGTATGAGGACAACGCATTAGGCAGACTGACAGATGAACGGTTTGTGTTTCTAACTTCCGGCTATGAGGACGAAAAGAAATCCCTTGCCGCAAGGATAGACGAGTTACAACAGCAGATCGCAACCGTTACCGAGCGAAAAAGGGATATATCAAGGTTTATTCAGATTGTCGGGAAATACAGCGACATACAGGAATTGACCTATGAAAACGTCCATGAGTTTATCGACCGTATTTTGATACATGAATTAGACCGGGAAACCAACACCCGGAAAATCGAAATCCATTATAGCTTTGTCGGACAGGTTGATACCGAGCAGGAGCCGACGCAAGTTGTCAACCATGACCGCCGCAACATGGTAGATGTAAAAAGTATCGCTATCTAACCCCAGCAAAGGACGCTCCAGACCAACCATCATCTGTGTAGTGGTGCAGATTGATAAACCCATGCTCTTTTGCATAGGTTTCAAGCATCTGCTTCTGATGAACAATGCTATTGCTGTCACCGTCTCCGTCATCATCGCGAGAAAGCCGCTCATATAACGCTGTTATGCCGATTTCCTTGACTTTTTTCTTTTTCATGGGTCGTTTCTCACCTCCAGTTCTGTATATCAACTACCCACAGTGATAACATATCACATCGGTGAAATGCTTCGGCGGCGAGGTCTGCCCCTCTTTCAGTTCTGCATTGAGGATGCCGCACTCGTTTTCCGCTGCATTGGGCAGGGCGGTGAGTTCCTGTTTTCGATTCAGGATGTCTGCCAGTACCTTGCGCTCCACCGCTTTCCAGCCTTCTTCCAGAACCTCCTTGCCCTTGGCGGTAAATTCCTCCCCGGCACATTCGGTGGTCAGCAGGGTTTCCAGATACCGGAAGGGCTTGCTCACCGCCATCAGCGTCCGGGCGATGATGAGCTTCAGGACATTCTGCTCCCCCTTGGGCAGTGCGTCCAGATCGGCTTGCAGCATACTGCGAGTGGGCAGAATGGCGTGGTGGTCGGTGACTTTTTCCCTGTTGACGGTGCGCCGTGTCCGGGGCACAGCCTCGTCCACATCTTCCGGGGCAATGTCGAGAAAACCTTCCAACTCCTCGGTCAGTTCCTCCAGCATTTCCTCGTCATCGTCGGTGATATAGCAGCTATCAGTTCTGGGATAAGTGGTAAGTTTCTTCTCATACAGGCTCTGCACATAGTCCAGCGTCTGCTGTGCGCTGTATCCCAACAGGCGGTTGGCATCTCGCTGAAGGGTGGTCAGATCGTACAGCGGCGGCGGATTTTCGGATTTTTCCTTGCGGGTGATGCGCTGGATCGTTGCTACCATCTCCTTTCGGCAGGCTTCCAGCAGGTTTTCGGCAACGGATTTTTCGGGAATGCGGCGACTGGATGCCGTGCAGCCGCTGGTCAGTTCCAGATCCACCGTGTAAAATTTCTCCGGCACAAAGGCAGCGATAGTGGCTTCCCGAACTACCGTCATGGCAAGCACCGGGGTCATAACACGCCCTACCGCCAGCGGTTGACCGTACAGGCACGAAAAAAGCCGGGACGCATTGATGCCGACCATCCAGTCGGCACGTTCCCGGCAGAGTGCTGCATTGTACAGCGCATCGTATTCAGTTGACGGTTTTAGGTGGGCGAACCCTTCCCGGATAGCGTTTTCCTCCATGCTGGACAGCCATAGACGAGAGAAGGGCTTTTTGCATCCCGCTTGCTGGTAGACCAGTCGGAAGATCAGTTCTCCCTCCCGTCCGGAATCCGTAGCGCAGATCACGCTCTCCACATCCGGGCGGTGCATCAGCTTTTGCAGGATGCCAAACTGCTTTTTGGTGGACGCAGACACCAGATACTGCCACTTTTCCGGCAGGATGGGCAGATCTGCGATGCTCCACTTGACGTACTTGGCATCGTAGACATTGGGTGGAGCCAGCTCTACCAAATGCCCAACACACCAGCTTACCAGATAGCCGTTGCCCTCCAGATAACCGTCTTTGCGGTTGGTCGCACCGAGGACTTTGGCATAGGACATGGCAACGGACGGTTTCTCTGCTACGATCAATTTTGCGATAAAAATTCCTCCATTCTGTTTTGGATTGCAATATGTACGGCGGCAAAATGCCGCCTTAAAATCAGATGGGTTCGGTGCCCGGTTCGTCCGGGGCTTCGTCCTCGTCCGGCACATCGGTCGGAATCTCAAAATCGCCCTTGTACTCGGTGTAGTTTGCATCAGGGTCAAGGGCTTCTTCTGCGGTAGTGCAGCTTCTGCTCTGCTTTGGCTTTTTCGCTACGGAAATAGGCGAGGTCAGTTTTTGGTTGGGTCATGGCATCACGCTCCTTTACAACATTAGTGACATTCGACATTTTTGTTGGTTCGTGGTACACTACATCCAATCGTTGCGAATCAGTTGGAGGTGGTTGTGCTGCTTTCTCTGTACTTAGCTGTTCTTGACGATCAAAGCAATGAAGAACAGTTTATAGATGTATATAATACTTACAAGCGGCTGGTCTATCATACCGCTTACAAAATTATGGGCGATTCGTATCTGGCAGAAGACGTACTGCAAGAAGTGTTTTTGTACGTTGCCAAAAATTTTTCTAAAATTCATCGAGAAAACTGTCACGAACTCGCTGCTTATCTCGTTAGTTGTAGTAGAAGCCGTGCTTACGATATGCTTCGCAAGCAGCGGGAAGAACTGCTGGAAGAAATCCCGGACGCACCAGATGGAGCCCCGGTGCCGGATGATGCAGCAGTCAGCGCCGACAACATCGAACACCTGACAGAACTGATCGGACAGATGAAACCGATGTACCGTGACCCACTGCGCCTTTTGGCAATGGGCTACACCAACCGGGAGATTGCCAAATCGCTTGGACTGACGGACGAAGTGGTTCGGATGCGGCTTTTCCGTGGAAGAAAACTATTGTGGAAGGAGTTGAACCACCATGAGTGAGCAGACAGAAGTTTCTTTTGACACTGCGTTGATGATGGCAATCCATGCAGATGCACAGAAAGAACTGAACGAGCTACCAACTCCGGCGCAGCTTAAAGAACGCTACCCGGACACTTCCCGATGGGATGCCCGCCTGCAAGCGGCGTTGCATAAACACCGCCCTGTGCTGAAACGAGTGCTTGTTGCAGCCATGACGCTGGTAATTTTAACTCTCGGCGCACTTGCAGTAAGCGCAGACTTCCGCAAGGCAGTCTACACGATGATTCAGAAGTTCCTGCCCATTGAGATGCAGCTGACGTATCAAGTGGACGGCGAACCGTTGGAACGATTACCGGATGGATACAGCGATCATTATGTGCCGGACGGCTTTGAAATGGACGATGCTCAGAAATTTGAAAGAGCAGAAAACTTTTTGCACGTTTACTCGTCAAAAGAAAGCGGCAAGGGATATACTGTTCGCTGCTCCATTATACAGCCGGGGCAGCAGTCCTCGTTTGATAATGAGCATACAACTTATGAGAATGTAAAAGTTGGAGACGCAGATGCAACTTTGGGAACGAGTGCAGGCGAAAACGGAGACACCGTTTATATTTTAAGCTGGGAGCGAGGAGGCGTTTCAAACACGATTATGGGAAACACCTCACGAGATGAGATTATGAGAATTGCTGAAAACGTATTTTAATATGAGACACCATGCTGTTTGTTGAAATTGACAAATAGCATGGTGCTTTTTTGTATAAGCATACAAACATAACAATAAGCAGAAATTTTTTCAAAAAAGTTGTCACAAACACAAGGCAAACTACGTTGACTAAGCAAAAGCTCCTATCGGGAGCAAAAATTGGAGGTGTATTGTCTATGTCGAAAAAGCGTTTCTTGTCTATCATTCTTTCAGTGGTGATGCTCTTGAGCCTAGCGTGCTCTGCTTTGGCTGTGGGGCAATCTGGTCGGTATATTGGAAACAGCACCGTCAACGGTTCCATCTATCAGACTTACTATCAGGTTGATGCTCAAACGAGAACTGGCATAAAAAGCATTAGCGTTTCTGGCACTCTCTATGAAAAAGGAACATTTGGAACATGGCAGAGAGTAAGCAACTGTTCAAATACCAGCACGATCTCGAACTGCATGGCAAGCAACAACTACAATACCAAGCCGGGAAAATCTTACAAACTGGAGTATTCAGCAACCTTTAATTATTCTGATGGACGAAGTGAAACCATTACAGGAAGTACCAGCAGATAATGTATCGATTTCAACTTATAAATAGAAAGGAAAGCGACTATGAAAATTTGGAAAAAAGTTACCGCCCTAGTACTATCTTTGGCAATGACTTTGAGTGCAAGTGCAACTGTTTTGGCTCAAGCTCCGTCAATTAAAGAAGGACATGTAACAACTACTGCAAGTGTAACCAATGATGGAATCTATATTAACGGAAAGTATTATACAAAAGTACAGTTCAAACATCTTCTTAATAAAGCACAGAAAACAGAAACCGTTCAACCATATGATCTTGGTGATGCAGGCGCACTCATTGCTGGAACATGGTGGATTCCCGGAATTGGTGAGGTGATAGTAACAACTGCTGGACTCGTTATTGTTGCAGGTGTAATATATGGAGTAGGCACATGGGTATACGACACTGTTACTCAATGGTTTGCTGAACGAGCAGAACAAGCTTATGAAGATGCAAAAAATACTGGAGAACCAACAGATAAACATTCAACGCAAAGTACTTCTGAAGGCTCTTCTCTGCCTAAAACCGGAACCCCGTATTCGTCTAAGGATCTCGAAGATAGTGAAGGTGTGAAGCAAAGAAGATATTACGATAAGAATGGAAATGCGGATATGGATATTGATTATCGCCACGGGGGAACAGGCCATACGTTTCCCCATAGACATGATTGGAACAATGGCGTACGAGGGCCTGCATATTAAGGAGAACAACTGTGAACAACGTACCGTTTAAGATGATTATTGAGGATTTAAATTGTGGACGCGAAATAGAGTTTGCTTATCATGGAAAGAAATATTCAATTACAAACAGTGAAGGCTATTGGAATTTTTGCTGTGACACTGACGGAATCATTATTGAAAGACTTTGCCCTTTCAATGATAAAACAAAACTTATAGAACGCGTTTCTAACCTAAATGTTGAGGGGGTTCTGCTTTCAACAATTTTTGATAAAGCAAAATATGACGCACAATCGCTTTGCATCTTATAAATTTTGCTTTTGATTCTAAATTATGAGAGGGTGATTCCAGTGCAGAAAAATAGAACACATATTTCAAAAATAAAGATGAAAGGGTAAAACAAAATGAAGACAAAAATGCTTTCGCGTTGCACTGCTTGCGCTTTGGCACTGGTACTCTTTTTTGCTGCACTTGCGCCGACTGTTTTTGCAGACTCGACAAATCATAAGGGCAATGATTCTCTGCTGAATGGATCGAACTATATCGTTTCGTACTCCATGAATGGAAAAGCTGTCGTCGAACAGCTTACAATCCATGATGAGGGCACCACACGCATTACACGTACTGTACACCCTAACAACACAATGAAAATCACCGTTGTAAGTGATTCTGGTGAAGTTACAACAGCATCAACAAAGAGCGACTACAATTTGTTCTATGAAATTTATCAGGATCAGCAAAACTACAAGAGCGGACAGCTGGCTCAAATTCCTTCTCTCACAGGAAGCGAAGTGACAGGTTCTCAGTTCAAACATCGTTACGTTGGAACGAGCGCAACGGATACGGTCTATGCTAGTGACCTGCGAAAATGTAAAAAAGCATCTGACATAGCGAGTATCTTAGCAACAGCATGGGGCAATACGCCAGCCGCAGTTATTTCGGCAACAGCATCGTTTATTTTTGACCAGATGCTTCAGAGTATGTCTACGGACTGTTACAAGGTTACAATGTCCTCTATTACCTATGAAGTGCTATTCTCCTATGATAACAGCTACTACACGCATTGCTACCACCAAACTGTCAAAGAATATAAGTCAAATGGCTCTTTGATTCGTTCTAAAACGGATTACTATCAGGCCATTGGTGGTTAAGGCACTC
>OHKF01000610.1_pt1 | contig 18839 bp, 14 predicted proteins | sample 1568781 | NCBI WGS metagenome assembly OHKF01 (sample SAMEA3879580, study PRJEB24766) | human gut metagenome | biome: human-associated habitat; feature: feces | place: USA | collected 1985/1987
CTTATAGATGATTGCGGAGTAGCGCCATATAATATACTTGCGATAACATTTACGAATAAAGCTGCAAGAGAAATGAGAGAGAGAGTAGATGCAACTGTGGGAAATGGTGCAGGTGAGGTATGGGTAAGTACATTTCATTCAACCTGTGTACGTATATTAAGAAGATATATAGACAGAATAGGATATTCTAATAATTTTACAATATATGATACAGATGATCAAAAGAGTGTTATTAAAGATATATGTAAGAAATTTAATATAGATACAAAGCTGCTTAAAGAAAGAACTATTATGAATGCTATATCGCACGCAAAGGATGAGCTTATGACACCTGAGGAAATGGTTCTGGATGCTGGTGGGGATTATAATGCCAAAAGGATAGCCAATGTATACGTTGAATATCAGAAAACGCTAAAGCTTAATAATGCGCTTGATTTTGATGATCTTATATTTAAAACGGTTGAGTTGTTTGAGCATGATGCAGAAGTACTTAATTATTATCAGGACAGATTCAGATATATTATGGTAGATGAGTATCAGGATACGAATACTTCACAGTTTAAACTTGTGTCTATGCTTGCAGCAAAGTATGGTAATCTGTGTGTTGTTGGTGATGATGACCAGTCAATATATAAGTTCAGAGGAGCTAATATTACGAATATTCTTAATTTTGAGAATACATTTGAGGGAACAAAGGTTATTAAGCTTGAGCAGAATTATCGTTCAACTCAGACCATACTTAATGCAGCAAATGCGGTTATACAGAATAATGTTGGAAGAAAGTCGAAAAGTCTGTGGACTGAGAATGGTGAGGGTGAGAAAGTTAATTACACACTTTATGAAAATGGATATGAAGAAGCGGATGGCGTGGTAAACAGTATAAGTTCATTCGTAAGAGATGGATGGAATTATAATGATATTGCGATATTATATAGAACAAATGCCCAGTCGAGAGTGCTTGAAGAAAAACTCATGATGAAAAATATACCATATAGAATATATGGTGGTATAAGCTTTTATCAGAGGAAAGAAATCAAGGATATTCTTGCTTATCTTAAGACGATAGATAATGGCATGGATGGACAGGCTGTAAGACGTATCATAAATGTTCCTAAAAGAGGAATAGGGGCAACTACTATAGAACGTGTCCAGGAATATGCCGATCAGAATGATTATACGTTCTGGCAGGCATTATGTGAAGCAGATAATATAGATACTATAAAAAGAGGCGCAGGAAAGATAGAACCATTTGTTACGCTTATAAGTTCATTAAAGGCTAAACAGCAGTTCATGAGTCTTAAAGAACTGGCAGAAACAGTATTAGAGGATACAAGATATATAGAAAGTCTTGCTGAAAGTGAAACCGCAGAGGAGATAGAAGCAAGACAGGAGAATATTGATGAATTCATTAATAAAATAGTGAGTTATGAAACTGGATGTCAGGAAAAAGGCGAAAAACCTACGCTAAGTGGTTTCTTAGAGGAGGTTGCGCTTATAGCAGATATAGATAATCTTAATGAATCAGAAAAACAGGTTATGCTTATGACACTTCATAGTGCTAAAGGTCTTGAGTTTCCTATAGTATATATGACAGGTATGGAAGACGGACTGTTCCCAAGCTATATGACCATAGTATCAGATGATCCAACAGAGATTGAGGAAGAGAGAAGATTATGTTATGTAGGTATAACAAGAGCTGAGAAAATACTTAATCTGAGTAGTGCCAAAATGCGTATGGTACGAGGTGAAACACAGATGAATAAGGTTTCAAGATTCATCAAAGAGATACCAGATGAATATCTTAATATAGAGAATAACAGTTCCGGATATAAAGGGAAAATATCTTATGGTGGAAAAGATGAGTCAGAAGAACAGACTGCCTATAATATAAGAGCCAATGCAAAGGCGGCACTCAGCAGATATGGAAGTGGAAATACTACATATAAGCAGTCTGGCAGAGTAAAGATAGGTGGCGCTTCAAAGCCGGGTGGAATGTATAAGAGCAGTGGATATGGTAATACTATATATGGTTCAGCAAAGAAAGCTATACGAGATACAGCTAATGCTGGGGTAAACAAGAAGGTTGGGTTCGGAAAAGAATTTCCTATGGATATATTTGACTTAAAAAAAACAACCATTAAAGCTTCGTCATCAGAAGATACAGGAAAAAGCTTATCAAAAGAATCATCAGGCGGACTAGGTTATTCTGTAGGTGATACTGTAGAACATAGTAAGTTTGGCAAAGGCAGGGTAATATCTATAGACCATGGTGAACGTGACTATATGGTATCTGTAAAGTTTGATGAATTCGGCTTAAAAAAGATGCTTGCAGGATTTGCAAGATTAAAGAAGATTTAGTTAAATATGTGATTAAAGAAGATTAAAAAAGAAGATATAATTAAATAAGTTACTAAATAAGATATTGAAGATGTAGTTAAATATGGTGACAAATAAAAATGATTATGATACAATATATTTACTTTATTATGTGACTGGAAAGGAGCGGTTGTTATGAATAAGGATAAGATTGAAGAACTTATAGCAGCTAGTAAGCTGAACGAACTTCTTCATAAGAAAGATGTAGAAGAAAAGAACAAAAATAATGTTGTTGTTATTGTTTTAGCAGTAATCGGAGCAGTTGCAGCTTTAGCAGCAATCGTATATGCTATATACAGATATTTCACACCAGATTATCTTGATGATTTCGATGATGATTTCGATGATGATGATTTTGAAGATGATTTTGATGATGAAGATGAAGCTGATAAAGACTTTGAGAATTAATCAGCAGCGTATCAGTTAGTCAGAATAATATAATGTATATAAGACCACTGGCAGGTTATGTAATCGGTCAGTGGTCTTTTTACCTATATGGATAAGAAATATACATATATATGAATTCATGTGATATATGAAAGGAAATTCTAAATGAAAAAAGGTGGTATATATACAGGGTATGTAGAAAGTGTTGATTTTCCTAATAAAGGAAATGTCATAGTTGAAATAGAGGAAGATGGACAACTGATTAAGGAAAAAGCAGTTGTGAAGAATTCTATACCAGGACAGACAGTTACATTTATGGTGAATAAAAAGAAGCATGGAAAATGTGAAGGAAGACTTCTTGAAGTTGTCAGACAGTCAGATACAGAAACAAACGAAAGATGCGAACATTTCGGAAAATGTGGTGGATGTGTATATCAGACTGTAAGTTATGATGAACAGCTAAAGATGAAAGAAACCACAGTTAAAAAGATTCTGGATCCTGTTATAAAGACAGATTATGACTGGGAAGGAATAATTGGAAGTCCGGTATCAAGTGAATATCGTAATAAGATGGAATATTCTTTTGGTGATGAAATAAAGGATGGTCCTATAGCACTTGGACTGCATAAAAGAAATAGTATGTATGACATAGTCACAGTAACAGAATGTAAAATTGTGGATAATGATTACAGAAAAATATTAAAATGTGTATATGATTATGCTTTGGAGAAGAAGCTTACATATTATCATAAAATTAAGCATGAAGGTTACCTTAGACATTTGCTTGTAAGAAAGGCAGTAAAAACGGGTCAGATTCTAGTGGATATTGTAACGACTACGGTTAACGATATTCCTATGGATGAGTTGGCAGACAGATTAAAAGCGTTATCGCTGGATGGTGAGATTGTAGGATTTTTACACACTTATAATGATAGTGTTGCAGATGCTGTAATCAATGAAAAGACGGATATAGTATATGGAAGAGATTATATTGAAGAAGAGCTGCTTGGACTAAAGTTTAAGATTACAGCATTTTCATTCTTTCAGACTAACTCACTTGGTGCAGAAGTTCTGTATTCTAAGGCAAGAGATTATGTCGGAACAACTAAGGACAAGGTTATCTTTGATCTTTATAGTGGAACAGGTACTATAGCGCAGATTTTAGCACCTGTTGCAAAAAAAGTTATAGGTGTCGAAATAATATCCGAGGCAGTTGATGCAGCTAAAATAAATGCAGGTATAAATGGACTTGATAACTGTGAATTCATAGCAGACGATGTACTTAATGCACTTGATAATATTAAGGATAAACCAGATTTTATAGTTCTTGATCCGCCAAGAGATGGAATTAATCCTAAGGCACTTAAGAAGATAATTGATTATGGTGTGGATTCTATGGTGTATATTTCCTGTAAGCCTACAAGTCTTGCAAGGGATCTGGTTATGTTGCAGGAGAGCGGGTATGAGGTAAAAAAGGGCTGCTGTATAGATATGTTTCCAAATACTGGCCATATAGAGACAATAGTGGCACTACATCGGATGGATTCGTAAGCAAGCTTGACTCGCACTTTTTGCAGGAAATTTGCTTGGCTCTGAACAATATCATATCATTCAACTAAATAACAGAAGCGTGAAAGACCGTTCATTTTCAAGAAAAATTGAAAGTGAGCGGTCTTTCTTTATATCTGAAGTTCATTATATCAGATGGACTTCAGGGAAGATTAATTCGATGTATTCGAGAAAGGCGATTTTATGGAGACGATACGGAATGTGGAGATAAATCAGTTGCATGATTTTAAGAATCATCCGTTTAAGGTAGAGGTAAATACGGAATTATGTGAGCTGATGAAAAGTATTGAGAAAGAAGGTGTACTTGTGCCACTTCTTGTAAGGACGGAACAAAGAGAGGTCAGTAATGTAAAATGCCGTTAAAAAGGGACGGCATATAGTAAGTAATCGGGGTTTTAGGGGAAAATCCCCCTAACTAGATTGAATCAGGGCGGAGATGTCTCTGATGTGTATCTAGCAGTCCCCACTATGACTTTTAAAAGCGTGCATTTGGTATTATATATAAAAGCCTAAGCGATAAGAACTGATAAATTATCGGAAGTTCTATTCAGACACATATGTCTGAAAAAGAGTGTCTTTTACAACATGCTGGCACGTCGACTCATTCTTTTATACATATGGTCCTGGCAGGAGATTCTTAAAAGCAGATACAAGACAAACGAGAATGTATCTGAAACAGAAAGAATTAAGTTTGCAAGAAAATATGCTTTCAGCAGTATGTGCAAATGCGGTTTCTGTGGTACGAATCTGACAAGGCGATCCCATCATCAGGACACACAGCATAAAAAGCCTGTGTGGAAGTGCAGAACAGCAACCAACAAAGGGATAGAGAATTGTCCACACAGCAAGGCGATAGATGAGGTAATCATTGAAAATGCATTTGTGGAAATGTTTGCGCTTCTTGCGAAAAATTTTGATGATGTGCTTGAATCAGTTCTCTCTTCGATAGAAGAAACACTTTCAAAAGACGACAGCACCGAGAAGTTAAAACGCATTGAAAAGGATATTGCCAGTCTTGAGAAGAAAAGAAAGAAATTGACCGATATGTATCTCGATGATAAACTTACTAAAGAAGCTTATGACGATAAATACAGTGAGCTTAGCAAAAAACTGGATAAATGAGAGGAAGAGAGAGTAATATTCACCGACTGTGCATTATCACAGAAAAACATTGCAGGTAAGATGAAGACTATCAGAGCAAAGCTGAAGGATGCAGATGTTCTTGACCAATTTGACAGAGTGGTATTTGAAAGCCTGGTCGAGAAGGTTATAGTTGGAGAGCAGGCAGAGGATGGCACAGTTGATCCATATAAGCTGACCTTTGTGTTAAAAGGTATGGATGAAAGAAGCATACCGGATGCGAGAGACAGATATATGAATCTTCATAAAGCAGTTTAGTCGATTAAAAATTGAGGTGACAAGATGAAAGACAACAAGCGTGAAATTAGCATTGTTCGTTCTTCAGCAGCAGAGTATCTTACATTTATAACTGCAACTGGAGAAAGCGATGTTAATGCTGTATATTTTGATGAAAATGTATGGCTTACCCAGAAAATGATGGGAGTATTATATAATGTTGGGACAAATACGATTAATTATCATTTAAAAAAAATATTTACGGATAGAGAAGTAGATGAGAATTCAGTTATTCGAAAATTTCGAATAACTGCCGCTGATGGAAAAACATATAATACCAATCATTATAATCTGAGTGCAATCATTGCGGTAGGAAATAAAGTGGATTCTCCGAGAGCTATCCAGTTCAGAAAGTGGGCAAATCATATAATTGAGGAATTTACAGTTAAAGGATTTGCTATGGATGATGAGAGATTAAAAAATTTTGGAACTGTTTTAACAAAAGATTATTTTAAGGAGCAGTTAGAAAGAGTACGAGAGATTCGCATCTCAGAAAGACGGTTTTATCAAAAAATAACAGATATATATGCAACAAGTATAGATTATGATGCACATTCTTTAACAACAAAAAAATTCTTCGCAAGAGTACAGAATCAGCTTCATTGGGCAATTCATGGAGAAACCGCTGCAGAAACAATTTATCGCAGGGCAGATAGTGAAAAGGAAAATATGGGGCTGACAACATGGAAGGATGCTCCGGATGGTAAAATTCAAAGATTTGATGTGGTTATTGCGAAGAACTATCTGACAAAAGAAGAGTTATCTTCAATGGCAAGAATAGTCAATGCATACCTGGATTTAGCAGAGCTGAGGGCAGAGGAAGAAGTTCCGATGACTATGGAAGATTGGGCTGAACAGTTTGAAGGGATTTTAAGACTGAGTAAGAAAGAAATATTAACAAATGCAGGTAGCATATCTGCAAAGATAGCAGAAGAACATGCACTTACAGAGTTTGAAAAATATAGAGTAAAACAGGATAAGCTGTATCAAAGTGATTTTGACAAAATTCTGATAGGAGAAGTTGATGGCAATGAAGTAGATTATATTGACGATAACGTAAACAACAATGAGGAGCTTTAAAATGAGCAATAATCACGACTTGTTGAATGATAATGATATGTATTCTTTTTCGGGTTACGAGGCGAATGATATGTGTTCCAACAAAGATGCCGTTGCATGTAGAGACGGTTGTCTTACTTTCCAATGGTATAATCGACTCTCAGAAAGTAAAGGTTGAGATGTCTTTTGAAGATATGGATATGTCAGGATTTAAGAAGGGCGCCACATATGAAGCGATAAAGGACTATGTGAAGGAGTAGACAGGATACAAGGTATCAAGTTTGTATATTGCGCAGGTAAAGGCAATTGAGGATGCTTTGAGACATTTTCAGATGATATAGGAGTACAAATGCTATTGATAGGACATCAACCATAGAGGGTTGGTGTCTTTTTTTGAGAAATCTAAAACATAGACTATCTTTTTTATGTAGTCAGTTGTTATACATATTAGAATGGAATAAACGTTTATACATTACTGAAATGGGAAAGGAGGGCAACTTGAATGATTTTCTTTTGATCCTACAAATGAAACAGGGCAATGAAAAGGCTTTTGATAAATTTGTACGGAAATATTATGCAGAAATTCTGTCTTATTGCAGATATCACTGTCTGGATCAGGCAGAAGCAGAAGATCTCACACAGGAAACCTTTCTTCGATTCATGGAAAATATTGCATTTTATCAGCATATTGGGAAAGCAAAGAATTATCTGTATGTGATAGCAGGTAATTTATGTAAGAACTACGCAAAGAAATGGAAGGCAGAGAGTTTAGAGCAGGAAATATTGGAAAGAGTGCCGGTTTCGGATGGCGGTATCCTAAGGAAAGAAAAACGAATGGATGTGGAACAGGCACTTGGCAGGTTAGCCCCAGAGTTAAGAGAAGTGATACTGTTAATTTATTTTGGAGACTGTAAGCTAAAAGAGGTAGCTGATATCTTACAAATTGGCTTGCCGCTAGTTAAGTACCGACATAAAAGGGCAAAAGAAGAATTGAAAAAATTTTTGGGAGAGGAGGACTCTGATGAATTTGGAAAAGATGATGCAAAACTATAAAACAGAAGCAAAAGTTATTCCAAGAGAAGAAAAGATTCTGGAAACGATTCAAAAATCTAAGGAAATTATGATGGAAGTTCAGTCTGAACATACGATGAGCTATGGAGCGTTTCTATTTTCTCAATTTCGGCTGATCCGAAAGAGATGGTGGATGTTGCAGGCAGCATTACTGATAGTGACATTTTTTCTCATGAATTATCTGGATGATAGCGAATATTTGATGAGAACAATAGGAACTTCCTCTGTCCTTTTTATCGTTATGATCATTCCAGAATTTTGGAGAAACAAAGAAAGTGATTCCTTACAGATTGAGGCAACGTGCCTATACTCCCTCAGACAGATCTATTCCGCACGAGTATTTTTGATAGGAGTAGCGGATGTATTTATGATAACGTTATTTATGCTCGTTTGCTGTGTGGGTATGAGAATGCATTTTATGGATATTTTGGTGCAGTTTTTGTTCCCAATGGTTGTTGCTGCCGGAATCTGCTTTGCAATGTTAAACAGCAGAGCTTTGAATGAAGCAGCATCCATGTTTGGTTGCTTTTTGTGGAGCGTAATCTGGTGGGGGGTTACAATGAATGATTTTATTTATACTAAGATTACATTTCCTGTATGGAGTATCTTATTTGGATTAGCAAGCTGTTTCCTGATTGGTGCTGTGTATAAGGTGGTACATGACTGCAATCGCTTATGTTGGACGATGGAGGGAAATCTATATGAAATTACAAATGGTTAATGTTACAAGAAAGTTTGGGAACTTTCGGGCAGTAGAGAACTTAAACCTGACGATAGAGAATGGAGTATATGGACTTTTAGGTGTGAATGGTGCAGGAAAGACAACGCTTATGCGAATGATCTGTACCCTTTTGCCACCTACAAGTGGACGGATTCTGTGCGATGGAAAGGATATTTTCAAAATGGATGGAGAATATCGGAATCTGCTTGGATACTTACCGCAGGAGTTTGGATTCTATCCAGATTTCACAGTAAAAGACTATTTACTGTATATTGCCAGCTTAAAGGGTATTCAACCTATGGTTGCTGGCAAACGGGTAAAGGAATTGCTTGCACAGGTTGGAATTACAAAGTCAGCAAATAAAAAGATGAGGAAGCTGTCCGGCGGAATGAAACGTAGAGCAGGAATTGCCCAGGCAATGCTAAACAATCCCAAAATTCTTATTCTGGATGAGCCTACGGCTGGACTTGATCCAACAGAAAGGGTGCGTTTTCGGAATCTGATTAGTGAGCTGTCAGAGGATAGGATCGTTATTTTATCGACGCATATTGTTTCAGATGTAGAGTATATTGCAAATGAAATCTGGCTGATGAAGGACGGACAAATCATGCAGCAGGGAAATCTTGATCAGACACTTGCTTCTATGCAGGAAAAGGTATATGCGTGTGAAGTATCACAGGCAGATGCAACGAAGATGATGAAAAAATTTAAGGTGTCTAATATGAAATCGGAAAGGGGAATGGTGGAATTGCGTATTATTGCCGGTGAGCCACCGATTGCTGGAGCATCTGTGGTGGAGCCGACATTGGAGGACGTGTTCTTATATTATTTCGGTGAAAAGGGCGGTGAGATGGAATGATTAGATATGAAATTAAGAAAATCTTTTCTAAGAGCATCAGTAAAGTATCATTGGTCGTGTTGTTATTTTCACTTTTGATATCCTGCTATTTTGCAATCACAAATGTCAGTTTTTTGGATGAGCAGGGCAAATCTCATACAGGAATCGAAGCGGCAAGGAGTCTGCGGGAAGAAAAGCAGAAGTGGGAAGGTGTTCTGGACGAAACAGCATTACAAGATGTCATGGATGAATATAAAAAGATCAGTGAAGAATATCCAATTCGCCCTGGAGATGATTCTACTAACTTATTACATGATTCCAAGGTACAAGGGTTTTCGGAAATCAAGGACATGATTAATATGGGATTCTGCGAATTTAGAGATTTTAATTATTATCGCATTGATTCATTATCGAAAGAAGAAGTGGGACGGATCTATGAGAATCGTGGAAAGAGTTTGGAAAAATGGTTGAATTCCGAAGATGCCAATGGTTTATTCGATGAAGACGAGAAAGCATTTTTGATAGAGCAATACAGTGAGATGAAAGCACCTTTATACTATGAGGACTATGATGGCTGGAAATCAGTACTGAGTTACGCTCAGACGATTATTATGCTCATTATGCTTGTGTCAGCATTCTTGGTGTCAGGTATCTTTTCCCATGAATTTAGTTGGAAATCAGATTCCATATTTTTCTCAACAAAATTAGGAAGGAACAAGGGTACAAGATCTAAGATCATAGCAGGATTTATCGTGGTATCAGCTATCTACTTTATTGTAATATCGCTGTATTCACTTGTGGTATTGGGATGTCTTGGCTTCGGTGGTGGAGAAGTCATGATACAGACAGGCTTCTGGCATTGGAAATCCTTTTACAATATCACCTATATGCAGTTGTATTTGCTCACGGTAGTTGCCGGATATATTGGAACAGTATTTTGCCTGTTTCTGTCTATGCTTGTGTCAGCAAAGACGCATACAGCAGTTGTTGCAGTGACAATACCTTTTGCAATCCTGTTTTTACCGCTGTTCGTATCAAATTTCGACTTCTTATCGGGAATATTAGGTGTGTTCCCAGACCGCTTGCTGCAGATCAATGAGATTATCAATACATTTGATTTATATCATATAGGCGGTAAGATTGTCGGCTCGATACCAATCATGCTGGTCATTTATCCAATCCTATGTGTTTTGATGGTGCCACTCATGTATCATGTTTATCATAAAACGGAGATTAAGTAGATGAAAAGGAAAAAGAGTTTAAAATAACCGGCGTAATTAAGGAAATCTCTCATTTTCTTTTTCTGGCGGAAACTGACATATTATTTCATTAGAATAATCTGGCTTTCTAAATCAATTGGTAACTCTGTATTTTGCAAATTCACACCTCTTTCCTGGTAAAAAAGTAGAGAAGAATGGCCACCTATCTGCTGGTTGTTGGGACACTGGATTATGGAGCACTAAAAATGGAAAGGCGGGAAATTTGCACCTGTTACTGTACGGAGCCACATTTGTTCTGGTTGGCCTGGGATTTATGTATAATCTGGTTATGACACGGCAGAGGAACAATATTTCCAGCTTTTTATTTGATGCTGGAAGTGCGGAAGTGTTCTGCACGATACTGCATTGGTGTTTTACCGGTCTTTTCCCGGAAAACAGATGTGAAATAACTTTGACTGGAAAATGCCAGGGTAGTAGAAATTACAGAGATCGCATAATCGGAATGGCAAAGCATATTCTGAGCGGTCTCTATTTTTTTATTCTGTATATAGGAACTGACAGAAATTCCCATCTCTTTTGCGAACAGATGACTTAAATAACCGGGAGATATGCCGGCATGAGCGGCGAGCGTCGGGACAGTGATACGATTATGTAAATGATCATAGATATATTCCAGACACTGGGCAACCGGACGGGAGCAGGCATGATTTCTATGCAATTTTTCCATACGAGTAGTGTAATCCAGACACATCTGCGGGTGCAGGGCGGAAATTTCTTTTTTTGATTTCATTTGATCCGCCTTATGAATGTAGTAGTCGCTGAGATCATATGCCTCTGTGACTTCCATACCTCCTTCAATGCAGTATCTTGCCAGCATGGCAGCGGTGATGGCAAAGTGGTATTTCAGATTTTGCAGAGGAGAATCCGAGAGAACACCCAGACCTTTCTTTTCCTGAAAAGATTCATGACACAATTCTTTTACTTTTTCAGTATTTCCCTGTCTGACATAGCTGTAGAATTCTGGTTCCGGATCATAAGGGGCGCGATAAGTTTCTAATTCTCTGCGGACATATTGTTGATAGAGAAGTTCCTGAGGAATGTTCATATGGATACCTTTCTGAAATTATTACAGTATTTTTCAAAACCGCTATGTGATTCTTTCACTTGTGGAGTGAAGATAGTGGCACGCTGGTAATTATAAATAATATAGCATAAAAATGATAAAAATAACATAGAAACGATATATGAATTTTTTTTAAAATTATATGATAGAGAAAAGAAGAACTGCAGGGTTATAAATTTCCCGTTGCAAAGAATCAGGAGGGCAAGAGCATGAAATTAGAGAGAGGTATCAATTTAGGTGGCTATTTATCTCAGTGTGTGCATAGCAAAGAACATTACGATGCATTTATTCAGGAGGAAGACATTCGTAAGATTGCTTCCATGGGATTTGACCATGTACGTCTGGCAATTGATTATGAAGTACTGGAAGATGAATATGGCGGAACCAGAGAAGAGGGGTTTGCCTATGTGACCAGAGTGGTGGAATGGTGTAAACGGCAGGGATTGAACATTGTACTGGATCTGCATAAAGCGTATGGCTACGATTTTAATAATGCCGGAGATAAGAAAAAGAATAATCTGTTTACAAATAAAATGGTGCAGAAGCGTTTTGTAAATCTGTGGATCAAGATCGCAGAGCATTATGCAAACGAGACTCATGTTGCGTTTGAACTGCTGAATGAGGTGGTGGAGCAGGAAAATGCAGAAGCGTGGAATCTGCTCATTGTGGAGACGGTGAACGCTATTCGTCGAATAGCCAGAGACACTATTATTATATACGGCGGAATTCAATGGAATAGTGTGAAGACATTGAAACTGTTAGAGAAGCCCAAGGATGAAAATATATTGTTCACGTTCCATTTCTATGAGCCGTTGCTGTTTACCCATCAGAAAGCACATTGGGTATCGACCATTAGCCAAACAGAAGATATCTATTATCCGGAAGCAATGGACTATTATCGTACAAAGTCGCTGCCAATCGGATATCAGGGAGAAGTAGTCTGTAAGGCACAGTCACAGACCATGGGAACAGAATTTATCACGGAAATGGTCATGGAAGCGGTTACTGCTGCAAAAAATGCCGGAGTGATATTGTACTGTGGAGAATTCGGTGTTATTGATCAGGCTCCTGTAGAAGATACCCTGCGCTGGTTCACGGATGTGGATACCGTATTCCGACAGTTCGGTATCGGCTGTGCTGTCTGGACTTATAAGGAGATGGATTTCGGACTTATTGGGGAACATTATGCACCGATTCGCGAACAATTGCTGAAGCTTTGGAATCGGAAGAAGGTGGAAAGTTAGTGAAGAATTTGGTAATTACATCTAACACACCCAAACCTTTTTAATAATGATTAGGATATTTTAATCATTCATGCCCTTTGTCATATAGTTTTTGTATATTTTTTGGAAGTTTATCAGGTAACATAGCATTTATAGCATATTCGTTACCATCTTTCATTGCTGTTTCATAATACCAGCATTTGAATTTTAAGAGGGAAAGAGTTTTTTGAAGTTCCAGGATTTCAGTTTCAACAGCCGATTTTCTGGTTTCAAATAATTCTTTCCTTTTTTCATAGCTGGAGCTGCCTTCAGATACCCAGATAAAAAATTGCTTTATATCTTTAATCTCTAGACCGGATTTCTTGAGGCATTCGATAACGTGAAGAGCTTCTAATTCATTATCGCTGAAATAACGGATATTTCCTTTGCGTTCCAGATTAGGGAAAAAGCCTTCCTTGTCATAATACCTTAAGGTAGAAATAGGAAGATCAAACTAATACAGAAGATTTCATGGCTGCTGTTGATTTTCTTTCTATTCGGGAAGATGTGGATCCAGATATTTTTTGAAGAAAATGGGGTTGGTTAGTTATTTTATTAAAAACTGAAAAAGGAGAAATATCTGATGATGAAGTAGAGTTAAGACGGTATCTGCAGAGAGTTGCTGATAATACAGCTTTTACGGCCTGGTATTTCGGACATTTTCACGAGGATACTAAAGTAGAGGATATGTTCTATTGTTTATATGATGATATCGTTGTGATATAAAGAGTAAAAAATATAAAAGCTGTAGAGCATATGCTTGGATATATACTGATAGTTATGCTTGTATACATTGGTATACAGATTATCTTATATGACAGAAGCTATAAGAAAGCTATGATAAAAATATGATGAAAATATGTGAAAATAAGATAAAAATAGTGAAAGTAGTAAAAAGATAGTGTAGAATAAACTATGAAGTATATAGTTAAAGGAAGTTGTATACATGGCTAAGTTTACAAGGAAAGCTATAATGAATAGTCTTTTAGAGCTGCTTAAGACAAAATCAATTGATAAGGTTACAGTTAAAGATATATGTGATGACTGTGAAATTAACAGAAATACTTTTTATTATAATTACAAGGATATATATGATGTATTAAACAGTATATTTATGCAGGCAATAGAGGAAAATCTAAGGGATGTAGCCGAAGGTGGTTCATTTTACGAGGAATACATAAAGGCGGCTTCGTTGTTAGTTCAGTATAGGGATGTTGTGATACATGTATACAATTCAAAGAACAGGGATATTGTAACGAATTATCTTGAAAGAGTGACAGCAGAGATTGTAAGAGGATATATTGCAAGAAAGAGTGAAGGACAGAATATATCAGACAAGGATCTTGAATTTATATCATATTTTTACAGTTATGCCATAATCGGAAGTACTTATAAGTGGATAGAAAGTGGAATGAAGGCTGATTTTAAGCATTTTATAGGTAAGATAGCAGATTCAATAGATGCAACACTTCCGGTTATGATATCAAAGGCAGGCAAAGCGGATTGACGGAATGTATTGAATGACAATTAGTTTATAAAAATTTAATATTCAGACAGATTAAGGAGAATGTACGAATTATGTACATTCTCCTTGTTTCGTCTATATGAATTAAAGCAGAAAAGTATTAATGTCTATATATCAGATGAAGCAATAAGGAGGGATGCTTATGAATGATATAAAGGGAATAAAGAATATGTACAGTGTGCTTACAGCCTGTCTTATTATTGTAGGACTTGTGCTGCTGGCGATACCTGGAATTGCATTAAATGCAGTATGCATAATATTTGGTATATATCTCATAATATATGGAGTTGTAAAGATAATAGGCTACTTCGCAAAGGACGTATATCAGCTTGCATTTCAGTTCGATCTGGCACTTGGCATAGTTGCCGCAATAGTAGGCATAGTATTTATATGTAAAACATCAAGCATTGTACAGATACTTTCAACGTGTATAGGAATTGTGATGCTGATAGATGCCACACTTAAGATACAGACATCACTTGATTCGAAAAGATTTGGAATAAGCAGCTGGTGGTTGATGTTAGTTATGGCAATTATGGTTGCGGCAGTTGGAATCATGCTTATACTTATGCCAGGTGAAACAACAAAGGTTATGATAAGACTTATTGGATTGAATCTGTGTCTTGACGGAGTATTGAATCTTATAATAGTGGTAAATACAGTTAAGACGGACAGGAAGCTGCGTGGATAACGAAAAACTTTATATAAGTATTTAAGATAAAACAGGAATGGTGATATATATGGGTACAATAACACATAAAGCAGGAAGAATTGCAGTCAGCAAGGTAACAGATGTTGTATTAAAAAATCTTGATAAGGACAGAGAAAAAGAGATACTAAAGCTTGTTGATTTTATAGAAAAATATATGGATGGTGAAAAACTAGATGTTGATTTTAATAATATAAGAAAAAAGATAGAAGACAAGGATAGTGCAATTAATAAGTATATTAAAAAGGCATTAGATGAAATTGATCCAGGTGTGTTAAAGACGATAGTTCTAAATCTTGGCTTTGAAGCATTTCTTAATGGAACAAAGACAATTAGAAAAATGAGAGAAAAATACGATTGTAATGTTCCATGGCTTATTCTTATGGATCCGACAAGTGCCTGTAATCTTCATTGTACGGGCTGCTGGGCTGCAGAATATGGCAACCGGTTAAACCTTACATATGAAGAAATGGATAGTGTTGTGACACAGGGCAAGGAGCTTGGAACATACCTTTATATGTTTACAGGTGGGGAACCGCTTGTAAGAAAGAGCGATATTATAAAGCTTTGTGAAAAGCATAATGATTGTGCATTTCTTTCATTTACTAATGGAACACTTGTTGATGAGGAATTCTGTCAGGAGATGAAAAGAGTTGGAAATCTATATCTTGCAATAAGTCTTGAAGGCTTTGAAGCCGTTAATGATTTAAGAAGAGGTGATGGCGTATATGGAAAGGTTATGAATGCCATGGACCTTTTAAAGAAGAATGGCCTTGTATTTGGAACTTCGATATGCTACACATCAAAGAATACAGAAACAGTTACAAGTGATGAATTTATCAGGCTTATGGTTGATAAGGGCTGCAGATATGCTATGTATTTCCATTATATGCCAGTAGGAAATGCTGCATCTGTTGAATTGTTACCAACACCTGAACAAAGAATATATATGAAGGACCGCATAAGACAGATAAGAAGTCTTACAACAGGTCAGGGACTTTTTACATTTGATTTTCAGAATGATGGAGAGTTTGTCGGTGGATGTATAGCAGGAGGAAGAAACTACTTCCATATCAATGCTAATGGTGATGCTGAACCTTGCGTATTCATACACTATTCAGGAGCTAACATAAGAACCAATACATTGCTTGAAATACTACATCAGCCATTATTTATGGCATATAGAAGAAATCAGCCATTTAATAAGAATCATTTAAGACCTTGTCCAATGCTTGAGAATCCTGAGATTCTACAGAGGATGGTAAAGGAAACTGGTGCTAAGTCAACAGATTTAGAGTCACCAGAATCAGCAGAGCATCTTTGCAGCAAATGTGTTCCATATGCCAATAACTGGAAACCATATGCTGATAAGATATGGAGTGAAACTCCCAAGATAAAAAGAAGCTATGAGAATTATGAAGAACATTAATGATATGGATAATAATTCCTCATCGACTATGAGGTTTATTAACTATAAATGTATTGCAGAAGAAAGGAGATTCATATGAGTAAAAAATCAATTGGAAGTAAAACTTTAAAAGTGGGTGCCTCACTACTTGCATTAGGTGCAGGTGTTGCAGCAGTTAATGCTAAAACTAAGAACAGTACAGAGAAAAAGAAGATAAGAGAAATACAGAAAAATGAACGTGAGGAATACAGAAATACTGAACGTGGAAAGTATAAAAAGAATAGCAAAGGAATATATTATTCTAATGGTAATTATGAAGCATTTGCAAGACCAGAGAAACCAGATGGCGTTGATGATAAATCAGCTTACATCGTCGGCAGCGGACTTGCCTCTTTAGCAGCAGCCTGTTTTCTTGTAAGAGATGGACAGATGAAGGGAAGTCATATCCATATATTAGAGGCTATGGATATAGCTGGTGGTGCCTGTGATGGTATAAATGATCCTACAAGAGGATATGTTATGAGAGGCGGAAGAGAGATGGAGAATCACTTTGAATGCCTGTGGGATCTGTTTAGAAGTATACCATCGCTTGAAAAGCCGGGTGCCTCTGTACTTGATGAATATTACTGGTTGAATAAGCACGATCCAAACTATTCTTTATGCAGGGCAACAGTTAATCAGGGTGAGGATGCACATACAGATGGAAAGTTTAATCTAAGCCAGAAGGGCTGTATGGAGATTATGAAGCTGTTCTTTACAAAGGACGAGGATCTTTATGATAAAAAGATTGAAGATTTCTTTGATGAAGAGGTATTTGATTCTGATTTCTGGCTTTACTGGAGAACTATGTTTGCATTTGAAAACTGGCATAGTGCACTTGAGATGAAGCTTTATATACAAAGATTTATTCATCATATAGGTGGACTTCCTGATTTCTCAGCTCTTAAGTTTACAAAGTATAATCAGTATGAATCACTTATACTTCCTATGCAGAAGTATCTTGAAGCAGCAGGTGTTAAGTTTAAGTTCAATACAAGAGTTGAAAACGTAGTATTTGAATTCAAGGATAATAAGAAGCTTGCAAAGAGGATAGAATGCAGTGTTAAGGGTAAACAGGAGACTATTGACCTTACAGAGAATGATCTTGTTTTTGTGACAAACGGAAGCTGTACTGAAAGTACTATATATGGAGATCATACACATGCACCTGTTGGTGATGCAGAGGTAAGAACAAGTGGCTGCTGGAGTCTTTGGAAGAATATCGCAAGACAGGATCCACAATTCGGACATCCGGAGAAATTCTGTGGTGATGTAGCTAAATCTAACTGGGAATCAGCCACAGTTACAACGAGCAATGAACAGATTATTGACCAGATTAAGAAAATCTGTAAAAGAGATCCAAGAACAGGTAATGTTGTTACAGGCGGTATAGTAAGCTGCAAGGATTCAAGCTGGCTTCTTAGCTGGACTATAAACAGACAGGGACAGTTTAAGGAACAGAAGAAGGATGAAGTATGTGTATGGGTATACAGCTTATTCACTGATGTACCTGGTGATTATGTAAAGAAGCCTATGAAAGAATGTACAGGTGAAGAAATAACAGCAGAGTGGTTATATCATCTTGGTATTCCAGTAGAAAAGATAGATGAGCTGGCAAAGAATAGCTGTAATACAACTCCTACTATGATGCCATATATAACAGCATTCTTTATGCCAAGAAGAAAGGGCGACAGACCTGATGTTATTCCTGATGGCTGTGTAAACTTTGCATTCCTTGGACAGTTTGCTGAAACACCAAGAGATACTATATTTACAACAGAGTATTCAGTCAGAACAGCTATGGAGGCTGTATATGGCCTTCTTGGTGTTGACAGAGGTGTTCCTGAGGTGTGGGGAAGTGTATATGATGTAAGAGATCTTCTGGATGCATCAGTTAAGCTTATGGATGGCAAATCACCACTCGAAATAGAGCTTCCAGGTGTACTTGATAACATCAAAAAACCACTTCTTAGAAAGATTAAGGGAACAGTTATAGAAAAAGTTCTTAAGGACCATAATGTTATAAAGGATTATATGAAGTATTAAGTTGTTGTTTAACACACATTCGGTTGGCGAACTGACGACATAATATAAGTGAAAATCGGTGCTGCACATA
>OHKF01000614.1_pt1 | contig 18784 bp, 10 predicted proteins | sample 1568781 | NCBI WGS metagenome assembly OHKF01 (sample SAMEA3879580, study PRJEB24766) | human gut metagenome | biome: human-associated habitat; feature: feces | place: USA | collected 1985/1987
TATTCATCAAACAGTCTTGTACACTTCTCATCTTTTTCCTCTACCTTTTCAAAGAACTCATCAAGTGTCATTCCTATGTCTGTTGATATGTTCTTCGTTGACACATATCCTTCAAGACAGCCGTTTCTTCCACACATGCACTTCTTACCACCTGGATAAAGTGTCATATGTCCGAATTCTCCATATCTGTTATGTTCACCCTTCATAATAGTGTTGTTGCTTACACATGCTCCACCTACACCATCGCTGACCATAAGATACAGTTTTTCTTCTAATTCTTCCCTGACTGTATTCTCATTCTTATGTGAATACCAGTAATCTGCAAATGCATTAGCTCTTGCATCATTCTGGACAATATAATCATATTGTATATGCTTTGTTATATTTTCAGTCTTATAATTCTTAACCTTAAGAGGTGGTGAAAATATAATCATGCTGTTATCTTCGTTAAAAACACCTGGCATAGTGATTCCAACACCTAAAAGATTGTCCTTTGATATATGATTCGCCTTTATGACGTTTTCCACAAGCTCGGATACCTTGACTCCATACTCACTATCAGTAGCAAACTCCGTCTTAAGACTTATCTCATCTTTTATTTCCCCATTAAGGTCTATGAGACTTGTCCTTATCTCTAAAGGACATATATTGACACTTACAGCATATCTAGCCGCTGCATTTACAGTTATCATCTGTGCTTTTCTTCCACCAGTAGAATCAAAGTTTCCCTCCAGAAGAATAAGTCCTTCTTCTTTTAAAAGCTTTATATTCTGGTTGATAGTTGGAAGTGATAATCCAAGCTTATCAGCAATCTCCTGTCTTGATATGCTGTTACTGTTATATATAAGCCTGAATATTCTGTTTTTATTATATTTTCTAACCTCTGATGTGGTTATTCTAGTTGTAGATATCATTTATTCACCAAACACTGCCTTATAATCTTTCTGGAACTTTTCTATACCTGCATCTGTTAATGGATGGTGTACCATCTGCTCTATAACCTTATATGGAACTGTTGCTATATCAGCTCCTGCAAGTGCACAGTCTGTAATATGTATTGGATTTCTTACACTTGCACAGATAATCTCTGTCTGTATATCATAGTTAGAAAATATACCAACTATATCTTCAATAAGCTGTATGCCTGGCTGTGATATATCATCAAGTCTTCCAAGGAATGGAGATACATATGCAGCACCTGCCCTGGCTGCTAAAAGAGCCTGGTTAGCTGAGAATATAAGTGTTACATTACACTTAATGCCCTCAGATGAAAGTACCTTTACCGCCTTAAGACCTTCAACTGTCATTGGGATCTTTACTACCATGTTAGGATGAATAGCTGCTATTTCACGTCCCTCTTTAATCATGCCTTCTGCATCTACTGTTGTTGCCTTTACTTCTCCACTGATAGGACCATCAACTATACTTGTAATCTCTTTTATTACTTCATTAAAATCTCTGCCTTCTTTTGCTATTAATGAAGGGTTAGTTGTAACCCCACATATAACTCCCATATCATTAGCTTTTCTGATATCATCTACATTAGCTGTGTCAATAAAAAATTTCATAGTGTAATCTCCTCTTATTCATAATCTGCTTTGATAATCTTATAAATCCACATAAAAGATAATCTCATAAATCCACATAAAAACACCTGTATTATGCATATCTGTATGCTTAAGCCATGTTATATACAGCTACATCTCATCAAATACCGGCTTTAATGCTGGATATATCTGTTTAAATGTATTATAACGTGAATTGTATCTGTCTGCAATCGCTTTTTGTGGTTCTATTGTTTTACATATGTTAACTATATTATCTGCTGCTTCTTTTACACTTCCATATTCGCCAGCTGCAACCATGGCAAGCATAGCTGCTCCCATAGACGGACCTTCCTCTGATTTTAAAAGGTCAACCTTTATACCAAGTACATTAGCCATAATACGGCACCACAGCTCACTTTTGGCACCACCGCCACACATTTTTGTTTCTGTTATATTAATACCAAGCCCCTTAGCTACCTCAAAGGAATCCCTTATTGCAAATGCTACTCCTTCAAGTACAGCCTGTGTCATATCTGTTCTTGTACTATCCATTGTCATTCCTGTAAATGTAGCTCTTGCAAGTGGATTGTTATGAGGTGAACGTTCTCCCATCAGATATGGTAGAAAATAAACATGATTGTTTCCTAACATATCATCTGTTATACATTCCTGTGCTGATTTATAATCCTTATCTTTAAGAATCGTATCCATCCACCAGCCATTGCATGATGCCGCACTTAACATACAGCCCATAAGATGATAGTATCCATCCGCATGGTCAAACGAATGTAGAGCATTGTTATTATCAACACCAAACTCTTTGTTAGAGATGAATATTGTTCCACTTGTTCCAAGCGAAATGTTGCACATACCATCTCCTACTGTTCCAGTTCCTACAGCTGCTGCTGCATTATCTCCTGCACCTGCTGCTACTATCACCTTTTCTGTCAATCCAAGTGTATCAGCTGCTTCTTTAGTAAGGCAGCCGACCTTTTCATAGCTTTCATAAAGCTTAGGAAGCTGTTCTCTGCTTATGCCGCATATTCTGATCATTTCATCAGACCAGTCGCGGTTCTTAACATCAAGCAGTAACATACCGGATGCATCAGAAACATCCGTACAATGAACCCCTGTAAATCTGTAAGCTATATAATCCTTTGGAAGCATTATCTTAGCTATCTTTTTGAAATTCTGTGGCTCATTTTCCTTAACCCACAGAAGCTTTGGTGCTGTAAAGCCTGCAAATGCAATATTAGCTGTATATTCTGTAAGCTTATCTTTCCCAATAACATTATTAAGATAATCGCATTCTTTAGTTGTTCTTCCATCATTCCATAAAATAGCCGGTCTTATAACATTATCATCTTCATCTAATATAACAAGTCCATGCATCTGTCCACCAAAGCTTATGCCCGCAATATCGTCTTTGTTATATCCTGCAACAAGCTCTCTTATGCCTTCACATGTTTTATCATACCAGTCATACGGATTCTGTTCTGACCAGCCTGGCTTAGGAAAATCTATCGGATAACTCTTAGAAACTGTGTTAACTATGTTACCCGAAGCCTCCATAAGTATAAGCTTTACTGATGATGTTCCTAAATCCACTCCTATATAATACATGCCTACCTCCTTATAATATAAGCATCTTAAAAGTCACAGATGCCTCTGTTCCAATAAAATAAGCATTTGAAACTTAATGGCACTCATATTATCTCATATTATCTCATTTTATCTCATTTTATCTTATCTAATAAAAAAGCGGAATGGACTAATATTATGATCACCAGATAAGCAATATACTGCTGTAATCTCTTATGTCCATCCCGCTGGTTAACTGGCTAAAGCTTAACTTTATTCTTTAGCTTAGCTTTAGTAAGTAAGTATATTAAATCTGTAGTCCAAAGCTATGCAAATGGATTCTCAGACTTGTAAAGTACGCCTGCTGGCTGGTTATAAGCAATATCTTCAACACCGATATATTTAAATACATCAAATAATGCTTTTCCAAAATGTCCAAATGCAACTGCACCATGATGAGGATAATTCTTCTCTATAAGTACATGTCTGTAGAATCTTCCCATCTCATTAATTGCAAATATTCCGATTGAACCGAATGAACGTGTTCTTACAGGAAGAACCTCACCCTGTGCTATATATGCTCTTAACTGGCTGTCAGAAGTACTTTGTAATCTGAAGAATGTGATATCTCCTGGGACAATATCTCCCTCAAGAGTTCCATTAGTAACCTCTTCTGGAAGTGAACGTGCCATGATCATCTGATTCTTCATCTCACAGAATGCAAGTTTGCCTGAAGCTGTGTTACCACAATGGAAGCCCATAAATGTATCTTTGATTGTGTAGTTAAACTTACCCTTGATATCTTCGTTATAAATATCTGAAGGTACCGTATTATTAATATCAAGAAGTGTAACTGTATCGTTACTTACAACAGTTCCGATGAACTCACTAAGTGCTCCATATATATCAACCTCACATGATACAGGAATACCCATAGCTGTAAGTCTTGAATTAACATAGCAAGGTACGAAACCAAACTGTGTCTGGAATGCCGGCCAGCATTTTCCTGCTATGGCAACATACTTTCTTGAGCCCTTATGTGCCTCTATCCAGTCAAGGAGTGTAAGTTCATACTGTGCAAGCTTAGAAAGAATCTCCGGCTTCTTGTTACCAGCTCCAAGCTCATCCTCCATACTCTTTACTACTGAAGGAATTCTTTCATCACCAGCATGCTTGTTATAGCTTTCAAAAAGGTCAAGCTCTGAGTTCTCTTCAATCTCTACTCCAAGATTGTATAACTGGTTAATAGGTGCATTACATGCAAGGAAGTTATTAGGTCTTGGACCAAAGCTTATTATCTTAAGATTATTAAGTGCATATACAGCTCTTGCAACTGGAAGAAACTCATGAATCATATCTGCACATTCATCCGCTGTTCCTACAGGATAGTCAGGAATATAAGCCTTAACACCTCTTAGCTTAAGATTATAGCTTGCATTAAGCATACCACAGTAAGCATCTCCTCTGTTGCCTACAAGACCGCCATTGGCTGATGTTTCCTCTGCTGCTGCAACAAACATCTTAGGACCATCAAAATACTTTGCAAGCATAGTTTCTGATATTTCAGGACCAAAGTTACCAAGATATACACAAAGTACATTACAGCCTGCTTTTCTTATATCTTCAAGTGCCTGCTGCATATGTATCTCACTTTCTACTATGCATACTGGACATTCATAGATATCTGCTGCATCATACTTGTTTTTATATGCTTCTACAAGTGCCTTTCTCCTGTTAACTGATAAACTTTCAGGGAAACAATCCCTGCTTACTGCTACAATACCAATCTTAATCTCTGGTTTGTTATTCATTGTAAAATCCTCCATTCTGTTAAACCTGAATATGGAAAATGCATATCTGTTATCGCATTTTCCATATCCGGTTATAGTAACCCTGTACTTTTAATAAATACATTACAAAAAGTTACTTATATAATATTATTTTTCTTTGTATTTTGCAATATGTACAATGATTTTTATTTAACATTTTTTAAACCAGCCCCATACATACCAGTTATATATTTTATCTATTTTCTGGTGTATGCCATTTCCATTCCTGTACCTCAGGAAGATCCATGCCATACTCGCTTATATACTGCTTATGTGCAACAAGTGTGTCTCTCATCTTCTGCAGAAGGTATGAGCCCTTGTTTCCAAGCTGAGGAAGTGCATTAATAACAGCCTCAACAAGATGATATCTGTCAATCTCATTCTGTACTCTCATATCGAATGGAGTTGTAATCGTACCTTCTTCCTGATATCCGAATACATGAAGATTTCTGTTATGTCTGTAATATGTAAGCTCATGTATAAGTGTTGGATAGCCATGGAATGCAAATATAATTGGCTTATCCTTTGTAAACAATGCATCATAATCTGTATCTGAAAGACCATGTGGATGCTGTGTATTAGACTGAAGCTTGAACAGGTCAACTACGTTGATAAATCTGATCTTTAACTCTGGCATGTTGTCTCTTAATATAGTTACTGCTGCAAGCGCCTCAAGTGTAGGTGTTTCACCACAACCTGCTATTACAACATCTGGTTCTTCACCCTGGTCATTACTTGCCCATTCCCAGATACCTACACCCTGTGTACAATGCTTAACAGCCTGTTCCATAGTAAGCCACTGTGGTCTTGGATGCTTAGATGTCACAAGAACATTTACATAATCACGGCTTCTTATACAGTGATCAAAGCATGAAAGCAGGCAGTTAGTATCTGGTGGAAGATACATTCTTACAACATCTGCCTTCTTATTTGCAATATGATCTAAAAATCCCGGGTCCTGATGGGTAAATCCATTGTGATCCTGCTGCCATACATTGGATGTAAGAATCAGGTTCAGGGAAGCAATGGACTGTCTCCACGGAAGCTGATTACATACCTTTAACCACTTTGCATGCTGTGCACACATAGAATCTACCACACGGATAAATGCTTCATAACTTGCAAAGAATCCATGACGTCCTGTCAGAAGATATCCCTCTAACCATCCCTCACACATATGCTCACTTAACATAGAATCCATAACACGGCCATCTGTAGCAAGGAATTCATCGGAATCCAGTTTTTCATTGTTCCAGTCACGGTTTGTCTCCTCAAAGACTTTCATCAGACGGTTTGACATTGTCTCGTCCGGTCCGAAAATACGGAAGTTCTTGGAATCCTCATTCAGTTTGAAGATATCACGGACAAATCCGCCAAGTTCTACCATATCCTGTGCCTCAACGCTTCCCGGCGCCGGAACATCAAGTGCATAATCACGGAAATCTGGAAGTCTTAAGTCACGTAAGAGCTTACCACCGTTTGCATGTGGGTTAGAACCGATTCTGCGGTCTCCGGTCGGTGCAAGTGCTTTCAGTTCCGGAATCAGTTTTCCATTCTCATCAAACAATTCTTCCGGATGGTAGCTGAGTAACCACTCTTTTAACATTTCCAGATGCTCCGGTTTGTCCATCATGATCGGAACCTGATGCGCACGGAAAGATCCCTCGATCTGCTTTCCGTCTACAACCTTTGGTCCTGTCCATCCCTTTGGAGTACGAAGTACAATCATTGGCCACTTTGGTCTTGTGGTATCGTGGTTTTCTCTTGCATTCTTCTGGATCGCCTTGATTTCGTCCATAACGGTATCAAGCGTCTCTGCCATCTTGCGGTGCATGGTCATTGGATCATCGCCCTCTACAAAATATGGTTTCCATCCGCATCCATCAAAGAAATGCTCAAGTTCTTCATGAGAAATACGTGCAAGAATGGTTGGATTACTGATCTTATATCCATTCAGATGAAGGATCGGAAGAACCGCTCCATCGCTCTCCGGATTTAAGAACTTATTACACTGCCATGAAGTTGCAAGAGGTCCAGTCTCGGACTCACCGTCTCCCACGATACAGGCAGCAATCAGATCCGGGTTATCAAATACCGCACCAAACGAATGTGCCAGGGAATATCCCAACTCACCACCTTCGTTGATGGAGCCCGGAGTTTCCGGAGCTACATGGCTGGAGATTCCTCCCGGGAAAGAGAACTGCTTACACAGTTTCTTCAATCCATCCAGATCTTCTCCGATATTTGGATATACCTCGCTGTAGGTACCTTCCAGATAAGTATTGGCAACAAAGAAGTTTCCACCGTGTCCCGGACCGGAAATTAAAATCATATCCTGATCATACTTTTTGATCACACGGTTTAAATGTACATAGACAAAGTTCTGTCCCGGTACGGTTCCCCAGTGACCAACAATCTTTTTCTTTACCTGATCTCTGGTAAGCGGCTCTCGAAGAAGTGGATTATCCAGCAGATATAACTGTGCAGCACCAAGGTAATTGGCTGCGCGCCAGTAGGCATCCATCTTCTTCAGGTAATCTTCGGTTAACGGCTGTTTTTCAACAACATCTGACATCCTGACTGTCCTCCTGTAAAATCATATTATCATTAGATGCCTATATTTTAGGAAATCCTCCCATATTCCACAATTTCCTATTCCCATTAATTTTCCAAAAAGTTACCTGTTCCGACTTGTATTTCCTGTTGTTTACTTATTTTTTCATTTATTTCCATTAAAACCATAGCCAAAAGAAAGGATTATAAAATTTCACACACAGCGATTACAGTTTTCCGTATACCTCCATAGGGACATATGCCCGAATGGAAATTCCTTCCGGCACATACTCTTCTGAGACAAGTTCTCCCTTATTTCGTACAAGCTGCAATACACCTGCCTGCGCATAGGGAATCACGCGTTCAATATAAATTTTATCTTCTCTTAACATTTCCTGCAGCACATCTTTTACTGCATCCAGTCCGGCATTTTCCGCTGCAGAAATCTGAAGAACATGATCCGCACGAAAATCCTGCAGTGGGTCATCATCGGTTCTGATATCGATCTTATTAAAAAGCGTCAGAATTTTTTTATTTTTAACTCCAAGATGATCAAGTGTCTCATAGACGATATACATCTGCTTGTCGCGCTGCGGATTGGAAGCATCCACTACATGAATAATATAGTCCGCATATTTGGCTTCTTCCAGTGTACTTTTAAATGCCTCAATCAGATGATGCGGCAGTTTCCGTATAAAACCTACCGTATCCGTCAGCAGCACCTGCTGGTGTCCTTCCAGTTCCAGCATCCGCGTCGTCGGGTCCAGTGTTGCAAACAGTTTATCCTCCTCTAAAACCTCTGCGTCCGTCAGATGATTCAGGAGGGTGGATTTTCCGGCATTCGTGTATCCGACAATTGCCACAACCGGAACTGCATTGCGCTCTCTTTTTGCTCTGGCAATTTCGCGGTGTTTGACCACTTCTTTTAATTCCCGGTTGAGCTGTGCAATCCTGTCATTGATCAGACGGCGGTCAATCTCAAGCTTTTTTTCTCCCGGTCCACGGGTACCGATTCCACCACCCAGACGGGACATGGATCTGCCAAGTCCGGTTAATCTGCTCAGGCGGTACTTCAGCTGAGCAAGTTCCACCTGAATTTTTCCCTCACTGGTTGTTGCACGGGCTGCAAAAATATCCAGTATGATAAGCGTCCGGTCCATCACCTTGGTATTTAACATCGTCTCCAGATTTTTTAACTGCGCAGGGGACAATTCATCATCACAGACAATTCCCGTTGCCCCCGTGTGCTCTAAAAGTTCTGCAATCTCTGCTACTTTTCCGGTTCCCACATAGGTTCCCGGATGGATCAGCTCCCGTTTCTGGATCAGCGTACCGGCAACCGATGCCCCAGCAGTCTTTACCAGTTCGGCAAGCTCAGCGAGCGAATCCTCTGCATCGTCTCCATCCTGCTCACTTACACCCACCAGAATAACTCTCTCTTTAAAATCTTCTAAAACAATTGGTTCACCCATTATCTAGTCTCCAAAAATGTATTCTCGTGTTTTGCTTCCTCATCATCCGGATAAGCCTTTAAATATTCCTTCATCATCTTTTTCGCGGAATCAAAGTCGCCACTGTACTCATATGCCGCAATGGCACTTTTCATGAGATTCTGCTTATTCGGCACTTTCTCCAGTTCCAGACCGGAATTAAAATAAGTCAGTGCATTCTTATAATTTCCATCCTGCATCTCCTGCATGCCAAGTTCATACAAATCATAGGATGTAGCCACTCCACTCTTTATATACTCCGCGATACATTTCTTTGCCTTGTCCGAATCTCCATTTGCATCATATGCAAGTCCCAGATAATACGATGCCAGCATCTGCTTATGTTCTTTTGCTTTTTCCAGATAACTGATGGCATCTTTGTTTTCACCGAGCAGATAACTGATTCTTCCTTTATACAGTTCGTCTTCCGGTTTATCCCCTTTGATCTCCATCGCAGCAGACAGATATTTCTGTCCCTCATCCTTTTTCTCATGCCGGCTCAAAGACTCATAGATTCCAATGTAGATTTCATAATTTTTTTTGCCATGCTGCACAGCACTCTCAAAATCTGCCTTGCCCTTTTTTTCTTCTCCCATATCCATATAAAGATCTCCACGCAGATAGTATGCGCGTGCATCTTTATTATATTTGATAATGGCATTATACGTTGCAAGTGCATCTTTTGTCTTTCCGTCCAGTGCCTGTGCTTTTGCCTTGTAAAAACAGATATCCAGTTCTTTCTCCCCGATATGTCCGATCGACTCTCCAAGCGCATTCTGAAATGCCTTGACCGCATCTTCATACTTTCCGCTCTCCATGCAGGTAATTCCATACTGCCGATAGGCATCCTGTTCCTTTGTATCTTTCGTTCCGCATCCAATCACAGACAGCGCAAACACTGTTGCAAGCAGCACGGAAATGATTCGCTTCTTCATGTTCTATTCTCTCTTTCTGAAAACTACTTTTAGCATGCCACCGCTATATTTACCCAGTTGTCACCGATCCGCGGTCCATGCTCCCGGTAATAAGTACCACCGTAGGTAAATTCGTCCGGTTCCACTGCATAGGGAAGTCTGATCCAACACTTGGCAAATGAACCATCCGTGCCATACTCCGGGGATGTTGTGCTCAGATTCCGCCCATGCAGCCCCCCTTCAAATGCCGTCTTTGCAATTTTCTCATTTTTATTCATCAAATAATACATGCCGTTCTCCTTCTTCATTCCTATATCTTACGGTATTTTCCGTACTTTTGCAATCATTTCAGAAAAAATGGGAACCGGACATCCGGTTCCCAGAAACAGCACTTATTCGCGCTGTGCTTTCCGCGCTTTTTTAAACTGATACATTTTTTCATCCGCATTATTGATACATTCATTGAGACTTTTTTCCCCGCAGAGAACTACCTCATATCCGATACTCGCTTCCACATCAAATTCAGCATGAAGACTTTTTGATATTTCATCCAATGCTTTTAAAAACGCTGCCTTTAAACTTTCAGCCTGCGCTTTTTCACATCCCGGAAGCAGTACAACAAACTCATCTCCACCGTACCGCATGGAAACGGCTTCCGGCGGAAATACTTTACGAATCCCATCTGCTATCCCACGAATTTCCAGATTCCCCATATCATGCCCAAACGTATCATTGATATATTTCAGATGATCCGCGTCAATGAACATAACCGTCACCGGTTTTTTTTGCAATCTGCATTTTTCATACAAAGGCTCTGCAAACTCCTGGTATGCCATACGGTTATACAACCCTGTAAGAGAATCCAGCACATACAACCGGGATAATTTTTCGTTTGCTTTTCGAAGCCTGAGTTTGCGATACAGATATTCCAGGGATTCCAGATACGTATTCATTGTTTCAAACAAGAACTGATTTTCAAGCATATAATCGCAGTCTGCCAGAACAACATACCCTACTTCCCGCTCCCGGAAATGCAGTGGTGCATACACATACAATGAATATTCCTGCTCCATTCCCTTTTCACAGATCACGTGCATGGTATCCGGATATCCATCTGTAATATAAGAAGCCTCACCCATGGAATCGCTCAATGATTCCTCCACCAGATCCTGATTCATCCAGATACGCACGCCTTTACAACGCAGACCACAGACACATTTTGTAAAATACTGTGCCATCTGCTTATAATCTTCACACTCGATAAGATTGTGCTTTAATTCCATAATCTCATTGTGCAGATCAATTTCCCTCACTTCCTGAAAAATCCGGTCTTCAATATATTCACTCCTGCTTCTTACCTGTTCTGGTTTACAGCCACAACTATCCTGAAACAACATTTGTACAGGAACCGTTTTACAGTCAGCTGTTGTATTCTGCCCCCAGATCTGTACCAAAAGATCCATGGCTGCCTCAGCAATGACTTCTCTCTCGTATGACACCGTCGTAATCCGCGGTCTGTAATAAGATGCTTTATCAAAATTATCAAATCCTGTCACACAAAAATCAGCCGGAATTTTAAATCCTTCCTGCTGTGCCTGATGGCAGAGCCCCACCGCAATATTCTCATTTGCGCAGACAAAGGCATCCGGCAGCAGATGTTTTTCCTGAAAATGTATGAATGCACGGACACCGCTCTCCACTTCATAGCTTTCATTCCAGATTCTGTCATTTTCAAGCGGAATTCCATATCTTTGCAGGACATCTTCATAAGCCTGCCAACGCAAAAGATTTTCCTGGCTGTCTGCCGGTCCTCCCACATAGTTTAATGTTTTGCAGGAATGAGCCACTATCAGATGCTCCACCATCTGTTCCATTGTTGCGTAATTGTCCAGTCCTGCATGATACAATCCCGGAATTTTTTCAAGCAGCGATACTGCCGGTACCCCGGACCCCTGAATAATCTGTATGATCTGCTGCTTCTTTTTCTGATTCAGCATATTCGTAACTTCCAGAATAATACCATCAAACTGTGACAAATCCGGCAGATGGATGATATTGTATTCTCCTGCATTGAATTTTTCATCCCTGCTGAAATTTCCGAAACTGTGAAATACCGAAATTTCTATATCAAGCTCATGTTCTTTGATGTAATTCCTGCATCCCCGGATCCAGACATATGTAATATGTCTGCGCCATCCGTCTGCAATAATTGCAATTTTTCGTTTCATGCCTTCTCCATCTGTGTCCTTTATTAAATAAAGTGTTCTGCTTCTTCACTGAGTACATCAGCTATTTTTTTATTATACATGATTTGGCTGGAAATGTGTGAAATTTCTTCGGAAAGCGTGGCTGTATTTTTTGCAGCAAGATTAATACCTTCAGAACCTTCTTCTACCGCCCTCTGAATCTGTGAAATATATTCCATTACTGACTCGGTGCGCTGTTTTAAATCTGCCGCCATCTGATGAAACTTCTCAACCACTTCATTAATATAGACTGCATCATCATTATACTGTGCCCCAGCGCACACAAAATTGTCATAATCCGGAAGTATATTTTGTTCCATATAAGTTACCAGCGCGTTAGCATTTTTTATCAATTCCTGCACGGTTCCAATCACGGTACTATTGATGGACTGGATATTAACCGCTGCGTCCCTGCTGGATTCCGATAATTTACCAATTTCAGAGGCAACTACTGCAAAACCACGTCCTGCTTCCCCTGCACGTGCTGCCTCAATGGATGCATTTAATGCAAGCAGATTGGTCTGATCTGCAATATTTAAAATATCATTAGTAAGTTCACTGACTTTTTCTACTTTTTTACTTTCCTGAATTGTTGTTTGCAGTTTTCCGATAATATCAGAGACAATTTCTCCCGTATTTTTTTTATTTAAAATTGCATTATTTTTGAGTTTATCCGCGTTCTGATCCATCGTATCTGAATAGGATAAAAGACCATCGGATTTTTCCGAAAGTTCTTTCGTACGATCTTCCACTTCTTTCATATTTTTTGTAATCCCGGAAACCATATCCGCAACGGAAATCATGGATGCCGATAATTCTTCCATGGCAGCGGAAATATCATCCGAATTTTCGTTTGAACTACGTACCTTGTCATCCACCTCCCGGATAATCTGGTTCATACGCAAAGAACTGTCTGTAATCCGTCCCATAACATTTTGAAGCGTATCAATAAATGCATTTACATTCCTTCCGACTTTACCAATCTCATCTTTTCCTGAAATCTTTAATCTTACAGAAAGATCTCCCTGATTTTTTTCAATATCTGCCACCATTTTCTGCAATGTCTGACTGATATAGTGCATCGGTGCTACAATCCCTCTCAGACAAATCCAAAGAGAAAACAAAATCATAAGCATTGAAACTGCAACGAATACAATAGCAGAATCTCTTGAAAATTCATATGCTGCCTGCTGTGCTTGTAATGAATCATTCATTGCCTGTTTCCGCATAGCAATCAGACTGCTGATTTTCTTTGCAAGATAATCTTCCGAAGGTTTCTGTATCACATTGATTGCCTCCGTTGCACCATCCGCATCGCCTTTTGAACTTGCGGTAAGGACCTGTTCCATTCCTTCTTTATACTTTTTAAAGCGATTTTGTAATGCCCCGAAATATTCTTTTTCCCGCGCTGTTTTTTTCTGTTTTTTATACTGTTTAAAATAACTATCCATAGATTCCAGCTTTTCATGGATGGTTGTTGCAAAGCTTTCTTTGGAAATAGAATTTTCCGCATCACAGTGTCCATACATATTTTTCCCCATGGATTCCAGTTCGGATGACATATCCATCAATAGTTCAATACTCTTCGAACAATCCTGCGAAATTACAACCCCCGCCTGCAACAGCCTTTTCGAATTTACAAGACTTGAAATACTTGCCAAAAGAATAACAATTCCCAAAATACAAATTGGCAGCATAACCTTTACTTTAATACTGATCTGATTCAACCACTTCATAGGTATTTCCTCTCTTTCTGCCTAAATTAATGGGATAATTCCGGATGCAATTGCTCCATCTTTTTATAAAAATCGTCCATTCCCTGCGCAAGTGAAATTTTACCTTCAAAATACGGATGCAGACACTGTTGAATCTGCTCATTGCAGTCCTTATCATAATCTGATATATTACTCATATCAATTTTCTTTGCAGCCTCTGCAAAAAGTGCAATATGATTTTGTCCACCAAGGAAATCCGACTGATAGTCACTTTTTGCAATCTCATCCATTGCTTTCTCATTATTGGTATAGTCCTGCGTATCCAATGTAATCTGCTTCATGGTTTTGATATCACACGTCAGACGCTTCATCAAATCCCTGATAAAAGGAATATTATCGGTTCCCTGCGCCGCACACATCCATGTACCGCCCCAGTAATATGCCTGTGGACCTTCACACACGGCATAATCTCCGTAAATTCCATTTCCTTTTTCTGCGGGTTTACTACTGTCTGCCAATGCATTTCCCATCAGAGTAAAATTAATGCCCCAGGTCGAATAGAAAAAACCAAAAACATTCCCATCCGGTCCCTGATCCTGCGTCCACTGCGGACTCCACAGTGTGGTATGATTGTTATAATCTTTTTGAGCATATTCCTTCGTCTGACGAATCCACTTCTTGATATTTTCATCTATAACAATCTTGTTACCGACCACCCAGGGATGTGAGACATTGTTGGAAAATGCCCGATAGGAATCATCATATCCCGATAACATTTTATATCCGGCGGCATTCATCTTCTGTGCAACCTGATCAAACTTATCCCAATCCTTCAGTTGCTTTTGTACCTGATCCGGATCGTCTGTACCCAATACCTTTTTTGCAATGGACCTGCGATACGCAAACAACCCCGGCGTTGCCTGCCAGGTCACTCCCTTTTGTATTCCATTTTCCGATACAATTTTCTTTGTATAATCATATTGCTGCTTCAGATCCTCATCGGTCAGTCCCACTGTTTTTTTTACATCAATGGAATTATCTGACTTTACATATTTTGATGCATAATCTGCCTCAATTAAAAACAAATCCACTTTGTCATCATCAATACATGTATTCTGCTCTTTTAATGCTTCATCCAGATTGATCTGATAGGCATTGTTATCACTGGAAATTATGACAAAATTCACTTCAACATCGTGTTTTTTAGCAAGATCTGATGCATATTTGTCATAAATTTCCTTAAACTCATCATTCCAGCAATAAATATTTACAACCTGTCCTTCCTTACGCCCGGTATTTTTTTTCTGTCCGTTTTCTCCCGTACATCCACTTAATAATGCCGCACATATGACAATTGCCGCTACCTGTTTCCAACTCTTCTTTCTCATTCAAATGCCTCCTTTTATTACTCCTCTTCTCCCCCTTTTCTTCCCCCAATATGCAGAAAAACGCCATGACACGCCCCCTGTCGTAAAAATGGATTCTGTCATGGTGTCTTTTCTGTTTTCTTTTTAAACTATTTTTCTGATACTACTCTGTGATCTTCTCAAGAGAGAAATTCGTCAGCGTAATGTCTGAAGCTGGTGTATTTTTACCACTGATTTTTCCCATGGAAATAAACATTTTCGAATCATTATCTGTGTCCTGCGGCATCGTAAATTCACAACTAACTTCCTTTTCCTCTGCTTCCCCCAGAGAAATATCTTCTCCGCCATACCACTTCTGGCAATTGTTATCCATTAAGCCGAGTTTTATGGTTCGTGCTTTCGTCGAAGTGACTTTGAATTTTACACGATATTTACATCCTTTTTCAAGTGTAAATCCATGCTGATTAAGCTGAACATCCCAGTCATATACGCCCGGATTTATCACATGAAACACAATACCGCCATGAGTAACTACTGTTGTTGCCGTCTGACCATCATTTGTATTAATGCCCCATCTACTCGTTTCATCCGAAAAATCTCCATTGGTCAGCAGATTCTTTCCGGTTTCCTCCGGCTTGATCTCCGGTGCCTCTATCTTTTCCAGCACAATGTCATCCATACAGATTCTGTGCTGCTGTGTGATCTGTTTTCCACCGACTGCACCCATGGCAATATTAAAGATCGTTTCCAGATCTGTATCCTCTTTCATCTGAAACTCTTTCGTGATCGTCTGATATTCGCCGGTCAGATCTACGGTTTCCTGGCAGTATGGAGTCCAGTCCTCATTTCCATCTGCATCCTTATGGGTGCTTCCATCTCTCTGCAACGCATAAGACACTTTACGGTCGATAGAAGATTTCATTTTCAGGGAGAGTCGATACCATTGTCCCTGTTCGAGTTTTACCCCTGTCTGCTTTAACTGGATATGCCAGTCAGCTTCTCCGGTATCGTTAATTGTGAAATCTGCCGCATTGTCTTCGTTTAAGGAGTCAACAACATACGTTACATTGGATGGTGTATAGCAATAGACTTCAAAACCTGCCATACCTGCATTAAAACTTCCGTTTTTGATCAGACTGTCCTCATCAATCCGCACATCGTCGAGATATACGGTTGTCCCCAGCCCGAGATCAAAGGAAATATTCTTATCTGTCAGATCCGCTGCCGTCTGAAAGGAAAAACGGTAATTTTTCTTTTCATTGGTAAGTTCTGCCTGAAATTTCTGTCCGGCAACATGTACTGTCATAGTTTCTGCTTCGTTTGCCTGAGCCGAAAAACTGAGCACATATTCTGTATCCCCGCTCAGAGCAAGCCCCTGCTGTCCTGCTGTTACCACAGTTCCTTTTGGGCTTACCACTTTCAGACGGCGTCCATCTTCCAGACCGGTTACCTCTGTGGTTGCATTTTCCGGTTTCGTGATGTCCCAGTAACCCAGACGGTTCTTCCCTTCCTGGAAGGAACCGTTGTAGACATAATTTCCGTCTGCAAGCACTTTCTTTGTGGTGTCTTCTTTGATTTCTTCATATCCGGTCTTTTCAATGCGCACATTGGAAAGGTGCACTGCTGCTGTGGAAGCAGCATTTCCCAGATTAAATTCCAGACGTCCGTTGGCATCATCGGAACCTGTCATCTGAAACACATAAGTATATGTCGTTTTCTGTGTTCCAAGTTCCACTTTTGTATCCTTCCAATACCTCGTATAATTATGATCCGGTCCGGAAATATCTGCAATCATTGTACGCGCCTCATCCGCATAAGCATCAAAGGTTACTTTATATGTTCCGCCTTTTTGTAACGGCACATCCGGCTGTACCAGCTGAATGCTGTAATCTGCGGTTCCCATATTTACTGTAGAAATAACCATCTCATGATTCTTAATTTCTGCTTTTCCATCACCATCTAAAGTGGTAAGAAATTTCCAGTTTTTGTCATCACTTAAATTCTCTGCTATGGAGAAATCACCGTTGTTAATATAATTTCCCGTTGTATCCGGCTCTCTTAAAATAACATTCTTTACCGGTTTTTCCACATTTTCGTCATAACTGTCTTTCTGATATACTTTCACATAATCCACTGCAAACTGCTGATCGGCATAGGTGGTCGAATCATCCGGATACCCTACCCAGCTGCCACCGACCGCCAGATTCAAAATCATATAAAACGGCTGATCAAACGGTGCCGGATAAGCCACTTCTCCCTGCCCGCTCTTTGCAGAAAACCAGTCGGACTCTTCATGAAATTTCACACCATCAATATACCAGGTAATCTTTCCTGGCTCCCAGTCACAGGCATATGTATGATACTGATCTGCAAAATTATTTTTTGCATCTACCGTACAGGTTCCCTGACTCTGATCATGCGGTTCTCCGTAATGAATGGTACCATATGCTTTATTTGTTTCCTGCCCCATCACTTCCATGATGTCGATCTCACCGCATTTTGGCCACTGTCCATACAGATTTTCGTCCGTCGGCATCATCCAGAATGCCGGCAGATAACCTTTTCCGGTCGGAACTTTTGCACGGCACTCAAAATATCCATACTTAAAATCATGTTTTCCCTGTGTATTAATACGACCGGACGTGTAGCTTCTGGTTCCGTCTGCATTCACCGTTTCCACCGGCTTGATCAGCAGTTTTCCGTCTTTGACCTGAATATTTTTGTCAGAATCCACATATTCCTGCCACTCACTGTTGACCCAGCCTTTTTCATGCAGTTCCACATTCCAGTCTGCACGGTTTAAAAAATTTCCGTCAAAGTTGTCCTGCCACTTCAGTTGATAGCCCTGTTTTAAGAGATCCGCTTCGGTCAGCTTTGAAGGTGTCTCAACTGTTGTTCCACCAGAAGAATTGCCCGAAGAAGAACTGCCGGAAGAAGCATTTCCGTCCGAGGTATCGTCTGTTTTCTGGTCTTTTCCATCCGTCTTGTCTTCTCCGGAAGTGTCTTCTTTCTTTCCCTTCGGAGTTATGGTGCAGGATTCACCGGATTCCACTTTCAGCGTTGTTCCATCCGCAATTTTTACAGATATTGCTTTCTTTGTCTGATTATCCACCTGTGCCTGTACATTTTTTGTACACGTTATGGATGATTTTTCCGCACCTTTTTTGAGCACAATGTTCACATCTTTCTTTGCGGTTATTTTCGCCGGTGCTGCCAGAATCATCGAAACGTCTTCGGCATTTACAACAACCGGCACTGCCTTTTTATGGTTTCCGGAAAAGGAAACACTTTTTGCATTCTGTACCGTCACTTTCTTTATGGTACCATTGTTCTTGATCGCAACCGTTCCCTTACTGTTTACAACAATTTCTTTGACGGTACCATTATTTACAACGGCTGCCTTTTTTCCGACCACCCGAATGGTCACTTTATAAGTTCCCTTTGGAATCGTAATCTTTACGTTTTTCCCTGCTTTTACGGTAATGACCGCATTCTTCCCTTTTACGGTTTTTAATGCCTGATTCAGCTGCTTTTGAGAAGAA
>OHKF01000641.1_pt1 | contig 18193 bp, 16 predicted proteins | sample 1568781 | NCBI WGS metagenome assembly OHKF01 (sample SAMEA3879580, study PRJEB24766) | human gut metagenome | biome: human-associated habitat; feature: feces | place: USA | collected 1985/1987
GATATTTTACTGATTGACATTAACTTAGGAGGACTGACAGACGAGGACGGTTTAATGCTCACACAACATTTGTTGGAGCGTTTTCCAGATCAAAAAATAGTCATTCTCTCTGGCTATAATCTTCCTGTTTATCGCAAAGAAGCAAAGAGGATCGGTGCAAGAGGGTTTATCAGTAAGGATGTAGAACCAGATGAGTTATTGCACATTTTATTGACCATCAAAGATGGGGCAACACACTTCCCACGGGAAGAAGTATTTATAGAAGAGCTGACAGACGGAGAGAGAAAAGTTCTCGAATTGGTTGCATCAGGAGTCAGGCGCCGCGAAATTGCTGAACAGCTTTTTATTAGTGAACGAACAGTATCAAATCATTTGCAACATATTTTTGAAAAATTGCAAGTTAGCTCTACCGTTGAGATGATAACAAAAGCTATTAAGCTCGGATATATTGCTCAATCTTCAATCCAGAGGTCATGCGAGAGGAAAGCGAGCTGCGCCAGCGGGTCGGACAGAAGTTAAAACTCTGCCCGGAACAGTATTTGCCTATCGTGGAAGGTGCCATTGACGGGGCCTTAAAAATTGAAAAGCCGAATGAAGAAACGGAGGGTGTCTGAACATCCTCTGTTTTTCTTATTTTGTGGGCATTTGTGGGCTTCCGCAACGCTTTATAAGTAGGGATAAGATACGGTAGCAAGCACAGCAAGCGAGTACCCGCTTGCGAATTTTGAGATTTTCAGGTCCCTTGCCCGAAAATTCAAAATTGCTTGTTGGGATAGTCCCAAACCCTTATAAAGAACGGAGGCGGCGCATGGCAAATCGAAAACGGAATATCCAAATGAAATTCTATGTTACGGAGGATGAAAAACGGCTCATAGACGAGAAAATGAGCCAGCTCCCCACACGCAGATATGGTGCCTACCTCCGAAAGATGGCGATTGACGGATATATCATCTATACGGACACCGCAGATATCAAGGCATTTACCAAAGAACTTTCTGCCATCGGCCGGAACATCAACCAGATCGCCAAGCGGATCAACGCCGGAGGTCCTGCGTATCAGGCCGACATGGACGAGATACGGGAAAGGCTGGACGAGATATGGCAGTTACAAAGACACATCCTATCAAGTCAACGCTGAAAGCAGCCATTGACTATATCTGCAACCCGGAAAAGACGGATGGAAAGCTGCTTGTATCCTCCTATGGATGCGCCGCCGAAACTGCGGATATCGAATTTGCCTGGACCCGCCGCCATGCCATCGACAAGGGAACAAACCTGGGCCGCCACCTGATCCAAGCCTTTCAGCCTGGGGAGGTCACGCCGGAACAGGCCCATGAGATCGGCATGGAGCTTGCAAAAGAAATCCTGGGCGGCAAGTATGAATTTGTCCTTACCACCCACATAGACAAAGATCATGTTCATAACCACTTGATTTTCAATGCAGTCAGCTTTGCGGATCATAAGCACTATCATTCCAACAAGCGGAGTTATCACTATATCCGCCGCACTTCGGACCGGCTTTGCAAGGAACACGGTCTGTCTGTCATCATCCCAGGACAGGACAAGGGCAAGAGCTATATTGAACATCAGGCTGCACAGAACGGCACCAGCTATAAGGCAAAGTTGAAAGCTGCCATTGACCGGCTTCTGCCAGCCTGTTCCGATTTAGAAGAACTGCTTCGCCGCCTGCAGAGAGAAGGCTATGAGATCAAGCGGGGCAAATATATCTCCGCCAGAGCGCCGGATCAGGAACGATTCACCCGTCTGAAAACCCTGGGTGTGGACTACACCGAAGAAGCCCTTGCCGCCCGGATCGCCGGACGCTCCAGACCTTCCCGCCAGCCGAAACAGCAAAACGGAAAGATCAGCCTGCTCATTGATATCCAGAACAACATCAAGGCGCAGCAGAGCGCAGGCTTCACCCATTGGGCGAAGCTGAACAATCTGAAACAGGCCGCCAAGACCATGAATTTCCTGACCGAACACGGGATAAGCAGTTATGGAGAACTGGAAAGCAAATTGACCGCAGTATCCGCACGCAGGGATACCGCTCATGCAGAGATCAAGCGGATAGAAAGCAGAAGTGCCGAACTTGCCCTTGTGATGAAGCATGCCGGAACTTACCGTCAGCTAAAGCCGCTTTATGAAAGATACCGTAAATCGAATGATAAAGAAAAGTTTCTGCGGGGGCATGAGAGCGAGATCATCCTTTTTGAAGCGGCCGCCAGAGAATTGAAACGGCTGGGGGCTGTGCCGCTGCCGACAACGGAAAGCATGAAAACGGAGCTTGCCAATCTCAGCGCAGAAAAGGAACGCCTTCTTGCGGAGTACAAAACCGCAAGAACCGAAGCCCAGAAATACGAGACCGTCAAGCAAAATGTGGATGCACTGCTGGCCGTTCCAATGGAACAGGAACAACAGCGGCGGCATGAACTTGAATAAATTTCTTTGAAAGACGCTGGGCGCAGCTCCCGGCATCCTGTATAATGGAACTGCGGAAGGAGGTTTTACCGATGACAAGAAGCGAAGCAATCAAAGCATTATTCTTCAAAAGTGTACTGCCCGTGACCGTGGCACTGATTCTGTATTGTATCTTCAAATCCGCCTGCATGAAGAACGGAGAGCTTGACTATGTATGGCTCTGGATACTCTGCGGGCTGCCGTTTGGCCTCCATCGGATGTGCCTCTGGATCGTGCCGGGCGGCGGCACCCTGGGCGGAGGGATTGCCCTGTTCGCGTTGAACTTCATTATCGGCGGCGTGATTGGTGGTTTCGTCCTGGCATGGCGGCTGATCGTGGCGGTGTGGTATGTGCCGCTGACGGTGTACCGGCTGATCGTTGGATGATTTTCTTGCGTCATGGAAATATGGAAAACTGCCGCTCGTGCCGATGGAAAAACCATTCACAACCTGATGGAAAAAGACAAGCCTTTTCCCACAGGCCTGCAAACAGCTTTCCCACAGCCTCGCAATTCTGACAGTTTACGCACATTCCCACAACGCCTACTGCGGCGGCTATCCATCCTTTCCTATCCAATCCTAATGAGAAAATACTATGGAAATTCCTTTTCAACGGAGGTACAATTTGTACCCCTGTTCAAACAACAGAACCGTGTTAAAGTAATTTGATGATAGCAAAAAGAAAAAGCGGGAGTACAGCCAATCGGACGAACCGAAAAGCTGTACTCCCGTTTTGTGTATCAGAAAGTGTTTGGAATCGAGCCATTTTCTCTATGTGCCAGCAAGCAGACCGACACATGAGAAATCATAAAGGCTCTCTTTGAAAGTACGGATACAGGGAATTATTCTGCGGTTTTTCTACCCTTATCCTCACAAATTTTAGATCGTTTGGAACTGTAATGCGGACAAGCAACCAGACACGCCCGGAAACTCTGCTTGCAGCCGTGAACACATTTTTTACAGATATGGTTATACTGCCGCCTGCCGTTCTCACCCAGGAAGAACGACCATTCCAGTCGCCATTTTTTACTTCGGCTCATAGGCAGTCATGCTCCGGCACATCACGGCCGGGCTTCTTGCCCTCCGGGGGCTTGTGCTCGGCACACTCCCGTTTTGCGTCCTCCAACCTCTCACGGATGGAAGGCTTCTCCGGCGTTGTCCGCTCTGCATACTCCTGGGCTTTTTCCAATTCTTCGCCGCGTCTGCCGTTGTTAATCACGCCGTCAATCATGCCGTAGTCATCTTCCAATGTCATTTCCGCCGTGCGGAGGGGATTGTCCTTTTCCGGCTGCTCCGCTGCCACGGCAAAGGCCCGTGTGCCGTTTCCCATGATAAGATACTTTCCATCATCGGAAATATGGTGGACACCGTAACCGGCCGCCTCCATCTGTTCCCGGCTCATAGCCGTCACCTGAAAGCTGCCCCTGGGTGTCTGCACACGCTCGCCAGTTTCAAAACGGTCTGGCAGATAAGCGAGGTCTTGTTTCTCTGCGGGAACAGGGAGAACAACGATATTGCCATTGATCTGCATAAATCGTTCCGGTGTTTTGAACTGTTCCGTGTATTTCTGGATCAGTTCCGGGGACAGGGACGCAAAATCTTCCTCACCAAGTCCAACCACCAGGAAAGTTCCTGCTACAATATCATAAATTTCTCCGTTTTCATCCCGCAGTCCACGGTTCAGATCAAGCCCTATGAGCTTTCCTTCATCATTGCAAACCAGCGCCACCGGGTCAGAATAGGGATAAGTTGCGCCAATGTCTCCGCCGACCTCCGCCTGCAGGGAATGAAGATCGGGGTCGATCTCCTTCACATAGGGTTCCTTCATAGGCTCCACTACAAGCACAGTCATCTTTTCCGAGGCAGCCCTCTCCGCAGCGGACAGCATTTCATCCGCATGGGACTTCTCCGGGTCATCCAAAGCGGCCTTGACCTCCGCCGGGTCAAAATCAAGAAATTCCTCATAGCCCGTGGCGTCCTTGAACTTTTCAATCTCCGAAGGAAGATAGTCCTCCTGCGTCTGCCCCAGTGCCGCCAGCTTTTCATCCAAAGCGGAAATGCGTCCGGCCATCAGGTTTTCATACAGTTCTTCCTTTGCGGCGTGTGCCTCCGGGTGCTCCGCCGCATACTGCGGATCGTTCTGACGGAAAAACTCGTCCATGTCAAAGGCGATATCCATAGCCCACTCGGATTTTTCTTCTTCGGGAAGATCGTCCTGGAAGGTCATCACCCGGTACTCGTCGGGGATACTGCCGCGCTCACCGTCGTAATACTCATGGAAACTGTCACCCGTATCACGCACATAGCCCTGATCCGTGAAGGTGCCGTTTTCCTCCAACGCAACGTCCCGGCCGTAGGCCTCATAGTCGATGTAATTCTGCAAATGCTCTGGCACCTGCATAACGTCCAGTTCTTCGATGTAATAGCGGCCCAGATCGTCATAGTCATGGATATCGGGGTAAACCTCATAGCAATCCAGATTCTCGGTGAGGTTGATGATCTCCTGCAGGCTGCCGCAATGGTCGCCCATTTCCATACCGGCCTGAAACTGTGCGTATTCGCTTTCGCTCATTTCATCCAGCTTCGATGCCAGATAATTCAGCTCGTCCAGATTTTCATATTCACCCAGCTTACTGTAAAGACCGTCCACATAGCAGTCATAGTCCGTGATGAACCATTCCTCGTAGGGCTGGCCGAAGTCATCCTTCTGGCCGATCCCGATCCGCTTAAACACTTCTTTCAGTTCCTCGGCGGTGGTGGGAAACTTCACCCACTCGCCCACAAGCTCGCCCTCATTGTACTTCCCAAGATTGGTGATAAAGGCGGCAAAGGGATAATCCTTGTCGTGATCGTAATATGGCATATCAGCACCTCCTTACAGTTCCGGCGCAGATTTTTCCTTATGGGGCTGCGCCTTGTTTTTCACCGCACATTCCTTCTTGCCCTGTTCCAGCCGTTCCCGGATGGAGGGCTTTTTCTCCGGCTCCGCAGGGCGTTCATGCACCCACTCGTCGCCGGAAAGAGAAATATATCCGTGTTCCGTAAAATGGCCCTGTTCCTCCTGCATGGCGTACTTGCCAAAAGGAACAGGGTCGATCGCTTTCAGAAGTTCCGGGGGCAGCAGCATATCCATGTGCTGCGCCAGATACCGCCACCCCAGATCATTCAGATCGTGGATATTGGGCTCAAATACGAAATAGTCAATGTTGTCCGCAAACTCCTTAAACTGCTCTGGTGTTGTCAGCTTGAAGGGCGAGGTCTGCACCGCCGCCAGCACCTCCCGGTCCTCCGGGGAGAGGGCAGCCACCGCCGCCCTCACTTCGGGTAAATGTTCCAAAGTCTTATTTTCTGCCATTGACACCTTCCTTTCTTTTCGGAAATTCCAGTTTGAAGTTGATGTATTTGCCACCCGTGTCATCCAGGATCACCGCAGCGTCATAAGCAGCCTGTTTCTTTTCAGACCACATTCCCTTGACATTGGTACGTCCCTTTTTCAGAAGGTCCGTTGCCATCTTCTTTGTCAGCTCCTTCTTGCGGCTCGTCCAGAAGCGGTCATTTTTCCAGAGGACGAAACCGCAGGATCGATCCGAACACGCAAAGTTCTTCTTGCCCTCATAAACCGGCTGGCCGCAGCGGGGGCAGGTACCGATCACTTCCTTCTCCGGGGCAAACAGCTTTTTGCCATCCTCGGAAATGCAGGAATAGGTGGACACGATCTCCTGAACCATCGTGCGGATACCGTCCATGAAGGTATCCGGGTCAGCGCCGCCTTTTGCGATCTCCGTCAATTTCTGTTCCCATTCCGCTGTCAGCATGGGAGAGGTCAGCGGCTCCGGCAGGACCGTGACAAGGTTGATACCGGCTTTCGTGGGGATCAGGTTTTTGCCCTTGCGCTCCACAAATCCGGCTGCCACCAGCTTTTCGATAATTGCCGCCCTGGTCGCAGGCGTGCCAAGACCTTTTCGCTCCGCCTCATCGGGGATATCGTCCTTGCCCGCATTCTCCATAGCGGACAGGAGGGTATCTTCGGTATAGGGCTTCGGCGGCTGGGTGAAATGCTCGGTAACAGCAACCTCCGCACCGTCAAAAGTCTGCCCTTCGGTGAAGTTCGGGAGCGTATCGCCGTCCCCATCCGCAGGCTTTTCCTTCAAGAAGGCACGGAAAATGCGGTCAATCTCCCGCCAGCCTTCGGAGAGGATGCGTTTTCCCTTTGCGGTGAAGGAATGGCCGCCGCAGTCAAAAGCAGCCGTGATCGCCTCATACATATACGGCTCCGCCGATGCACACAGCAGCTTGCAGCAGACTAACAGCAGAAGGTTTCGTTCACCAACGGGGAGCAATTTCAAATCCGCTTTTTCAATCTCCATCGTGGGGATAATGGCGTGGTGGTCGGATACATCCTTATCGGAGATCATGGCCTCCACCAGCGGAAAGAAGTTGCCGCAGCCATCAAAGGGCGGCAGCTTTGCCGCCAGGTGGATCACACAGGAGGCTGTTTCCGCCATGTCGGAGGTCAGATACCGGCTGTCCGTGCGGGGATAGGTCAGCAGCTTCTTTTCGTAGAGGCTCTGGGCGTAGTCAAGGGTCTGCTTCGCCGTGTATCCGAACAGGCGGTTTGCCTCACGCTGCAAGGTGGTAAGGTCATAGAGCTTCGGAGGCTGTTCTTTTTTCTGCTCTTTCGTGACAGAGGTACAGGTGATGGCCGCACCCTTGCACATGGCCGCTGCCTGTTCCGCCTCTGCCGGATCGGTGAATTTCTCCGACACCGCTTCGGCTCCATCCAGCGTCAGGCGCAGCAGATGATATTTTTCCTTGTGAAACAGCGTGATCTTCGCGTCACGCTCCGCCAGCATTGCCAGCGTGGGTGTTTGCACACGGCCTACATTCAGGGTGCGGTGATAGAGAACGGAGAAAAGGCGTGTAGCGTTGATCCCCACCAGCCAATCCGCTTTCTGGCGGCACAGGGCTGATTGATACAATGCTTCATAATCGGCGCCGGGGCGCAGATCAGAAAAACCCTCTCGGATAGCGCTGTCCTCCATCGAGGAAATCCAAAGACGAAGAATTGGCTTGCGGCATCCAGCCATTTCATACACCAGCCGGAAGATCAGCTCACCTTCACGCCCGGCGTCACAGGCATTGACGATGGTATCCACATCGGGGCGGTCCATCAGGGCGCGAAGATTTTCAAAAGCGTCCTCCTTGCCCGGTGCCAGCACATAACGGAACGGCTCCGGCAGAATGGGAAGATCGTCATAGCGCCATTTCTTGAAATTCTCGTCATAGCCGCCCGCATCCATCGGGGATACCAGGTGCCCAACGCACCAGGATACAAGAAGGCCGCTGCCCTCATAAAAGCCATCAGCCCTGGATGAAGCACCCAGGGCCGATGCGATAGATTTTGCCACACTCGGTTTTTCTGCGATAATCAGTTTACTCATTCTTTTCCTCCGTTTCCTCGTCCTCAGTCAGATATTCTTCTTCATCCTCCAGGTCGAAATCATCCAGATCAGCGGGAACTTTCTTTCCCTGCTTCGGTTTCAGCACCAGGAAATAGACCGCCGCGCCGCCTCCGGCTGCAAGGATCAGCAGCACCGCCAGGATCGCCCCGGTATTGCTTTTCTTTTCGGGTTCCGGATTCTCCGGTTCGGTGGGCTCCGCAGCTTTCTGTTCTGTGCCAACACATTCACTAAGGTTTTTTACGCAGACCGGGCAAGCGGTATTGACCGCTCCGGCCTGGCACTTTTCCGTACAGGTGCAGACAATAGGTGTTTCCGCCTTTTCTCCATCCTCCGTAAGCGCCATGAGGTCGGCTTCATCCACCTGGTTCAGAAAATGCACGGTTTCCTCGCCCTCGTCATCACGGTCGATAATGAGATAGAACACATTGCCGTTCTTCGTTTCCACTGTAATAAACTGCTTGCCGCTGGCGGTCGGACTGCCGATATCGTCAATCAGCGAAAGGTTCCCGTCCGGCGTCAGGGCGGCACCGCCATTCAAACCACCGCCCAGCATCCCCAGCAGATTTTCCAGCGTTTCCGCGTCCAGAGAGAAAGAACCTTCCCCGGAACCAGCCTCGCCGTCACTTACCGTCATGTAGCCGGAATAGACATAGCCGACCTTTTCCGGCAGGATGACCTTCAGCCAGTCGCCGTCCGTGCCGATCACCTTCACGGTCGTTCCGTTGGGAAGCTGGGTGAAGGCGGTGTAGTCCATTCCCGCACCCGTGCGGACATTCAGATTGCCGCCGCCCGTGGTGACGGTGCCGGTCTGCCCGGAGTCATTTTCACCGGAACTGAACTGGATACCATCCTCGGTGACGGATACCGTGACCTGGCTGCCTGCCAGAGTGGAAAGCAGATCAGAAACATCACCGGCCGTTTCCTGTTCAGCCATGGATTCCGTGCTTCCCTCACCGCCGCTGGCAAAGGCGGTGACAGAAAAAGCGGCAGTGCTGAGCACCACCGCCAAAAGAGCCGATACCATTTTTGTCATAAAGTTATGCTTCATCCTCGTATCCCTCCGTTTCCTCATTCTCGGTGCCATCCTCCGGCATCATACCTTCCGGCAGGGAGATCATACCGCTGGCATAGGCTTTCAGGAAAGCGGTCAACTCCTTGTTGTCCATCTTCACGGCTTTCACCATGCGGACGATTTCCAGATTTTCTTCCTCCGCAAGCTGGGTCTCCAGCGCACGAAGGCGTTTCTGCTGCTCCGCGATCTTTTCTTTGGTTTTCGCAATGTCATTGCGGATCTTCTGTGTCGTTGCCATAAATCAAATTACCTCCATATCGTTTTTTAGTTGTAGGGCGGTCGCCCGAAAGCGTAAAAGTGGGATTGCCAGTAGCTTGTGTTGATATCTGCATACTGAATGGGGTCGCCGCAGTGCAGCATTTTTCCGCCGCCCACATAGATACCCACATGGGAAACGCCCGGTGTATCGTAAGTGCCGACGAAAAAGATCAGGTCGCCGGGTCTTGCGTTGGCAGAGGATACCGGGGTGGAAATATTGTAGAGTCCTTGGGCTCCCAGCCTGCCCGTATTGCAGACGCCGCTTTGCGTCAGCACCCAGGATACGAAGCCGGAGCAATCAAAAGAAGTGTTCGGATTGCTGCCGCCCCAGACATAGGGATAGCCGATGTACTTTTCCGCCTCGGTAATGAGCGCTGCAAAGGTTTCATCTTCCAGTGCGGAAGGCGGAATATCATAGGTGGTGGGTGGTTTGGTGTACTTGTCTACATAGCCGGAGCCGGGGAACAAATCTTCCCGGTTTCCCAGCGTTGCCATATAGACCGCATACAGGGAAAGCGTTTCCTCGTCCATGATGTAGACCGGCACATGGGAAAGGTCGAAGTTTTCCAGCTTCACCTTGCAGATATAGTAGTTGTATGGTACTTCCACGTCATAGTCGTTTCCTTCGCTGTCTGTCCGTGTCTCCGTCCGATAGCGCACCTCCACTTCCACGGTCTGCGTCAGGATGTACTGCTTTTCAAAGAGCATTTGCAGCTCCGCCTGAACCGCGTCGATGGTGAACACCCCTTCATGGAACGCCGTGAGAATGGAGATCAGCACATAAGGGTCATGTTCGATCTCGTCCAGATCAAAACGGTATTCGTCATATCCGGGGTGCAGAGCCTCATAGTGGTCCAGCTCATATTGAAGCTCCTGCTCCAGTTCGCAGTAGGCCGCCTCCGCAGCCAGCATATCCGCATCCTCGGAGAGATAAGAGGAAGTAAATACACCGCCCACGCCGGAGCCCGCCATCATGGAACAGGAAGATACCCCGCCAAACAGCAGGGCAACACAGGCGCCAATGCCGATCACCAACAGCACCGCCCGGCTATGGTGCTTGATGTAGAGGAAAGTTTCCTTGAAGGCGTCCTTTGCTTTCTGCGCCGCACTTTTCGCCGTGGCCGCTGTATTCTTTGCGGTTTTCTCTGCCTGTCGCAGCTCCTTTGCATAGTTCCGCTTGATCCGCTGTTTCTGCAGAAAGCGGGATACCGGGTTAGAAGCCGCCAATGCAGGATCATCATGCAGTGCCTTTTGGTAAAGGTAGTCGGCGTTTGCCTTAAAAGAAGCCTGCTCTGCCTTCGCCGCGTCACGCCAGGGCTTTGTGCGGTGATGGTGGACGGCGGCACGGACTTTGCCTTTTCCGTAGGCAAGCCCGCGTTCCGTCAGCACCTCGCCCTTGTGTCCGGCCTCTACACCCACATTTTCCTGCTCTACCTCATGCACCTTCGCATGGGCAGCGTGGACGATCTCATGGACCGGCCGAGAAAGCGGATTGTTCCGCAGGCGTCCATTGGGGCGTTTCTCCACTTCTTCAAAGTGAAGCTGCATCTTGCCTTTTCCGGCTGTCTCATCAAAAACACGCTCGGTACGGAGAACTTTCTTTGTGGGGATAGCGGCCTTTGCCGCGTCCAGCCTGTCCGCCGCACGGTCGGAACGGTCGATGTACTTTCCAAGTATGGGATCGGCACGTTCTTCCTCGGTGAATTGCAGACGGGAGGACGGGCGCTGCCTTGCGGCAGAACCATCCCGCACCGCCTGGGTGTCAGCCTTTTCCGCCTTTCGTGCACTTTTCTTCTCATGGTGTTCCGCCGCACGCAGGGCAAGGTCAGCCGCAGCGCCAGCGGATTCTTCCGAAGAAACGGACAGCTCCGTTTCCGGCTCCCGGCTGCTGATATGTTCCACCTCGCCCGTGGCAAGGTTTTCCGATACCGCACCGTCACGGGTCATTTTCTGCGTGATCTTATCGGTCGCTTTCAGTTCCCTCATAGGCAGTCACCTTCCTTTCCATAGGGGCAGAAGTCGCCGCAGGTGCCATTCTCGATCATGGCGATATAGCGGAAAATGGGATAGGCCTGGGGCGGGCAGACCGCATTTCCCAATGTTTTCAGCCGCAGTGCCCGGTCATCCATGCGCTCGGTCATGCGGGGGATTCCTTCGGGCTCGACGGCCCAGAGGATACGTCCGTCCATCCTTTCGGGAAGCCCATGAGCCATTCCACCCAATCCGGGTTCAGTGCTGCCGTTTCGGACACCGGCTGTTCCTGGGAGATGATTTGCGCCGACAGGTTCCCGTCCTTCTTCGCTGGATCGAAGGCCGACGGCTTCAAGGTCGAGCGGAAACCGTCCGACGCCACCGGGGTCAGATAGAATACCGCCGCCGACAGACTGAGGCTCCAGATCGCCCCGTTTCGGTTCCTCTTGCGGAATATCCCATTGTCCGACAGGAACACATCCAGGCTTGCCGCGTCCCTGGCGGTGTTGTTGTCGGAGGCAAGGGGTGTGGGAAACATCAGCCGCGACGATAAAAGTTCGCTGGCGCTCATGCCATGCGCCGACACCGCAAGCCGGAAATACGAATGGGAGAACAGCGTATCCCGCTTTTGCCAGGTCAAAGATCGTTTTGTCGAGCCCCATATTGATGAAGCCAGCAACATTTTCCCCAAGCACCCAACGGGGCCGCAGCTCGGTAATAACGCGGCACATTTCCGGCCACAGGTAGCGTTCATCCGCAAAGCCCTTCCGTTTTCCGGCGGTGGAGAAGGGCTGACAGGGAAAGCCGCCTGAGATAACGGTAACTGTTTCAAGTCCTGTTTTTTCAAAAAACGCCTCCTTCGTGAAAGTAGTGATATCCCGGAACCTGGGAACATCCGGCCATCGTGCGGAGAGGACGGAGTGCGGGAAATCCGCCCACTCACACTGGCAGACGGTTTCAAACCCAGCAACCTCCGCCGCCAGGTCCAGACCGCCAATGCCGGAAAACAGGCTCACATGGGTCAGTTTATTCATGGTCCTTCGGCGCACGGAACGGTTCGATCTCACTTTCCAGCTCCGCAAGGACCGCCTCCATATCCGCCGTGACCGCCTTGCTTCTGGCAATCAGACGGTTCATCACATCAAAGAAGGTTTCGCCTTCCTGCTTTTCTTCTGTATGCAAATAATGGGGATCATTCATGTTCGTTTTCTCCTTTCCCGGTTTCACCAAGTTTTGTTGTCATAATGCTGTAAAGTTCATTGTCCTTCGGGAAGTCATCCACAAAAGGCAGGATCACATTGCCGAAGAAGATCAGCCCCTCGCCGGGGCCTGCGTTGCTGATATGCGCCGCCTGCTGGTTGGAGATATTCAGACGCTCACAGAGGATTTTTCTGTCTCCGCTGGCCTGGTTCAGAAGGTACACAAAATCGCTGTTTTCAAAGATGTTCTCGATCTCCGGGGAGGAAAGCAGGTCCTTAATGTTCTGCGTGATCCCCGTGGGGATACCGCCCCATTTGCGAAAGCGTTTCCAAATCTCCACGCTCCAGGAACCAACCTCGCCCCGCAGCAGAAGGTGGAACTCGTCCACGAAGTACCAGGTGGATTTACCCTGATCCCGGTTTTGGGAAACACGGTTCCATACCTGGTCCTGGATCACCAGCATACCCAGGCTTTTGAGCTGCTTTCCCAGCTCCTTGATATCGAAGCAGACAATGCGGTTGTTGATATCCACATTGGTACGGTGGTTAAAAACATTCAGGCTGCCATGCACATACAGTTCCAGTGCCGCCGCGATCCGCTGCGCCTCCGGCTCCGGCTGCCGTTTGATCTCGTCATACAAATCTTCCAGCAGCGGCATATTCTCCGGGCGGGGGTCTGCGATATAGGGGCGGTACACGATCCGCACGGCACGGTCAATGACCGTTTTTTCCACCGGCTCCAGACCGTTCCGGCCGCCTGCCGCCAGTTCACAGAACGACAGGATAAAGTCAGATTTCAACGCCAGCGGGTTATCATCCTCGCTGTAATTGAGGTTGATATCCATAGGGTTCACATACTGCGTGCTGGTAGGCGAGATTTTGATGACCTGGCCTTCCAGACGGTTCACCAGCGGAAAATATTCCGCCTCCGGGTCGCAGATCAGGATATCGTCCTTTGTATTCAGGAACACACCCACGATGGAACGCTTTGCGGAAAAACTCTTGCCGCTGCCGGGCGTACCTAAGATCATGCCGTTGGGCGTTTTCAGCTTTTTGCGGTCAGCAAGGATCATGTTGCCGGAAGTGGCATTGAGCCCGTAGTAGAGGGCTTCGCCGCCGTGGAAAATCTCCTGCGTGGTGAAGGGAACGAACACCGCCACCGCCGAAGTGGTAAGCCCGCGCTGTATCTTAATGCGGTTGACACCCAGGGGCAGAGCCGACACGAAGCCGTCCTCCTGCTGGAAGTCCAGCCGCACCAGGGAGCAGTTATATTTCTGCGCCACGCTTGCCGCACGGAGAAGGTCATTCTCCAGCTTTTGCTTGCTGTCCGCAAAGTTCACCACCAGGAAGGTCATTAGGAACATTCGCTCATTTCTGCTTTGCAGGTCACGGAGGATGTTCTTTGCCTCGCCTGCGTAGGTGGCAAGGTCGGTGGGGATGATATCCATATCGAAACCTTCCCGCACCGCCTTTTTCTGTGCGTCGATCTTCATACTGTCAATGTCAGTGATCTTCCGCTTGACCGTTTTGATTGCCTCGTTCTGATCCATACTGCGGATATGGAGGCTGACAAGCAGCCCGCTGTCCGTATCCAGCAGTTCGGTGAGCATACGGTCATCCATTTCCGGTGCGCTGATCTGCAGAAAGGACACGGCACAGAATTTATCCGCCATCGTGAACTTCCTTGCTTCACCGAAGCGGAAAGAAGAAGGTGCGATAAAATCCTGGACCGACAGGCCGGAAGGGGCAAGCCAGCTCCATTCAAAGGCAAACCGTTCCCCGTCCGGGTGCAGGATGCCGTGGAGCATTTCGAGCCACTCCTTGCCGCCAAGCTCCTTTGCCAGTGCGCCCATGACCTTGAAATGGTTGAGGGCGTCCATGACGATCCGGGAAAACCGTGCCCGTGCGGTTTTGCTGTCCCGTGCCTCGATGGTGAGTGTCAGGTACTTTGTTTTGATAAGACCGTTGTTGCCCCGTTCAAGCTGCTTGCGGAGCATTTGCGTGTAAAGCTCACGGATATGGTCGAAGTGATCTCCCTGCGCTGCGATCTCGATACGCTTCACAAAATCCTCCCGGTTCATGCGGCGGCTCACAAGGGAGAGCTGCATCCCGATAGAAGCGTCATGGGCGTTATACATATCGCAGAGGGCTTCAAAGATCGCCGTCTGGTCGTCAGGCTTTGCAAGCTGATAATTCACATCCTCGAACTCGATACACTTCGACCAGGTGTGGTCATCCAGCTTGCATAGGCCGTCCGGGTACATCTGGCGGAACGGTAAGGTGTCCTGTGCGGAATGTACCTTGCCGTCGCCTCTGGCGGTTTCCAGGATACGGCTGATCTCACGCTTTTCTGCGGCGGTCAGTTTTACCGCGGCTTTTGCCGCCTGCCGTGCCTGCGGCTCTGGCTTTCGCTTTCTGAACAATGGCTTTCACCTCCTTTTCCGCCTGGGCCTGCCGCTCCAGGGCTGCGTAGAAATTGTTTGTCTGGTAAGGCCGTTCCTTCGTCCGCAGGAACATACAGCGGATGACCTGTCCGGCTACTACCTCCAGGGGTTGGCCGTGCCGCTCATACATGGCGAGCAGAAAGAACGGGAGCATGGCGATAATCATGCAGAACGCGGCGGCACTGTTGCTGGCCGTGCGTCTGAGCAAAAAGAAAAGCGGTACTCCGATGAGTGCCGCCGCTCCGAAACATATAAGCTGCCGTTTGGTAAGCCCAAACAGCACTTTGGATTTTACTTTCGTCAAATCCTTTGGAATGGTTACATACGCCAATTTATCAAGCCTCCTTAATGCGCTCCGAACAGGCTCTTAGAGAGGCTGCCGGTCTTGAACAGGGCGAAGCACAGCAGGACCGTGTAGCCCATGCAGGCCCATATCGCGCCTGAGATATTTCCGTCCGTGGCGATACTCTGTACCAAAACAGAGTAGATTCCCACGCACACCATGATTAGAAATGCCTGGAACGCCAATGCAAACAGGGATTTCAAGTAGTTCTGTCCTGTATGGCTCCAATCCCGGTTTGTCATAGTGGCAAGCGGAATCGGTCCAACGGAAGTTGTCAAATACACCTCGATCATGCGGCCGTAGATGACAAGCATGATACAGATGGAAAGGGCGTTCATGGTAAGTCCCACAAAAAGGGACTGGAACCACAGCCCGAACAGTTCTCCCGTGCCCAGGGCTTCAAGCTGCGCCTCCATATCCGTGATGACGCTGCTGATATCAATGGAGGTATTCCCGATGATGACACCCGCGCTGCTGTTCACAACGCTTTGCCCCACATCGAAGATACCCATGACGATATTCCATGTGTTCGTCACAATGAGAACGGCACAGAATGTTTTGAAAATCCACTTGAAGAACATCCAGGTGTCTACATCGTGCAGATTGTTTTTCTCTGTCACAAGCTGGATCAGCTCATAACACATTACGAATGTCAGGATAACCCCGGCGATTGGAACGATCACCGTTTCAGAGAGGTTTCGGATCATAGAAAAGACGCCGCTGTTCCATGCCAGCGGCGTCTGTCCCACTTCACCGGCGATCTCGCCTACTTTGGTATTGACCGTATCGAACATGCCCGACAGGTTTCCCGTGATCCCCTCGATGAGCAGCCCTCGGAGCCATTCATCGAGTTTGTCGAGTATGCCGCCCATAAGCGATCACCGCCGGACGATCAACCGAACAGGCCGGAGAGCAGAGGGACAAGGGTGATGCCGATGAGGGCAACACCGCCGCCGGCCATCAACTGTTTTATCCCCAATTAGGTGTAAAACTCTGCTCGATGGCGGGCGGCGGCGTACAAAAAATCTATATGGTGTTTTTAAGAGAACCGTCCCGGCGGGACAGGTCAGGCAGTGACCTGTTCCACCTCCGGGATGGGTTTGAGATTAAAATGAATTTCGATAGAAATGTGTCTTGTTTTATCTTCGTCAATGCGCTCATGCACGACGATTTCTTTGATTAAGCGGTTGAGGGTGGCTGCGTCCAGCTCTGTGATGTTGGCGTATTCCTGAATGGCTTCCACCCATTGTTTTGCGTCATTGGCAAGCTGGACTTCATCGGACAGCCGCTTTCTGCCCTCGGACACTTTTGTTTTAAGCTCCGTCTGCTCGGTCTGTGTCTTTTCCAGCATGGTGTTGAAATTCTGCTCACTGATACGCCCTGCAATCATATCCTCATAAAGCCGCATGACCATTTTGTCCAGAACCTCAATCCGTTCCTCGTCCCTTGTAAGGGAGCGTTCCATTGCTTCCCGCTGTTCCCGCTGCTCGGCTTCACAGGTATTGGTCAGGCGGTCGGCAACCGCTTCCCCGTCCATCAGGGCAGCTCTGGCACATTCCCGGATTTTCCGCAGCACATGGCTGTAAAGGGTGTCATAATCAATCCGGTGCTGGGTGCAGTGGTTCTTTCCAAAGGCATTGTAGGTCTTGCAGGAGTAAATCTGCTGGGGATGTTTTGCGTTTGTGTAGCGTATCGTCAGCGACTTCCCACACTCGCCGCATTTTATCAGTCCGGCAAACAGGCTGATTTCATTGGTCTGCCCCGGACGCTGGCGGGATTTCAGCTTGTTCTGCACAATGTCAAAGCTCATGCGGTCAATCAGCGGTTCATGCTGTCCCTCCACCACAATCCAGTCCTCCGGCTTCTTTTCCCCAATCGTGCCGATTTTGAAACGGTAGTCTTTTTTCTGGGAAGCAATCGCCCCGGTGTAGACGGGATTCATCAAAAGGTCTTTGATAACGGAGAAGTCCCACATATACCGCCCGTTTTCCGGGTCTTTCTTTTCCCATTTGGTGCGGGTATTGCGAAGCCCCCGTTCCCGGTTCCACCATGTGGGGCAGGGGATTTTTTCTTCCTCCAGCCGTCTGCGGATATAGTTCGGACCATGACCGTTTAGGGCATATCCGAAAATCAGCCGCACAATCGGGGCGGTTTCCTCGTCAATGAGCAGATGGTTTTTGTCCTCCGGGTCTTTCCGATACCCAAACGGGGCAAGACACCCGGTAAACTGTCCTTTCTGCGCTTTCAGAAGATAAGAGGAATGGACTTTCTTGGAAATATCCTTGCTGTACATCTCGTTCAGGATATTCTTGAACGGGGCGATGTCGTTGTTATCCCGCAGGGTGTCGATACCGTCATTCATGGCGATATAGCGGACACCGTTTCTTGGGAAAAAGTCCTCAATCAAATGCCCGGTTTGCAGATAGTTACGCCCCAGTCGGCTGAGGTCTTTCGTGATGACAAGGTTGATTTGCCTGCGCTCAATGGCTCTCAACATTCTCTGTAAATCAGGACGCTCCATATTAAGACCTGTGAAGCCATCGTCCTGATAGACTGCCACAACCTCCCATCCCTGCTTTTCGCAGTATTTTTCCAGCATATCACGCTGGTTTGCGATACTGGCACTTTCGCCTTGCAGGTCATCGTCCTTTGACAGCCTGCAATAGACCGCCGCACGATAGCCCCCGGCAAGTGCCGAACCGATTGTTCTGTATTCCATTTCGTTCATCATAGCCATTTACCCACACAATCCAGACGGTATCTGGCTCTTTTGAACCTCATCTTCATTATAGCTTATATCTTTCTTTTTAGCAAGATATTCTTTTGTATTTGTCTTTCCGTATTTCTGGGAAATCAGGCTGACGAACACATCGGTGGCGTCCAGCTCCCCGTCAAATACAGTGGTCACATGAATCTCTGTTTTGTTTTTTGCCATAGGCAGTTATCCTCCATACATGAAAATAGCCAGACAGAGGGTGTCGGCAA
>OHKF01000653.1_pt1 | contig 17864 bp, 19 predicted proteins | sample 1568781 | NCBI WGS metagenome assembly OHKF01 (sample SAMEA3879580, study PRJEB24766) | human gut metagenome | biome: human-associated habitat; feature: feces | place: USA | collected 1985/1987
CTATTTTTCCAGATCCTTTTTAGTGAAAGATCCAGGTAAAATTTCATCTAATGTTGTCTCTATATAATCATCTTCACTTTTTACTATGAATATTTTTATATCTTTATCCTCTGCAAACTCTACTATTACTTGTCTGCATATACCACATGGATATGTGTATGAATTTAAATCTCCTACTAAAGCCATAGCCTTTAAGACTCTTGCTCCTTCTGAAACCCCTTTAAATATAGCAGTTCTCTCAGCACAGTTTGTTGCTCCAAATGATGCATTTTCAACATTGCATCCTACATATATATTTCCATCTTCAAATAAAGCTGCTGCTCCCACCTTAAAATTAGAATATGGACAGTATGCATTCTCTCTTGCTTCTATAGCTTTTAATATTAACTCTTTATTCACTTTACTTCCTCCAAGATACACAATAATTTTATATTTATATACTCATATTATGTGTATTTTTCATTATATCATTATAATTATAATTTGAATATGGTAAAAATCAATAAGGTTATAAGCATACCAAATATAGCTCCTACAATAACTTCAGATAATGTATGAACCTCGGAATCCACCCTACTTTGCGCTGTAATAAATGCCATTAAATAGCTTAACATTATACAAGTTGGTTCTTCAGTAATTAAAGCTATTGCCGTAGCTATAGAAAAGGATAGTGCACTATGTCCACTAGGCATTCCACCCTTAAGAGGAGTTCCTTCTCCAAATATAGCTTTTACTATTATAGTTGAAAAACTCACTATAACTAAGACTATCAATATAGTATATGGCTCATTATTTTTAACTTTGTGTATTACCTCATAAGATATATCAGATAGTTTATCCCAAAAAACAACATATCCCACCACTATAGCATTAATAGCAGTTATTAGCACTGCTCCTGCTGCTGCATTTTTAGCTATCTTTGCTAATGGATGATAATAATTAGTAGTCATATCAATAGCTGCTTCTATAGCGGTATTGATTAGTTCAGCAGCAATAACTATAGCTACAGTTATTGCAATTATTAAAAATTCTATCTTAGATATATCAAAACAAAAACAAGCTATTAAAACGCCTATAGCAGCTACAAGATGTATTTTCATATTTCTTTGAGTTCTCACTGTATCAATAATACCATTTATAGCATGATTGAAGCTATCTACCATCTTTTTCAACTTCACTTTTCATCATCACCCACTTATATTCTATCTTCTAATATCTAATTGCCCTAATATTTCTTCTTCCCTTTTTCTCATAACTTTTTTCTCATCCTCTTCCATATGATCATACCCCAATAGATGTAGTACTGAATGAACTACTAAATATGAAGCTTCCCTTTTAAAGGAATGATTATATTCTTTACTCTGTTCTAAGGCTTTTTCTAAAGATAATACTATATCTCCTAAAACCAGCTCTTCACCATCCATATAAGTTTCATCAAATTCATAATTCTTATATACATCTTTAAAAGCCTTATCTTTTGGATAGTCTAACATAGGAAAAGATAGCACATCTGTTTCTTTATCTATATTTCTAGTTTCATTGTTTATTTCTCTAATTTCATCATTATCTACAAATAATAATGAAATTTCAAATGGTATATTAACTTCTTCTTCCTTTAAAGCAAATTCTATTGTATGTTCTAATTCCTTTACTAATTCCTCTGTTACCTCTATTTTTTCTTGTCTGTTATCTGTATATATCATTTATTTTCTCCCTTTTCATATTTTTTAAAGGGGTGAGTTAAAAACTCATCCCCTTTATTTTAAGCTTTTGCTTTTTCTGTTGGATATTCTATCCTTTGATGATATATTCCATTTAAAGTCTTTAAAAAACACTTTCTAATTGTTTCTAAATCCTTTAATGTCAAATCACAATCATTAAGTTGACCAGAATGAAGTTTATCTTTAATAATATTATTGACCATTTCTTCTATTTTACCCTTAGTAGGCTCATTTATTGATCTCACTGCAGCTTCAACAGAATCTGCTAGCATTATTATCCCAGCTTCCTTAGTACTTGGTATAGGGCCTGGATATCTAAAATCTTCTTCTCTAACTTCATCAGGATTTTCAGAATTATTTTTTACAGTATAATAGAAATATTTAACCAAGGTTGTACCATGATGCTGTGCTATTATATCTTGTATTACTTCTGGTATATTGTATTCCTTAGCTAATTCTAATCCCTCTTTAACATGAGATATTATTATTAAAGTACTTAAATTAGCAGTTATCTTATCATGAGGGTTTTCTTTACTAATTTGATTTTCCTTAAAGAAATATGGCCTAGTAGTTTTACCAACATCATGATAATAAGCTCCTATTCTTGCTATTACCGGATTAGCCTTAACCTCTTCTGCTGCAAGCTCTGCTAAATTAGCAACTAGCATGCTATGATGGTATGTCCCTGGAGCTTCCATTAATAATTTCTTTAAAAGAGGGGTGTTAGGATTACTTAATTCTAACAATTTTAATGTAGTTACTATATTAAATGTAGACTCTAAAAATGGTAATAAACCTGTAGCTAAAACCCCTGCAAACACAGTTCCTATTATAGAAAAAGCACTATTTAAAAATATATCTTTTAAATTGCTTGATAAAATAACACCTGTTGCAAATGTTATAACTCCAGATAAAACTGCAATATATAATGTTGAATAAAGTATATCGTTTCTTTGTTGCATCTTCCTTAGTATAGTAGCACCTACTAATGCATTTACTATTGCAATTATTATCACTTGAGAGTTAAACCCTGTTAATGCAGCAACTATGATAACATTCATGGAGTTAACAAATAGTGATATCTTGTAATTAATAAGCATAGTCATAAGTAATGGAGCTAACGCTAATGGTATCATAAAAGGAGATGCAAAACTTACACATCTAACTAATATTAAGGAAAATACATTTATTAAATTAATTAAGACCAACTTCTTAAAATCTAAATAAATACTTCTATAGTTTTTGTAAATGTAGAAGAATTCAATCCCCATAATAGAACTTAAAAGTATTGCTAGAACAATATATAGAAGTATTACACCTTCTCCAGCAGAATCTCCTATCAACCCTAATTCAGTCAAAATTTCTATTTGTCTTGACGTAACAGGCTCACCTTTTTGCACTATTATCTGGTTCTTCTTTATTACTACCTTTTCTGTATTTTTTTGAACTTCTTTAATCTTTTCTTCTGTTTTTTCTTTATCATAATAAAAATTTGGTTTTATTTGTTCTATTATAATATTATTTAATACATTACTTATATTCGAATTTAAGTTAAGAGCCTTTACTCTTTCACTGGCTAAGCTTCTAGCATCAGATATGCTTTCACTATCCTCATCTTCAATATTTTTTACATATACAGAATCTATTATTTCTAAAGCTTCAGACTTTAATTTAACCAATGTGTCTTTTGGTATTGATAATAAGAACTTACAAGCACTTTCATCTAAGGTAATCCCCTCAACTTTTCTTAGTTCTACTATCTTTTCCTTCTCATCTAACTCCATAGCACTTAAACTTATTAACTTTTCAAACAATGTATTTATATTATTCTCTGCAGCAATTTTCACTTCTGCTTTTAATGTATATTGTTTATCTACTTTAGATAAAGCTTCTTTTAACTTTTCTTCCGAAGCTTGTTCATCTACTGTTTCTCTTTGGGCTACTATATCTTCTCTTGCTATATCTCCTTCCTGTAACTCATACTTAGTTGGAGCAATAGCTGTTATCAATAAAAAATAAGTTACCACAAAACTTATGGTAAATAATAAAATTCTCTTAGGTTTATAATTGCCCTTTTTAGTTTCCCTTCTTTTTAAACTCATGTTCATCACCTTCTTACTTGTACATCACTTATATTATGATACACTGGCTATATCCTGTTCAACTACAAACGTCACCTTAACACGTAACTTACCTTCACCTATGTCTTCTGTATACACGTCTTTATCAGCAATCTTGTAATCATTACTCAAAGTTCTTTCAAATGATTTCGTTAATTGTTCAGTTGCAGTTTTAATTGCTTCTTCCTTATCTAAATTTACTTCTTTCTCTGCTCTCTCAAAATACGTTGTAGTTTTAATAAAACCTTTTTCATCTTCTATTTTATCATAATACTTAAAGTTATTTATAGCTTTTTTCAAGTAAATTTTCCTGCCAAAGAAAGATACATAAATATCCCTACCTCTTTTACCAGTCTTCTCAAGCTTAGAACCACTCACCTGCACTTCCATTTCTTTCTCATAAAATGTATTAGCTATAACTATTCCCTTTGCAGGCACTTCATATTCCTCTCCTTCTTTCCCTTGCATTCCCTTTATTAAAACATCTCCCGCATTAACAAAATCCCCTGGGCTTACATTACTAGTACCAGAAGATACAAAAACTCTTTTTATCTCTCCACCGACTTTAGCCACACAATCTCCAGATGTATCACTAATTGGTTTTGGAGGATTAACCTTCTCTTCAATGACTATTTTCAATGTAGATCCTTCCACTCTTGCTCTTATCCATAATATATCGCTATTTATATCTGCAGCTTTATCTTCTATATTATAAACATCAATCTTACTTTTCTTTATGCCTGGCTCAATACCAATTTTCTTTAATTCTTTTCTAACCTGATAAGGTGACAAGTTATTTCCTGTTTGTATATCTATAGACCATATATAGGTTGACAAGTAAAATATCCCTATTATAAATATCAACAAACCTAACACCAATGATATTTGTCTCTTTAGTCTAGATATTAGAAACACCCAACCATTTTTACTTATTATCTTAATTTTACCGCCACATCTTTTAACAGCACCTACTACTTCATTATAGTCATTATATTCAATTTCTAACCTAATTGTAGTTATATCAATCTTAACAATGTTCTTAGATTTTATCCCACTGTTCCATAGAAGGTTAAGTATTCTTTCAGGTGATTTTGCACTTATTTCAACTATTATATTTCCAACTTTTAATTTATCTAATATCATTTTTGTTTATCCTCATAGATAATTGTTTTAAATTTTCCAGTTATACTTATAGTTGATCCCCCTATGTACAAAATTTCAAAATCACTTCCCTCTATATTTATATTGCCAACCTTAGAGTTTACTTTAATTAGATTTTTCTCAAAACTAGATATCCCTTTATGATTTTCTATAGTTATTTCTTTATTCCCTGTAATAATTATCTTAGGAATATCCATTACTATTTCTGCTGGCAAATCAAATTTATCTACTAAGATTTCTCTACCTTTATTTAATTTTTCCTCCACCTCTAATCCCCCGTTTTTATATTTCTATCATTGTAATTTATGATTAAAATATAAAAAAAAGAACAATTAGAATATGTTAATCCTTATAGTTAGTATAAAAAAATGGAATTTATATTTATTTTTCTAGTTCCATAGCAAGCTCCAAATCATAGAAAAACAAATATCCATTTCCTTCGTACTCAAGGTAATTAAATTAAAAAAATAGAGTTTAAGGCTGATATTAGCCTTAAACTCTATTTTAATGACTCATACAAAACAATAAAAAGAACTCGAAGAGTTCTTCTTATTATTTATTAGTTAAATATTCTTTTACTATTTGACTAACAAGCTTGCCATCTGCTCTACCTAATGTCTTAGGTCTAACAATTGCCATAACTTTTCCCATGTCTTTAATGCTACTAGCGCCCGCTTCAATAGCTGATTCTTCAATAATTTGCCTTATTTCCCCTTCACTTAACTGCTGAGGAAGGTAATTTAACAAAATTTCTATCTCAGCTTTTGACTGATCAACCAAATCCTGTCTATTTCCCTTTTCAAACTCAAGCATTGCTTCTCTTCTTTGCTTGACTTCTTTAGCTAATATTTCTATAGCTAGCGCATCATCCGCTGTTATTCCATCAGTCTTTTCAACTAATAAAATCGCAGACTTTGCTGTACTTATAACGTTAGCTTTAAATTTATCTTTAGCCTTTAAAGCAGTTTTCCAATCTTCTTGAAGTCTTTCTTTTACTGTTGGCATATACACATACCTTCTTTCAAAAAGAACGTTCTATTTGAACTTTCTCTTTCTAGCAGCTTCTGATTTCTTCTTTTTCTTAACGCTTGGCTTTTCGTAGTGTTCTCTCTTTCTTACTTCTGAAAGAACTCCAGCTCTTGCACATTTTCTCTTAAATCTTCTTAACGCATTTTCAAGAGTTTCGTTTTCTCCAACTTTGATTTCTGACATTAATTATCCCTCCCTCCGCTAGCTAAAATTCTAAATTCAACTCAGCTACGGGCTTAATAACACATGCTATATTATACAATAGTAAGGTTGCTTGTGTCAATAATTCTTAAAAATTTAACTATTAGCCTGGAGGCCAATTTAAACTTCTTCCTCCAAGAACATGAAAATGCATATGATGTACAGTTTGACCTCCATCATTACCTGTATTATTTACAATTCTGTAGCCTTTTTCAGCAATACCTAGCTCACTAACTAGTTTATTAATTACTAAGAAAATATGTGCGACCACAGATGCATTTTCTTCTTTTAAGGCATTAGCACTTTCTATATGCTCCTTAGGTATTACCAAAAAGTGTATAGGTGCTTCTGGACTTATATCATAAAATGCAAGCACTTTATCATCTTCATATATTTTTTTAGATGGAATTTCCCCAGCTACTATTTTACAAAAAATACAATCTTCCATAAATTCACCCCCTTCTAATAGTAACTTTTTTATTTCACAAGAGTAGCTACAGCATAATCTCCTAAAGCTTCTTCTATCTTGCAATTTACTATTTGACCTTTTAAGTTTTCTTCTATACCTTTAACTTCAACCTTAACATAGTTTCTAGTATATCCTTCATATACATCATCTTTCCCTTTTACTGGTTGTTCTATAAGTACATCCATAACTCTACCAACAATAAATCTAGTAAAGTCACCTTCATTTTTATCATTTAATTCTATAAGAGCTTTACTTCTTTTATCCTTAACTGTTCCATCTAATTGATTTGGCATAGTTGCAGCCTTTGTACCTTCTCTTGGACTATATTTAAACACATGAGTTTTTGTAAGCTTTATTCTCTTTAAGAATTCATAAGTTTCATTAAATTCTTCTTCTGTTTCTCCAGGGAAGCCAACTATAACGTCAGTTGTAATAGAAACATCTTTAATATTTTCTCTTAAAATATTAACTATTCTTTCATACTCTTCAGCTGTGTACCTTCTATTCATTCTCTTTAATGTAGCATTACATCCACTTTGAAGAGAAAGATGGAACTGAGGACATAGCTTCTTCATATTCCTAATTTTTTCAATTACTTCTGGAGTAAAGAAAGCTGGTTCTATAGATCCTATTCTTACTCTTTCAATACCATCTAGTTTTTCTATTTCTTCTAATAAATCAACCAAAGTGATTTCACCATCTAAATCTAGCCCATATGATGCAGTATGAATTCCTGATAATATTATTTCTTTAAATCCATGCTCTGCTAAACTTCTTATTTCATCTAAAACCTTCTTAGGGTCTTTTGAACAAACAGAACCTCTAGTATATGGAATTAAGCAATAAGCACAGAATCTATTACATCCATCTTGGATTTTTAAGAATGCTCTTGTCTTATCTTGATACTCTTCTATATTTAATGCCTCAAATTTCTTATTTCTTAATACACTTTCAACGTATATTTGTGCTGTTTGTTCATCTCTAGCTTTATTTACATAATAAACTACATCACCCTTATTTCTAGTCCCAAGAACAACATCAACGCCTTCTATTGCTGAAACTTCCTTTGGTGCTATTTGTGAATAACATCCTACAACAGCTATTATAGCATCCGGATTAAGTCTTCTAGCTCTACTTATAATTTGTCTAGATTTCTTATCTCCCATATTGGTTACTGTACATGTATTTATAACATAGACATCAGCAACTTCTGTAAACTCTGTCACCTCATATCCTTCTCTTATAAACTTTTCTGCCATAGCTTCTGATTCATAATGATTAACTCTACATCCTAATGTAGAAAATGCAACCTTCATTAAACATTTCCTCCTAAATCACCTAACTCATATTGCACTAAAGCAGTTGCTGTAAATCCAGCTGTTTCCGTTCTTAGAATCCTACTTCCTAGCGTAATAATATAGGCACCTTTTTCTTTTAGTCTTTCAATTTCTTCTTCCTCAAAACCGCCTTCTGGTCCAACCATTATACCGATCTTTTTAACATTATCTAATCTTCCACTATCCCTTAAATCCTTTATTACACCTTTAATTCCAAAGTTTTCAGTGTTCTCATAAGGAACTAAGAATAAATCTAATTTCTCTAATTCCTCTAAAACATCATCAAATGATATTGGCTCATCTACCCTTGGAATAAGGCTTCTCTTACTTTGCTTTGCAGCTTCAAGAGCTATTCTATTAAGCCTATCAAGCTTCTTAAACTCTCCCTTAAGTTTAACATCTACTCTATCAGTAATAGTTGGTACAAACTTTGATATTCCAAGTTCAGTACCCTTTTGAACTATAAGGTCCATCTTTTGTGACTTAGGAAGACCTTGGTATAAATAGATTTCTATTGGACTTTCATTATCTACATCTAACTTTTCTAGTATATCTATAATAACTTCAGTCTTTGAGATACTTTTTATTTTCCCAAGGAATTCATCACCTATGCAGTTATTTAAAACTACCTCTTCCCCCTCAATTAATCTTAAAACCTTATATATATGTTTAACATCATCACCTAATATTTTTCCTTCATTAGAATTAATATTTTCAGCAGGTGTGAAAAACTTATGCATATACTTCTCTCCTTAACTACTTAAGTTTTGCTATTATGCAGTTCCATTCCCCATCCTTATTAACCTTAACAACTTCAAAACCGCATTCTTCTAACTTATTAGTAACCATTTCTACTCTATCATGTATAATTCCTGATGTTATAAAGTATCCATTTGGCTTAATTACTCTACTTACATCTTCAGTTAATATACAGATAATTTCTGCTATAATGTTAGCTACAACTATATCAGCCTTACCATCAATAACTTCAATTAAGTTTCCATGTAGAATTTCAATATTGTCTATGTTATTGAATCCTACATTTTCTTTCGCTGATTCTACCGCTACTGGATCTAAGTCAACTCCAACTGCAAGTTTTGCACCAAGCTTAGCTGCTGCAATGGCAAGTATTCCAGAACCACAACCAACATCAAATACAGTACTGTCTTTTTGAACATACTTTTCTAAAGCTTGAATACACATTCTTGTAGTTTCATGTTCACCTGTTCCAAATGCCATTCCTGGATCCAATTCAACTACTAATTCTTCATCTTTTACCTCATATTCTTCCCATATTGGTTTGACAACTATTTTCTCTCCTACCTTTGAAGGCTTATAGTACTTCTTCCAGTTGTTTGCCCAATCTTCTTCATACATTTTTTCAAACTCTACTTTACCTTCACCCACATCAATTCCTAATGATTTAATTTCTTCAACCTTTTTATTGATATAAGCTATTATTTCATCTATATTATCTTCTTCTGAAAAATACCCTTTAACAACTGCAAATTTACCCTTGTGTTCTAGTACATTTATATCTGCAAAGTCCCATGTTAACGGTCCTTGTTCTCTACCTAATATATCTTCTGGATCCTCTATAGCAACACCCTTACAATCTAGTCCGTAGAATATACCAGAAATCGGTTCTAAAGCCTCACTTTTGGTAATTACTCTAACCTCTATCCAAGTTCCTTCCAAAAAAATCAATCCTTTCGCTTATTCTTTGACTAATATAATATTTTACACTTTACATTTAAGTTATGTCAAGGAATGCCTTATATTAACAAAGGGTTGTATCAGCTTGGATACAACCCTTATATTTTATACTGAATATTTATTTACTAAGTTCATAAATTCATCTTCTTTTATGTAATCTTCAAACTTAATATTACCCTCTTCAAGCTTCATAGCTAACTCATATAAAAATTCTGGTATTCTCTCTGGTAACATATCTCCCTTAAATTCACCTAACCTTACATTTTCCACTGTAAAATCTCCATTTATAAACAATCCAAAAACATCTTTTACAGCATCATCTACTCTCTTCTTCTTACCTGTAAAGCCTATCTTTCCTATTTCATGTACTCCACATGAATTTGTACATCCTGAAATATGTACTCTTGGCATTAAATCTGAAGAATAATCTTTCCCTTTAAAGTAGTCTATTATATCAAACAATAACCCTTGACTATTACCTATTCCTATTTGACATGTTGGAACACCTATACACGCCACGCTATGATATATTTCAGCTTCTCCCCCCATCTTCTTAGTAATATTCAATAAGGTTTCTGCTTCTTTACCATTTAAGTTTCTAAAGTATACTCCTTCAGTCATTGCAAGTCTTACTTCTATATCCTCAAAGTTATCTATAGTATCTAAAATCTCTCTAAGATCCTCTAATTTCAATTGTCCTCCTACTGGATGCAAATATACAGTATAAAGTCCCTCTTGTTTTTGCTCTATTAATCTCTTATCTTTAACTTCTGTTTTTATTCCTTCTTTTTTTATCTCAGTAGGATGAAGCTTTAATTCTAATCCACCTTTTTCTTTTTCAGCTTTTGTATAAAGCTTAAATTGATTAACAAACTCTTCATCTCCCATTCTATCAGCTATATATCTAATTCTAGCTTTAGCTCTATTTTTATAGTCTCCTTCTGCTATAAAAAGATTAGTCATTCCTTCAATATAATAAAGAACGTCCTTAGCTTCTATCAATTCATCTAGTTCTATAGCTTTTCTTGGATTATTTCCAAGTCCTCCACCTATATAAACTTTGAAATATTCTTTTCCATCTTTCTTTACAGCAACAAAACCTAAATCTTGCACTGTACAATGAGCTGTATCCTTAAAAGAATTAGAAAAAGATACTTTTAACTTTCTAGGCAACTTATATGTATAAATCTTCTTTAGAAAGTGATTACCAACAGCTAATGCATATGGAGTTGGATCAAACTCTTCTTCCTTATCAACACCTGCTAATGGTGAAAGAGCTACATTTCTTGGAAAGTTACCTCCAGCTCCTCTAGTAAATAAATTCACTTCTAATCCTTCCTTCATTAAATCACAAGCACCATCTAATGTTAACCCATGTAACTGTATTGCTTGTCGTGTTGTAAAGTGAATGCCACCAAGACTATGCTTTTTAGCATAGTCATAAATTAAATTTAATTCATCTGAATCAGTTACCCCAGAAGGTATTCTAAATCTTATCATAAACTCTTTTCCACCACGGTGTGCATACATCCCCATACCACCTGATTCATGTTTAAATTGCATCAAGTTTAATTCTCCATCTAAAAACTTATGACCAACCTTTCTAAAATCTTCAATTTCACCTAATAGTATTTCCTTTAAACTGTTCACATCTCCACCTCATATTAAAAGTTTTTCTTATGTTTCTATATAATCTATTCTATATTCATAGTTTTTCCAAGTCCAATAGGAATTATTTATACTATATATAGGAAAATTGTTATAAGAAAAAAAAGACTGTGAAAAAATACTATTCTTTCACAGTCTTTTCTTTATTTATTAAATAAATTAAATCCTTTTTTGTGAGACTTATGCTCGCCTTCAACAGCTTCACCAGTTGCTTCCATAAATGCAACTAAAGCTTCTTTGGCTTTATCACTTAAATTCTTAGGAATATCAACTACAACCTTAACGTATTGATCTCCTCTACCTGATGAATTAACTCTAGGAACACCTTTTCCTTTAAGTCTAAATAGAGTTCCTGATTGTGTTCCTGAAGGAACTGTGTACTTAACATCTCCATCAACAGTTGGAACTTTTATTTCTGTTCCAAGTGCAGCTTTAGCCATAGATATGTGAGTATCTACATATATATCATTACCCTTTCTAGTAAATTGCTTAGAAGGTGCAACTCTTATCTTAATATATAAATCTCCTGGTGAACCGCCATTTTCACCATGTTCACCTTGACCTCTAAGTGGCATTACATTACCTGTATCTACACCTGCTGGTATCTTAACAGTAATCTTTCTATTCTTTCTAACGTGACCTTTTCCATGACATGTATGACACGGAGTATCTATAACCTTACCTTTTCCTCCGCACTTATCACATGTAGTAGTACTTACAAAGCTTCCTAATGGAGTCTGCCTTTGTACTCTTACTTGACCTGAACCTCCACAAGTTGGACATGTATTAGCACTTGTTCCAGGCTCAGCACCTGATCCATGGCACTCCTCACAGTTTTCACTTCTTGTTATAGATATCTCTTTTTCTGTACCAAATACAGCTTCTTCAAATGTTAAACTTAAAGTATATTCAATATCATTTCCTCTTACTGGACCATTTCTTCTTCTACCTGATCCACCACCACCAAAGAATGTATCAAATATATCTCCAAAGCCTCCCATATCAGAGAAATCAAAGCCACCAAATCCACCTGCACCGAATCCTGCTCCTGGGTCAATTGTTCCAAATTGATCATATTGAGCTTTCTTTTCAGGATCAGAAAGCACTTGATAAGCTTCATTTATTTCTTTAAACTTTTGTTCAGCTTCCGTATCCCCTTGATTTTTGTCAGGATGGTATTTTATAGCTAGCTTTCTAAAGGCTCTTTTTATTTCATCATCACTAGCGCCCTTTTGAAGCCCTAGGACTTCGTAGTAGTCTCTGCTTGCCATCTATTTTTCACCCACCTAATTTTTATTAACTTTAGAAAAGGGAAGACGACTTTTGCCTTCCCTCTCTTATTATATAAGATTCATATTAATTGTGACAACTATTTATCTTCATCTACTTTAAAATCTGCATCTACAACATTGTCATCATGTGGAGCTGATCCTGCACCTGGGTTTCCTCCCATGTTGTTTGGATCAAAACCTGCACCTGCTGCTCCATTTGCATTAGCATCTGCATAAATCTTAGAAGATACAGCATAGAATTCTTGAGTTAATTCATCCATTGCCTTCTTGATAGCTTCTAAATCTTCACCATCTTTAATCTTCTTAACTTCTTCTAATTTAGCTTCAATCTTAGCCTTATCTTCAGCTGATACCTTATCTCCAAGTTCATTTAATGTCTTTTCAGTTTGGTAAACAACTTGATCAGCATTGTTATGAACTTCTATCTTTTCTTTTCTCTTCTTATCTTCTTCAGCGAACTTTTCAGCTTCCTTAACAGCTCTATCTACTTCATCATCACTTAAGTTAGTTGAAGCAGTGATTGTGATATTAGCTTCCTTACCAGTTCCCTTATCTACAGCTGATACCTTAACAATACCATTTGCATCTATATCAAAAGTAACTTCGATTTGAGGGATTCCTCTTGGAGCTGGAGCAATTCCTGATAGAGTAAATCTACCTAAAGTCTTATTATCAGCTGCCATTTGTCTTTCACCTTGAACGATATGAATTTCAACTGAAGTTTGACCATCTGCTGCTGTTGAGAACACTTGGCTCTTTCTTGCAGGGATAGTTGTATTTCTTTCTATTAATGCAGTAGCAACTCCACCTAAAGTTTCAATACCTAAAGTTAATGGAGTAACGTCTAATAATAATACGTCTTTAACTTCACCAGTTAAAACACCTGCTTGAATAGCTGCACCTATAGCAACACATTCATCTGGGTTAACTCCCTTTGAAGGATCTTTTCCTGTAAAGCTCTTAACTGCTTCTTGAACAGCTGGAATTCTTGTAGAACCACCAACTAAAATCACCTTATCAACTTGATTCATTGAAAGACCTGCATCAGATAATGCTTTCTTCATTGGCTCAATTGATCTTTGAACTAAATCATGAGTTAATTCGTTGAATTTTGCTCTAGTTAAGTTCATATCAATGTGTTTTGGACCAGTTGCATCTGCAGTGATGAATGGTAAGTTAATGTTTGTTTGCATTGATGATGATAATTCAATCTTAGCTTTTTCAGCAGCTTCTTTTAATCTTTGAACTGCACTCTTATCATTTCTTAAGTCAATTCCATATTGAGCTTTAAAGTCATTTGCTATATAATCAATGATCTTTTGGTCAAAGTCATCTCCACCTAAGTGAGTATCTCCATTTGTTGATAATACTTCGAATACTCCATCACCTAATTCAAGGATAGATACGTCGAATGTACCTCCACCTAAGTCATAAACAAATATTTTTTCGCTGTGATCAGTCTTATCTAATCCATAAGCTAATGAAGCAGCTGTTGGTTCGTTTATTATTCTTAATACTTCTAATCCAGCTATTCTACCAGCATCTTTTGTTGCTTGTCTTTCAGCATCATTAAAGTAAGCTGGAACTGTGATAACAGCTTGAGTTACAGGTTCACCTAAGTAAGCTTCTGCATCAGCTTTAATCTTTTGAAGAATCATTGCTGATATTTCTTGTGGTGAATAAGTTTTATCATCTATCTTAGTCTTATGATCTGTTCCCATTTCTCTTTTTATTGAAATTATAGTGTGTTCTGGGTTTGTAATTGCTTGTCTTTTAGCTATTTGACCCACTAATCTTTCTCCATTAGCTTGGAATGAAACTACTGATGGTGTAGTTCTTGCACCTTCTGAGTTAGTGATAACTACTGGTTCTCCACCTTCCATAACAGCTACACATGAATTTGTTGTACCTAAATCAATACCTATAATTTTTCCCATAATTTTTTCCTCCTCGAAATTAAATATCTATTTAAATATTTTCCTTTTTTACTATTTTGCTACTGTAACCATTGAATATCTGATTACCTTTTCGCCCTTTTTATATCCTTTTTGATATACTTGAGCAACATCATTGCTATTTAAATTTTCATCTTCAACAACAGATATTGCTTGATGTAAATTTGGATCAAAGCCATTAGTTGTATCAATTTCTTCAACACCTAATTTTTGTAAAGAGTTTAAGAATCCTTTTATTGTCATCTCAACACCCTTCTTAAGATCTTCTACATTTCCATCTACAGCTAAAGCTCTTTCTAAGTTATCTGCTACAGGAAGTACTTCTTTTAATACATCAGTACATGCCTCTGTATAAATACCTTCTTTTTCTTTTGCTGTTCTTTTTCTATAATTATCATACTCAGCAGTTAATCTAACTAGTCTATCTTTCAAAGCATCTAATTCATTAGAAAGTTTTTTATTTTCATCTTTTAACTTTCTTATCGTTGATAAATCATCAGTTTCAATATAATCTTCCATTATTTCTTCTACTTCTTCATTTCCTGTAGTCTCTGTATTATCTTCTACTGTGTTAGTTTCTTCTACTGTTTCTTTTACTATTTCTTCATCTTTTAGCTCTTTATTTTCTTCCATCTTTACACCTCATCTCTCTTTATTCAATACTCTTGGTCCTTAAGACTTTTATTTAATTCTTTCATAACCTGTGCCATTATAGAGACAACTTTTGAATAATTAATTCTTTGTGGACCAATAAGTCCAATACTTCCAATGGGTCTTCCTCCTAAGGAATATTCTGCAGTTATTACTGAACAATCCTTAGCTTCTGGAATATAATTTTCATCACCAATTTTAATTGATATATCCCCACTATTTTCAAGTAGTTCTATTACACAATCTTTATTACTTATTAATTGAAGTACTTCTTTAGCCTTTTCAATATCGTTATACTCTGGATAATTGAAAAGATTTGTTGTTCCTTCAACAACTAAGTCTGATTTTGAACTATTATTTAAACTTTCATATAAAGCTGGAAGCATTGCATTAAATAAATCATCAAACCCTACTAAGTCCTTCTTAAGCTCATTAATAACTTCTAAATTAATAGCTTCAATTGTTAAATTCTTTAATTTAGAATTTAATACCTCATTAATTCTAATAAGTTCCTCATTACTTGGTACAGTATTAATTTTAATTCTATGATTTTTTATAACACCACTATCTGTTACTATAACAGCTATTAAATTTGTTTCATCTATTTTTATTAATTGTAGTGATCTTATATAACTTCTTTTCATAGAAGGTGTTTGAACTATACAAGTTAAATTTGTTAATTCTGATAATAAAACACAAGCTTCTTTTAATATAGTATCAACTTCATGCATAGCTGAATTAATTAAATATTCTTTAATTCTTAGCTCTTCATCTCTACTTAGCTTTGGTGTTTCCATTAACTTATCAACATATAATCTATATCCCTTACTAGATGGTATTCTGCCTGCTGATGTGTGAGGCTGTTCTAAGTATCCCATTTCCTCTAAATCTGCCATTTCATTTCTTATAGTTGCAGATCCCACACCTAAATCATACTTCTTAGCTATTGTTCTTGAACCAACAGGCTCACCTGTTATTATATAGTCATTAATAATGGCTTGAAGTATTCTTATTTTTCTTTCATCAATAGCCATTTCATCACCCCTATTGTTAGCACTCATTAAAGTCGAGTGCTAATGACTACATTATCAATATATTCTTATTTGTTTTTTTTGTCAATTTCATATTTCTTTAAATTTTCAACTATTTTTTTATATAATTTAATTCTTTCGCCATTTTCTCTTTGCATCTCTTAATTTCTCCTTTTTCCTTCGCTTTTCATTTTCACTATTTATCTAGTATAAAATCTGACATTACACTATTTGATAATTCCATTCCTTTATAGGTTAAAAACATTCTTTTATCATCTATAACAAGCAAACCATCTTTTATTTTTCTCAATGACTTTCTTATATATACTATTTATATCTACGCCAAATTTTCTCTTAAATTTTAACAAATCTATACCACAAATCATTCTTAATCCCATAAAGATAAACTCTTCCATTTCATCTTCAATAGAATTCTTATACTTATCTACTATTACTTCTTTTTCATCATTTATATTTTTTATATAGTTATTTATATTACTTGTATTTACAAATCTATATCCATCAATATAAGAACTGCTTGCACTACCAACTCCTATATACTCGTCTAATGACCAATAAACCTTGTTATGTCTACATTCTTTCCCATTTAGAGCAAAATTAGAAATCTCATACTGATGATATCCATTTTCCTTTAAAATATCCTTAGTTAACTTATCCATTACTCTTTCCTCATCTTCACTTGGAAGTTGAAGTTTATCTTTTTCATATAAGTTATAAAAAGCAGTTCCTTCTTCAATGATTAAACTATATGCAGAAATATGTTCTGGCTTTAACTCACATATCTTTTCTAATGTATCTCTCCATAATTCTACAGTTAAATTAGGAAGCCCATACATTAAATCAACATTTATATTATTAAATCCTACTTTTCTTGCCAAATTATAATTTTCTAAAAACTCTTCAAATGTATGTATACGCCCAATCTTTTTTAATAATTCGTCATTACATGATTGAAGTCCAAAACTTATTCTATTTATTCCATATTTTTTCATTATCTTTAATTTTTCTTCATTTACAGTTCCAGGATTACATTCCATAGAATATTCTATATCCTCTGATAAATTTAATTTAGATACTGATTTTAAAAGTTTTTCAAGCTCTTTTTTCTCAAGATGTGATGGTGTTCCACCACCAATAAATATTGTCCTAATCAAATAATTAGTACATTTTTCTTTTATTTCTTTAATTAAAGCATCAACATATGCTTCTCTAAATTGTTCTTTTCCTGAAAAAGTAGGAAAATCACAATAAAAACATCTTTGCTTACAAAATGGTATATGTATATATAAACTTATCTCTTTCATATTTTTCTCCTCTAAATTTTATATTTATAATTTAGCTTAATTATGAAAAAAGACATTGCTACTGCAATGTCTTTTTATTAAGCTTCTTAGTCTACTTTAAGAACAGCCATGAATGCTTCTTGTGGTACTTCTACAGATCCCACCTGTCTCATTCTCTTCTTACCTTCTTTTTGCTTTTCAAGAAGCTT
>OHKF01000676.1_pt1 | contig 17541 bp, 13 predicted proteins | sample 1568781 | NCBI WGS metagenome assembly OHKF01 (sample SAMEA3879580, study PRJEB24766) | human gut metagenome | biome: human-associated habitat; feature: feces | place: USA | collected 1985/1987
TAACGACCGCCTTCTTTCCTGACTCATTCATAGCCAAGACTTTCTTTTCAAGCTTTACATTAATATACGGGCCTTTTTTTAGCGAACGACTCATAGTTTACTTAATTAATCAGATTATTTCTTTCTTCTTTCAATAATATACTTTGAAGAATGCTTCTTAGGAGCTCTAGTCTTCAAGCCCTTAGCATATAAGCCATTACGGGATCTAGGATGACCTCCGGAAGAACGACCTTCACCACCACCCATTGGGTGATCAACCGGGTTCATAACAACACCACGGTTGCGAGGACGACGACCTAACCATCTAGAGCGACCGGCCTTACCTGATTTTTCAAGAGCATGGTCTGAGTTGCCAACTGCGCCAATTGTAGCCTTACAAGCCGCAAGAATCTTTCTAGTTTCACCAGAAGGCATCTTAATAATCGCATAAGCGCCTTCCTTTGAAGTCAGCTGAGCGAATGCACCTGCGGAACGTACCATTTTGGCACCCTGTCCAGGACGAAGCTCAATATTGTGAATAATAGTACCAACGGGAATATTTGCCATAGGCAAAGTATTACCTACCTCAGGAGCGGCGTCGCTACCTGAAACCACTGTTTGGCCAACTTCCAATCCGTTCGGAGCGATGATATAGCTCTTTGCTCCGTCCGCATAATACAACAAAGCGATACGAGATGAACGGTTAGGATCATACTCGATAGACTTTACTGTCGCAGGAATGCCATCTTTGTTTCTCTTGAAATCGATAATTCTGTACTTTTGTTTGTGACCGCCACCGATATAACGCATTGTCATCTTACCAGTGTTGTTACGTCCACCTGTACTCTTCTTACCTACTACAAGAGACTTCTCTGGTGTACTTGCAGTGATTTTATCAAATGCACCAATAACTTTGTGTCTCTGCCCCGGTGTTGTGGGCTTTAATTTACGTATTCCCATTTCTTTTTTTAGATATTACTAAAGAAATCAATTGTTTCTCCTTCTTTCAACGTTACGATCGCTTTCTTGAAAGCAGCTTGCTTGCCGTTGATGATACCTGATTTTGTATAACGGCTTTTACGCTTTCCAGAGTAGTTGATGGTGTTAACATCAACTACTGTAACATTATAAAGAGCTTCAACTTCCTTCTTAATTTCCAGTTTGTTAGCATCAGGACGCACAACGAAGCCGAAACGATTCAGCTTATCAGTGATTGTAGTCATTTTCTCTGTTACCAACGGTTTAATAATAATTCCCATTATTTAAGCCTCCTTTTTACATTAAGATATTGTCGATAGCAGAAAGTGCACTTTCAGCAAACACAACAACTCCAGCGTCCAATACTCTGTAAGTATTTAACCCTGAGATAGTCTGCACATTAGCGCCCTTTACGTTACGAGCCGACAAATATACGTTTTTATTTGCTTCCGGTAAAACAACAAGCAGCTTTTTGTCAGAAACTTTAAGATTTTTTGTCATAACAACAAAATCTTTTGTCTTAGGAGCTTCAAAGTTGAAGTCTTCTACTACAATGATGGCATTGTTCTGAGCCTTATATGCCAAAGCTGACTTACGTGCCAGAGCTTTTACTTTCTTATTCAGTTTGAAGTAGTAATCTCTCGGTTTCGGACCAAATACACGTCCACCACCAACGAGTACCGGTGAGTTCATGTCACCACGACGTGCACCACCGCCACCTTTCTGGCGACCGATTTTACGAGTAGAACCGCTGATTTCGCTTCTTTCCTTTGACTTGTGTGTACCCTGACGCTGGTTAGCCATAAACTGTTTAACGTCCAAGTAGATAGCGTGGTCGTTGGGCTCAATTCCGAAGATAGACTCGTTTAACGTAATCTTTCTCCCAGTGTCTTCACCTTTAATGTTATATACGTTAACTTCCATTATTTCTCAATTATTACGATTGAACCTTTGCAACCAGGAACAGAACCCTTAATCAAAAGGAGATTGTGCTCCGCGATTACTTTTAATACTTGCAGATTTTGAACAGTTACTCTGTCACCACCAAGTTGTCCGCCCATGCGCATTCCCTTGAATACTTTTGCAGGGTAAGAACAAGCACCGATAGAACCCGGTTTACGGGCACGGTTGTGCTGACCGTGAGTAGTCTGACCTACACCACCGAAACCATGACGTTTCACAACACCCTGGAAGCCTTTACCTTTGGAAGTACCTACAACGTCTACATAATCAGCGCCTTCGAACAATTCTACGGTAACAGTATCACCCAGATTCAATTCTGTCTCAAATTCTTTGAACTCAGCCAAGTGTTTCTTGGGAGTTACTCCAGCTTTCTTAAAGTGGCCCATAAGAGGCTTTGTAGTGTGCTTTTCCTTCTTGTCCTGGAAACCCAACTGAACAGCTTGATAGCCGTCCTTTTCTACAGTTTTCACTTGAGTAACAACACAAGGACCTGCTTCGATAACAGTGCATGGTACATTCTTACCCTCGGCACTGAAAACGGATGTCATTCCGATTTTTTTTCCTAATAATCCTGGCATTTCACTTAATTTTTAATACTTACACTTTGATTTCTACTTCCACACCACTCGGTAACTCCAACTTCATCAGAGCATCTACTGTCTTAGCTGTTGAGCTATAGATATCGATTAATCTCTTATAAGAAGAAAGTTCAAACTGTTCACGTGACTTCTTGTTAACGAAAGTCGAACGGTTTACAGTGAAAATACGTTTGTGAGTAGGCAATGGAATAGGACCGCTAACAATAGCGCCTGTAGCCTTCACTGTTTTCACGATCTTTTCAGCAGACTTATCCACCAAGTTGTGATCGTATGATTTCAGTTTAATTCTAATTTTTTGACTCATTAGATTGTTATTTATAAAATGATTAAAAAAACATATAAAGTGGGGCCGGATTAAGAGTCATTCGCTAACCCGTTGCCCCAAATTATTCTTTATTATACTAAGTCTACACGACCCTTCACTTCTTCAAGTACTGCCTTAGCAATTGAGCTAGACACCTGAGCATGATGGTCATAAGTCATAGATGAAGTTGCACGACCAGAAGTAATAGTACGCAAAGCCGTTACATAACCAAACATTTCAGCCAAAGGCACTTTTGCTTTAACAATACGAGCACCTGAACGGCTTGATTCCATACCTTCTACCTGACCGCGACGTTTGTTCAAGTCACCGATAACATCACCCATGTTTTCTTCGGGAGTTACAACTTCCAATTTCATGATAGGCTCAGTCAATACAGGACCCGCTTTAGCACAAGCGTTTTTGTAAGCCTGAATAGCACAGATTTCAAATGACAACTGGTCAGAGTCAACCGGGTGGAATGAACCATCTTTCAAGACTACCTTCAGTGAATCAAGCGGATAACCTGCCAATACACCATTCTTCATTGCAGTTTGGAAACCTTTCTGAACTGACGGAATAAATTCCTTAGGAATATTACCACCCTTCACTTCATCGATAAATTGCAATCCACCTTGAGTAAAGTCTTCATCAACCGGACCAATTGCTACGATAATATCAGCGAATTTACCGCGACCACCGGACTGTTTCTTATAAACTTCACGCAATTCAACAGTTTTTGTAATAGCTTCCTTGTAGTTAACCTGAGGTTTACCCTGATTACATTCTACTTTAAATTCACGTTTCAAGCGGTCGATAATAATATCCAAGTGGAGCTCACCCATACCAGAGATGATAGTCTGACCTGACTGCTCATCAGTTTTAACTGTAAATGTCGGGTCTTCTTCAGCCAACTTAGCCAAACCGTTAGACAGCTTATCCAAGTCTTTCTGTGTTTTGGGCTCAACTGCAATACCAATAACCGGATCAGGGAATTCCATAGATTCCAATACAATGGGTGCTTCTTCGTCACACAGAGTATCACCTGTACGAATATCCTTGAATCCAACACCTGCACCAATATCACCAGCACTAATTACTTCAACAGGGTTCTGTTTATTTGAGTGCATCTGGAACAGACGTGACACACGTTCTTTTTTACCGGAGCGAGTGTTATAAATATAAGAGCCGGCTTCTACTTTACCTGAGTAAACACGGAAGAAAGTCAAACGACCTACATAGGGGTCAGTTGCAATCTTAAATGCCAAAGCTGAAGTTTTTTCATCTTCACTGGGTTTACGATCTTCTTCCGCACCTGTGCTCGGGTTAGTACCCACGATAGCAGGAGTATCCAACGGAGAAGGCAAGAATGCACAAACATAATCAAGCAATGTCTGAACACCTTTATTCTTGAACGAAGAACCGCAGAACATAGGAACGATGTCCATCTTCAAAGTACCTGCACGCAATGCACGCAAGATTTCTTCTTCAGTGATAGTAGAAGGATCATCAAAGAATTTCTCCATCAAAGTATCATCGAAATCTGCTACTTTTTCAAGCAGTTTTTCTCTCCATTCATTAGCTTCGTCAACCAAGTTTGCCGGGATTTCTTCTACACTGTAGTCTGCTCCCATAGTCTCATCATGCCATAAGATGGCTTTCATCTTAATCAGGTCAACAACACCTTTGAAGTTTTCTTCCGCACCGATAGGAATTACAACAGGACAAGGATTTGCACCGAGCACAGTTTTCATCTGACGAACAACTTCAAAAAAGTCAGCACCAGAACGGTCCATTTTGTTAACATAACCGATACGAGGCACATTGTATTTATCAGCCTGACGCCACACTGTTTCCGACTGAGGTTCTACACCACCGACAGCACAATAAGCAGCAACAGCTCCATCCAAAACGCGTAATGAACGTTCTACTTCAGCAGTAAAGTCAACGTGTCCCGGAGTATCAATCAAGTTAATCTTATAAGTATTGCCTGCATATTTCCAACGAGTTGTTGTCGCTGCAGAGGTAATAGTAATACCACGTTCCTGCTCCTGAGCCATCCAGTCCATTGTAGCTGCACCATCATGAACCTCACCAATTTTGTGGGTCAGACCGGTGTAGAACAAAATGCGTTCCGAAGTGGTTGTCTTACCGGCATCGATATGAGCCATAATACCGATATTGCGGGTCAAATGCAAATCATTTTTAGCCATTTTCGTCCTTTACTTATTTAATTATTACTTGATTAGAATCTGAAGTGAGCGAATGCACGGTTAGCTTCTGCCATACGATGCATATCTTCTTTACGCTTGAAGGCACCACCCTGTTCGTTGAATGCGTCGATGATTTCAGCAGCCAATTTATCTGCCATTGACTTACCACCACGTTTACGAGCGAAAAGGATCAAGTTTTTCATTGAGATTGATTCCTTGCGTTCAGGACGGATTTCAGTAGGAACCTGGAATGTAGCACCACCCACACGGCGAGACTTAACTTCCAGCTGAGGAGTTACGTTATCCAAAGCCTTCTTCCAAATTTCCAAAGCTGACTTTTCTTCGTTAGGAAGTTTTGTTTTTACTGTTTCCAATGCAGCATAGAAGATTTCGTAAGAGGTATTCTTCTTTCCATCATACATCAGATGGTTTACGAATTTAGAAACCTTCTGGTCATTAAATACCGGATCCGGAAGGATCACACGTTTTTTTGGTTTTGCTTTTCTCATTTTTCTTAAAAAAAATAATGTTTTTTGTTTGGGGCTGCGACTCTTGTTTACTTCAACGCTTCCACCGAAGCATTTACTCAACCTTTATAGCTTATTCCAACAAACCAAAAACTTAAATTAAAATACTTTTTTTCTTTTCGGAATTTCAGCCAGGCTTCAAATTACTTTTTACCTTTACCTTTTGCAGGAGCTGCTGCTTGTCCGGCTTTCGGGCGTTTAGCACCGTATTTAGAACGTCTTTGTGTACGACCAGCCACACCCGCTGTATCCAAAGTACCACGAACAATGTGATAACGTACACCCGGAAGGTCTTTCACACGACCACCACGAACCAATACGATTGAGTGTTCCTGCAAGTTGTGTCCTTCTCCCGGAATATAAGAGTTCACTTCCTTAGAGTTTGTCAGACGTACACGAGCAACCTTACGCATTGCTGAATTCGGTTTTTTCGGAGTAGTAGTATACACACGAACACAAACACCACGTCTTTGAGGACATGAATCCAGTGCCGGAGACTTACTTTTCTCAACCAAAACCTCTCTTCCTTTTCTTACTAGCTGTTGAATAGTAGGCATTTTGTTTGATTTTTAATTGTTATATATTGTTTATTAATTTACTATTTTAATCCAAAACTATACATTTTGGGCTGCAAAGTTACGAATAACATTTTAATAAACAATACTTTTAAGCAATAAAAATAGCCTGTCTCCAAAAAAAATCTTTTGAAAAACAGGCTAATATGCCATTTCCACGACAAAGCTATAACTTATGCCTCTCCTTTAAAGCCACTCATAGGAGGAATAAAAGTCTTGCCATCAGGACCGCCATTGGCACCATTCATTTCTTCAGGCATACGGATCGGTCCAAAGTTGCGCTCATACTTTGCCACATTTTCTTGTAAAGCATACATCAGACGCTTAGCGTGTTCAGGAGTCAATACAATACGAGATTGAACTCCTGCTTTCGGCAACCCAGGCATTACACGTACAAAATCTACTATGAATTCTGAACTAGAATGGGTAATTATGGCAAGATTGGCATATGTGCCTTGTGCTACTTCTTCTTTCAACTCTATTTGAAGCTGATTGTTGTTTTTTTCGTTTTCCATGATTATTTTCTTCTATAATTAAAGGTAAATATTATCTGCTTATTATTAGCGGGCGAACAAAAATAAGGAAAAGGAACCAATCAAGCAACAATAGACGCACTAAATATCATTTTTTTCTATACAGAGAGGAATATAAGGAATGGTAAACCAAAAGCAAGATCCTTTTCCTTCTTCTGATTCTACCCCGATACATCCCCCCATTTTTTCCACAATAGTACGACAAATTGCAAGCCCCAGCCCTGTTCCCGGTTTAGCTGAATCAAGTCTCACAAATCGTTCAAACACTTTCTGCTTTTGGGATTCAGGAAAACCACATCCGGTATCAGCCACATAAAAATAAAGCATTTTTCCATGAATTTCATAACCTAAACGAATACTGCCTTTGGTAGTAAACTTAATAGCATTTGTCAATAGATTAATAAGTACTTGAGAAAGCCGTTTTTTTTCCGCCACGACAAAACAAGGAGCAGAAAGTGTTACACAATTCAAAATAACCTCCTCGGCAACAATTCGTGTACGCATTGCGCTTGCCAATTCTTCCAATAATATATTCAGCTCCATTTCTTCCTCTGCAAAAGTCAATGTTCCCGACTCTATTTTTGACAGATCTAAAATATCATTAATAAGCTGAAGCAGCAAAGAACAATTATTTTCCAGAACTTCTGCATACATTCGCTTTTCTTCTTCGGTAGCAGCAGTAACAATCAAATTCGAAAACCCCATAATAACATTAAGCGGCGTTCGTATCTCGTGGCTCATATTGGCTAGAAACACTGATTTATTTTGATTAGCAGCTTCGGCTTGAGCCTGAGCGGCTCTAGCTTTCCTCAACTCGACTTGCAATTGATGGTTGAGTTCTTCCAATTCTTCTATTGTTTTCATAGCAGCCCAATGTACCCCTTCCCTGCTCCCTGAGGATGGCATAAATATATAAAAAAGCGTGGGAACTGTTTTAATGTCTTATCTGTGTTAGAGGTATCCCCATACCCACGGAACAAATAAAAACAACAGTCCCACGCCGTTATGCATATTTCCTTTTAGAAGGAAGTATAAACACACGACGTGAGCGTTCTGTTGTATCCACTTTGTTCCGCTTCGAAAATTGGGGATTTTCTAACACAAAGTAATATCAAAAACGCTCTATTTACATTAATATATCAAACACGAACTCTCTTTGTCGCTTTGAATGACCACAAATATAGATATATTATTCTGAAAAAGGGACTATTATTATCAAACTTTTAGAAAAACAATGATAGCCTGTTGAGAAATGGCTGAAATCTTTTTATCACAAAATATGATTTACGAATGATTCGGAATGTCATTTCTATTTAGTGAAGACCGGCTTGCCAATGCCGTATGATTTCGCTTGACTTCCTTTGTGCAGTTGACTTATTGCTGCTATCGCATAGAAGGCTTGTTGGTGTTAACTTACCATTAAGGAAAATTACGCAAACATATAAATGTGGAAAAGAAATCAGCTACAAAAGTCCGTGGCTAGTATCGGAGCAATGCCGGCTCTCGACTTTTCCTATACGTGGTTTGTCATACAATGACAAATCCACAAAACCAACTGTATTTTTCATCCACAAGCGGAAATATGTTTCCTCCTTTCATTAACCGCCAAAACGTCCTGTTAATGGGAGTTCCGGTGGTGAATGAACATGCCGTGTTGTCTTTTCAGCCTCCTTTCATTTTAAAACATCTTTCGGTGAAAAAAATGCTGAAGGCAGACTTGAAAACGGCTTGGGAAGTGTGACTGAAATGGGAGTGAAGGGATACCCTTTCATTATTAGCCGGCGGTTGTTCGCACGTTTTGATTAAAATGTAAGGATGAACGGAAAAGAAGGAATGACCAATTTGATGAAAGGTAATCCCATCTGCCCTTACATAAAAAACATACCGGGCTTTTTTTAAAAGGTGGTGAAGTTTGTAAGAAACTTCCCGATCTTTTTAAAAGACATCAAGGTCTTTTTGACACATACAGTGGCACAAGCCTGTACCTATATATGTGTAAGCCCACACGTATATATGCATCGGGCTACACGGACGTACGCATAAGCCTACACATATATATGTCATTGTGTCAGATTCCGTCATATCCTGTACCGGAATTTGATTTGTTTGCCTCCTCTTCTAGACAAACGCTTTTTTATGTTGTATATTTGTAATTCGCCCAATCTCAAAAAGTGCCTCATGAATGTATTCATCACTCTCAAAACAATCTTCCCCGGAAGCATATTGAAAGAAAGCCGGGAAGATATCTTCGAAAAACATTGGAGAGGCAGTAGAATCAGAATCCTCGAAAGATGCTGTCAAGAAGACGACGCCATGCTCCCTGATACAGGAAGTAACCGCTTTTCTCACCTCCCGCTGCCGCTTCCGGCTCAATGTGCTGACCGAGGTAGCGAGTGTGAATGCTGGTTCCTTTCATCCTGATTGAGACAAGAGCATACTTGCGTCACTCCATTTTTCCGCTATGTAATGGTAGGGAAAAGTGATGAAGTCAGGAGGGTATACCCATGCCGGGTGAACAATAAAAAGGTCGGTCTCCCATTAGGAAAACCGACCTTCTATTTAAAGTCTTAATGAATCGTATTATTCTACTTCACTATAGTCAAGTACATTTTTGCGATTTGCCAAGATGCGATCGTATTCTTCTTTCGAACCAACAACAATCTTTTCAAATTCACGCTGTCCGGTACCGGCAGGGATCAAGTGACCGCAAATCACATTTTCCTTCATACCTTCCAATCTATCTACTTTACCATTAATAGCAGCTTCATTCAGAACCTTGGTTGTTTCCTGGAATGATGCAGCAGACATGAAGCTTGAAGTTCCCAAAGCAGCGCGAGTAATACCTTGCAGAATCTGAGTAGATGTTGCAGGAATAGCATCACGCACTTCAACGGGTTTCAAGTCACGACGCTTCAACATACTGTTCTCATCACGCAACTTACGGGCTGTTACAATCTGACCCGGTTGCAAGTTCTGAGAATCTCCGGCATCAACAACCACCTTCTTACCCCAAATACGGTCATTTTCTTCCATGAAGTCTTGCTTATCTACCACTTGCTGTTCCAAGAAGCGGGTATCACCCGGTTCATCAATTTCAACTTTACGCATCATTTGACGAACGATAATCTCAAAGTGCTTATCATTAATCTTCACACCTTGCAGACGGTAAACATCCTGTACCTCGTTTACGATATATTCCTGTACAGCCGTAGGACCTTTAATGGCCAAGATGTCGGCAGGAGTAATCGCACCATCAGACAGCGGAGTTCCGGCGCGTACATAGTCGTTCTCCTGAACAAGAATCTGCTTAGAAAGATTAACCAAGTACTTCTTCACTTCACCAGTCTTAGATGTTACAATAATCTCACGGTTACCACGTTTAATCTTACCCATGGTAACTTCACCATCGATTTCAGAAACCACAGCAGGGTTGGACGGGTTACGTGCCTCAAACAATTCTGTAACACGAGGCAAACCACCGGTGATATCACCAGCTTTACCAACAGCGCGCGGAATCTTCACAAGGATGTCACCGGCCTTTACCGATTGATTGTTTTCAATAACAACGTGTCCACCCACAGGGAAGTTATAAGTACGTATCAAGTTACCATCTTCTGTCGTAATATGAGCAGAAGGTACTTTTGTCTTATCCTTAGATTCGATAATGATGATTTCACGCAAACCGGTAGCTTCATCCGATTCTACCTTATAAGTTACGTTCTCAACCATACTCTCGAACTCAATCTTACCGGTTGCTTCAGTAATAATAACAGCGTTGAACGGGTCCCATTTAGCAATCAGTTTACCCTTCTCAACCACATCACCGTCAGCAGCATACAATTTAGAACCGTAAGGAACATTATGAGTTGATAAAATGATACCGGTATTTACATCAATAAAGCGAACCTCGGCCAAACGACCTACTACTACTTTCACAGCTTCACCGGTAGTTTCATCTACTGTATCAACAGTACGAAGTTCCTCAAATTCCAGACGAGCATTGTTTTTGGCAACAATACTTGCATTGGCAGCCATGTTACCGGCAATACCACCGGCATGGAAAGTACGCAACGTCAACTGAGTACCCGGCTCACCGATAGACTGTGCAGCAATGACACCGACAGCTTCTCCCTTTTGAACCATACGGCTGGAAGCAAGGTTACGTCCGTAACACTTGGCACATACGCCTTTCTTCGATTCGCAAGTCAATACAGAACGGATTTCTACACTTTCAATCGGAGAATCTTCAATTTCCTGTGCGATATCCTCAGTAATTTCTTCACCTCCGGCAACAATCAACTTACCGGTGGTAGGATGAATAATATCATGTACAGAAACACGTCCGAGGATACGTTCATACAGAGTGGCAATAACTTCATCGTTATTTTTCAAAGCAGTACAAACCAAACCGCGCAGTGTTCCACAGTCTTCTTCATTAATAATCACATCATGCGATACGTCTACAAGACGACGAGTCAAGTATCCGGCATCGGCAGTCTTCAAAGCAGTATCCGCCAAACCTTTACGAGCACCGTGGGTAGAGATAAAGTACTCCAATACCGACAAACCTTCCTTAAAGTTTGAAAGAATCGGGTTTTCAATAATCTGAGCACCTTCAGCACCGGCCTTTTGCGGCTTAGCCATCAAACCACGCATACCTGACAACTGACGAATCTGTTCCTTAGAACCACGAGCACCGGAATCAAGCATCATAAATACTGAGTTGAAACCTTGGTCATCATTTTTAATAGTCTTATAAAGGATGTCAGACAAATCGCTGTTGACATGAGTCCATGTATCAATAACCTGGTTGTAACGTTCATTATCAGTGATGAAACCCATATTATAGTTCATCATGATTTGCTCAACTTCTTCGTTACCGCGTTTTACCAGTTCTTCTTTTTCCTTCGGAATAATAATATCACCCAAGTTGAATGACAAACCACCCTTGAACGCCATGTGGTAACCTAAGTTCTTAATACCGTCCAAGAATTCACAAGCACGAGCAACACCCACAGCCTTAATAACATCACTAATGATGTCGCGCAAAGACTTTTTAGAAATAATGGTATTCAGATAACCTACTTCAGCCGGAACGATTTCATTTACAATCACACGACCTACAGAAGTTTCTTTCATCATCACATCTACAATGTTGCCATCCTTATCCAGGTCTTTTACAACAACATTGATGATAGCATGAATATCTACTTTTCCTTCATTATAAGCAATCAAAGCTTCTTCCGGTCCATAGAATGTCAGTCCCTCACCCTTCGCACCTTTTCTCAGTTTTGTAATATAATACAAACCAAGTACCATATCCTGTGCGGGTACAGTAATAGGTGCGCCGTTAGCCGGATTCAAAATATTATGTGCCTGAAGCATCAACATCTGAGCTTCCAATATAGCCTCATTACTCAAAGGCAAGTGAACAGCCATTTGGTCACCGTCAAAGTCGGCATTGAACGCAGTACATGCCAATGGGTGTAATTGGATAGCCTTACCTTCAATCATATGGGGTTGGAATGCCTGAATACCCAAACGGTGCAATGTCGGCGCACGGTTGAGTAATACCGGATGTCCTTTCATGACATGCTCCAAGATATCCCAAATAACAGGTTCTTTGCGGTCTACTATCTTCTTGGCAGACTTAACAGTCTTCACAATACCGCGTTCTATCAATTTACGGATAATAAACGGCTTGTAAAGTTCGGCAGCCATCAATTTAGGAATACCGCATTCTCCCATTTTCAATTCAGGACCAACGACAATTACCGAACGGGCTGAGTAGTCAACACGCTTACCCAACAGGTTCTGACGGAAACGTCCTTGCTTACCTTTCAAACTATCAGACAGTGATTTCAACGGACGGTTTGCATCTGTTTTTACAGCACTTGACTTACGTGAGTTATCGAACAATGAATCGACAGCTTCCTGCAACATACGTTTTTCGTTGCGTAAGATTACTTCAGGAGCCTTGATTTCAATCAGTCTCTTCAGACGGTTGTTACGAATAATCACACGACGATACAAATCATTCAAGTCTGAAGTTGCAAAACGACCACCATCCAACGGAACCAACGGACGAAGTTCGGGCGGAATCACCGGAACAATACGTACAATCATCCATTCAGGTTTATTGCGTCCGCGAGATGCACGGAACGATTCAACGACCTGCAAGCGTTTCAATGCTTCATTCTTGCGCTGTTGTGAAGAGTCGTTGCTTGCCTTGTGACGCAATTCATAAGAAAGTGCATCCAAATCAAGTTTAGCCAACAAATCATAGATGGCTTCAGCTCCCATCTTAGCAATAAACTTGTTAGGATCTGTATCTTCCAGATATTGATTTTCTCTCGGAAGTTTTTCCAGCAAATCCAGATATTCCTCTTCCGAAAGCAAATCATATTCATTTACGCCTTCTTCAGCGGCAGCACCCGGCTGAATTACGACATAACGTTCATAGTAAATAATAGAATCAAGTTTCTTGGTAGGCAATCCCAACAAGTAACCGATTTTGTTCGGCAATGAACGGAAATACCAAATGTGTGCCACAGGCACTACCAGCTGGATATGCCCCATACGTTCACGACGAACTTTCTTTTCTGTCACTTCAACACCGCAACGGTCACAAACGATTCCTTTATAACGAATACGTTTGTACTTACCGCAATGACATTCATAGTCTTTTACCGGACCGAAGATGCGTTCGCAGAACAAACCGTCACGTTCGGGTTTGTAGGTACGGTAGTTGATAGTTTCGGGCTTCAACACCTCACCACTCGAATTCTCAAGGATTTCTTCAGGTGAAGCCAAACCAATTGAGATTTTCGAGAAATTACTCTTTATCTTCGTTTCTTTTCTAAAAGCCATACTTTCTTGTTTATATTGTAAAGAGTTATATTTTTATTATTCAAGGTTGATACTCAATCCCAATCCTCTCAATTCATGTAACAATACATTCAGAGATTCAGGAATGCCCGGAGTAGGCATCGGTTCACCTTTTACAATAGCCTCGTAAGCCTTAGAACGTCCAACAACGTCATCAGACTTAATAGTCAGGATTTCCTGCAAGATATGCGCTGCGCCGAATGCTTCGAGCGCCCAAACTTCCATTTCTCCGAAACGCTGACCACCGAACTGAGCCTTACCACCAAGCGGTTGCTGAGTAATAAGAGAGTACGGACCGATAGAACGTGCGTGCATCTTGTCTTCAACCATGTGGCCTAACTTCAACATATAGGTCACACCTACCGTTGCCGGTTGGTCAAAGCGTTCACCGGTACCACCATCACAAAGATACGTCTTACAGTAACGAGGCAATCCGGCTTTATCCGTCCATTCATTTAAGTCATCCATAGATGCACCATCGAAAATAGGAGTAGCAAATTTCACGCCCAATTCTTTTCCGGCACGACCTAATACAGCTTCAAAAATCTGACCGATGTTCATACGAGAGGGCACACCCAACGGATTCAGTACGATATCTACCGGAGTACCATCAGCCAAGAACGGCATATCCTCCTGACGGACAACACGAGATACAATACCCTTATTACCGTGACGACCTGCCATCTTATCACCCACACCAATCTTACGTTTCTTAGCAATATAAACTTTAGCCATCTGAATAATACCTGAAGGCAATTCATCACCTATTGTGATTGCAAACTTCTTACGTTTCAGTTCGGCGTCCAGTTCTTTATACTTCTTCAGGTAGTTCATTACCAAGTCACGAATCATATCGTTCTTGTGAGTATCCGCTGTCCACTTGCTCAACTGAATCACTGTATAATCCAATGACTCAAGGTCGCGTTTTGTAAACTTAGCGCCCTTAGCGATAACTTCGGTTCCCAAGTAATCTTTTACACCCTGAGAGACTTTACCATTAGTTAATACCAACAATTTATCAATTAAGATATCCTTCAGCTTAGCTGCCTTTTCTTCAAATTCATCATTCAGTTTCGGCAAAATAGCTTTGTCGGCATTCTTTTCACTTCTGGTTTTCACAACGCGAGAGAACAACTTCTTGTCAATAACGACACCACGCAATGAAGGAGAAGCTTTCAATGAAGCATCCTTTACATCACCGGCTTTGTCACCAAAGATAGCGCGAAGCAATTTTTCTTCAGGAGAAGGATCTGATTCACCTTTCGGAGTAATCTTACCAATCAAAATATCACCCGGTTCAATACGAGCACCGACACGTACAATACCGTTCTCATCCAAATCCTTAGTTGCTTCTTCACTCACGTTAGGAATATCAGAAGTCAATTCTTCCATACCGCGCTTCGTTTCGCGCACTTCCAATATATATTCATCCACGTGTACAGAAGTCAATAAGTCTTCACGTACAACGCGTTCATTCAATACAATAGCATCCTCATAGTTATATCCCTTCCAAGGCATATAAGCAACCAACAGATTCTTACCCAATGCCAACTCACCACCTTGTGTTGAATAACCTTCCGTCAGAATATCACCTTTCTTTACACGCTGACCCTTATCACAAATAGGACGAAGGTCAATAGTCATGCTTTGGTTAGTCTTACGGAATTTAGGAATTCTATATTCTTTCAAAGCAGGTTCGAAGCTGACAAACTCCTCATCTTCCGTTCTGTCATACAAAATCCGGATAGTGGTTGCATCTACATATTCAATCACACCGTCACCTTCAGCAGCAATCTGAGTACGAGAATCTTCAACCAATTGCTTTTCGATACCTGTACCTACAATAGGAGCCTCTGTACGCAACAAAGGAACTGCCTGGCGCATCATGTTAGAACCCATCAATGCACGGTTAGCATCATCATGTTCCAAGAACGGAATCAAAGATGCCGCAATAGAAGCAATCTGTTGAGGAGATACATCCATCAACTCTACCTGATCAGGAGTAACAACCGGATAATCGGCATCGCGACGAGCCTTAACCTTGTCACGAACAAACTTACCTTCATCATCCAAAGGTGCATTACCCTGAGCAATAATCTTATCTTCTTCTTCTTCTGCAGTCAAGTATTCAATTCCTTCATCAGAAATATCCACCTTACTATCAGCTACCTTACGATAAGGAGTAGAAATGAAACCAAGTTCATTAATTTTAGCATAAACGCACAAAGAAGAAATCAAACCGATATTAGGACCTTCAGGGGTTTCAATCGGACACAAACGACCATAGTGAGTATAGTGTACGTCACGCACCTCGAAACCGGCACGTTCACGCGACAAACCACCGGGACCTAACGCAGACAAACGACGTTTGTGAGTAATTTCAGCCAACGGATTGGTCTGGTCCATGAATTGTGACAATGCATTTGTACCGAAGAATGAATTGATAACAGAAGAAATAGTCTTCGCATTAATCAAATCAATCGGAGTAAATACTTCATTGTCACGTACATTCATACGTTCACGAATAGTACGAGACATACGAGCCAATCCGATAGCAAACTGATTGGACAACTGTTCTCCCACTGTACGCACACGACGATTACTCAAGTGGTCAATATCATCAACATCAGCCTTAGAGTTAATCAGCTCAATCAGATACTTGATGATCTCGATAATATCTTGTTTTGTCAATACCTTCACATCCATATCCGTAGTCAGCCCCAACTTCTTGTTGATTCTGTAACGGCCTACTTCGCCAAGGTCATATCTTTTTTCAGAGAAGAACAGGTTATTGATAACCTCACGAGCACTGGCATCATCAGCAGGATCTGCATTACGCAACTGACGATAGATATAAAGCACAGCCTCTTTTTCTGAGTTACTCGGGTCTTTCTGAAGCGTATTAAATATAATAGAATAATCTGATGAATTAGCTTCTTCCTTATGAACAAGGATATTCTGAACGCCTGAGTCGATAATTTCATCTACATGCTCTGCTTCAAGCACAGTTTCACGGTCAATGATAACCTCATTACGTTCAATAGAAACAACTTCACCGGTGTCTTCATCTACAAAATCCTCTGTCCATGTCTTCAAGACACGCGCAGCAAGTTTTCTTCCTACAACCTTCTTTAAATTGGCCTTATTGACTTTAACTTCTTCAGCCAAATTAAATATTTCGAGAATATCTTTATCATTTTCAAAGCCGACAGCTCTCAACAGAGTAGTAACAGGCAATTTTTTCTTACGGTCGATATAAGCATACATCACATTGTTAATGTCTGTAGCGAATTCAATCCATGAGCCCTTGAATGGGATAATACGTGCGGAATATAGTTTTGTACCGTTAGCATGTACACTCTGTCCAAAGAATACACCCGGAGAACGATGCAGCTGAGAAACAACAACACGTTCAGCACCGTTAATCACGAAGGTTCCCTTCGGCGTCATATAAGGAATAGGACCCAAATAAACATCTTGAATAACAGTATCAAAATCCTCATGATCGGGATCTGTACAATAAAGCTTCAATTTAGCTTTCAAAGGTACACTATAAGTGAGCCCACGCTCTAGACAATCATCTATTGTATAGTGAGGGGGATCAATGTAGTAGTCCAAAAACTCAAGGACAAAGTTGTTACGTGTATCAGCGATAGGGAAGTTTTCAGCAAATACTTTATACAGCCCGTCGTTCTTTCGTTTTTCGGGTGGGGTATCCAGTTGTAAAAAGTCTTGGAATGACTTCAATTGCACTTCCAGGAAATCCGGATACTTCATCGGATTCTTGATGGAAGCAAAATTTACTCTTTTGTTTTCTGTATTTGAAGACATCTGATAATTTATTTGTAGAACTTAATAATAATATAGACACAAAAAGGTTAAGAATCCTCGTCTAGAGGATTCCTAACCGAATTACCTGATAATCAGGCTTAATATTATTTAAGCTCAACTTCAGCTCCAGCTTCTTCCAAAGTTTTCTTCAGTG
>OHKF01000709.1_pt1 | contig 16940 bp, 18 predicted proteins | sample 1568781 | NCBI WGS metagenome assembly OHKF01 (sample SAMEA3879580, study PRJEB24766) | human gut metagenome | biome: human-associated habitat; feature: feces | place: USA | collected 1985/1987
TTCTTTATTCAAGACAAGATTATTCAGGACTTCCATTGTTCCTGAAATCTCTTTCTTGACCATTGTGATTGAACCATTCACACCCGGTAATTCCAGTATTTTCTTGATGTTGCTGTTCATAGAAAACACATACTGACTACTGCCACCCCTGAAATCAAGAACATCAAGACCGTTCCTGTTTCCAATGTATGCAAAAGCCAGTGAAGAACATGAACCCTTGGTCATATCTCCACCCGCAAGCCTTTCAATGATTTCATCAGATGACAACGGCTGTGAAAGTTTCTGAACAGGTCTGTGTTCAACCTTGTCCGCTTCACACGCTTTCTGAATCTGTTGAAATGCTTCACTTGGTTCTTTTTCTTTGATTGTATCATCACTGTTGACTGCTTGCAAGCCTGACTTATCACCATTAACAAATGCCTTTTCCCATTCTTTATAGGTCATATTGCCCGGTACAAAGTAGGTCTTGCCTGTTTCTTCATCCCGTGCAGCACGTTCACCGACAGCATCAAATTCATCATCAAAATATGGTACTGTGGTACTTCTGCAATGAACATGAAACGGCGGTGCAGTCACACCAACCTTCCATTCAGACATAGGGAAATGCTTGCCGTCCATACCCCGGCATATATCCGAAGTGTGGGAATCCAGTGTTGCCACAATTTCAAACTGTTCAACATCCAGTTCATCAAAACAATCCTTTTGTGCTGCGGAACTGAAAAAGGCTTCTTCTGTCATTACCAACCGCCCGGCGTTGGTCTTGGAAGTGTTCATCTTCCGGGCAATTTCATCAATGGCTTTCTGCGGGTCTTTTCCCAAGATGATGTTCTGTGTCAGGGTGTTGTTCAGTTCATTGACCAACTTCTGACGGTTGCCCCATATCCTTTCACTGAAATTCTTGCCGTCAACTGCCCAAGGCTTATTGATGACCTTGTTGATCTGCTTGTCATCCAGTGCGGAAAAGTCCCAACCAACACCCACACCCTTCTGAATCTCATAGGCGGTGTGATAATAGCCGGACTTGTAGACATTCCGCATTGTGCTGTCAATGCTGTCAAGTTGGTTTCCAAACATGACTTCAATGCTCTGTTGGGTCTGCAACTTCAAGGCTTCAAGTCTGCTGATATGGAATCTTGCAGATGCGTTTTCAAGCTGCTTGACCCAAGTGCCGTTGATCGCATTTTCCTGACCGTACTGAATGTATTGGTTCACATCCCATTTCAGTTCAGCAAGTTCCTTTGCGTTCAACATCCGCTTTGCTTCTGCAAGGGTTACCCCGTTGTTAGATGCAAAACGCTGATACCATGCAGCAATCTGACCTTCAAGTTGCTTCTGTGCCTGTCGGTATTGTTTTTCAATATCCGCATAGCACTGAACCCCCTGTTGGTGTGCAGCCTGTTCAAGCAGTTCAAAACGCTTCTGCCAGTATTCACCGTTATTCATCTACTTCACCGCCCTGACTTCCCTGTGACGGGTCACCTTTGTTGTCAGGGTCATCATCTGCACCGTCACCGTTCTGATTCTGTGTACCAAACGGGTCATACTGTGCAAGCATTTCTTTCTGTGCTTCTTCCTTCTGCTTTTTCAGGCGTTCCATTTCAAGTTGCGGGTCATCCACCCAAGGATGCATACTAATGATTGTTTCATCAGAAATGATTCCCTGTGACTTCTGACAGTTATCAATAATATCTGATTCATTCATCAGCATATCACGGTTGAATACCACATCAACCCCATCTTCTTCACCTTCAAAGTCACCCTGTCCCGTATTGGCAAGGTGGCAGTTGACAAACCAAAGTACATCATCCATTGTTGCCTGTGCTTCTGATTCCGTATCATTGGCATCTGTATCAATGTCAGAATACATTGACTGAATGTTCATCTGATTAGGGTTGCCGGAAAGTCTATCATCCTTGGCATCATAACCCATTGCGTTTTCAATCAAGGCTTTCTTGAAGATTTCCACAATGGTCTTGTAATTCTCTGCATTGACTGTGATTTCAAGGGTTTCAACACCGCCCTTGGTGTCCCCGTCATATCTGACCTTTACTGCACCGTATGTTGCAAGGTTCTTCCTGAACTCACCCAAATTAGTACCGTCATAGTTCTTCAATACCAAAATAGTGTTCCGGGCATCTTCTTGCATATTGTTTTCAAAGTCAGACAGCATTACATTGATACCATCCTGTAATGACTTGACCTTCTTAATTAGCGGTGTTTCCTGTTCATTGGCTTTCAATGGAATCAGGGGAACACGCTGCCAGTTGAACACTTGAACATTTCCGGCAGCATCCGTCATTGTAACGTGTGGGAAGTCTGCGGTTTCATTGTTCACAATGTCAGGAATCAGTTTCCCGCCATCAAGAATGAACAGGTGAACACCATTCAGATCATACAATTCAACCTTTTCAATGAACTTCCTTTGATTGCCGTCATAGGCAACCGTCACATAATGCCGGATGAAGAAATCAAGTTCAGTATGTTCAGAATCTTTCCAAAATGGCAAAATCTCATAAGCGGGGAAAAGCCTGAAAGCAAATTCACCCCGTTCATTGTAGTATGGATATAGCCAAGCAATACCGCCGTTATATGCAGCTTTGCCAGCACTTTTCAATGTTCGCATGAACTTCTTGTCAAATATCTTTTTCAGCAGTTCAATGTATGCAGTGTTTTCACCGCTTAGTGTGAACGGCTTACCAAACAGATAATTGGCTTTCTGATTGACCATCTTTGCATACTGGTTATCAACAATTCTGTTGTTTGGTAGGTTCTCAACAACTTCAAGTTCTCCACCTTCACCGATCATTGTACGCTTGCGGTGAATTACATCATGGTCACCGTCATAGTACAAAAATCCTTTTATCTGCATCATTCTACGGGGTGAACACTTCCATGCTGCAATTTCCTTTTCAAGAAATTCCAAGTCGGTCATGTGTGCCTTTGCCCCTTGCAATATGAAATTGCTAAGTTTTAATGTGATTGCATCCACAAAGGAACTGAACACGGTTCAATTCACCCCTTTCATTGCATAATAAAATCAAAACTCCTGAAAACACTGCATTTTCAAGGGTTGTTGTTACTAATTTGTTTCTTTTATTCAAAAAGTAGTTATACAGGTGTCATAGGCGGTCACCGATTGCAACCGCCCCGGAGTAAGCATTTGACAACCTTTTCCTACCGTCCAAAAAGAAACGGCTGCTGACACCGTGTATTCTACCCGGTAATTGCTCAATCAAAACTAAAGGCACTACCGCCCCCAATGTTTTCTGCTATACCAGTTGTTGCATCAGGTGCATCATCATGTGCGTTCTTTCCTTCCTTCTGATACCTAACCATTGCAAGGTAATAATCAGGAAAACGATCTTGCCAGTTGACCGGGAAATAAATGTGATTCATAACCCATGTACTATTAGACAAGATTCTTGAAATCTTATTCTTTGACTGAAAGAACGGATGAATGACTGTCTGATTACTGCTGAACTTTGATCTAAGTATTGATTCAACATTCCTTGCGAACCCACGCCCGCCGTTATTTGATTCAATGTCTGCAATGTTGACCTTATCTTCATAAAGCATCTTTGCAACTGCGGGTTCTGTGATCTCCATTCCGTCTTTTGTATAGATAACATTGATGACATAGGCTTCTTTGTTGTATTCCACATAGTCAATACTGCAAAGGAAGTCATCACCTGTATCTGCGGTATCAGTGTAGTTCTTAACTGCTGAATACAACGCCTGACCATGTTCATCAACTGGTAATTTACTGTAAGTTTTGAAGGACTGGTATAAACGCCCTTTTATGTCAATAGGATTCTGCTGATAGTTCGCTTCTGCAATATCAGCACCCATTGCTTTTCTTTTGGTTTCATAAGACTTGCGTGATAATATTTCAGGACACAACATTGAACCGTCATCCTGAACCGCCTTATATTGAACAACCTTGACTTTATCACCATAGGTTTCAATGATTCTTCCGGCAAGATCAAGGCTATGCCAACGGGTCATAACCACAATGATCTTCCCACCTTCTTCTAATCGTGAAAGCATGGTATCTGTGAACCAAGTCCAGTGTTTTTCAAGTGTATCAGCATTATTGGCTTCAAGTGCTGACTTGATAAGGTCATCAATAATCATTATTGAAGCACCAAAACCCGTTGCAGTACCAGTTGGTGAAGTAGCCAAGTAATTGTTATAGCCTTTTTCCAAAGACCACATATTCATAGCACCATCACCACGCTTGATATTTACCCCGGGGAAAATGTCAGAATAAACAATTTTATCTGCATCACCTTTTATTTCCTGAATGGTGTTTCTTACGCCTTTTGAAAAGTTTGTTGACAAGGTTTCATTGTATGAACCTGTCATAATCTTTTGGGTCTGATCGTTGCCAAGTACCCATTCAACAAAGTTTCCTATGGTTCGTGACTTGCCGTGTCTTGGTGGCATATTCACAACCAAAACTTCATGTTCATCTGTTGGTTCAATAAAGGATTGAAGGTCATCACAAAATTCATGCAAAAAACACCTGTCCTTCTTGTAGAAGTCAGGTGCTTTGGTTCGGCAATACTGCCAAAATTCCCTTCTTGACAGTTCACATTTTGCCCCTTGAATGAGTGCTGTTCTATTCTTCACTTTCAATCAACTTCCTTAGTTCATCCGTTGATAAACCTTTGAACGGATTGTTAGTACTGATTTCACCTTCAACAGAAACATCCCTTTTATCTCTCCACTGTTCAGGTCTGCGATTCTTCAACCAAAATATCTGTGCTGTTGTATCACTCTGAACTTCTTTCTTGACGGTCTTGGTTATTTCCATGTGCGAACCTACAACCTGACCTGTTGACGGGTCATAATCAAGCACCCTTTCCCGTGTCACTTCATCATAGGAATAACCTAATGCCCTTTTCAGCAAGGCATTTTCAACCTGAATGTCAACAACTGCCTTTCCCCTTTTTAGGGTGTCACAAATGTTACTATACTTAGTTTTCCATTCAGCCAGTGTTTTACGGGTAATTCCCATGTTTGAAGCAATCTGTTCATCTGTCAGACCGTCCCTTGCCCATGATTCCAGTTGCAGCAAACCTTCTTCTGTCAACCATTCTTGATATTTTCCTTTTGCCATTCAAAGGTTCACCCCTTCCTTTCTCATTTTTGGCATAAAATAAAAATTGCAGATAATTCTTATGAATTATCTGCAACCCAGTTTTTGCAAGTTTATCATAATTGTCTTGTACCTGTTTGTCAATCATCAGATTATAACCGATTATATCAGATATGTAAGGTTTTTATATGTTTCTTCAAACGCTGCAAGTGCCTTGTTGTGCAGTTCAACCGTGTAATTATAAGACTTTTTCATTTCCTTGGATGCCTGTTTTACCGTTTTGAATTGAACATACACTTTGAACAGAATTTGATTAAAATAATTGTTATGCAGTCCCCTGATCTGCTTGATTATCAGATTCTTAGCATCACAAAAGCGGTCAATCTCTGCATTGATTTCATCATTGAAAGCAACATAATTTGTGACTGCCTTGCATAAACTGTCACCTGACGGACTTGTCTGCACTCTTTCAGCAGAATAATCTATTGCCCCGGTACTACAAGCATTGGTTTTCATATCATCAAGGCGTTCTAAGTCCTGATTGATATTAGTATCAAGTTCCTGTAACTGTCCTAAATATTCCCTTGCGGATAATGTTTTCATTCTTTCACCTGTCCTTTCCTTGGTATCGGTTGGGTAACGGTTGAAAATTGGCAAAAAATACCTTGAAAGCCTTGTAAATACTGATGGTAACGGTTGGTAACGGTAACTGTTAAACTCTTATACTCTATATTTTTACTTTTTATAGATACATAAAAAATACTAATAATAAAAATAATAAGAAAATTACATTTAACCGTTACTACCGTTACAAACCGCATAAATAAAGACTTTCAACCGCTACCATGAACCGCTACCAACAGTTACCAACCGCAACTACTGCATAAAATCATACGGTGTGTCATTCACCTTTGTATAAATCACATCAGCAACAACCATCTGACCAAACTGCTGACCCGCTGCAAACTTAGGAACTGCAATCACGGCAACCCCGGCAGTATGCACCCCATACAACAACTGTGATATGTATTGGTGTGCAAGTTCATAAAGTTCTGCACCAATCACCTGACCTTCAAATTCTTTTTCCACCAGTGGGAAAATATCATCATTCATTGATACGCTGCCTTTCTGTTCCAATAATTCCAAAATCTTATTTTCCATAATCATTCACCATTATTCAACTTTCTTCCGTATAAATCGGAACTGCCCTGTATCTGTACCCATTGATTGTGATACGCATAAAATCACTTTCTTTGGGGTCAATACACGGTAAACCTACAACTACAAAACCCTTTTTCAATGCTAATCTACACACCAATGCTAAAAAGGAATAAATATGTAATTCGGAAAATCTGACTACACCAACCCCATAGTTCAAAAGTTCAAAATCAGTCATATATCTTTCTTCCGGCACATCCTTATAGAATCTTGAAATCAATTCATCTACTGCATCTGATGCAGCACTTTTATATATGGCTTCATAGTTACATTCATACACCCCACAAATTTTCAAATATCTTTTCTGATCATCTTTATCCATTCCGATCATTCACCTTGTCCTTTCCTTCCTGTTTTTCTTTATATCCCATACACTTCATATACCGTTCAGGGCGGTTGCAACTTTCATAATACTGACAGGTAACGCATACATTTTCTGACACATTCAATCACCTTCCTTTCTGCTATGAAACAAATATCTTACAATTTTTATTGTTCACTTTTTTCTGAATTACTCTGAACCCAAGCCTTTTATTGATCTGCTTACTGAATACAATATTTGACATTGGCTGCATTGCATTGTCTGCACAAAAAACCTGATACCGCTTATATACATCAGCGGTTGGTTCATTTTCTATCATGTCAACCCCGGTGTCATTGATAAATGCAAGGATAGGGTTGTTTTCCTGTTCATATTCATCCAACTGATTCTGAACCTTATCTGACTTACTGAATCCATTATTTATGACTACCCTTTTTAGTCCTTCCACACCAAGTCTGATAAGATATTCAATGCTATCCTGTTGTGTCAACTCATACTTGATGAATGGTCTATAATCAGGGTCATCCTTGCTGAACGTGGCGTTGAACGGGATGATGACCAAACGCCTAAGTACCGCCCCGGTCTTGTCCTTCATACGGGGAATATCATTGGCACTGAATAACAGTTTGATGAACGGGTTGAACTCAAATGGGTCTTGTCCTTTTCGCTCTGCCTTGATGCGGTTACCTGTTACTATTTTTTTGAACACACTGACCTGTGAACCTTGAAGGAAATCATCACCAATATCATCACCAATGTTTGCCAGTTTGCCGAACATCATTGAAGTATTGAACCTGTCCCCCAGTTCTTTCAGGTCAAGTGCTGAAATGTTCCGATCACCAAGGATTGCTTTGACACAATCCAAAAATGTACTTTTACCATTGGATTTGTCACCTGTCAGGATGAACGCCTTGCCTAACTCATTTCTTCTGTAAAAGCAGTAACCAATACATTCTTCCAACAACGCCCTGATTGCTGCATCACCACACGCTAACTTGTTCAGTGTACTGTCTGCCAGTTCAGAATAGGCATCCGGCTTGTAGTTCCAAGGAATCTTGTTAGTAATAACAATGTCTGTGCTGAATGGTTTTAGTTCCCCGGTCACAAGGTCATATACACCATTGTTGAAAGCAATCAGGTTTGCATCTGACTGTTCCTTTTCATCAACAATCAATTCCATGTAATCAAGAACTTCCCGGCGTTGCATTTTTTTCAGGTTGGGGATGTGCTGAATCATGTTTGATTCAATTTCCTTATACCCATTGGAATACACACCGTCTTTGTATATGTGTAACTGTCCGTTGATTTTGATAATATGTGCCGTGTTCTTCATAAACACTGCAAACTTGTCAAACAGGAATGTGCTGCCAAGGAAAAAAACAGGTTTCTGAAAAGCATCATCACGCAAGATCACTTCCAGTTCATCATCTGACAGCGGTTGTTTCAGAACAAACTTGTTCAGGATGCGGATGCACTCACGGGTTTCTTCAACCGTGAAATCATTTGCAGTCAGGGTCAGGATGTAATTGAAAAGTGCCTGATTCCTTCCGTCCCCGGCATCCATGTCAACAAAGTCTGCGGTTGCCTTGACCGGGAACAACCACTTGGGAACTTCCTGATACTTTCCACCTTCTTCAATGTCCCATTCACAAAATCTTTCTTCACCGTCAATCTTGATGACCTCATAGGATAACTTACTGCCGACTTTTATATCAGCAGTAAGACCAACAGCCAACTGAACGTGTGTCCTGTTCCTTGCAATAGTGCGGTTCTTGAAAAGAAAGTGTTTTCCCCTACTGGTACAAAGGACTTTACAGTCAAGTTGCAGTTCTTCCACAATGTTCATCAGAATTTCAGATTGGTCAGAATCATCAATGTCAATAAGGATGGTGTCATCAGCCAAAACCCCGCCGAATCCATTCAGGTTCTTCACTTCATCATAGGTTTTCCATGTGGTTCTGTTTTTCAGTTTTTCAATGCTTGCCTTGCCCTTGGTTTCAACATAACCTTTGTAAAGCATCTTTTATCACCTACCTTATGTGATGTTTTCTAACACCTTTTTATAAAAATCCTTATTCCTGATGTTGCTGTTGTACCGGGACTGATAAGAACGAAGCAGTGTTTTCACTTCTGCAAGTTCCTTTCTGCACCCCTTCACTTCTTCATTCCATCTGTCCCACCCTTCCGACTTGTGCAGCGGTGTTGACTTCTTGTAACTGTCACGGGTATATAAAGCATCCCGCAACTGCTTCTGACAATAACTGACTTTCTGTTCATACCCTGTGATATACCGTTCAGTTTCCAACTGTTCCTGTTCAAGCTGTTCAATCCAGTCCTGAACAAATTCTTTAATCTGCTGTTCACATTCCGGGGTGAAACTGCTTCTGATAAGTTTCAGCAGTTTCCTGACCTTGGTGATGCTGCGGATATTCAAAAATTCTTCAAGATGAACAGTCATTGAACCATTTTCATATCTGATTTCTAAATCCATGAAAAACCTTCCTTCCCGGTGTTACGCTACAACACCAAATTGTTTCAAGCGTTTCTTTGCTAAATCTATGTACCACTGCCTATCAAGTTCAGGCGGTGTTTTTACCCCAACAACTGAATCATTGAAAATGAAACAGTGGTCAGGTGTATTACCGAATTTTTCACCCTTGGTTTTCACCTGTTTACGTTTCAGCAGTCTACCATGCTGCTGATTGTTGGATGCAAACACCCTGTATGACTTATATGTGTATTTGTCCTTGTCAGGGTATTCATACACCGTCTTGATTGTTCTTTTGCCTATATGACTGACAAGCGGGGTGCAATGCTCATGTTCCACCCAATCATACTTGTCTGATAACTTGACAATCTTCTGAAACATAATCAGGTCATCACACTGGTTGATAGTCTGTTCAACTGGTACTTTCTTGACCATGTAGTCAACCAGTGCTTTATTCAGGATTGGCAGATCATTGTCAACCGCTGAAAGTTCCTTCACATAAGCACCGATTCTTTCAACACCACCGTCAATACCAACCCAAAGGTAATTGTTCACATCCTTCTGATAGATTTCACTGATGTTATCCAGTTCAAGAAGAATTGAACACTGATCTGTTGAACAACGCTGTTCCCACTCCCAACAAATATCATCAACCATTTCAAAGGCTTCATCTGTGTCAGGAATCCAAATAATAAGACCGTCCGTGTTGGACTGAATCAGTTCAAATCCCGGTACAACTTCAAGGTGTTCAATCAGGTCAAGCAACATCAACTGACCGTTGATGCACATACAGTTATTGTTTCTTGGGTCATAGGCTGCATTGGTTTCATCCTTCATTGCACCTGACAAGGCGTTCAGCATCTTCTTATATGGCAACTGTGCTTTCTTCCACCGCTTAACCTCTTTCTTATTTCCGGCATTTTTTGCAGCAATCTGTTTTTCCTTCATGGCTTTTCGTGTGTTATACACTAATGGGTAATTGTCATTGGTTGCTGCCCTTGTAACCAGTCCCCAAGCAATCAGCATTGACGGATAGTAATTGTTTACTAAAACTTCCCACACCGATGTGGTGTGTTGAACCTTGAAAATTCAATATTTCAGCCAATAAAAAAGGCATAAACCTGTTCCGTTTGGTATAATGGAATTGACTAGAAACCATCTTTACAAAGGAGATTTATGCCATGTCCAGTATACCACAAAACCATTCTGATGAAAAAGCCCTAATTGACTGCGTTCAGAGATTTTTTTCTAAACACCATGTCGGCAAGCTTCTTGCCAGATGTAATGGCATGAAAGAAAAAGGCGTTTCTCCGGTTTCTCTGTTTCGTTACAAACTCAGTAACATTTTTGTCGGAAGAAGTATGTATATGCAGCAACAGACCGGCTCTTTTAAGGAAGCATTTTCCAAGAACACGTTCTACCGTTTCCTTAATTCTGCAAAGACAAACTGGCTCCGTTTCACTTCTCTTCTTGCTGCAGATATCGTAAATCACGACATCAAAGGTCTGACGAATGACAGCAGAAAAAATGTCTTCATCATTGATGACAGTCTTTTTAACCGCACCAGCTGCAAGAAAACAGAACTGGGATCAAAAGTTTTTGACCACACGGATATGCGTTTCAAAAAAGGATTCCGAATGCTTACTTTAAGCTGGAGTGATGGAAATACATTGATTCCTGTAAACAGCTGTCTGCTGGCATCTGCAAAAACTACAAATATCATCGGTCCTGTAAAGGACTTTGATAACAGAACCCTTGCAGGAAAAAGACGCAAGCTTGCTCAGACAAAAGCTCCAGAAGCAATGATGGCTTTGCTGGACACTGCCCTCAGCGTGGGACTGAATGCTGACTATGTTCTGTTTGATTCCTGGTTTTCAAACCCGGTGCAGATCACAGCCATCCATTCAAAAGGCATGGATGTGATTGCTATGATCAAGAAGAGCAGCCGGATTAAATACTCATACGGTGGTAAACAGCTGAGTATCAAAGAAATCTATTCCAAGAACAAAAAGCGCCATGGCAGATCAAAATATCTGCTGTCTGTTGATGTTATGGTAGGAAAAGAAACTCCAATTCCGGCGAAAATCGTATGCGTAAGGAACAAATCGAACCGCAAGGACTGGCTTGCTTTTATCTGTACGGATACGACTCTTTCTGAGGAAGAAATCATCCGTGTTTATGGAAAACGTTGGCAGATTGAGGTTTTCTTCAAGACCTGCAAATCCATGCTGAACCTGATTGGAGAATGCCATAGCTTATCTTATGATGCGCTGACAGCCCATGTGGCCATTGTATTTACTAGATATATGTTGCTTGCAATGGAACAGCGCCAAAACGAAGATCAGAGAACTCTTGGTGAGTTATTCTTCTTTCTCATTGATGAAATGGCAGACATTACTTTCCGCAGGTCACTTTGCATCTTGATGGATGCCTTAATGGCAAGCCTTCAGGAAATCTTAAAGCTCAGCGATAAACAACTGACTGCTTTTACTGTTGATTTTGAGGCAAGATTGCCGGAATATCTGCGTAATGCACTTCATCCAGAGGTTGCAATAGCATAAAGCACTATTTTGTTAGCTGAAATATTGAATTTTCAAGGTGCGAAGCCCTGTTTAGGTGTGGGAAGTTTTAGTTGTTTACATCAACGTGCAACAGTTGCCCGGTCTTGTGAATTGGTGTGGCTGTTGCCCCATGAACACCACCAAAACCAAATGAATGAGGAATACCCGCAACCACGGTTTCAAGACCCTGTTCTTTGTACCATGTGCGTTTTGAGTATTTATCCATGTGTGCCAAGTCCATTGACAAGGCTTCCTGTCTTTTCTGTTCAAACCAGTCCTGAACATATTTATATTTTTTCAGTTGCAAGCACGGCAAGAAGTAGAAATCAAATTCATCTTCAAATGATCTGCGGGAACACCCAAGCACCTTTGCTGTGATTCTTGCTTCACTGTCCCCTATATCAGACAGGTTCACAATGTCCGGGAAAGCCTGAATGATACCGTGCATTGCATTAAATTCATCTATTTTTTCAAGGAATACTTTGATGGTTTCTTCCACATCATGCCGACAGTAGAAAACCGTCATTTCAATTTCTTCCTTGGTCAATTTCCTGTTTATTCTAAAATCAACATCCGTTTCCTTGATATTGCTGCCAAGAAAACCTTCCAGTGTTTTCAAACCGACCGGGGGGTTCGGCATAACATCATAGTTAATCATTGGAACTTTGTTGAACGCTGATGAAAATTGCCACCCTTCCTTTTTTTCAACAATTATCCAGTCATTGATTCTTTTTGGGTTCATTCCCAACAGAATCCCCTTAAATATGTACTGGTCATAGTGGCGGTTGTTATAACCTACCCATATATCCTTGCTATTAGCTTCATATAAGGCTTTTAATTCATCAGGGTTATTGATTATCACATATTCTTTTTTCTTGGTCACATCAATGAAAACGGCAAGCCAATCTTCCTTGAAAACCTCAAAGTCATAAAAAATCACTACATTCACCCTTTCTGAAAATAGCGGTGGAAGGTGCGACCCCCTCCACCGCCTGATAACATTATTGTGGATTATCAATCCACACGCAAGTAAAATTTTTTAGCAGTTAAAAACTTCCTTGATTGTAATAGGGTTGAAAGCATCTGCCTTGTAATCAACCTCAACTTCAATCGCACCCTGAATGGACTGGAACACATCAAGAATCTGATCTGCAAAATCTGCATAGTTCACAAATTCAACAGGTGTGTCATCTTCTGCAATCAGCTTGTTCACCCAAGTGCATACAGACTTGATTGCCTGTCCGTCCGTCCACTTTGCGGAACTGTTGCCGGAAATAACACGGTTGAAGAAGATCATGCGGTTTGCCTGTTCACCTTCCTTGATCTTTGCCTGAACTGCAAACATCAGCTTATCCTGTGCCTTGGTCAACTTAATTTCCATCTTCTCAATACTAATGATATATGTACCGTCCGGCACATCAGCAAAATCATTGTCAGGTGCGTTCTGCACCTCATTCTGTAATTCCTGTAAATCAACCTTTTCATCAAATGCACTGAAATCAATAGCCATAATTTTTCACCTTTTTAACCTTTCTTATTTGCTTAATACTAACTTTAACAACTCAAACGCCTGAACCTCATTGAACCCGGCTTTTACATAGGAATCATAGATTTTCTTTGCAGCTTTTGCACCATCTTCCGGTGCAGTGTTCTGTTTAGGTACTGCCGGGTTCGGCTTCTTCATTGAACGGCTACTTGCCGTGTTCATTCCTTCTGTAATTGCAGATGCAAGAATTGCACCAAACAGTTCATCAGGTAAACCAAAAGGATTGTTCATATTCTTTTACCTCACTTTCTTAGCGTGTTTTTCTTACTCTGCGGGTTCTGCCAGTCGGCTGTTCATCTACTGCCTGGGTTTCATCCACCGCTGTATCTGCATTATCAGGCTGTGCCTGTGCTGCACTTCTTCTTCTTCTTGTGCGTCTGCCCTTCTCCGGCGGGTTCATTGCCCCGTCAATAGGGTTTTCCGGCTTAGGGTTGTCTGCCTGTGCTAAACGCTTCACACCTTCACCAAATTCTTCCTTGCTGATGACCTTCATAACCTCAACACCATCAACAATCAGGTCAACCGTGTCACCTTTGTGCTTCATCACATAGTTATCATCAGCCGGAACATAGAAGTATGTGTCTGCATCCAGTGTGACAGATTCAGAATCAGTATTTGTTGTACCGTCCTGAACAGGTTCAGACTGTTCAGCAGACTTTCTTTCCTTGCGGGTTCTTCTTGGCGGTGTTTCAAGTTCCGGCTGCGGTACAGAATCCGCTGCTGCACACGCTTCATCAAACGGGATTTCTTCACGCCCATCAGCAACCGCATCAATAGCCTTGTCACGCTCTGCCATGTAATCAGCCATTTTCTGATTATTTTCAGCCACCACTTCATCATGTGTCTTGCGGGCGGTTCTGCCTGTCTTTGGTGCTGCATCTTCTGTTGTAGTAGGCGGTGTTGCTGTGGCTGTGGTCTTTTTTCCACCCCTTGCCCGTCTGCCGTTTGCATCCGGCTTTTCAAGATCGGATGCAGCCTGTGCATCAGCCTGACCCATTTCTGCATCTGTCTTATACTCACCGACTTCATAGAAGTTGCGGATTTTATCAGCAACATAATTCAGATCATTGTCAATGGCATACGCTGGGAACATTCCCATAGGTGACTTCACGGTGTCATTGCCACTGTTCTGTGTATAGAAGTAATATTTCCCTTTATTCACGCCTGTTCTAAGTACAATGGTGAAAAGTCCTTCAATAGTGATTTTCTCACGAAGTAACTTTCCGATCAGTTTAATAGTGGTTACACCGTTTTCAAGGGTTTCTGTGTGGGTCATATAAGCAACCACCACATCATCAGGAAGTTCCTTGCACACCTCAATGATTTCAAAGTAGTTCGCACCGAAGTCATTCCATTTGTCCCAACCGTTTTCCTTGATACGGTTCATGTATGGAACAGAAAGGATATACTGGAAGTCATCAACCACCAGTAACTTCTTCCCGGCTGCTGCCTGTTCCTTCATAAACTTGCAGATTTTGCGGGATTCAACCTCACTGTTCAGCATTGTGAACTTACCCTTGAACGGTAACGGCTTACCAACCGGGTTCACAACGGCAGTTGTTGCCGGATCGCAATTTCTCATACTGGTACTTTTTCCTGTACCTGATTCACCCATAATCAAAAGCATCTGTGCCATATTATTTCACCTGTTCCTTTCTGATTTTTTCAAAGTTTCCCGCCATATTAGCAGAAACATGATGCTGACCAAACTGTTTCTGAACTCCCGCACGAATCACTGAACGTAATAACTTTCTGTTATATACCGGGCGGGGATTGTAAACCTTCCCCTGTCTTTCATTTACCATACTCTTATACCTCACTTTCCTTGATGATAATTTTTAACTTTCTGCGTTCATCCATTGGTATGACCTCAACAGAATAGTTATTTGCAAGAAGAATACCAACTAAATCCTGATATGCTGCACTTGTACGACTTCCTTCAATTACAATACAACCACATTCAGCAGCACATTCCTTTTCAATATCTTCACGCATAATGTCATTCACTGACTGAATATCATTGATGATATATTTCAATTCCTGATTTTCAGCCATCAGATGATTGCGTTCATCTTCTAACCGTCTGATTTTCTTGTCTCTTTTATCCATTATTCTTCACTTCCTTCATCTGTGCTACCTTCTGTTACTCTACTTGACCATAAATCAGCATAGTGCAGAATCAAATATAACGGGGTTTCATTTCCCTTCACCGCATAGTTTGCTGATTCATACAGACCATCATGGTATCTGATCGCAAATTCTTCATCTTCCGTCAGGTCAATGAAAAGTGTCGCTAACTTGATGCTGCGGGTTGCGTGGTCAAGTGGAAGAAGTGCCGGGTTACGCTTGAAAGGCTTGCTTTCAGACTGTTTATATTTCTGTTCCGGCTCTGCCTTGGTAGGTCTGCCGTCCTTAATCATGTTAGGCACATACATCTGCTTGCCATAATCACCACACTTGCCAAGATCATGTAACGCTGCTGCAATGATGACTGAATCACGGATTTCTGCATACTTGACCTTGCCAAGAAGTGCATAACCAATGTTTTCTGCTGCCATCATCACATTTCTGCTATGATGAACAAGACCAAACTGACACGCAAGATGATTTCCACCGCTGCAAGGTGCTTCAAAGAATCCGATTTCTTCCATGTATGCAATCAGATCTTCCATTCCCTCACGCTTGGTTGAAAGTAAGTGGTCAACCACATACTTCTTATTGTCAAGTTCCTTTGCATTGTCTGCTGCTACCTGTTCAATTTCTTCCTGAACGGTTTCCTGTGTTACTTCTGCGGTATTCTCAACCGCTGCATCTGCTTTCTTTTTTGCTGCCATGCTCTTTCACTCTTTATTTTGATAGTTTTATTTCCCAACGCTTCTGATCTTCAATGTTGGAAAGATACCAAGCGTTAAGTTCTGATTTTTTTGCAATGAACATTTTGAACTGTTCAAAATCCTTGGGGTACAACAAAATTCCATACCCGCCTGACTCTCTGATTTTTTTGAGGTTGACCAACTGCAACAGTGACGGTTCACCGTTTGGTGCTTTGACTTCAATGCCAAGGAAACACCCGTCTGAACAAACCAACAGGTCAGGAATACCGCTTTTTGTATAAGCAGCACCACCCCAGTATTTCAGCAGCCACGCCCCGGTGTCCTTCAGGAACGCCTTGACCTTATTTTCAAAATTCTTTTCTGCTGCCATTTATTCACCACCCAACTGTTCATTGAACTGTGTCTGATAGTTCAGTATTTTTTCTGTATAATCTGTTGAATAGATGCCCTTTTCCCACAACCGGGCAGCACCATCTTCACCCATGTTGTACGCCATCAAGACCATGTTGGTATCTTGATACCGTTCAAACAGTTTTCTAAGTACGAACACGCCCGCCCTGATGTTCTGATACGGGTCTGTGAAATCCGTAACACCAAGGGTATCTGTCAACCACTGGTGATTGACCTGATTGATCTGCATATAACCGTAATCATTGGTTTCACTAACAACTGACGGGGCAAAACTGCTTTCATTCTGAATCAGTGCCATGACAAGGGTAAAATCAATGTTGTACCCAGTACAAAGGTAATATGTAAATTCCTGTTGTTCTTCCGGCATCTTACAGTCAAGCGGTGTGAAATCTAAGTCACCCGCACCCCAGTCAAGGGAAATTTCCTGTGTGAATGTTCTGTCATCATACGCCCCATATA